>Ga0129309_1000007_pt1 | contig 319065 bp, 289 predicted proteins | sample L1105metagenome_FD_94439 | JGI IMG/M metagenome (GOLD analysis project Ga0129309, IMG submission 94439) | Ring-tailed lemur group fecal microbial communities from Wisconsin, USA - L1105 metagenome | ecosystem: Host-associated > Mammals > Digestive system > Large intestine > Fecal | place: USA...
ACTAAGTTTGAGTCTGGGGCCTCTGTTGCTGCACCTTCATCACTTACTAAGTTTGAGTCTGGGGCCTCTATTGCTGCATCTTCATCACTTACTAAGTTTGAGTCTGGGGCCTCTGTTGCTGCATCCAGAATAACTGATTTTTCCATTGATTCATTCATAACTTCAGAAGAACCCAAAAGGTTTCCAGAATTATTTATTACTTGAGCATTTCCACTCTCAGCTCCACCAAAACCAATGTAAATTCCAACTAAAACAGATGCAACACCTATACTTAGTTTCTTAATAGAATAGCTAAGTTTTCTTTTTTCTGTTCTTTTTAAAAGCATTTGCCGATTGTTTTTGGAAAACATTTATACCTCTCCTTTCTTTATATAAAATTATTATAATTACCTTGAACTGATAAATCATTTACATATCATTCTTTTGTGTTTGTATATAATAAATATTTAAAACAAATAATATAACGTTTCGACATTTTCGTTATATTGCGTTATTACATTAATAATATTTAGATAGAAAAATTAAAACGTATTAACTATGATAGTTAGCTAAAACAAAAAATTCTCTCATACATTATGTAGGTAAATATATTTTTTTAATGATATGGCATTTTATTTAAATTTAATCAGCTACTAATTTAATGACAAAAATCTCAAGATATTTTAGGATTAAATACTAGAATCTAACTGTAAAATAGATGTGCCCTAAAATAGAAAATGTCTTTCTTACCAACAAGTGTATTCAATAGTGCGGCAATGAAAGAGTTTAAAAGCCATTTCTCAGGCTATAACAATCAAGAAGAATCAGAATTTTTATTCACAAATATGAATGATATCTACTTTAAATTCATCAAACGTTTTTTACTAAACACCGTAGTATTAATTGATGGGTTTCATAATTTTTATAGGAAGATATAAGTGAAGAATACCCATATAAAGATATATGAAATGATTCCCCTACGGATGTAAATCATTGAGAAAATGAGAAAGAGATTTTTTAATCAGTTAATCAAATTGAAATAAGAAAAAATCTGAGCCAGAATGAAGTTCATTCTGACCCAGATTAAATATCTTACAACTCATTATTACCTATTAACAAAGAGCCAAAAACTCTTTTCGTACTGATAGGTAGATACCAATTTCATATTAGATAAAGGATTTTTTTTGACTGTTATCCAATTGCTAGCATATAAAAATGTTTTTAGAAAAAACTACTTAAATTGAATTGAGAATCTTAGTAACTCATAAAACCAATTTTTAATAACTTGGCTTATAATTTCTACTTCTTGAAAATTTTTGAACCAAATAGATAATCATAGACTAAATCATTGATAAATATATTCATTCCTTCGTGGCTATATTCTGGCAATACAATTATCTCTTTCTTTGTATTAATACGATTATAAATAGCAAACTGAGTAGATGGTGGGCAGACATTGTCTTCTAATCCGGTTATCATCATTATAGGGCATTGAATCATATGAGCTAAGTTTTTCACATCGATATAGGAAAGATGTTTCAAAAATTTTTCTTCTGTTTGATGCAATGGATCCGAAAATATAAAATATCTAAACAATTCATCATAGGGTTCGCAATTATTTCCCAATTCCAATACACGCTTAAAGTCTGAAAGAAAAGGATACACTGCTACTGTTTTACTAATTCGATTATTTAAAGCAGCACATACTAAAGCTAATGCACCTCCTTGTGAAGCACCGTAAGTTAATAGCATAGTTTCATCTACAAAATCTAATGAAGCTACTATCTCCACTAATTGATACGTATCCAAATATATATCTTTATAAAACAGATGTTCTGGTCCATCAATTGCCCCACGAATAACTTGCCCTTTTACTGTCATTCCATTGAAGTTCCCTAAATCTTGTGATTTACCCGCTTGTCCCCTTACATCCATACACACTACTGCATAACCAGCACATACAAATTTTAGATTTTCTGTCCAATCAGGACTTTGTCCTTGATAACCATGAAAATAGAATACTACTGGAGCTTTGCTTACCCCTTTTGGAAATAAACATTTAGAATAAATGCTAGAACCATTATTTCCATTAAATATCAATTCATAACAATCTACAAACTCTAAATTGAAATCACACGAATTCAATTGATATGACGGAATCTCTGCAACCGATTTTATTTGATTTTTCCAAAAAGCATCTATATCTGGAGGCAACGATTGGCGACCTTTATACCTTCTCATTTCATCTAAAGACATAGTTTCAATCATCTTCTACACTCCTTCAATGACCTCTGGCGATTCATGAAATGATAAAACGCACCTAACATCCCTGCATCATTTCCATGATGAGCAAAAGTTAAATTTATTTTTTCAGCTATAGTTGGCAATAAATATTTATATAAAGCTCTTTCAATGCGATTCTTTAAAAAAACTTCTTGAACCATAATTCCTCCACCTAAAACAACAGTTTGTGGGTTTATTACATAGCATATTGTCGCTATCCCTTGACCTAAAAAATCTGACATTTGATCAATAGCGTCAATACATTTTTGATTCCCTGCCTTTGCTTCCTCAAAAATACGATATCCATCCCATTCTATTGAGCTATCCCCATGAGCTTTAGCCACATTTTTTACTAGTGTTGTTGTAGAAGCTAATTCCTGAAAACTAGCTTGTCCCATAGGTAAATACCCTACCTCACAAGCACTGTTACTATAACCATGAAAAACTTCAGAATCTATAAGGAAGCATCCTCCAATTCCTGTTCCGATAGTTAGACAGAGAGTAGATCTACTTCCTTTTGCACTTCCTGAAATTACTTCAGCTATCCCAGCACAATTTACATCATTTTCAATTTCACATGGAATACTATAACGTTTTTCTAATATTTTTTTATACTCTGTTCCAGCATAATTAGGGATAGAAGGTCCTGAATAAAAAATTTCTCCTTTCTCTGAATCAACCATACCTGCTGAAGATAAACAAATGCCTGAAAGCAAGTATATATCTTGGTATTCATCAATTATCTTAATTACTTTTGAAAGAATACCTGGTCCACCTAATTCTGCTTCTGTAGGAATTTTATTTTTTCTTATCAGGCTTCCATTTTGGTCAACTATCCCATATTTTATCATGGTGCCACCTATATCAATCACCACATATTTTTTCATTGTTTTATCTCCGATTACTTAATAAATTTTTCTTTTGTTAATTGAATTAATGAAGCAGCTCTCCGAATAGATTCAAAATCACTTTCAATAAATGGTGTTAAAGGCGCTCTTACTGAGCCAATATCCATTTCCTCATTAATTCGTAAAATTTCTTTTGCTACAGAATACATATTTCCATAACATGACACCATTAAAGCAATAATATCATTAATTACATATTGTAATTCCTTAGCTAAATCAATTTCTCTATCTTCGATAAACTGATTTAATTGTAAAAATAATTCTGGCATAACAGCATAAGTTCCACCGATTCCTGCTCTAGCTCCCATTAAACGACCACCCAAAAATTGTTCATCAGGTCCATTAAAAACAATATGGTCTTTTCCACCTAAAGCAGAAAAGATTTGAATATCTTGTACAGCCATTGAAGAGTTTTTAACTCCTATAATGTTTTTATTTTTTAACATTTCACTATAAAGTTTTGGTGTTAAAGAAACACCAGCTAGTTGAGGAATATTATAAATAATAAAATCAGTATTTGGTGCAGCATCGCTTATATTATTCCAATATTTAGAAATGGAGTACTCAGGCAAACGGAAATAAATAGGTGGAATGGCAGCAATAGCATCAACACCTATACTTTCTGCATGTTTTGCTAAAACAGTACTATCTTTCGTACTATTACATGCTACGTGAGCAATAATCGTAAGTTTATCCTTAGCTACTTCCATTACATTTTCCAAAACTATTTTACGATCTTCTACACTTTGATAAATACACTCTCCAGATGAACCATTAACATATAGGCCTTTAACCTTTTTATCAATAAAATATTGAGTTAATTTTCTAACTCTTTGGGGAGAAATTTCCCCTTTTTCATCATAACATGCATAAAAAGCTGGTATTATTCCTTCATATTTTGTTAAATTCTTCATTGATTTATTCTCCTCTTTTAATAATTGGCTGTAATTGTTGAAACAAATCTTTTAGTAATAATTTGTGGACGAGTAATAATAGAACCTACGACTACACTATAACATCCTAATTCTAATACTCTTTTAGCTTTCTCAGGTGTATCAATATTTCCTTCCGCAATTACTGGATGTGAAACATTGTCTATAGTTTTACGGATAAATTCGAAATCGTTAGCTTCAATTTTTATTGTCTTACTTTGTTCTGTATATCCAACTAATGTAGTTCCAATGAAGTCAAACCCTAACTTATCAGCAAATATACATTCTTCTATTGTGGAACAATCTGCCATCAATAGTTGATCTGGATACTTTGTCTTGATAGAATTAAAAAAGCTTTCAAGAGACTTCCCTTTTGGTCTGATATTATTTGTTGCATCTAGAGCTATGATATCAGCTTTTGCTTTGACTAATTCATCAATTTCTTTCATCGTTGCTGTAATATAAACACTTGAATCATTATAATCACGTTTTACTATACCAATTACTGGCAAATCAATCATTTTCTTTATTTCCACAATGTCATTATAGGTATTTGCACGGATACCAGTTGCACCTCCTTCTTGAGCTGCAACTGCCATTCTTCCCATAATAAAAGATGAGTGTAGTGGCTCGTCTGGTAATGCTTGACAAGATACAATTAAATTTCCTCTTATACTTTCAATTTTTTTCATAATTAATACCTCCAGCAAATAATATACAGATATATATTATTAAAACGTACATAATGTAACGTTAATTAATTTGTCGAAAAGATAAATTAAAAATATTAAACAATTATTATTGCTAGCAAATATCCTCTATGATGGACTTATTCAATAATTGATTAATCATTTTTAAATAATAAATATATATTAAAAGCCAATAAATGTTAGTAGTATTCTTCTATAAATTTCAAAATTTATATTTCTAGAACAATCTATCTACCACTGCCTGTGAACTTCTATGTTGATTTCTAACACTGCATTCCTTATTTCTTTGATAGTATGTGGTATAAAGTAAATCCAGAAGATAAATTTGACTAGTTTTAACAGTTAATGATCCTCCTTCTAAAGGAGATTCCTTACTGCCACATAATAGAATTTCATCTGTATATTTAGTTAAAGGTGATTTCTGGTATCGAGTAATACCAACTATTTTAGCATGAGTTTCTTTAGCAATATCAGCAATATTAACAATATCTTTCGTTGATCCTGAATAAGAAATCAAAAAAACTAAATCATCTTCTGTTAACAAAGATGTAGCCATTGCTTGCATATGAGCATCTTGAATAATTCTTACTTTTGGAGTGATTCTTAAGAACTTATTCCAAAAGTCTTGAGCTGTTTGGGCACTTCCTCCAACTCCAAAAAAGAAAATAGAATTTGCCTTCTCCATCATTTCCACAATACGAGTAATAGCTTTTAAATCTAATAATTGATAGGTTTCCTTAATTGCCTCAAATTGCCGATCCATCCGTTCTTTTTCGAATCTAAAATCTTGACTTTCATCTTCTGTATCATTTGTTCTACTAGAAGCCAGATAAAGAGAAAGTTCCATTTTAAATTCTTGATAACCTCTAAATTTCATTGTTTGGCAAAAACGATACACACTAGTTTCCCCAACCCCACAAGCATTTGCTAATTCTGTAATAGACATGTAAATTATATTTTCTTTGTCCTTCAATACATAATCAGCAATTTTTTTCTCAGCTTTTGTTAATTGGTTATATCGTGTTTGAATTTTTAAAATTAAATTAACAGGTCTTTGCATTCTTTTTCACTCCTTCTCTACCTGGCTAAAGTATCATTAAACAGCAATTTTTACTATGCATTTCCTAACTTTTTTGCTTTTTTCTGTCATTCTATTAGGTTCATGTGCCTCATCAGGAAGAAATAATGCAAAGTATTTAGGAGATAGGTATAATTCTTGTTTTCGACTTGAGAATACTAAACCATAGTCATTTTTATTACTATATTCTTTAATTTCTGTAATATCACCAAATCCATAAGCAATAGTTTCCTCACCATCTATGATTATATGAAGATCTATATATTTTTTATGATACTCATACTCACCTGTAAAAACACTATTTAATTTCTTGTCTTGGATCATAAATAGAATATTTTCATCTAAAGAATATCTCCAATCTAAAGGTAAGGAATCTATATCTATATTTTCTAAATACTCTATGACCAATCCTAGATTAGGGTGAAGATTTTTATACTTTTTCAAATTTTTTAATTGATCATAAATCATTTTTCAAGCTCTCCTTGCTCGTTTAAAGCTTTAGAACGCCTTAATCCTCGATCGATGGCCTTATCTCCAGCTTCAACAAATGCATCTAATGCTTCTTTGGATGTCTTTTCACCTGTTAATGCTGCTTGTATTTCTGGATAAAGCGCATTTCTAATTTCTGCATATCCTGGTGTATTATTAGAAAAATTTACTACGTATTTATCGTTACTTGTATATGTTTCAAGAAGTGGCATTTTATCTTTTTCTAGTTCAATGATACTATTTCTCACAGGTAAAAAGTTCATACTTGCTTGAACTAATTCTTTATTCTCTGAATAGAATTTAACAAAATCTTGAGCTAATTTCATTCTCTTTTCTCCATTAGTATTAAAGACTCCAGAACCAAGTACATAAGTAAAGGATAGTGGTTTTGTTTTTCCTGGAATATTAGCCAAACGGACATCAAACTTCTTAAGAGAACCATTATCCATACTTTCTAACATTCCTGCATACAAAACGGAATTGGCAAAACTTATACCGACCTGTTGATTTTGAAACATTGCATTTACATCATTACTTGAAAGAGATTCAGCTCCCGGAGTAACTAGTTTTTCCTTAACCAATTCTTTTAGGAAATCCAATGCTTCTACTCCTTCTTTATCATTTACATTTAACTCACCATTAGTAGAGAAAAATGTGTTTCCAAACATTCTCAAATACATCATATTCCAGGTATCTCCTTGATTGTTTTTCGCATATAATCCAAACGGAGATACTTTACTATTACTTTTCTTCAAAGAAGATAATATTGTTTTAAAATCCTCAATAGTCCACTTAGCAATTTCTGTTTTTCCAGATATATAGCGATCTAATCCTGCTTCTTTAAACATATCAGCGTTATAAACAAGCAAGCCTGGATTTTGCGCAAATGGGTAAAAGTATGTTTTATCTTTAATCATTACGTTGTCCCAAATTGCATTCGAGATATCATTACGATTTTTATCATCAATAATAGAGTCGAATGGTTCCAACAATCCTTGATGAGCATATGTGGATAATACAAAAGTTGAATCAAAGAAAATATCTGGCAAAGTATTTGTTTGTACAGCTACACTTAATTTACTATCTCGTTCATCTCCTGGTACAACTTGAACATGAATTTTCGTTTCAGGATGTTTCTTTTCATACATACTGGCTGCTGTTTTCAAGAAACTATCATAATCAGCACCTTTTTCATCAGCTCCATATGTCCCTTTCCATTGTGGTGTTAACCAAACTTCTACTTCGTTTTGGGGAGGCTCTTTTTTTCCACATCCTGAAAACCCAATAATGATTAGACTAAATACTAAAATCATATACAATAATTTCTTTTTCATAAATACCCCTCCTTCTAATTATTCTTTTACTGAACCCTCTGTTGCGCCCTTAATAAAGAAACGTTGAAACATGAAAAAGATAATAATCATCGGTAAAGCAGCAATAGCTGCGCCAGCAACCCGTAATCCAATATTAGGATTCACATCTTGTTGCAAGCTGGCTACCCCTATCGTTAAAGTCTTCATCTCTTTACTACGAGCCATTAACAGTTGCCACAAATAGTCATTCCATGCAGTAACAAAATTTAAAATAAACAATGCACCTAACCCGGGTTTTACAATTGGAATACATAATTTATAAAAAATTGTCCACTCATGAGCACCATCAATTTTAGCAGATTCTCGAATTGACTCTGGAATAGATTTAAAATAGGAATACAACATAAACGTACCAAATCCTGTTGCTAAATTAGGTACAATCATTGATTGATAGGTATCAATCCAATTCATTTTCACCACAACATCAAATAAAGGAACAATAAATGTTTCTTTTGGAATCATGATTGATGCAATTACAACTAAAAATAAAACTGTTCGTCCTTTAAACTGTAATTTAGCAAAACCATAAGCAGCCAAAGCTGAAATAATGACACTTAAAAGGGCAGTAAAAAAAGCTACAACAAAGCTGTTTGTAATCCACTGCATAGCAGGTTGGCCTTGAAACAATTCATTTAAATTACCCAAAAACCATTTATTTGGTAAAACATTAGGTGGCATTTGATAGATTTCTGCTGATGTCTTAAAAGTATTTGTCAGTAACCAAAATAAAGGAAGTAAAAATAATAGAGCTAACACAAATACTACAATATTTGTAATCAAATCGAATTTTTCCATTTGTTTTAACTTATTTAACATATGCTTTTCCCTCCTAAATTATTTTGACTTCAAAAATGATTTCAATTGTGGAATGCTAAATAACAGAGCAATGATAAACATTAAAACTCCAATTGATGAAGCCATACCTGTATTGTTATAAACAAAGGCATTTTGATATAAGTAGTACATCATTGTCACAGATGCATTGTTAGGTCCACCACCAGTCAATAACTGAATAACAACAAAGATTTTAAGAACCGCAATAATATTGATAACCGTTAAATATGCTGTTGTCGGTTTCATTAACGGAATAAGTATATATTTAATTCGTTGCCATCTGGTTGCACCATCTAATTGAGCTGCTTCAAAATAGTCTTCTGGCAAACCAATCATTGTTGCTAAATACAAAATAATAGCTTGCCCTACATTACCTACAAATGTAACAAAAATAATAACTGGCATAACTGTCATTGGATTTCCTAATAAATTTACATCTTTAATCCCAGCATTTCCCAACATATAGCTTATGAATCCATTTGATGGATTCAATAGAAAATTCCAGATAATACTCATTACTACCATAGAAACCATAACCGGCAAATAATAACTTCCTCTAATAAAAGAAACATACTTAGAATTTTTATCAAAAACGCTTGTTGCAACAAACAAAGCAAAAACAATTGTTAAGACTACAATAGCAACCACAAAAAGAATTGTATTAAATATAGATTTTAGAAAAACCGGATCTGTAAAAAGATTTTTAAAATTTTCAAATCCTACAAAATAAGAATCCATACCATATACTTCATAAAAACTCATTTTAAAGCCCTTGATTACTGGATAAATTATAAAAATCAGCATCAGTAATATTTGTGGAGCAATGAATAGATAGCCAGAATAATGATTATTAGCAAAAATATTTTTTTTGTTTTGATTCATCATCAACAATTCCTCCTATTTTTATAATTAATACATTAGATTTACAAAAAAATTCAACTAGTCTCTCCTTTCACTATAGATTCTAAAACACTAAGCACCCATATGGTTGCGCTTTCATACATATTATACTATTAAAAACAAAAAAGAAAATACTTTTTTTATTTTTAAAAAAGGAAATTTCTTTTTTTATTTCTATTAATATACAGATTTCAGTAAAAATTTATCTTTAAAAACTGATTGATTTTTACTAGCTTTAAAAAAGTGGTCACAATTTGTTAGTCCTTTTAAAGGGATTTTTTAATGATTGTCAAGTGCTTGCAAGCTTATTTATCTTTATAGATTTACGTACTCTTGTTTACTCACATTAAATTTGATTCAATCACTATTATTCCCGAATATATTTTTCATGGATTGAGGTTGGATTTCATTTTTTAATTAGCCCATAAAACTGGAAATAATGATATTCGGTAATATTATTACTAACAGTTGAACATGGCCAGACACTGTATGAGCTTCAATAATTTCAACATCTTTCATCTCGCACAATTTTCTTAATATCTGACCAATACTTACTCTTAACTTTCCATAAATCACTTTTCGTCGATACTTCGGGGTGAAGACTATGTGATACTTACAATTCCATCTGGTATGTGCTAAACTTTTATCGTCGTTAGACATAAAAAAACTCCTTTCGATCTGATATGCGGTTGGTAGCCACTATTAGTATATCGAAAGGAGTTTTTTATCGCTAAAGCTATTTCGTCCACGCGTAGAAACGCGCGTTTTTTTTGTTTCGTACGCTACGCGAACGAAACTGACTAAAGTCATTAATGAAAATGGGACTGATGAATCAATTCTGATTCATCAGTCCCATAAGTTATAGAGCCATTTTTTTATATCTAACAATGATGAAAGTTTAGCACAACTTGTCAGTTCGTGTTGACAAACAGACCATTTTTTAATATTAAATTCTTTTTAATAGAATTAATTTTTACATCTTAATATGATCTGTACGTGAGATAACATCACGACGTTGTTCTGGTGTTAAGTCGCGAAATTTCACTGCATATCCAGAAACACGAATCGTAAAGTTCGCATATTTTGGATTGTCGATATCTTTATCCATTTCTTCTAGCAGTTCACGACCAAAAACATTGACGTTCAAATGATAGCCGCCCTTATCAAAATAGCCATCTAATACTTGCCGTAGATTATCCACTTGTGTTTCTTCATCATCCATACGACCTAATGCTCCAGGATTAATGGTTTGTGTGTCGGAAATACCATCTTGCGCACAAGAATAGTTCAATTTCGCTGTTGAGTTTAATGAAGCTAGTAATCCATTTTTCTCACCTAAGAATTTACCATCTTGATAACTTGGATTTGCTCCTGGTGCTAATGGTTTTCCTGCTCGGCGACCATCTGGTGTATTTCCAGTATTTTTGCCATAAACGACATTTGAAGTGATTGTCAACAATGATAGTGTTGGTGTTGAGTTACGATAAGTATGTTGACGTTTGATTTGAGTCATGAAGTACTCAAGAATCCAGTTTGCCATTTCATCTGCTTCATCATTGTCATTTCCGTAAGTCGGGAATTCATTTTGTGGGATATAGTCGATAGCTAAACCATCTTCATCACGGATAACTTTTACATTTCCATATTTAATTGCCATCAATGAATCGGTCGCGTGAGAAATTCCTGCAATACCAGTTGCGAATGTACGTTTCAGATCAGTATCCATTAATGCTAATTGTGGGGCTTCATAAGCATATTTATCATGCATATAATGGATTACGTTTAAAGTGTTTACATATAGCTCAGCTAACCAGTTTAAAACATCTTTGTAGCTTTCCATAAATTGATCGAAATCGATGCTATCACCTTCTAGCGGACGGAAGCGTGGACCAACTTGCATTTTCGTCATTTCATCAATGCCACCGTTAATTGCATAAAGTACCGCTTTTGCTAAGTTAGCTCGAGCACCAAAGAATTGCATATCCTTTCCAATTACTGTTGCAGAGACACAACAAGCAATTGCTGCATCATCTGATCCCCAATATTGGCGTAATAAATCATCGTTTTCAAATTGAATTGAAGAGCTTTGTTTGGCAACTTTTGCTGCATAAGTACGGAAGCCTTCTGGTAAACGGGAAGAATATAACACAGTCAAATTTGGTTCTGGTGAAGGTCCCATGTTAGTCAATGTATGCAAGATACGGAAATCATTTTTGGTTACTAATGAGGATCCATCCATATTCATGCCAGCTATTGATAGTGTCGCCCAAATTGGGTAACCAGAGAATAATTGGTTGTATTCTGGTGTACGAGCAAATTTTACCATGCGTAATTTCATAATTAAGTGATCAATCATTTCTTGAGCTTCAAATTCAGTAATCAATCCACGATCTAAATCACGTTGGATATAAATATCAAGAAATGCAGAAATACGTCCTATTGACATTGCTGCCCCATTCTGAGATTTAATTGCTGCAAGGTACCCAAAATATAACCATTGAATTGCTTCTTGTGCATTAGTAGCAGGTTTTGAAATATCATAGCCATAACTTGCTGCCATCTCTTTCATATCAGCTAAAGCACGGAATTGTTCGGAAACTTCTTCACGTAGCTGGATTACGTCATTGGTCATTACTTTATTACCAATATTTTTCCAATCCTTTTTCTTTTCTTGCATTAAGAAATCGATACCATATAATGCTACACGACGATAATCTCCAATGATTCGCCCACGTCCGTAAGCATCAGGTAGCCCAGTAATAATTTTATTTTTACGTGCTAAACGCATTTCATCTGTATAAGCATCAAAAACACCTTGGTTATGTGTTTTGCGCCATTTATTAAAGATAAAGGACATTTCATCGTCTATTTTATATCCATTTGATTCTAATGCCTTGTTTGCCATATTGATTCCACCAAAAGGCATGAATGCTTGTTTCAATGGAATATCTGTTTGTAGCCCAACGATTTTTTCTTCTTCCTTAATTAAGTAACCTGGCTTATGAGAAGTGATCGTTGCAGGTACATCGTTATCCATATCATAAACACCATTTTGCTTATGCTGAACTTCAAAAAGTTCCTGTAACTTATCCCACAATTTCTCCGTACTAGGGGCTGCTCCTTCTAAAAAGCGATCATCTCCTTTGTACTCTGTGTAGTTACGTTTGATAAAGTCTAACGTGTTCACCTCGTGTTGCCAGCGCCCTTTGTTAAAACCTTCCCAAGGATCTTTTGTTTTTGTTACAGCTTTTTCGATTGTTTTAGTTTCCATATTCGGTCTCCTTTGTTAAATAGTTTCAATTTATTTAAAATGATTATAACAAAGGAATTTATTTTAAGAAAGGGCTTTTTTAGTTTTTGATGACTACAAATCCTTTTAAAATAATGATAATTTCCTTCTTTTAATTGATGGATCTGTTTTACTTTTAACTATAACAGATTATGTAATTGATAATAGATGATTCTATTGGACAGATTATTTTACGCATTGATAAGCAATTTTATCCATCTGTATTAATTGAAAAACAGATTACTAATACAGATGATAGTGTGAGTATATTTATTAAATAGATTCTCATAATATAATCTGATTTTTCTAAATTTTTTCATCTCATTATTTTGGTGAACATCGTTATTAAGGCAAAAAACATCCGCTATGCTATTTAGATTATGTCCGTATATCTATAGGAATGTAAGCCTTAGATTCTAATTTTTAGGTATTGTTACTCGAATGATTGAATGTATTTTCTGCTGTATAAAAGAAAAATTTGTCGGTGATTTAATCCTTCAAAGTTAGATAGTTTATAAACTTACTAGTGGTGTCAACACTCTATTTCTCTTTTTTATACTTGGAATGTAAGTTTTCTTTCTTTTTTTATAAAACTGAAAAATAAAGAGAATGTGGAACATTCCCTTCTATCTCAAGGTCAATTATTTCCTTTGAAAACATTTTATATTCTTTTCTGGAGTACTCAATTATTTCTTCTTGAGAAATTTTTTCTAATGGATCATGTGTTTTTTCAAAATTTTTTGGCAAAAGAGTTAAAATAATTTGTAGACGAGCATCTAATCCAAGAATTTTGGAATGTACTTCAAAATAGTTAGATGAGCTAACCAAAGAAATCTCTTTTTTTATTTTTTTACAGATATTTTTGATTTCATCTAAAACTAATGGATAATAATTTATAAAATAAGAATCCATACAAATTTGATCAAAATAAGAAAAATAATCTTCATCATTTAAAAATGGTCGTATCTCTTTCATATAATAATTACCTCACTATTTTATATTTATGAATTTGTTTTATTACTATTTTTACATCCTGCTGATTAATATCTATCTTATTTAAAAATAACAACTTTATCAACTATTATTTAAACTTTTGTAATAAAGAGAGAGCGTACTTAACTGATAATCAATTCTCGTATTAATGTCCATCGAGCTTAATGTTTTCTTTTTTTCCATTGTTCGTAATGTTTTTTATCTAACGCATAGTCTTTTTCAAAATATTTAAATAGCTTTTCTTCAAACTCATTTCTGGGTTTAGGATTATATTTTTTTGTCTTATCTCTCATATTGTCAATTCTCCTATCTAATTTTGTTAATTAACTTTAATTTACCAAGATAACAAACGTAATTAAAAGTTATTTAAATAAAATTTTACATTTATTTTAATATGAGATACTTTGAATCGATACTAACTATTTTTACATTGCTAAGAACAATTTTCTGAACTTCTTGTGGCTAGATTTTCCATAGTAGAACGTATTCCTTAACTTAAATCCAAAATGTAAAACTGATGCTAAACATTTAAAATGTTTTTTATCCCTAGAACTATATCGTCCACACATAAAAACGCACATTTTTTGTTTTCTATGTTCTTCGAACGAAACTAATTAAAGTCATTAACAAAAACTTTTTCTGCTAAATAAGACCAAAAACATATTAAAACTATTTAAGGTGAATAATAATCCGAACAGTTGTTAGAACGATAAGTACGTACAAAAAACAGCGTATCTTTACTATCCTAAAAATGGATCAAGATACAGCTTCTTTTCACGAATAACACAGTATTTGTCCGTTTCAAAATATTCTATTTCTATCTTATCTGTTGTACTCTTTTGATGACAACTGCTTGTGTAGAAGCGTCGATGAATTCGATTTTTTATAATCATTCTGATTTTCCCACGATAATAGCGGCGAGATCTTCTCGTAAATGATTGTACTTCAATACCCATCTTTCGAATCAAACATTGTACTTTTTTCTTGTTGATATGGAACTCACAGTTCCCCAATTCCTTTGTCATACATAAAGTAGCTATAATCATTATGTTGACTTCTTATTAAGCATTTCCTCTTCAATTTCTTGATATGGATTTTTTCGATCAAATCTTTTTTGCCAATACACAAAGATTGATTTAGGAAATTTCAAGATTTCAAAATTTTAATGGTTCTTGGATACTGTCGATAATTCGTGCGATTGACTCGTTTGTCCTTGTTGAACTTCCTATTTTCTCAACTTCCTAAATGATTCTTTTAAAAAGGATTTCTCAATCTGATGGAAATGCACTTGTTTTTCCAATTCTTTGATGCGATTATACTCTTAAGGCGTTGGTTTGTTTATTTCTTCCTTTTCTTCTTTCTTAGACAAAATCGGAGAACATCCTTTTATTTTTGAGAGCCCGTCCAATCCTTTTAAACGAAAATTTTTCATCCAATTTACAATTAACGAGGGTTGGTTTATCCCTAGATGATTCGCCACTTCACGATAGGAACGCTCACTCGTTTTATATACCCCTATCACATCTATCTTGAATTGAAAAAAATCTTTGCTTTTACAGCTTTTGCAAGAACCCTTCTCTTCCAAATTACCAATAAGCATTGATCCATCCGTGTACCTGTTTTTTAGATTTCACTCCATATTTTTTTGCTAAATATCCCAATCCACCTTTTCCTTCAAGATATTCTTAAAAGATTGCAACTTGAATTAAAAGCTATATTTGCCTTCAAAATACCGACTCCCATAAGTTAGATTTTTACCTAATTTTTGGGGGTCGGTGTATTCATCAGTCCCATAAATTATAGAGCTTAAATTTTCAGTTGTATCTTTCTCTACCAAAACAAAATGTCGCGAAGAGCCAAAACAAATACCCCTACTCGCAAGAGTAAGGGGTTCTTCTATGTACCTTGTAGGACTCGAACCTACGACCGGACGGTTATGAGCCGTCTGCTCTAGCCAGCTGAGCTAAAGGTACGAAAATACCCACTCCTCAGAGTGGGCTTCCTTGAAAGGAGATTAACGAAAAAACTTACTGGGTAAATAGATTTTAAAACACGAAGTCATATTTTTCAATATTCTTTTTGCAAAAAAAAATTTTTTATAGCTTTTAAAGAAACTAAAATCCCATTTGAAGCGTGAAATGAGTTGAAGTTGAAAAGTGCTGTTTATAGAAATTTAAAACAGATAGTAGTTTTTTTCGATGTTTATTATTAAAAAACTACCTTTTCAGATGACCCATAGAGGTCGGCACACTTAAATTACACTTAATTACTATAATCGAATCCTCTCATGTAATCAGTATAGTTTACAAACTATATGTACTCAAATATTAAACTACATAGCATTTGAATGAATGTAAATATATATTTCTAATCATGTAAAGACACTCCTCATCTTACTATAGTCAAGCTATACACAGTATAACTATATATCAACTGTATGTAAAAAGATGTCAAGCGCTACATATAGCTATTTTCTGTTGTACTCTATTTATATCTCTAACTACCTGAACTACTGAAGAAATCATGAAACGAATTAGCAAAAAAAAGGTCAAAAACTTTTTAAGTTTCTGATCTTTTTTAGAAACCCTAATTTCTTAAAAGCTCTTTTGTAAAAGAATAAATTTTAATTTATTCTTTTACATTTTATAATTGATTTAGTAATTAAATGTCTTTTGTTTTAAAAAGAATTATAAGTGCTGTTTTATTGTGTTTCTCATTGTCTAGTGTTGCTTTATCAACAGTATCCTCAACCCTACCATTAGGTACTACGGTTGCTTATGCACAAGATGATAGATTAGAAACATGGGCAGAATTTGCTTTAAATCAATTACCTAATGTAAAAATTAGAAAAGAAGACCGCTCAAAATATTACTCTTTACAAAAATCACATAATCAATGTATAGCCAAAGCATTTTTAAACGGTGTAGCATCTAGAAGTCTTTCAATCCAAGCAACCATACAAGGAGCTTATAATTCCTTGTCTTATAAGTAATAATGATAATAAATCAAGTATAAAAACACTATAAACACCCTAGCTCTTGAATTCTTTCCTTTCCAATTTGGAATATTTGAGACTATATATTTAAAATAGCTTTCATATCATCTCTCCGCATCAACTTTAATTAGTATTTTTTATACTATAATACATCATAATTACTATTTCACAAATTCTGTTAACTTTCTTTGTCAGAATTAAAAACAATAAAAATATTTATCTATCTCTCATAAATATAACACCTTTTATATAATGTTAATTTCTATAAATACAATTATAATATAAAAACATATATTGATAAAAGTTAGTTTTCTCGTATAGAAAACTTTTTTCTGTTAGCAATAGGCATTGGGCCACCTATTATTTGAGAACTGTTTAATATTCTAAAGATGAGCAACTAGGAATCGCCTATCTTAAAAAAACATTTATATATTAACACAAGTTTATTTTAAAAATAAAACGTTAAATATTTAATAAAAGAATATTTCCAATTAATACCTTCAATTTTATTTCTTAGTCTTTTTCAAGTATTCTAACTGTTAATCGCTTTTTCCGTGAGAAGGTTCGCTTTTTGTTTTACTGTTTTCGATTTTTATATTAACCTTCTCCCCCAAAATCATATTGCTCTCTTACAATGATACTTCTCAAAAAAAGTTACTACGCACAAATAGAAGGTTCGTTTTTACACTGTTTTCCATAAGTACATTTAAGGATAATTACTTACCTCTTCTTATTAAGTAGCCTTTCAAACACTGTATATGTTATTTCCAAACCTCCTATTTCAATCGTATTTCTGATTAAAAGATAGTTGATATCAATCTTTTACTTTATCTGCTAGTTTCACAAATGCTCTTAATTTTTATTAAAATACGAATTTTATTTCTATTTTGTATAAATAATTTTCCAATTCCCTACCTTTTGAAGAGTAAAAGAATAATGAAAGATACTATTTACTTTGGTTATATTATTAAGATATTTGACATAGAAATCCCCTTGAATTTCTTTTCCTTTTTTTTGAAAGACAGGATTAATTAATTCTACAAATTTCAAATTACTATTAATTGGTTGAACTGCTTTGTTTTCAACATAGTACTCAAGTTCCTTTTCTGATGCTGCTGGATATAGGTTGAAAAATGTCTCTAAAAACTCAGTAATTTCTTCCTTTGTTTTGGCATCAATTTCTGAATCGCTTTCTAATTTTTTATCTTCATACTGTGCCTTCTCTGGTTTGCCAACCATAGTAGGCAAACTTATTACTATATGATTCCCATTTTCATCTTCAAAGATTATCACTCGATATGCTGAAGAAATTGATTGTGTCTTTTTTCCCTCTGTAATCTGTTGCTCCACTAAAAATGAAACGACAAATTCTTTCGAGTGTTTTTCAGCATCTAGAATTTTTACAGATTGAACTTCGGAACTAGTGGGAATATCTGTTCGAACCATATCTTGACTTAAAGCGAAACCTTCTTCTGTAAGGTACTGTTCAAGAGTACTCATTCTTTTTTCAATTGCTTTTTTGTTATTCTTCCACGAAAAATATTCTTTCGCAAAATCCTTCGTAAAATTTTCAACACCAGAAGTATTCACTACTTTCTCTTTAATCACCACTTTCTCCTGAGTCGTGTGCTGATCAATGGCAGTGAAGTTTTTGTAGATTCCAAAAGTAAGACTACAAGACAATAAAAGCCAAAGGGCAAGTACCATTTTTCGATACTTACCCACGGATACAATTCGTTCTTTTTTCTTTTTTAGGCTCTTTTCCTTTTGATTCCGTTCAATTTTTATCTTCATGTTTTTTCCTCTTTTCTCTTATTTGTACCGTCCAGCACCGATAAGATGCTGCTGCCAATAGCTTTCTGTTAGATTTGTCCAGCCCACTGGATCTCCTGCATGAAACATCCGATTCTCTCCTGCATAAATACCGACATGGGTCACATAAGTACCGGCATCATAAGTCGAATGAAAGAAAACCAAATCACCTGGTTTGGCATCTTTTAAGTCAATATGGGTCATGGCATCATACTGATCTTGAGCCACCCGAGGAAGTTTCAGACCAACTTTGGCATAACACCATTGAGTCAAGCCACTACAATCAAATCCCGTTTCGGGTCTTGATCCACCAAATACATAAGCCGTTCCTTCATACTTAAACGCCTCGTCAAAAATCTCTTGGACTGTTTTATCGTCAAACTGTGTTGTAGTTAGGTATTGCTTCACTAATAAGCAATAAAACATATTGCCGTAGTTATAGCGCCATCCACCATTTTCCTCAATTGCGACGGGATTTGGATAATCGACTTTTTGACCGCCAGATTTTTCTTTTGAAAAAGATTCTGCTAAAGCAAAATTATGCTTCTTCCCGTTTTTTGCGACATGATTCAGATACCCGCCACCATAGTTATACGCTTGAATAATACTATCTTGATCACAACCTAATTCTTTGGAACGCTTTACCAAAGACGCAAAATAGAGACATCCTTGTTTGATGGATGCCTCGGTACTTAATGAATTCGGCGGCAACCCGGCTGACTCCGAACTCTGCATAACATCTTCCATTGTGCCACCCGATTCCACTTGAATAATCGCCAAAAGAATCAGGACATATTCTGAGATGTTTAATTCCTTGGCATATTTTTCTACCATTGCACGGTGTTTCAAAACTTCTTCTGAGACATTACTTCCCCCAGGAGAAGCACCTGAACTATTACTTCCTTCACTGTCTTCACTAAACAACAAGCCCACACACATCAAGATACCCATAAAGGAGATTGTCAGGAGGGTTAACGAAATGATACTTAATTTCTTTACGTTCATTTTTTCTCACCCGACCTTGATTTTGGACGAGAGTTCATTCTTTTTTGTACTTTTTGATTGGTTTGCTTGGGCAGTGTAGACCTCTGTTTCACTTGTTGGAAAGAATTTTTCTTACTTGATGGTTGACTTATTCTTTTTGAAACATTTTCCTGACTAGTTAGTTTTCGTTTGATTTCGGGATTCGGATTTGCTCTCAAAATCCGCTTTGGTGCTTCTCTTTTCGGCGCTCTATCTTTTTGAGGTTGGAGCTCTGTTTTTATCGGAACATTTTCTCTTCTTTTCCCACGACGATTCCCTATTTCGTTCAATACTTTGCGCTTTTCAGCCATTTTTTCATCTCTACGTTGTCGTTGTTTTTCTCGCAACTCCGCTCGATTTGATTTTTCTTGGACCAGTCCGCGTTTAAATTCTTCTGGTGCTTTTTTCGTTTTTTCGATTCCTTTATGGAGGTTGTATTTCAAGTTAGTCGGTGTGCTTCGTACTTGATCCTTTACTTGTTTGGTCTTATCTTTCACCAAAGCTTGGGTATCCAAAACTTTGCCGATTTTTCTCCCAGCTAAATTTATTCGGGATTGTTTCTTATTGTTTGAAACTGGATTCTCCTTAGTTGAGTCAGATGGTACCTCGTGATCGTTAGGTAATCGTGAATTCTTTCGTAGAGAAGAACCGGATGGCTTAAATTTTGATTTTGATTTTTCCTTTGACAACTTATTTCCAACTACTGCACCTCCACCAAAAGCCAGAGTTCGGCCCACATTTCGATTGAGTTGCCGTAATTTACGATTCATTAACATTTGCGGTCTTCGCATCACCCGTCTGCCCATTGACTGACTGTCATTACTCTGGAGGTTGAACATACTCATAATGTCACCCAATTTGAAATAGATACCAGCAAAGGTCACAATTTGTAGAAAAGCTACCATAAAGAAGGGATAGGTCGCCGAAATATTGTAAAACATCGTGGAGATACTAAAAGCAGTTGTAATCACCAAGGTCACTCCCGCTCGCATCATAATCGTATTGAATAAACGAATAATTGCCTTCTTTCCCAAACTCTCATAAGTCGGCAACATGGACAATAAGAAACTAATTGGCAGAAACATCGCAAAAATAATGAAGAGAATTTGCGAGAACAACATAATCCCGGTTAGAAGAAAAACAAAGAAGGAAATGCCAATATTGAACAACACCAAAAAGACCACAGTCCCTAAACGGTTCATGGTCTTGGTAATACTTAAATTCGCATTGTCATTTTCTTCAATCTCGGCTTTGACCGCTTCTTCTCGATCCTTGCCCTTATTTTCATCCGGACTCACGGATAAAATCTTATTGACCCGATCCTCGCCAATTTCTTCTATATTGGAATCATCGAATTGTAATAGTAGCCAAGGTTGTTGGACTTGAATAGAAAATAAGCTATCTCGGATTAAATCCACACTATCTTTTCCTTGGCTTTCCGAATTAGGTACAACAATCTTGGTTCCAAGGCTAAGAGCCGCTTCACTAACGTCTGAGCTAAAGTCATTGATTTTTGTAATATAGGTGGGCGCATACGCAATGAACGAACCCGAAACTAGAAAAATCATCACAAAATTAATGACGGCTCGGACTGCTTTGGTAGTTTCTCGTTTTAGTAATCCGGTATACGCCACATAAACTCCTAGAGCTAAAATCATCAATAATAGGAACCCAAAGTAGAATCCCGAGGTCTGTAATCCATTTTCAGTGATACCGGCTAAAGTTTGGATATTCTTTCCAATACTTTCAGCTGTATCCGAAATGAAATCCAACTTGTAAGCTTCTTGAACCACATAGCCCGTGGCATTTGATAAATAGAGACTAACCGTCCAAATAAAATTAGTAATGGCATAAAGACCATACATCACGCTCTTCCCTAGACCATCGCCCCAATTCCAAGGCAGCCAATCCCAAGAGCCATCCACAAAGAAATCTAGTTGATAGTTGTTCAGTGAATATTGGGAATATAGATTTCCCGCTTCAACTGTATCGTCAATCAGACTTGTTGCCACGGCTATCGTACCGACTAAACTCAATACCACTGTCAGAGTGATGATGCTAATAAAAACGATTCCTGCAATCCGAAAAAGTTTCTTTTTCATCTCCTCACTCCATTCTCTCTTGAACAGGCGGACGAGTATCAAAGGCATGGAAGAGTTCTTCAAAGACTGGATGAACTTGGACTACACCTACTCGACCATACAAATCTTGCATCAAGCATTGGCCGTTTTCCAAATCTCGCAGACGTTTTTGATTGCTTTCATCCTCCTGATCCAATCCAAAAAATTCCAAGGTTTTCTTGATTTCATGAATGTCGGTACTGCGAAAAGCAAACTTCAACCCGATATTATTTTTCAAGCGTTCATCCAGTAAATCGTCACTATTTTGCGTGACAAAATAAACACCGGCATTCATGGCCCGACCTGCACGCACTAATTTATTCGATAAAGTCTTTCCTTGCGCTACTTGAAGAAAACTCCACGCCTCATCCAAGTCCACAATCTTGAAGATTTCTCGATTACTATGGATAAAGTCCAAGGCAAAAGTGGAAATGACTATTAGCATCGAAACACTCAGCAACTCCATCGTGGTATATTCTTCAAAAGTCGTTTCTGCATCTGGTAAAACCAAATCCGCTACTTGAATGATATTCAACTGTTTATCTAAACTAATCGATTGGGTAATTGAGCCGTCTGAGAAAAGCAAATGGGCAAAATCATAATCGGTAAAGGACTCGATATGATCGGCGATATTTTCCGCGACTGGAGAGTTCTCCTTTCTAAGCTCATTAATGACTTGCAGCAATCCTCGTTGATCACTTTGGGTAACCGTCCGAATGGCTTTGCGCAACACTGGAAACTTCTCCCCATCCCGACTGGAAATTCCTGTTAAAAAAGTCAGGATATCAATCGCTAAACTTTCTGAATCTTTCTTTTTCTTCATAATCACATAAGGATCAAGTAAGCCTTGATTTTCTGGTTTACTAGTTAAGTTGAGAATATTGATTTCCTCCGCAATTTCTGGCAAGTTTTCTTTCCAACCACCTCGTTCTCCTTTTGGATCGACAATCACAGCTTGCCCACCAAAAAGAACAGCATAGTAGACCAAGAGATTGTTACTAAAGGACTTTCCGCCACCGAGTGAACCAAGGAACGCAGCAGCCAAAGCATTGGTAACTGAACCCTTGACCCCTTGTGAAGCTAATGCCGGTTTCAGGTAGACATTCCGCCCCGTATCTACATTGTAGCCAAAGTAGATGCCTTCTAATTCCCCTAGCTTTTGAGTAGCCCCAAAACCAAGTCCCGCTAAAAAGTCAGAAGTAACATATTGGATATAATCGTTCATATAGCGTTTGCTTGAGGGCAAGAATTCTTCATGTAGCCCCATCATATCGCCAAAGGGTCGGACTAGTTTTACATTAGTATCATCATAAAAATCGAACACTTCATCACAACGGCGTTTTAATTCATCCACGGATTCCGCACTCACTCGAACTACATAACTTAATTTGTACATCGACTCCTTGGATTGATCCAAGGTAGTTTCCAACTCATTTACTGAATACAAAGCATCTAAGACATTGGAATTTGTCTCATTATCGGATTGGTAGGCATGGTTGTCTAAATCTTTCAGTTCTTTTTTCTTATTGCGAACAGTGGCAAGAGCTTTTTTATTGGTCACAATCTCCACATTCATTGAAGTATCAATCGGAAAAGCGAATTGTTGTTGCTGGTAATAAAAAAGTTCTGAAGAAGGAAACTCCATCTCCCCTACAATCGTATTGATTGTCAAATAGGCTACATACGATTCATGATTTTCATGTTCCATGCGTAAGTACCGAGGATTTTCTTCAATCAAGCAACGACTAGGACGTAATAAATCGTAACGTTTTACCAGCGTTTCTGATTTTAGCTTTTTCTTTGGTAGCTGAAATTCATATTCTTCAAACGGTGTGCCTTTTTCGCCATAAATATGTTCAATTAAATACGTCAGATCACTCGGTGTGACCCGTCTGACTTTGAATCTTCTAGCCAATTTACTTTCCATTAGTTTTTCAAGCTTGGTATATCGGCGAATTTCTTCATTGGATAAGGAAACAAAATCACCCATCAAATGATGGTTCACCCCATAGACAAATTCTTGAAGCCCAGAAAGGAAAGAATTCTTGAGACTCTTTAAATTGACCTCTTCATCTGTTGCAATTAGTTTAAAGCCAATAAAAAAGCGATAATCAATCTGACTATCGCCAATCATAGATACTAATGCATCTGTTTGAAGGTCAATTCGTTGTTTCGCGACTTCTTTGAGTCTGCCTGTAATTTCCTTTTTTGATCGTTCATGCGTGGCACGAATACTACTTTCTGTGGCAATTTGTAAGGCATGGATCTTGCCTTCACGATTCTGAGCAATCAATTGACGAAAGTTATCGTGCACTTGATACTTCTGTTCAGGCGATAAGAAGGAATAGTTATAAGGCACAAGTTCATAGTAGGCAAAACATTCTCCCTCTTGATTAAAGACAAGATTATTTTCAATATACTTAATCGGGTACATAGTTCACACTCCTTACTAGAGTGATGGGTTGATCCCATCGTTTCTTCTGTTCTTTGACTTTCTTTCCTGCAAAAGTGACCTTAAACCGTAAGTGATAACTGAGAAAGGATCGTAAAAATCCCAGTGGTTTCTTACCATCAAAGGTCTTTTGCGACATGAACCAAGTGACCACCACCGGTATGCCTAAGTATTTCAAAAACGCCCCCTCTATCATAGATAGTGGAGGCACATGGGCAAATACGATGACAAATAGCAAGGACAAAACAAACCAAGCCATCTGGTTAAAGGTCACAGGAAAAGGTAGCTGAAAGTCATTAATCGCGTAAATGACTTTTTCAACTGCCCAGATACTGGTATAGCTTTTTATTTTTTTCATGATTTATCCTTTCGAAAAATAAGGCAGTCATCCAACATATAGTAAAATGACTGCCCAGAATTTATTCTAAATTTATAAAATGCTGTATTGCTTCCAGATTGTTATCGGATACAAATTCATCTAGTTTTAATACAATTTCATCAACTATTGAGTTCTTTTTCGACAATTCTTTAATATTTTCTGAAATAGTATTACTAACATTTTTCGGAAGCTTCTCATTATACAAAAACATTTTATCCGTAAATGCAGGCTTACCTCCTTCAAGAATATTAATCACTTGATTTACAATTTATGGATTTGAAAAATATCCTGAAATTTCACACCAACCTTTCTGATTATCAGAACTCATGACTAGTACTTGTTCACAGCCGCTATTCATAACTATAGTTGAATTGTGGGTTGCTAATATAACTTGACGATATTGTTTGAGGTCTCTTAAATCTGCTACTAAGTTCTTATAAATATACTGATTATCTAAGTTATCTTCAGGCTGATCGATAATGAAAGGTGAATAGTCTCCAATATATTGACTATATGATAGTAAGAATGACAGAATTGCAACTACTTTCTGTCCCATTGATAATGTATTGATATTTTGATAGTTAATTCCTCTTGTGTCAGTTGTTTCTTTGTTATTAATATTGAATTCCAAAGTGAATTGTTCACAATAATTGAAGTAATTCTTCAAAAATCTCTTTGCATACTGCTCACAACTTGGAGTAATTAGCCTCTGTCTCAAATATTTGTGAAACTCTAAAATATCCTCTTTATTTTTCAAGAACTTCAACTCAAGATCCGTTGTCTTGTTGGATGTATCAATAAAGAATTTTGAAGATATATCATCACTAACTAGAATTTCGTAATCTTTATTATAAAAAATCCGAAGCAGCTCAATACTTCCTCCAACCTGTTCTGACCTCCAACTAAGATAACTAGTAAGATCATCATAAGTGATTGCATATTTTTTAAAATATTCAGAACTACGATAACTAGTTACACCAAGTGCATCAAACCAGTTAAAATGCTGGTCATCAATTTCTTCTTGGGAAAATAAAATTCTCAATTTACCTTTTTGTGATTCATTATAAGAATCCAAGAGATGTCCAACATTATACTTCCTTCTTTCTAGAATATTCACTCTCTTATCAAATTTGTTGAATAAACCTTTAAATTCTTTCCCAAAATTATAAAAATTACTTCTGTTTCTTATATCTTTATTTTCAAAAAGAATCTTGTCGACAAAATCAGTAATCTCGTAATCACTACTAGCAACCCTCACTAAATCGTTCACTGTAAACTTTCTTGTCAATAATTTTTTTAGAATTTCATTTTGTCTCCGATAAATTTCCACATTTTTACCATCATAAGTGAATACTTGAACTCTATCATTGATAGCTATTTTTCGAGTATTTTCTTCATCTTCCTCTGTATTTCGTAATGAACTTTTTGTTTCATTAAAATAATTGTGGATGAAAATTTCATTGTTTTCTTGATCACTTGAATGGGAGAGAATATAGAAATCTCGTCCATGATAATGATAAACCACAGCGCAAGTACCTTGTAACAAAATTTTTCTTAAATCCTGAGGTGTCTCACAATATTGAGAAATTGCAAATCCTAATATATTTAGAAGTGTACTTTTTCCAGTACCTCTACCTCCAATAAATGCGTTCATCATGCTAGAAAACTTTAAAATTAAATAGTCCCCATCTTTACCCTTCAGAAATTCTTTACCCTCTACGTAAATCGCCTTGATATACTGATTGGGTAATCTGGGTAATTCATAGCACACTGACAAAGAAAAATCACGAAAAGCTGCTTGTAAGGTTGAGAAATTTAATTTATCCCCTTTTATATAGAAAAAATTCTTTTTCAGTTGGTTAATATGATGTGAATCATTATCTATTACAAAATTGAACTTTTGATGTGTGAGATTGAACAATCTTTCAGTCGTCCCAGCAATTTGTTTAATATCTGTAACTCCAATTATATTGAACAATCCTGAATTAAATAGTTGTTTCTTGTACGTTCCGCTCAAGTAATCTTTGTTAAAAATATTTGATGTGTTGATATGTGCAATATAGCCGATGGCATTAATTTTATTAATCTCATTAAAGACGTCTAACGAAGTACGGATAGTACCGTCTTTACTAGATATAATATTTTTTTCAAGCCAATTTGCAAGATTTCTAATCTGATTGTTCTTCCTTCTATCTAGGATTACTACTATTATGGTTTTTATCTGAACATGATATTTCAATTCCAAGCTCTAGTCTAGTTTTAACTGGATAATCTTTACGTTCATGAAGTAGGATACCAATTGCTTCTTCCAATTTTTCAAATCCCGCAATCGTATTGTGATCCGTTACTAAACAAAATTCAATTTTTTCCATGAGGATAGTATGCCCAACTATCAAATAAGCCAAAAATTCTTTAATGTCACAAAAAATTTCAGGCATTATCTTGCATATTTCTTCACTCGAGTGATCTTTAAATACAGAGATTTCTAGATAATTCCATATTTTCATAAGATCATTTTCTGTAAAAGTTTTCCAATTATTATTTTTTTGAATTTTGAGCAAGTTTTGTGTCTCTTCATCTATTAATTTGTAATCATATGATGCAGGAGTATGAATATGAAATAGCGTTTTTCTAAATCTCCCACCGTTCTCCGAAGTGCTTAGCTCTTTATATAACCGTGGGATAATTATCTGAGAGCTTGATTTAACTTTTGTTACTTGGGTCATATTGTCACTTCCTACTTATGTTTATCGTTAAATCAATCATAGCCTTCTGATTTATCAGTAGTCAAGTCTACTTTGTATTAACCAACATATTCAAATACTCCTCGACTAGTAACCAGATAATTCCCTCCAATTTCCAAATCTCGACCACACGCATCAAAGTCAATATATGTCTTCAAATGTTCCGGTACTTCGCCAAAGTCACCTGATTCGGTAATTAGATAATACGCTACATCACTCATATTATCGCAGCCTGGATAATAGACAATATCATCCACATGCTCCACCATTTCCTCAAAAGAATTAAAGAAAGCGTGTTGGATTTCCAAAGCAACTTCACCAATCGGTGTTCCTTCTAGTTCCTCTGCTAAACCACACAACCGATTGATTTCCTCAATTGGTGTATATTCATCAATCTCAAAGGGAAGTTCATAATCATGGATCGCATACTCTTCGTATTCGTCATTTAACCCAATTCGTTCTTTGACTTCATCAAAGTCGACAGGTGGGGTAAACCACGCCCCCACCAACTCCCCTTCGTTGTATTTTCCAAGGTTCGCAATATATACACGCATCTGTTCCATATTGATTCCCCCTTACGCACCAACAATTCGGTTAAACAAATTGAGTAAGACATCTTTCACACCAGAAGCATTAAAGACCAGACCGACCGCAATCAAGGCAATCACTAAGAAGCCAATCAGTTTGGAAAACTCCCGCTTAAATCCTAAAAACAAACCAATGACCACAATTGCCAGTAAGACTAATGATTGGGCATTGGTTAAAAACCATTGATACAAATTTTGTCCGAAATTCATCTCGTCACTTTCCTTTCTTTTCCATTGCTCGTTCCGCTGCTGCACTTGCATGCACCAAGCACATCACGTAACGCCGAGCATACTGCCACCAACTACCAATAAAATATCTTTTACAATTCCTCTTTTCATATAATCAAGTTTTCGATTGCCATACTTTGTTGCTCCAAAATCTTTTTGTGCCGGTCTGATAAGCGCGCATTGTGTACCATATCCTGGATATAGGTTGTCTGATTCAAACGATCCAACTCCTTAGCCATTTTCCACGTAGGGGCGACTTGGCGTCCAAGCCAATTCAAGGTTCGTTCGATAGTATAAGGTTTCGGTTCAGAAGTTAATTGAATTTCCTTCCGATTACGTCCAATAAAGCGCCCCCATTGTTCATTCAAGGGCCAGTTGGTTCGCCGTTTTCCTTCTAACTTATCTGCAAATCGCAAGTAACGATTGATAATAGAAAACGTGGTACTTTCAATGCTACGACCTTTTAACAAGTCTTGAATCGCATGATAGGCACGGTCATTTTTCAGTCGAATCTCAAAACGATTCTTCGTTTCGGTCTGGTCTAATGGAATCCCTAACTTGATATATTGTTCATAATCTTTTTCGTACAAACAAAAATAAACCTCACTCTTGAGGCTTCCAATGTATAAGGTATTTCCCATGCCATCCTTTTCATCAGCTTTTAAAAGTTCCCCAGAACGATAACTTTTAAAGGTACGGAATAAGGAAATGCATTCTTCCTTCTGACATTTTTTCGTTAACTCAGGTATATCCAATAGCCCAACTCGATCATTGATTGCTAAATCCAAGCGTTTCATCACGCCACCAGCTTTTAGACAATCTTCGAAAAAGTCGTACCAGCTACGCTTTTGAGCGAGTAAAAAAGTTTCAAACTGCCGGCAACCACGACCCTTTAATTCCAAAAGGACGCCTTTATCCTCTTCATGAGATAACATCACTACAATATCGCCCATGACGTATTGTTCTTGATAGGAGTAAAAGGCGTAATCTTCATGAAGCATATAATCAAATTTCAAATGGAGAATTTTTTGAATAATTTTCCTCGCATCCGTTGTAGGAAAACGAATCCTTACATAGTCAAACAGTAACGTCAAAGGCAAATCGGGATTGAAACTTTCCAGTTGATCAAAAATTTTCCTCATGGTCTTTGCGGATGGTGTCACGCCACCGTTTTCTATCTGATTTAAATAGGGACGGCTAAGTCCACAAGCCGTAGCCAATTTATTTTGTGAAACACCATATTCATTGCGTCGGTCTTTTAATAACCGATAATCTACATTCCGTTGTGCCAAGTGCTCACCTCCAAATTCAAGGTGTTAACTTTTTCAAATGAGTTAACACCTATACAAACTACTTAATATCCTTGCTACACCAGTAATTCTTAATGATTACTTGCTTATTTTCTGTGTTTTTGTACCCCCCTGTTAGATACGGGGGGTGAGACACCATGGCCGGCTGTCGCCGTCCATGAACAGGCACAGCACCACGGAGGATTTCTGCTTCGCAAATCCCCCGCGGTCAGCGCCTATCAGTGGTTTGTTTAGCCGTTACTCCGAGGTAATGTCCTCAATTTCCAATTCTGCTTTTATCTCAAACAAGTATTGACGGATATCGGGTTCTTTGGTGAGGTCTGCAATCCGTTCAAGTTCCGTGATGACTTAATTCAGATCAATTCGAGCATCGGTTTCTTCTTCCATTACATATGAATCACCAGGGACCTTCACCCCATTTTTTCGAATATCGAAATTGAGTCGGTACAGTTTTTCTTCCAATTCCGGATCTGACTGAATCTTGCCAATCACCCAGTAGATTTCTCCAATCAACTCATCATAAATCATGTGCTTTTACCTCCTTAAATCTTCTAGCAATATCAAAAATGACCGGAACTGTTACAGAGTTTCCGGCCTGCTTATACAACTGACTATCTGAATTGACTTGAGAAGCTCGGTCAAAAGCCCAATCGGGAAATCCTTGAAGTCGCCAGCACTCCCTAGGTGTTAGCTTCCGAATCTGATACTGATCCGTGATGACCGCTTGTTGGTCTCCTGTTAGTAAGGTATGCACACTTTGTTTTCCCAGACGGCCTCGACGACTTGTGGAATTAGGAAAAGCCAGGTTCACACTGTCCCCTGGCTTCACCTCTTGATATTCTGTTTTATTTTTTCGAATCATAATTTTCGTTCCCCCTTGTTTCGTTGACAAAGTGGGGGCAGTTCCAGTTACCTCATAAACCCGACTACCTTGTTCAAAATTTCCCGGTAACATACCCGCTACAGAAATCCCATCCTTTCCCGGTAAGGCAATTTTGATTCCTTCATCACCGGTTAAGGTTGGTGCTACGCCATCTGAACCATAGACTTGTCCACCCATTCCTCGATTGGAAGGATTGATATTTACCAAGTTTCTGATGTTTTGATCAGATGTTGGAGACGATCCAATGATAGGAAATACTTGTTCGGTACATGCATCTCGAGAATGTCCGATAAGGAAGACCCGCTCGCGGCTTTGGGGAACGTAGGCCTTTGAGTTAAGCACCTGCCACTCCACGTCATACCATAATCCATCCAGCGTTCGGAGGATCGTCTCGAACGTAGCCCCTCCTTCGTGATTGAGCAGTCCTCGGACGTTCTCAAGGAATAAAAGCTTAGGTCGGAGAAGAGTGGCGAACCGAGCGATTTCAAAGAATAAAGTACCTCGAGTATCGGAAAATCCTTGCCGCTTTCCCGCAATTGAAAAAGCTTGGCACGGAAATCCGCCGCAAAGGATGTCCACTGGTCCGAGTGATTGAACAAACTCGTCTGATACCCTTGTGATGTCATGCATTTCCACCTCCTTCCTTGTATCATGAATTGCCTTATAACTTCGCCGAGCAAATTCATCAATTTCACAAAAGCCGATACAGTGGTGACCGGCTTGTTCCATACCTAAGCGAAAGCCACCAATCCCGGCGAATAAATCTAAAAATGTCATAAATCACCTCAAAAAAAGCCCAGGATTATTGATATTCCTAGGCTACACACTATTATTTTCTCTTTCCGTATGAACGGTTAATCCAACAATGTTGCTAATTTCCCTTAAGAAATCATACCCTTTTGGCACAAGTGGCGTATAAAACTCACTAATCACACTCCCTCCAGTATCCACATAGCCTCGACCTTTGATGCGTTTCATAAAGAAATTTTTATCAACCTCCCCAAACATCATGGAATACCCGAGTTCACTCATACGACCTAAAGCTACGCGAAAGTTGAATTGATCGCGAATCCCGTCTCCTAAATATTTCGCATCTGGTCTTTGACAAGCCAAAATCAGAAAGAAACCAGATTGACGACCTAACATCACGATTTGTTTGAGCTTATTCAAAATTACCGCGCTTTCTTTTGTCATTAGCATCTCCATATAAGCCACGTATTCATCAAAGATTAAAAAGTTGGGCGGAAGTCCGAGATACGCATAATTCTCTCCTGTTTTGTAGTTGGGCATTTCTTTCATTGACCTACTACGAGCCATCATGCGTTCATAAAAATCTTCCACACATGCAGAAATTTCTTCTTTTTGGGAGTATACATAAGGCATCACCGTACCTAAATCGGCTAGGTCCGCATTTTTGGGATCGAGGATAAACAATTCTGCATCTGACTTCAATAGTGCTTGAATAATGGTGAGTAAGAAATAGGTCTTCCCTCCACCTGTGCCGCCAGCGATTAACATATGAGGCAAGGAATCATACGCCCATACTTGATTTTTCATCAATTGCAACGCCCCATTTTCTGCCACTACTTCTTCTATCCCAATTCGATTGGCAATCATATCGTATAACAAGGTGTATTCCACATAGGAGTCTTTGAGTTCCTTTTCTACTAACTCACAATACAGCCCACTTTCGAGCTTCTTTTCCAACTTCAATAGTTGATCTTGATATTTTCCCAGTGAAATTTGAACGCGAATGGAAAGCAATCCATCTGTCATTCGATAATAGATTTTGGGGAAGTAACTGATAGTGTCTTTGGTTCGACTACTATTTAAATCTTTGAAAAAGCCTTCACTTTTAGTTTGTTTCACTTCATACCAATGGTTTTCTAGAATCATCCGGGCTAGTTTTTGCCGATGCCACAAACTTTGCCAACGATCCTGAAAAAAGTGTATATAAAGCAACATCATGCTTCCTGAAAGAGCGAGACTTCCAAGCAGGCAGAGTAACTCCTTCATAGACCAAACAATTTCAATAGTAGAAAGTGATACCTTTGAAATATCAAATTGTCTAAGCTCTTGAAAATAAAAGATGCTCATCCAAATAATGAACAAAGCGATTAACCAGCCAAGAACAAAGTGATAAACCAAGTGCTGATCTCCTACACGTATGCGATGCCCTTTGTACATATTGATGGTTTCCACCTCCAATCAAAAATTGCCCAATAGGATTTTATTGGGCAATTTCAAAAAGTTATGCTAGTCATTTACTACTACGGGGAGTTGGTTTGTTTCAACTAATTGATTTAAAAAGCCTTCAATGGCATCTGGCATCTCCACACCAATTTCTTCCAAGACAGATTTTGCCTGTCGACATAAGGTTTCATTTACTTCGACAACCATAAAGAAGGACTTTTCTTCTCCTAACCAGTCTAGTACATCAAAGTCTTCTTCACTGTCACTATTTTCTCCAAGTAAACCTTGATGCATAATCAAAAACATTTTTTCATCATAGGTTAATGCTTTCGTGAGTTGCTTTTCGGTCAATTCGCCTTCTCCATATTGATCGAGACAATCTAAAATATGTTCAACATTTATTTCCATGCGCTTCAACTATTTCTTTCCTTCATTTTGGTTCGTAGGATTCCCTTGATTCGGTTGCCGTTTCAAGACTAAATCATCCGCCTTGATGAACCAACTAACGGTGGTTCCTTCCCGAAAAACATAATTGGCGACCGTATCCACGATAGGATTGACCAGCTCTACCTCTGCATCATAGGCAAACTCGCGTAAGGGCACATTTGCTGGGATACTAACTTGGATCATTCGACCTTGCGCGGAGGATTTCAAATTATAGGTCCGTTCTTTTACTTCATTACTAACCGTTCCGTCCTCATTTTGCTTCCGTACTTCTCGGCGTAATGCGGAAAATCGTAATTTCCCAAACGTTAGTCCTGAATCTACAACAATACCTTCTGTTAATCTCATCTTCTTTTCCTCCTATGCTTTCACTAAATCATCGACATACAACACGTAATCGGTAAACCCACGATTCTCAATCTCATACCCTTTGGCAACCAAATGGGGATTCACGGCTTTTAGTGGTTGGTCTTGGTCAAAATCCTTTTCGCCTGCTTCCGCAGCTACCACCACTTCAATATCATCGGCTCGTTGTTTACTGGAATACAAATGATAACTACGACCAATCACCGTAGTATTCCGTCCATATCCTTCTGTCAAAATTTCGCCTTCTCCGGCATAACTCAACTTTCCAAAGGTTTCGGTCATATCAGGTACAATAAATTTCAATTCCATCTTCTTTTCCTCTTTTCATTGTTAGTTTTGGATACAAAAATAGCGCGACCACTTTTTTGGGAGGCGGTCGCGCACGGTGGTTCTTCTTATTTAATTGTTTCATCTCATCACCTTAGTTCCGGCGATTCCAGAAATAATAACCCGCCGTCGCAAAGATCAAAGTAAAGCCAATGAACAGTAACACATTGGAACTTTTCTCCCCAGTTTGTGGAAATGCCTTCACTGTGAGACTAGATTCTTGAGAGTCGCTTGGAACAGTTGGTGTTTCCGGTTGTTCTGGCGTACTTGGTGTGGTTGGCACTTCTTTTGGTGTTAAGGTTTGAGATTTTTCTTTTAGATCCTCATTGTGTTTACCATTGATGTTTCCATCTTTGTCGTAGTTAATTTCTTTAAAGGTAAAACTTGTGCCTTCTGGATATTTACTTGTGTCCGCTTCTTCTGCAAGTACGGTTTTGGTAAATTCTTTATCATTCACTTCATACTCAATCTTGCCAGATTTCCAAATCTCTTTGTTCGTACCATCTGGTAGTAGTGCATACAGAATTGTTTCGAAGGCTTCTTTTGAGCCATCCAGTACATCATGAGTAATGGATACATCATCAAACATATCCACCACATCACCATGAGTAAAGGTCTGAGAACCGTCTTCTAGGTGCGCTTTTGTTTGAATGGAAACATGGCGTTCCACTGTACAACTGACAGTTTGGGCTTGGTTATTCAAGCTAGCATCCTTCGCTACGGGCTCATCGCCTGCTTTAAAGGCTTCCTTATTTTCGTACACATAGTTGAACAAGACAATGGTTTTATCCAAAACTTGTTCAGCGGTTAATTTATGCAGAATTTCCCAAGTTCCTGTTTTCTCTTTATTCGCCAAAGTGGCGGTTGTTTCGGCAATTACCACTGGTTTGGCTTTTTCATCTTTTTCATGGGCAGCTTTTGTCGCTTTCACATCAATGGCTTGAGCTACGATATACCAGTCTTCTTTGATTTCATGCAAGTTATAGCTCAATTTATCAACTAGCTCGGTAGCATCAACGGTAGTCAATTCTTTATCTCCGTCTTTCCAAGTCGCAAGGGAAGTCAAACTATCTTCTTCTTCAGGCAAATCATAGAGCATTAAACGGTTCAAACTAACAGAAAATGCTTTGTTCGTCAGTTTCTCGTATGGAACGGTCACCGTTTTGATTGGTTGTTTTTGGCCTTGTTCGGTAATGGTAAAGACATACTCACTCTTCACAAAGTCTTCTTTGTTTTCCTTAAAAGTAGAACGGATTTCTAATGGCGTAATCTTTTGAAAACCTTCTGGGGCTTCTACTTCTTCAAGTAAATAATCCCCATAAGGGAGATTTTCAAACTTGCCATAACCATCAAATCCTAATTGCTCGTTATAAGCTGTGGTCGCTTCATCTTCAGCGCCTGTGATTTCATTGGTTCCTTCCAATGGTGACACTTTAAAGGTCAGATCATTAAAGCCAGTTTCGGCAGTTTCCGCAGCTGATCCGGCGAATTTGAAGAAATCAAAACCAAAGCGAATCACTTGTTCCTTCGCCGTAACATCTCGGGTAATCACGGCATTTTTTTCGCTATCATCCACCTTTTTGATGGATACAGGATACTTTGTTTCATCAAGGCTATATCCTTCGGGCGCTTTTGTTTCTTGCCAATAATACTCGTTGATGGCTAAATGTTTAACGGCGACTTGGTTCTTTTCGTCTAAAGTTAAAGTGACCGTTTCATCAGAAGCTTTCGTTCCCTTCGCTAACTCTGGTCTAAAAGCCTCACCCCATTTAACAGCTTTTCCATCCTTAGCAGTAAACAAGGTGTATTCAGCACCCTCAAAGACTGCCTTACCCTGTGTTTTATCTCCAGTATTTTTGTCTTCTTTTGTCAGAGTGGTTTCACCAGTGATTTCTTGGTTTTGCCCTTTTACATTACTCGTAACAAGGGCTACGGTTTGATTGGCATACTTCAATTCAACTTTTACGGGTTTGAAAGTATTCACGAAGCCATTAGATGCTTTGGTTTCGGTCACATAATAGGTTCCCAATTCCAACGCATTGGCAATCTCTTTTGGTGTTTCTGCATGACCGTTTTCATCCGTTATCATTTCTTGAACGATTTCACCAGTTGGGCTATCCTTGCGAATGGCAAACGTATTGCCCGCTAAAGAGTAATTATCGTTCCAAAGATCACTCCCTGTTTCAACTCCTGTTTTATCCAGAATGATTTGACCTTTTTCTCGCGTATTTTTTGAAGTCACTGAAATAGTCTCGCCCGCTTTAATCGTAGCGGTCATGGATGTAGTATCAATCGTATAAGGCGCCGGCACTGATTTTTCAGTAATGGTTACCTTTGTACCATGAGGAATCCCATCCAATGTCGCAATGCCTTCTTTATCGGTAGTCACATCTTTTGCAGGTAAAGTTTTTCCAAAGTCTAAATGGAAAACTGTTCCTGGTACAATAGCACCTGATTCTTTATCAACTTTTTTGATCTTTAAAGAACCCTCTGTTTCCACATCAATTTTGACCGTGTAAGTGTTCGGTTTATCAATCGCCCCAGCCATCAGGGTTTGTTGTCCAGCCATTTTATAAGCAACCGGTGTTCCCGTACCAGCAGATTTCTTAAGCGTCAGCGCACCACTTTCTTTTGAATTGGCATTTGGGGTGATTATCAACTGATTGCCATTCACACGATAATCAATGTTTGCGGTATTTTCCACAACCTCATCGAACTCTGACAAATTCAGATTATTCGTATCCGTCACAGTAGTCGATTGCCCTAATACTGTTTTAGCCGTACTATTATGGAAGCTTGGTTTCTTCTGATAATCGGCAATGGCTTGATTGATTTTTGTCTCAATGGCTGCGATATTTACGGCACTACCATCTGATCGTTTGATTGAGTGAAGGGTATACCCATTAACTTCTTGCCAGATCATCTTCTGTGCTACAATATGAGTATCTGCATCTGTACCTGCTTTTTTCCATAAAACGGAAACTAATTTGGCTTTATCGGACATATCTGGTAACGGGTTCTTCTCATATCCAGGAGTGAACTCATTGTAAATCGGGACTCCTGGTTCAATACAGAAAATATCTTGTTTAACGCCGTTGTACACTGCATAATGCGGAACAGTGACTTCTGACATTGGACGACCGTCACTAAAAGTTCCTTCAACAGCATATTGATGTGCTAAATCTAGTTCTACGGTTACCGTTTGTGGATGGGTAATTTCATCGGCGAAGGCAATCGAAGGAACAATCGTTCCGCCAATTGTTTGACCTAATAGTGCCCAAGCCGCAAATAATCGCCAATTTTTAAATCTCGGCTTTATCATAAAATAAAATCCCCTTTCGTTTTTAGGTAATAAAAAAAGACGTTCAACTTTTTAGTTTGAACGTCTAGTCTAGAGTTTTACTATTTAGTTTTCTTCTTTTTAGATAAGTTATTTCTCTGCTTATTGATTTTGATTTTTCGATAGTCAAACCCTATTTCTGTCATCAACTCTTCCCAATTTTTATTTGTTCTTTTCATTATTGTATCAACTGATGGTAACTTTGGTGATTGAACTAGTTTTCGAAATTTCGTCATTGATAAATCATCCTGTAATTTTAATCGGACTATTTCATTTCTTAGTTCAAGCATTAGTTCAAAATCAGTAAAAGAAAACTTCTCTGTATTCTTTCTAAATAGATACCTTATATCCCCAAATCTCTTTTTCAATGTACTCAATGAAGGAACGTCTTTTCCTACTGATCTTTTTTCATACATACGCTGAGAAGTTATTTTCTCAACCGTAATAAAAGACTCTACTATTTTCAATAAATCTTTTTCTGATATTTTTGCCCATTTCCCATATTCTCCATTATCACACCCAAGACTAACTAATAAGTTTTTCCATGAACCATATTTTTGATTAATAAACCACATACTTGGTGCAGAATTGGGATTTTCTAATAATTTCCTCTGATATTGACGGCTAGATTTTATTTCGTGTTTTTCGATAAATTGATTGATTAACAAAATCAGTTTTAGATCACTTAGATTCTTCCATACGATTCGTCCATCATCTTGTTTCACGATAAAAACTCCTAAAAATTATTTAGATAGAATCCTATCACATCAACTTTTTAGTAGAAAAGTGCATGTTTTGGCTTTTTCGAAAAAAGTCGACCCTTTTAGTAACTCGGGTTCAGAAGTTGCTAAATTCGGTAAATGTTTTGGTATTTTTCGTATTAAATTTGTCGTCAAATTGACTACGAAATTTTGCCCTATTTTGACGACACTGATAGTCAAAATCGGACAATCTAGGGCAATTTAATGGAATATGAATGAAAAATGATCCAAAATAGCCAATTGAGGCTTAAAACTGTGATAGTGAAAAAAGAAAAAGCCCTTGATATACAAGGACTTTTCACAGATTTCAGATTTCCAAGGAAGTTTCCCGTGTTTATCTTCTGATTTCTTTGATACGAGCTGCTTTTCCGTGTAATGCACGCAAGTAGTACAATTTTGCACGTCGTACTTTACCGTAACGAACAACTTCGATTTGTGCAACACGTGGTGTGTGCAATGGGAAGGTACGTTCAACACCTACACCGTTTGATACTTTACGAACTGTATAAGTTTCGCTGATACCAGCACCGCGGCGTTTGATGACAACACCTTCAAATAACTGGATACGTTCGCGAGTTCCTTCGACAACTTTCGCGTGAACGCGAACAGTGTCCCCAGGACGGAAAGCTGGGATGTCCGTACGTAATTGTTCTTGAGTTAGTTCTTGAATCAATGGATTCATGTTTATCATTCTCCTTATTCCCAAACATTCTTAAAGCATGAAAGCTCCAGCGGAACATCGTAATAGTTGAGTTTACACTCACTGAAACATCTTACCACAGTCGACCATAGGCTGTAAAGAGAATTTTCTTGTCATGGCGCAGAATATCAAAAAAACTGGCACTTTTTTACTTGCCAGTCTTCGCTTCTTCTTCAATTTCTTTTAAAAGTTTCTGCATTTCTGCCGTCAACGGATAATTCTCTAGCATATCAGGTCGGCGCTGAAAGGTGCGGCGCAATGATTCTTTTAATTGCCACTGCTCGATCAATTTATGATTGCCATTCATCAAAACTTCCGGCACTTTCATTCCGTTAAACTCTGCTGGGCGTGTATATTGCGGATGTTCTAATAAACCAGTGGAATGAGAATCGGTTTGTGCGGAGGTTTGATTGCCTAAAACTTCTGGTAATAGCCTGACTGTCGCATCGATCATGACCATGGCCCCCAATTCGCCACCAGTCAAGACGTAATCCCCCAGTGACACTTCATCAGTGACCAATGAACGGATTCGTTCATCATAGCCTTCATAGTGACCGCAAATAAAAACAAGGTGCTCTTCGGTAGAGAATTCTTCCGCCATCTTTTGATTAAAGGGTTTTCCCGCTGGGTCTAATAGGATCACCCGCTTTTTCGTTTCTGGTGCCTCTGCTTCGATCGCTTTGATATTGTCATAGACAGGTTGGACTTTTAATAACATTCCTGCTCCGCCACCATAAGGATAGTCATCCACTGTTTGATGTTTGTTGTCGGAATAGTCACGGAAATTAGAGACGTTGATTTCTAACAGTCCCTTTTCCCGTGCTTTGCCGATGATCGACTCTCCTAGAGGACCTTCGAACATTCGCGGAAATAGTGTCAATACATCAATTCTCATCGTCTAACAACCCCTCTGGGATTTCCACAGTGACCTGACCATTTTCAAGATCGATCGTGTGGACAACCGACTCGATATAAGGAATCAAAGCATCCTTCTTCCCTTTTCGTTGAACGACCCAAACGTCATTGGCACCTGGTGAAAGGATCTCTTTTACTCTACCAATGATTGTGCCATCTTCTTCGACGACTTCCAGACCAATAATTTCATGGTAGTAAAACTCATTTTCGGCTAGATCCACCAAATCATCCTTGGTAACTTTTAAAATGCCGTTACGAAACGGTTCAACGTCGTTGATGTTGGGATAGCCCTCAAATGTTAACAAATCAAAATTTTTGTGTTTGCGATGACCTGAAACGATCAATGGTAATGGCTCTTTATTTTCGCGAAAAAGTGTCAATTCAGCCCCTTTTCGGTAGCGTTCTTTTGGAAAATCCGTTTGTGATATCACACGTACTTCTCCACGGATCCCATGTGTGTTGACGATTTTTCCTACGTTTAAATATTCTGTCACGTTCGTTCCCCATTTCTTCTAACTTCTGTTCTATTTTAGCATAGCAAAGTAGTGAATTCTAGCCGTTTCCTAGCGCCCCATGTTTTCCTCAAAATCATCGCACGAAAAACGCCCCTTCGACGCTTGATCAAAGGGGCATTGTCCTAATATAGGCTTTATTGATTCATAGAAACGGCCATTTTCAATGCCGAACGTGCATCTTGATGTTGCACCGTTCGAAGGGTCTTTTCTTGTTGCCAGACCACGGTAGTTGCTGTATGGTCATTTTTTCCCATATCGATGGTGATTTGACCGACCTCAGGCGCTGGGAGCATAGCTTCTTCCAGATATGCCACCACTTCTTTGGCAACCGGAACTGGATCTTGTTCCTCTTGATTGACTGCTCGAACAGTCAATGACCAATTTCCTTCTTGCCAGCTCAAATAACTGGAGCCAGCAGCTCCTTGAATATGCCCAGTAATCCCATATCCGAGATCAACGGCTTGTCCGCCATCATCAGCTGTTACATTGACCGCTGCGGCAGCTTCATCCGCTGATTGATACTCTTTTGATTGAAAAGCAGCAATCGGTGTTTCCTCGTTCAAAGCCTTGTCATTGAGAGGCAACTGCTGATCAAGTCCATAATAAAGAATTGATGCATCGGCTTGACTGCCAGCTGTGGCTGCATTCAACACTTTACCTGAAGCAAGTGGAATGTCCTTGGGTAAGACAAGATCAGGGAATACCGCTTGTATTTGAGCGTAGATATCTGCAGTACTATTCGTGTTTGAAGAATCCCTAGAAGCCGCCTGACTAGAAGACGTACTTGATTGACTTGTTTCTGATTGACTACTTGCTTGCGTTTGGGTACTTTCCACCATACTCGTCGCTGTTGTTTCGGCACTACTGGCTTGACTTGTTTCTGGTTCCTGTTGATTATTGCAGCCAGCTAAGGCGCCCATCGTCAGCAGCGTAACGAATAATCCTAGTTCTTTTTTCATGATGTTCCCCTCCTTATACAAAGGATACCCCTCAACAAAAAAAATGACAAACAAGTCAGATAGTCTGTCATTTTTTTTGTTGATTTTTTAAAGATTTGTCACCCAATTTTGCAGTGATTGAAAGCCATCCTTGATCCATTGCCAAACTTGATTGGCGATCGTCGATAGGTCGCCCCAACGAAAGTTTTGTGTCCATTGGTTCAATTGCGTCATGATCTCCTCACGATAGACCCAAATTAAAAAGAGCAACAACAAGATCCCTAGCGTTCGCCAAAGAAAAGAACCAATTTTATAAATAAAGACGAGGATCAAAAGAACGACGATCCATGCGATTAGTTGAGACATACAAGCACCTCCTCCTTTTGATTATCTCAAAACCACCTTTTTTTGTCCTCCATCTTAAGCATGAATTTTACAAAAAAAGCATTCCTCAAAGAGAAATGCTTTTCATTCTTGCTTATTTACCATCAATGATATTCAAACGAACTTTCTTTGGTCCATTTGTCCGTACACTGTAAACGATCGTTCGAATTGCTTTGGCAACCCGCCCCTGTTTACCGATGATACGACCAATATCTTCTGGTGCCACAGTAAGATTATATTCTAAGAAATCATCTGACTCTACCAGCTCAAGCTTGATATCCTCAGGTTTGGTAACAAGTGGTGAAACGATCGTTAAGACTAATTCTTGCAAATCTTTCATCCAAAGTCACCTTATTTCTTAGTGAATTTTGCTTCGTGGTGTTTTTTCATAACGCCTTCTTTAGAAAGGATGTTACGAACTGTATCTGAAGGTTGCGCACCTTTAGATAACCAATCAAGTACTAGATCTTCTTTGATTGTCACTTCAGCTGGGTCTAGTAAAGGATTGTAAGTACCAACTGTTTCGATGAAACGTCCGTCACGAGGAGAACGTGAATCTGCTACGACGATACGGTAAAAAGGTTTCTTTTTAGAACCCATGCGTTTTAAACGAATTTTTACTGCCATTATTTACACCTCCATTGATTTAATCACAAGAGCTAGTTTAACAGGTTTTTCTGGTGGTGTAAAGAGTTTTTTCTTTACAGCTAAAAAAAGTTTCTTCTTTCTTATTTTCTGAGCATGGTTATCTTTTGCCAGAATGAATCTGGACGCGTATCATTAGTGATAGAGAAACTTTTTAAGTCAAATCGTTTTATTTGCACCATCCACTTACTTTTGGTAAGCTAAAAGAGTAGAAAACAACAAGGAGGAATTTTACATGACAAAAAAAATTGGTTTTATCGTCGGCAGTTTACGGGAAGGTTCATTTAATAAACTCGTAGCGAAAAAATTCGCATCATTATTACCAGAAGGTTTTGAAGCATCTTTCATTGAGATCGGCAACTTGCCATTTTACAATGAAGATTTGGAAGTTGAAGGAAAAGTTCCTGCTGAATGGACAGCATTTCGTGAAGCATTAAGCGCCGTTGATGGTGTCTTCTTCTTTACACCAGAATACAATCGCTCTGTTCCTGCAGCGTTGAAAAATGCTTTGGATGTCGGTTCTCGTCCTTATGGTGCTAGCAGCTGGGGTGGTAAACCAGCATTGGTTGTCAGCGTTTCTCCAGGAGCGATCGCCGGCTTCGGTGCAAACCATCACCTACGTCAATCATTAGTCTTTTTGGATATGCCTACTCTGCAGCAACCAGAAGCCTATATCGGTGGAATCACCAACTTGATTGATGAAAACAACGAAATCAATCCAGATACAGTAAGCTTCTTTGAAACGATCATTGCAAAATATATTGAACTCTTTCAACGATTCAACTAATCCATGAATCTGTATCAAAAGACCAAGGAACTCAGCGTTGAGTTTCTTGGTCTTTTTTGCGTAGAAAAATAGTTTGTATTTTTTACTTGCTTACTTGCTCAGCTTTTCGAACATAATGAAGTTCTGTCAGTTCCCCCATCTGTTTTGTTTCAACAAACGTCAAGCGCCTCGCGTAATCCCCCGCTTCAAACAGTGGCTTGCCCTCTCCTAAAAGCACCGGCGCGATTTGAATAAACCATTCATCAATCAGATCCGCTTCTAGTAAGGGTTTTAATAGGGAACCCCCACCCACTACCCATACGTTTTTCTCTTGTTTCAATGCTGAAACAAATGCAACTGGATCCGATGCCACTAGGATTGCATCCGGCAGCGGTTCTTTTCGGGTATGGGAAAAAACATAATTTGTCGTTTCAGGATACAACGGTCCCTCATCCATCAGTTTTTTCGCTTCTTGATAGGTTTTTCTTCCCATCACGGTCGTGTCGATAGTCGCAAAAAATGCTTCATAGGTCGTTGCAACACCGGTATCGGTTTGAAACAGCCAGTCCAGTTGATCCTCTAGCCCTGCTAAATAGCCATCTAGGCTGATTGCACCATAAAATATCACTTTTCCCATTAATCTCACTCCTTTATTTTACGATTGCTTCTGATCTTCGACAAACACAAGTGACTAAGTGATCGTTGACCATACCAACCGCTTCCATAAAGGCGTAAATAGTTGTCGTTCCGACAAATTTAAAGCCTCGCTTTTTCAAGTCTTTTGCTAGCTGATCGGAGATTTCCGAATGGGTCGGTACATCGGATTGCTGCTGAAATTCATTGATGATCGGCTCATGATTGACATATCGCCACAAGAATGCAGAGAAACTGCCGGATTCTTGCTGGATTTTTAAAACTTCTTGGGCATTGATGATCGCTGCTTCAATCTTTCGTCGATTGCGAATGATTCCTGGATTCATCATCAGCTCTTCCACTTTTTCTTCCGTATAGTTCGCTACTTTGGTGATTTCAAACTGATCATATGCCGCATCAAAATTTGCCATTTTATTTAAAATCGTTTGCCAGCTCAATCCTGCTTGATTCATATCTAACACCAGCTTTCGAAATAACTGCTGATCCTCATACTCAGGTTTTCCCCAGACCGAATCATGATACTCTTGCATTGCTGGCGTACTGTTGGCCCACTCACATCGCTTCATTGTTCTCATCAGCTCCTTTTTGCTTATTTTATCATAAAAGACTTTACTTCCACTAGTGTACTACGTATACTAGTACACATAAATGAAAGGAGCTGATTTTGTGGTTCGCATTAACAAAGCCAGCAGCAAACCTTATTATGAGCAATTGGTTTTAAGTATCAAAGAAGATATTCTGAACGGTGTTCTAACCGCCGGAGACCAAGTGCCTTCAGTTCGTGAAATGGCTAAGCACCTGTTGATGAATCCAAATACCGTCAGCAAAGCTTACAAAGTATTGGAAAATGAGCAAGTCCTTGTCACCATCAAAGGAAAAGGCACTTTTGTGAAAGTCACCGAGGACTTGCCTCGCGATGAGATTCGGATCTTACAAGTGAAAGAACGTTTGAAAGAATTGATGATTGAAGCACGCCATTTACAGATCAGCATACGCGAGTTGACCGATTGGATGAATGGCTTTGAACAAGAGTTAGGAGGCGACCCACAGTGAAGATCGAACATGTGACCAAGAAAATGGAGCAAACAACTATCATAGAAAACGTGAACTTCTCCTTGGAAAAAGGAGAAATCGTAGGATTGATCGGCCGCAATGGTTCTGGGAAAACCACGTTGTTTCGAACGATCGCTGGACATTATTTATTAGATGATGGCGAAATTTCGATCGATAACCAACGCCTGGATCAGTACCCGCAATTAAAAGAACAACTTTTTTATATTGATGAAAAAGAAAACTTTCTTTCGGCCTACTCTTTGAAAAAGCTCAATCAATTTTATCGGCTTGCTTATCCAAATTTCGATCAAAATCTTTATTTAGAATTGATGCAAAGTCACGGTCTTCCTCTGACGCTTTCCTACCGACGGATGTCAAAAGGTATGCAAGGTCTTTATAAAATGATTCTTGCGATTGCCTCAAATGCGACGTTCTTACTTTTAGATGAACCTTTTGATGGGCTTGATGTGATCGTCCGTAAAAAAGTGATCGGACTATTGCTGGAAAGCCTCAGCGAGTCGAATCGTACCGCATTGATCGCTTCTCATAATCTAAATGAATTAGAACATATTATTGATCGTGCCTTGTTGATCAAAGGGAAAACGATTGAAGGAGACTACCGTTTGGAAACGATTCGCGAACAATCTCGCAAACTCCAACTCGTCTTTCGCAGCAAACAGATTCCTCCCCTTATCAAGCAGCACTCCAAGCTGATTCAAAAGCAAGGCCGAGTCTTGACCGCTTTGTTTGACAATTACACAGAGGAGCTGGCGGCTGAGATTCAGCAACTTGATCCTTTGGTTTTTGAAGAATTACCTTTGACTTTGGAAGATCTGTTTGAAGCAAATTTACGACAAGAAGCATTGGTGGAAGGATAGAGGTGGAAAACGATGTTAAGCAATTTATTTAAAGAACGCTACGGCAAGCTGCTGATCGGCTTTTGTTTTGTCGTGCTCTTCATGTATATTAGTGCTGGCTGGCAATCACAAAAAGCCTGGCATCAGCAAGAACGCTATTTGGCATCTGAAGAATTTATCAAAGATTTCAACGAAAATCGAGAGTACTATGTCAAAAGCTACAACGGTGAAACCCCGGTTTACTTTGATTCGACGGCAGAGTACCGCGATGCGGCATTGACGATCAACAAAGAGTACTCTGATGAGATTTATTACAATCACCCTTATATGACTACCATGAATCAATTTGTGATTGTCTTTCTGTTTCTTATAGGCTTTTTGTCTTTTTTTGTCGATGGCCGCACCCATTTCAATCGCTTTTTATTTGCTTTACCCTTTAGCAGAAAGCAGGTCTTTGGCAAGAAACTGCTTTTTATCGGCTTACCCTTGACGGCTTGTTTAGTGTTGGGTCTGTTAGGTCATATCCTGATCGAATACGCGATGATCCCAGCTCGCTATCTCGCTGTGCCGCTTCAAGACGTGCTGCTTTCTGCCCTTAGTACCTTGGCAACGAATCTGCTCGTATTTGCTACAGGCCTCCTGTTGGGCGTTTTGCTGGGGAATCTGTTTACTGGCGTGCTATCGGTGTTCTTCACTATTTCTCTAGGATCAATGGGGTATAGCTTTTTCCAATGTACCCGCGAGTTTTTTAGTTTTGTGTTTCTTGGTCATGGGGATTTTCTGCTTCCTTTTCAAACGTGGATCGATTGGCCGCAAGGATATGTCTACCCTTGGTGGCTGCTGCTCCTTTACCTCGGCTTGAGCGGCTTGCTGATTCTTGCTGCCGAAAAAGTGTTCTCGAAAATTTCTTTAGAAAATGATGGTGATTATTTAACGATCCCTAAATTGCGCGCCCCGGTTTATTGGCTGCTTTCTTTGGGAACCTGGTTCTATCTATCCATGATATCTTATTACCCGTTAGAAATTTTTTACCGTGATCTTTACGAAGGATATGATGTCAGTCTTTGGAATATCGCCCTCCGGCTTGGTTTGTTGCTGGTTGCTTGCTTATTCATCAGTTTGTTGCTTGTCTATCCTAAAGCACTGATGAATTGGTGGTACAAACGAAAAAACAAACAGGTCAGCAATATTTAAAAAAGCGTCCCGGCAACAATTTCTTGTTGTAGGGACGCTTTTATATTTAATGTTTAGGTTTGTCGTCGTCTTTTTTGTCAAAGAAGTCATTTACTTTGCGAGAAACATCATCCGCAAAATCTTCAACCTTATCTTTGGCTTTCCCATATTTATTTTGGGTTTTTCCTTTTAATTCTTCGGAGTCATCTCCTGTAAGTTTCCCTTTTGTTTCGGTTACTTTTCCTTCAATGCGATCTTTGTTTGTCATCGTAAAAAACTCCTTTCATACTTGCTATAAGTTAATAGTAGCATCATTTGACAGAAAGCACGAATGTTCTGCTTCTACTATTTTTACAGGTGCTAGTTTCTTTTGAATCGTGGAAAATTTTTGGCCTTTCATAGATATCATACTCACACGATAAAAAGTGCTTCCCCTTTTAGGAGGCCATAAAAAACATTGCTTGCATAAAAAAACAGGACCGTCGAAGGCTTTGATTCGAGAAGCTGTTCTTGCTGATTCTAGCAAGGAGGTTTCTCTGAGCGCCTTTTTTCGGTCATGTCTTTTGGAATCCTTCGCTAATCAGGTCTTTTACGCAATCCTTTTTAGCATCAGAATTGTTATTTGCGTTTTTTCTTTTTCTTCTTTTGTTTTTTTACCATGCGGTTCATGGCCATTTTTCCAAGTTTCCCTTTGACCCCACCGCCAAACATTTGATCCATGCCAGGAATGTTCATATTCCCTTTACTCATTTGCTGCATCATTTTGCGAGATTCTTTGAATTGTTTGATCATACGGTTGACTTCAACGACACTGTTTCCAGAACCGGCGGCAATCCGACGACGGCGGCTTGGATTCAACAAATCTGGATTTTCCCGTTCAGCTGGTGTCATAGAATAAACCATGGCTTTTTGCCGAGCAATTTGTTTCGGATCAACTTTGACATTTTCGATACCAGGCATTTGGCTCATTCCCGGAATCATTTTTAAGAGATCTTCAATTGGGCCCATGCCCATGACTTGATCGATCTGTTCGACAAAGTCATTGAAGTCGAAGGAGTTTTCCTTCATTTTTTGAGCAAGTTCTTCTGCTTTTTTCTCGTCGTAATCTTGCTGTGCTTTTTCGATCAAAGTCAGCATATCACCCATACCGAGAATCCGACTAGACATCCGATCTGGATGGAACACTTCAAGGTCGGTCAATTTTTCACCGGTACCAGTGAACTTGATTGGAGCGCCAGTAACTTGACGAATCGACAATGCCGCCCCGCCACGAGTATCACCATCTAGTTTGGTGATGACCACCCCTGTGATCCCCAGTTGTTGATTAAAGCTTTCTGCCACGTTGACAGCATCTTGTCCGGTCATCGCATCAACTACCAGTAAAATTTCATTTGGCTGTGCCAGGTCCTTGATTTGTTTTAGCTCTTCCATCAAGTTTTCATCGATATGCAAACGACCTGCCGTATCGATCAAAACATAGTCATTTTTCTTTTCCCGAGCCAAAGACAGTCCTTGACGCACGATTTCAACTGGACTGACATCTGTTCCCATATCAAAAACAGGTACATCCAATTGCTGCCCTAATACTTTCAACTGGTCGATCGCGGCTGGACGATACACGTCACCAGCGATCATTAATGGGCGAGCGTTTTCGGTTTTAATCAAATGGTTGGCTAATTTTCCAGCAAAGGTGGTTTTCCCTGCCCCTTGCAGACCAGCCATCATGATGATCGTTGGAATCTTCGGTGATTTTTCGATCCCAACTGTTTCTGATCCTAATGTTTTAGTTAATTCTTCATCAACGATTTTAACGATCTGTTGCGCTGGAGATAAGCTTTCTAATACTTCTACCCCAACTGCTCGTTCACGAACATTTTTGGTAAACTCTTTTACAACCTGGAGATTGACGTCGGCTTCTAATAAAGCTAGACGAATCTCACGCATCATTTCTTTTACATCTGCTTCAGATACTTTTCCTTTTCTGCGCAGTTTGCTCATTGCCTGCTGGAGGCGTTCAGTTAAACTTTCAAATGCCATTTTTTTTCATTCCTTTATTCTTCAATTTCTTGGAGCTGTTGAATAAACCCCTGTAAGGTTTCGTCTTTTGGATAGTGAGTTTTCGTATACTCGCTTAGCTGATCCAGCAAGTCTTCCCGCATGATATAGTCCGAAAACATATGTAGTTTTTTTTCATAGTCTTCTAAAATACGTTCGGTGCGTTTGATGTTGTCATAGACTGCTTGACGGCTTACTTGATACTCTTCAGCGATTTCTCCTAGAGAAAAATCATCTGCGTAATACAATTCCATGTAATTCATCTGTTTTTCCGTCAATAACGTGGAATAAAACTCAAACAACGCATTCATGCGATTGGTCTTTTCAATTTCCATTTGCTTCCTCCTGTTTTGCAAGCCATTCGACATCGGACAAAACAGTCATGCCTTGTTGTCGAAAATACGCACAAGCGACACCGACCCCTGTTTTTTTGATTCCAGAAAAATTGCCATCATAAATCGTCTGACTGCCACAAGAGGGACTTTTCTCCTTTAGGATCAGTTGGGTGATGCCTTGCTCTTGTAATTTTTGATAAGCAATTTTCGCGCCGGTAGTAAACTCTTCGGTCACGTCTTCTCCTGAGATGGTGACGACCTTCGCCCGTTGTGCCCAAACATCCACCCCATCACCACCGACGATTTCGGCCGGTTCCCGTGGGATCGGCAAACCGCCAAGAACTTCTGGACAGACCATCATGGCTTGACCTGCTCTTACCAGTTCGATCAATTGTGGCACTGCTTGGTGTTTTCCATCATAGCGGCAAAGTGCACCGCCTAGACACGCACTGATTCCGATCATTTCGCACCCTCAGCTTTCCTATGAAATCGTCCTTTATTATAGCATTTATTTAGTGGTTGCAATAGTACCAATTGTCTATTCATGCTAAAATAGGACTTGTTCGTTGAAATTTAATCGTTTCTTGAAAAAAAGAAACGAAAGGAGTGTATCATGAAAAAAATTCTCGTTGTCGATGATGAACCTTCCATCGTCACACTTTTAACCTTTAATTTAGAAAAAGAAGGTTACCAAGTCGTCTCAGCCGCAGATGGAAAAAAAGCTTACGAATTAGCTTTGTCTAAGCCTTTTGACTTTATCATCTTAGATGTCATGCTGCCAAATATGGACGGTATCGAGATCACGAAGAAATTGCGCCAAGAAAAAATCGAGACCCCGATTCTCGTCTTGACCGCAAAAGATGATCCAATCGATCGGATCTTAGGCTTAGAAATCGGCGCCGATGACTATTTGACGAAGCCTTTCAGCCCTCGAGAAGTATTGGCTCGAATGAAAGCCATCTTCCGTCGTTTAGAACCCCGTCAACAAACACGAGAAGAAGATCAACCTGCAGAGATTCTGCAAGTCGGTGGGATCCAAGCAGACCTGACGAATTTCCAAGTCAGTGTGGATGGTGAGAAAATCTTCCTAACGCCAAAAGAATTCGAGCTGCTAGTTTACTTTATGAAACGAAAAGGCCGCGTGATCGATCGCGATACCTTGCTCAATCGCATTTGGAACTTCGACTTTGATGGACAGAGTCGCATCGTGGATGTTCACATCAGTCATTTAAGAGAAAAATTGGAAACTGATCCAAAACGGCCGGAATACTTAGTAACGGTTCGGGGATTCGGGTATAAATTTCAGGAGCCAGTCTAATGAAAAAACGCTATGGCTATGGTTTATGGTCGATTGGCCTATTGCTGATTTTTTTTCTAAGCTGGCAAGTTCTTAGCAGTTTTTACCGTCAACAAGTCATTGCTCAACAAGTGGCTTTCCTTCAAGAAAAAGCTACCGTTTTTTTGAATCTCTCAGATAACCAAACCGCGGCGTTAGAACAATTTGCGGATACCTATGTGGAAGATAGCAATAGTCGCATCACTTTGTTAGATGATCAAGGTCAGATTATTTTCGATACCTATGATCATACACTACATGAAAACCGCTCCGATCGTCCAGAAGTCCAAGCCGTTTTGCGCGGAAGCGCCGTCGGTCAGTCTCTGAGGGAAAGTGATACCTTACATGAAGAATTGCTCTACGTGGCAGTCCCTGTCAAAGAGGAAGGAGATCTGACGCAAATCTTACGAATCGCCGAACCGACTGCTGCTTTTTTTGCAAAAAACCAAGGAATCAAGCAGTCGATCTTGATTGTCTATCTTGTCTTTTGTTTCTTGATCAGCCTACTGATTTTCCATACCTTGCGTCAGCGGAATCGTCCGATCCAAACGATTCTGCCCGTCGTAAAGAAAATGATCAGCTCGCCCGATCAACAAGCAATCATTATGCAAGAAACACCTGAACATGATGAGTTGTATCAACTGATCAATCAGCTGAGCGAACAAATGAGCCAGACCTATCGTGCCTATGCAGCATCTGAACAACAACTTTACGGATTGCTCAGTGAATTGATGATCGGTGTCTTTATCATCAATGAAGAAAATCAACTGCTGCTGTTGAATCCGACGATGCAAGATCAGTTGGGGATGGAAACTGTGCCCACCTTGCCGCAACCTTTTACTGAAGTGATTCATGACACACAATTGATCCAGTTGATCTACCAATTTAATGACGAGACCCCTATTTTCCATGCGGAGACTACCCTTAGCGGAGAACGTTCAAAAGTCCTGGATGTTACCTTGCGGAGTTTCCAAGAAAACCAGTTGATTGGTATTTCCTATGACTTGACGCGCATCAGACAATTAGAAAAGATGCAAAAAGATTTTGTCGGCAATGTTTCCCATGAATTAAAAACGCCGGTAACTTCCTTGATCGGGTTTACTGAAACATTGCTGGACGGTGCCAAAGAAGACCCTGAGACATTACAAACCTTCTTAGAGATCATTCAAAAAGATGCCTATCGCTTGAAAAATCTAATACAAGATATCATCCAATTGTCTCAAGACAGCGATTCTTTCCAGTATGTCAATCAGCCAATCGACTTTTCCGAACTGCTGCAACAAGTCCTTCAAACTTATGGTCCCGCAGCTGCTAAGAAGCAATTGACCTTTCAATTTGAAGGACCAGAACACTACATTTTGTCTACCAAAAAAGAGCTGCTGCAGCCCATCGTAAAAAATCTAGTTGAAAATGCGGTCACCTATTCAAAACCTGGTGGCACCATCAAATTATCCTTTTCCGAGCAAGACGACCAGCTACTATTTCAAGTGCAGGATCAAGGCATCGGCATCGATGAAGAAGATCAAGAACGAATTTTTGAACGGTTTTATCGGGTAGACAAAGCCCGCGCCCGCAATTCTGGTGGCACTGGACTCGGACTGGCTATCGTCAAAGACTATACCAAATTATTAGGCGGCAGCATCAAGGTGGACAGTTTCCCTAAAATTGGTTCTACCTTTACGGTGACTTTGCCGCTTCATGAAGAAAGATGAAAATATGAAAAACAGCCGATAACATTCATTCACCTGTTATCGGCTGTTTTTGTAATTGTTTTTCATTATCAAATGAAGCACCAGCCAATAGCATTTTCTTGATGCTTTAAACAAAAAAAAAGAAGGAGAATACTCCTTCTTCCATTTCACTATTCAACATTCGTTACTTCGCCGTCTACACTGCGTTCTACTTTCATATCAGTGATTGGCAAATATCCTAATTCGATAACGATTCCTTGTTGGACATCGTCTGTCATGATGTAATCAAGAAAGGCTTTGACGTTAGCATCTGGCTCGCCGTTCGTGTACATATGCTCGTAAGACCAGATTGGCCATTTGTTATCTGCAATGTTTTCAGGAGTTGCTTCTACTCCATCAAGAGATAGCGCTTGGATCGAATCGTCCACATAGGATAAAGCAAGGTAGCTGATTGCTCCTGGTGTTTCAGCAACGATTTTACGGACTGTTCCAGAAGAATCTTGTTCTTGTGTTTGGATCGTCTCTGCACCATCTAAGCCCCATTTTTCAAAGGTCGCTCTCGTACCGCTGCCTGATGCGCGGTTGATTACAGAGATTTCTTGATCTGCTCCACCTAGTTCAGACCAATTCTTCACTTTGCCTGTAAAGATATCGATTAAATCTTGTTGGCTAAGATCCGTAACGCCTGCGTCTTTATTCACTACTGGTGCCATACCAACTACAGCTACTTTATGGTCAACTAATTTGCTGGCATCTACACCATCTTTTTCATCCGCAAAAACATCGGAATTACCGATCGTCACAGCGCCTGCTTCTACTTGACTTAAGCCAGTTCCGCTACCGCCACCTTGAACCGTAATTGTATAATTGGGATTGTATGCTGAGAAGCTTTCACCTGCTGCTTCAACCAAGGGTTGCAATGCAGTTGAGCCTACCGCTAAAATTTCTACATTTTCATTTGATGCGGCACCTGATGAAGATCCGCCTGATGCTTGACTGCTCTCAGTGCTTGCGCCACCGCTCCCACAGCCAGCTAATAATAAACCAGTTGCAAAAAATAAAAGTCCCAATTTTTTCATTTAGTAAATCTCCTTTCGTTATATGCTTAGTTTAGCAAGGCGGTGTAAACCCTTGATGGATTTCATGTAAAGAATCGATAAAGCGATGTAAATCTTTTGTAAAGTTCGTCGATTGCCTAAAAAAGCCCCCGCTGCATCCATCAGAGGGGGCTTACTTTATCTAAAAACGAAAGAAACGTTTGTAGAATCAATTGCTTTGCATATAGCGTGTCAAGCGATCCATCGCTTCCACCAAGTTTTCCATACTTGCCGCATAGCTTAAACGAACATAGCCTTCTGCTTCGGGACCAAAGGCGATACCCGGGATGATTGCTAATTGATTCTTTTCGGCTAAGTCGACACAAAAAGCCATGGAATCTTGGTTGAAACCAGCTGGTATTTTGGCAAAAATGTAGAATGCACCAGATGGCTTCGCCATTTCAAAACCAAGGGCAGTCATTTTTTCAAACAAGTAATCTCGGCGTTCACGGTAATCGGCTTTCATGACTTCTGCATCATTGACGCCTTCGATCAATGCCCGCACTGCGGCTTTTTGAGAAATCGTTGATGCCGCAGTCACTAAGTATTGGTGGACCTTAATGATCTGAGCAGTCAACGCTTCTGGTGCAAAAATGAAGCCGACGCGCCACCCAGTCATCGCGTGAGATTTCGACAAGCCGTTGATCACGATCGTTTGATCCCGCAAGTATTCAGCAATGGATACGTGGGTTTCATCATAAGTCAACTCACTATAAATTTCATCGCTAATAACAAAAACGGGGTATTTTTCTAAAACTTCTGCCAATGCTTTGACTTGTTCTCGGGTATAAACGACCCCTGTTGGATTGCTAGGATAATTTAAAATGACTGCCTTGACTTGCTCCCCATGTTCTTTTAAGGCTGCTTCCAAAACTTCTGGCGCTAAAACAAAGTCATTATCCGTCGTATCAAGATAAATCGGTTTGGCATGAGCTAAATGGATGACTGGTTCATAGCCTGGATAAATTGGTGCTGGTAAAATCACTTTATCACCAGGTTCTAACGTAGCTAATAACGAAGCTGAGATTGCTTCCGTTGCACCGATCGTCACTAATACTTCTGATTGAAAGTCGTAATCAAGCTGATATTTATTTTTCAAAAAGAGACTGGCTGCTTGCCGAACATCTGCTAAGCCTGCCATTCCAGAATAGTGGCTGAAATTTTGTTCGATTGCTTGGACACCCGATTTTTTCACGTGCTCCGGTGTGTTGAAATCCGGCTCGCCTAACGTTAACTTTAAAATATCAGGAATTGAAGAAACCCGTTCATCAAATTTACGAATCAATGAAACAGCTATATTGTACACTTCATGATTGAAGCGTTGGCTTACGTCTGCCATAGTATCACTCCTTTGAATTAAGCAAATTCATTCGCTATTGTTGTTAATCCTAACACAAAAAGGCGACGATTTTAAGCAACGGATGAAATTAATCTAATAACGATAAATCCGTTTGCTTATTTACAAACAAATACAAATTACGTTAGTATATATCTAAACAAAAAAGGAGAATCCAAAATGAAACCTTATCAAGAGTTTACCCTTTCTGATTATCAGCAAGGATATGTCGCAACACCAACGGATTATTGTTGCGTCTTTTGTCAGGAGACCTTCGACAAAGAAGAAATCTATCCCGTTGATGGCGCCTTTTTTACAGCAAAAAAACGAATGATGCAGCATATCACTGAGCATCACGGAACCGTTTTATCCGCATTGTTGACTTTACCCAAAGAACAAACAGGCTTATCAGAAAGCCAACAGGAGATTTTACAACTGTTTGCCCAAGATGTTAGCGACACTGTGATTGCCCAGCGCTTAGGTATCTCTTCTTCGACTGTCAGGAATCATCGCTTTAAGCTAAAAGAAAAACAGCGACAAGCGACTGTTTTTTTAAGCATCATGTCCTTGTTGCAAGATACCCCGTTGCTGCCGCCTCACAAAGGGGCGACGATGCTTGATGATCGCTATGCCATTACGGCTAGTGAAAGAGAAAAGATCATTGCTACTTATTTTGATGAAACGGGGTTTATCAAACAGTTTCCCAGCAAAGAAAAGCGCAAGATCGTTGTCTTAAGTGTACTGGCACAAAAATTTGATCCGAAGAAAAATTATTCAGAAGCTGCCGTCAACGATGTATTAAAGCAAGCGATCACCGATTACGTCACTGTCCGACGTTATTTGATCGAATACGGATTTATGCAACGGACGAAAGACGGGAAAACTTACTGGCTGACTTAAAACCTAGTCTGTAACTGGCTGGAACTTTTGTTGGTTGGATGAGCAATATCTTTCACAGTTTTAAAAAAATTAACAAGCTCCAGTATTTTATAGAAAAAAAGACAAAGTACGAACACATCCGTACTTTGTCTACCGTCTGAAACGCTGGGACAAGTTCCAGCGTTTATTTTTCTTTTAGAAAGATTTTTTTGATGATCAATTTATCAAATAATTGCGTTTGATTGTCTTGTTCTCCAATGACTTCAGCGGTCACCGATTTACCATCTTGTTTTTTACGTAGCTGGTAAACGATCTTGCCTGTTTCTTTCAATTCGTTCACCATGTCAACGACACCGCCAAAACCAGTTTTACGAGTGATGAACCCTAACGCCACCATTCGCTCATCTAAATTTTTTGCCGAGATGCTCGCACCGGTGATCAGCGCTTGCCGCATGATTTGTAAGAATTCCTCTAGCCCTGCCACTGGCGGCTGTTCGGGTTCTTCTTCCATCATCGGTCGCTGACGCAAATAATCTAATTCCTGCAATAACGTTTCATACTGCTCTTGTGTCAACATGACCCCCGCCACTTTTTCACGATTGAATACATATACTGCTGTTCCTGCTTCTCGCGCTTGATTAAATACATCCATCGGAGATTTTTTTACTTCAGTAATTGAAGTAGTGGGAACATCCAATTTCTTCAGTTCCATAATCAACGTCCTCCTTGTCTCAACGAACACATTATAGCATAAATCCAGAAGCAGATTATAGAGGTATTTCACTGCTCCTTGGAAAAGAAACAAAAAAGCGGCTAATCGCCGCTTTTTTCGATTGATAAGGTCATTGCATTGATGGCAACGATGATCGTGCTCATGGACATCAAGACAGCTCCGACTGCTGGGTTCAAAATGATCCCGATTGGTGCGAGCACGCCAGCTGCCAAAGGAATAGCAAAAATATTGTATCCTGCGCCCCACCAGAGATTTTGAATCATCTTGCGCCGTGTTTTTTTCGCCAAAGTCAAGAAGTGCAAGATGTCTTGAGGTTCGCTATTCGTCAAAACAACATCGGCTGAATCGATCGCTACATCGGTACCAGCTCCGATCGCAATCCCGATCGTCGCTCTTGCAAGACTTGGGGCGTCATTGATCCCATCGCCTACCATTACGACGCGCTTGCCCTCTTTGACATAGTCACTGACTAGACGTTCTTTATCGTCTGGCAACATTGCCGCATGAAAGGCTTCGATTCCTAGGTAATCGGCTACGGCTTGCGCCGCTGCTTGGTTGTCCCCAGTAGCCATAACTGGCGTGATGCCTAAGTCTTTCACTTTTTGAATAAATTGACTCGCTTCTGGTTTCACCTTATCCCCTAATGCGACGATTCCTTCCACTTTGCCGTCATGAACCAAATAGCTGATGGTATTGCCCTGTTCTTGATAATTTTTCAAGGAGTTCCCTTGATACTGAATGGCTAATTGCTCCAATCCTTTTTGATTGACGATCAACCACTTCTGTCCATCGATCACGCCTTCCAGACCAATCCCCGTCCTTGTTTGAACATCAGTCGCCTTTTTGGCTGTAATGTTTTCCTTTTCTGCTTGGGCTAAAATGCCTTCTGCGATCGGATGATTGGCGGTTTTCTCAAGACCTGCTAGGTAAGCGAGTACTTCTGATGCAGAAAGGCTGCCTGTCGCCTCGATGCCAGTTACGGTAAACGTTCCTTCTGTTAACGTACCGGTCTTATCGAGGATCAGATAATCAACATGATGCGCATTCTCCAGTGCGTTGCGATTTTTTAAGAGCAAGCCATTTTTGGCAGCGATCGATGTTGAACGAGCCACCACGAGGGGAATCGCTAGGCCTAACGCATGGGGACAGGCAATGACGAATACCGTGACCATTCGATCAAGAGCAGTCGGTAGGTCAGCAACAAACAGCCACACAGCAAAGGCCAAGACACCAGCAACTAAGGCGATATAGAACAACCATTTCGCCACTTTGTCCGAAAGTGCTTCTAAGCGGGATTTATCAGCTTGGGCTTTTCGTACCATTTCCATGACTTTTGCCAAATAGCTGTCTTCACCAGTCCCTGTGACTTCCATCGTGATGGTACCATTGCCGTTGACAGATCCTCCAATGACAGTACTGCCGATGGTTTTAGGTACCCGTCTGGATTCACCGGTAACTGCCGACTCATCGATCGTTGTTTCTCCTTCAAGAATCGTTCCGTCTGTAGGAACCTTATCTCCTGAGCGAACGATCAACTGTGTTTTGTTGGTCACTTCTTCTAATGGAATCTGTTCTTCTGATCCATCCGCATTTTTCCGAATCACTTCTTTTGGCAATAGTTCTGCTAATTTCTGTAATGCATTGCCAGCATTAGAAACGGCATTCATCTCGATCCAATGCCCCAACAACATGATCACGATCAGAGTCGCTAGTTCCCAGAAGAAATCCATTACATGAGGAACAGCAAGAAAATGATTGGCGATAAACGCGTAAAGACTATAAAAATAAGAAACCGTGATCCCCATAGCAATCAACGTCATCATGGCTGGGCTTTTTTGTTTCAATTCCATTTTCGCACCACTTAAAAACGGCTGACCGCCATAGAAAAACAGGATCGTTCCTAAAAGCAATACGATCCAATCTGAGCCGGGAAACGTGAACTGAAAGGGCAATTCGATGCCCATCATTGGTGATAAAATGACGATTGGAATCGCCAAAACCAAGGATAGCCAAAACTTTTGCTTGAAATTTCCCATATGCATACTATGATCCATGCCACCCATTCCATGATCCATATGACTATGATCCATACCAGACATCTCATGATTCATGTGACTATGATTCATGCCAGACATCTCATGGTCCTTGTGGCTGTGATCCATGCCAGACATCTCATGATCCATGTGACTGTGATCCATGCCAGACATCTCATGATCCATGTGGCTATGGTCCATACTGGAATCCTTATGATCCATGTGAGCGTGGTTACTATCGGCGCCTTCATGCTCCTGCTGTTTTGATGTCGCCCCTTGATGATCCACCCCATTCATCTCATGGCTAGGCTCAGGGACTTCCTCCGCCTGTGGGTGTGTTAGTCCTTCTTGCCCTTTATTATCCCGCTCATTCAAAGCAGGTTCATGCCTATGATGGCTTGACGTCTGACGATTGTCTGCAGGTGACGTTTTTTTCTGATTCATCCTAGTATTCCCCTTCCTATTTCATTGAATATCCGTACAGTCTTGCTCCTTCATACAAAAGCTTCAAGCGGCTGGACACTTTTCATTTGTTTCGATTTTTTCCTTTTCACTTTAGCAATTCCCTCGCTTACTCAAATACCCCTTGATACCCCGCTTCGGAGACCGCATTGACTAAGGCTGTTTCTGTCACTTGCGACTCGTCAAACTTGACTGTTCCGCGAGCTTTTTTCAAGTCCACTTTAGCTTTTTTCACACCCGGTACGTCACTAAGCGCTTTTTCAACTTTTGCCGCACAATGGGCGCAATTCATTCCGCTGATTTGCATATTTTTTTTCATTACTATTCCTCATTTCTTTTAACAGTTCGTTGGCTACTTATTTTGTTGCATGGGTTTTGCATTGGCACTGACCAGGAATACAATTACACGAAATCGCTGCTACTGGCACTTTTTGGTCGACTGCTGCTTGGAGCATCGCCAAATCTTCTGCCGTCAATGCTGCTTCTTGGATCATTTCTGCTAATGTCTGCCCAACTTTTTTGGCACAAATATGAGAAAAAAGATTCTCAGCTGCGCTGCGAACGGTTGCTTCTTCGGAAACAAGCGGCGAATAAACAAATTTTTTTCCTTGGCTTTCTGTTTTCAATACGCCTTTTTTGACGAGTCGTCCTAAAAGCGTCTTGACTGTCGCTGCTTTCCAATTTTTATTTTCGCTCAATAAAGCGGTGATCTCTTTCGCGTCGGATTGTCCTAATGTCCAGATCACACGCATGACTTCCCATTCAGAATCGCTGATTTTGATTGGTTCGACCACAGATTGCATTTGTCCACTTCCTTTCATAAGTGATTCACATTTTTAAGTTTACATATGTAATCGGATTTTGTCAAAAAAAAGCATCGCCAAACTTTCTGCGTTTTGACAATGCTTTTTTCTATTTCATTAAAAATGATTTGGTTCCTATGCTTAAAAGTGGACCTGATACGTCGTCACAGAGTGGAAGGGTTCTTCTGGACGCAACACGATCTCACCAAAGTGGGGAAATTTCTCAGAGCCAGGAACACCTTGTGTTTCGATCGCCATCCCGCCATGATTGGCAAAAGGACCAGTCTTCATTGGTGCGCCAGCTTCTCCCTCACCCGTTGTGTAAATAACAACGGCAGGACGGTCAGTAGTTACAGTCAGCTGCACTTTTTGATCGGGACTGGTTACTTTTAGATCCCACTCTTGCGTATGGTCTAATAAGAACGGATCATCCAACATCGTCGTTCCCATCGGGCGTTCTTGTCTAAAATCAAACTTTGTGCCTGCGACAGGCGTTTTTTCACCGGTCGTCGTCACATCGTCATTCGTTTCAGCCACATGTTCGGCATTGATTTGAACCAAGTGGTCATCGATCGGCTGTTGGGTATCACCTGTCAAATTGAAATAACCGTGGTTCGTTGGGTTAAATAAAGTCGCTTTGTCAGTGTTGGCATCATAAGCAAGCAATAGTTCATTGTCATTCGTCAACGTATAGGTGACTTGATAACGAACATTCCCAGGAAACCCGCCATCGCCATCTTGCCGTGTGGTAGTAAAAATCACCCCAGCTTTGTCTGCTTCTTCAAAGGTTTCAGTGATCCATGTATCAGTATCCAGCCCCTTTGAACCGCCATGAAGCGTATTGCCGCCATCATTGTCTTCCGTTTGGTATTCTTGTCCGTCGATCTCAAAGCGAGTACCTGCGATCCTTCCCGCCACAGGGCCGATCGTTGCGCCATAATAACGTGCTTGGCGATGTCCTTCGATCGTGTCATAACCGACCACGATGTCGCGACCTTCTTCTACTGGAACGACCCAATCCAATAAGCGTGCGCCTTCAGGACTTAGCCTTACGATGGTACCGCTATCATTGGAAAGCTCATAAATTGTTCCCATTCTTTCTGACGTCAGTTGTTTCACATTTGGCATTCGTTCATATCCTTCTTTCTTTGATTAGTCTGCTACTCTTTTTAAGTATAGCCGTTATGGGCTAGATCCGTCAATTCAAGACGGAAGAATTCGACAGGAAATACTGTTTGTCTGACCATTTTCAAACAAACAAAAAGCGGCAAGCATCGCCAACGGATTGATCGAATCATCGACAGCTGATCGTAAGAGAACGCGCTAGAAGAAGCACTGACTCCTCCTGACCTTCAACGATCACTCGTATTCATCTCACCTGTTGGACACCTTTGCCGCAACTGTATCGTTTATTTTTTGTGTTTTGCTTGGTAATGTTTTCTCTTTCGTCGCTTTTCCTTGATTTGAGAAGCGCTAGCAGCTAAATCTTCGCTTTCCTCTTCTTGCTTGTCTTTTCTCTTTTCCGCTCGCGCCTTCAAGACTTTTTGCCTGAATCGACGGTTTCCAAGAAACTTCAGCGCGCACATGAGTGGTTGACGATTTTCTCCCACCAAACCAATCAACTCGATAAACAATTCGATGCCAAAACCTGTACTAATGATCAGCAAGATGATTGCGGTGTTACTGGCATAATTCATCAATAATGCAATAAATGAAAACACCATCGCCAAGGCATAGATCGTCAAGACCGTGCCACGGTGGGTAAACCCTAATGAAAGTAAGCGATGATGCAAGTGCATCTTATCTGCTGAAGAGATCTTTTGTTTATTGAATTTTCTACGAATCATGGCATAGACGGTATCGGTAATGGGTACCCCTAAAATCAACATTGGGGTGATCACTGTAATGAAGGTCGCATTTTTTAAGCCTTGCAACGATAGGACGGAGATCATGAAACCTAGAAAAAGTGCCCCAGTGTCCCCTAAAAAAATCGTGGCTGGATAAAAATTATAAGGAAAAAAGCCAACGATCGCAGCGATCAGCGTAAAGATCACCATCGGTACTTCAACTGAATTCGGTAAAAAGAAGTAACTGATGATCCCAATGGTCGTCAGACTGATAATAGAGACCCCACTCGCTAGACCATCCAAACCATCAATCAAGTTGACTGCATTCGTGATCGCCAAAATCCACAGGATGGTCATAGGCAGTCCAAGCCACCCCAAATCAAAAACCCCAAGATAAGGGATCGAAACCGTACTGATTTTGATGCCGGCAACAAAATAGATCTCCAAAGCCGCTAACGTCAAGCCTAGCGTTTTTTGCATAGGGGTCAACTCGAAGATATCATCCAATAATCCAGTAACTACGACGATGGCTGCCCCTAAAAGCATCGGCCAGACGTAGTCAAAAGGAATCATTGCGCGAAATTCCCAAAGCAATGCAAAAGAGAAGGAGAGGAAGATGCTTAATCCCCCTGCGGTCGGCATTGTTTTGGTGTTGATTCGGCGATCTCCTGGTCGATCGACTGCGCCGATCTTAAAAGAAATCAATTTAATGATCGGTGTTAGGATTAAAGACACGATCATTGTTATAAATAAGCGCATTACAAATTTGAATGCAAAATCCATCGTTTATTCTCGCTTTCCGTTATTTCTCTTTATTGGTAAATGTATCCTCGATTTTCGAAGAAATCCGCTGAACAGGATCTGTTCGTTCTTTGATCTCTTGTCCCGATACATACTCTTCTACCACTGCGTTGATGATTCCACCCAAGATAATAATCGTCGCAGCAAGATTCAACCAGATCATTAAAACAATAAAACTTCCAATAATTTGATAGCCAATGATTTTCGCAGCAAAGTAACGGGCGTATAAGCCAAACACTTGTGACAACAACATCCAGCCAATCGTTGCAAAGATCGCCCCCGGCAAAGTCGAACGCAACTTGACCTTCGCATTAGGGACTAACCAATAGATCAGCATCATGATGAACAGCAAAGCAACGATCGTGACTGGCCATTTGACTGTTTGGAACGTATCGATCAGATTGTCTTGAAACTTAAAAATCGGCTGCAAAAAATCAAGAATGATTTTTCCAAGCCCAAATACCATCGTAACACCAACGATCGCAATCATAAAGAGCAGGATGATCACAAATGATACTGCGCGCACCACGATAAAATTGGAACGCTGGTCCACACCGAAGGCTTTGTTCATCGCAATTTGCAAGGCATTGATACTTTGACTCGCCGACCACAAGGCCGCTAAAGCGGAGATCGACAACAATCCACCAGAGCTTGTGGTGAGGAGGTTTTCGATCGCTGGTCCGATAAAATCATAGATTTGATTCGGGATCAATTCCTGTACATAAGATAAAACCGTGTTCGGATCAATTGATAAATAAGGCAACAGATTCCCCAGCGCAATCATTAACGGGAAAAGTGAAAGCAATAAATAGTAGGCCACAACGACTGATGTAGTCCCCATTTCTGAATCGGTTATTCTATTTTGCGTTGTTTCAATGAAACGCATCAGCTTTTGATTGCTTTTTACTTTATCAACGATTTTCATGTTTCTTCCTCCGCCAGCGAATCATCTGCCTTTTTTTCTTTGTCATACGTAACAATCAGAAGTCTCCTACCACCAAAATTTAGTAGGTTCCTTCTTCTCCTTGAGAAGTTAAAATTCTCGGACCATCTTTGGTGATCGCCAAACTATGTTCATATTGGCAGCTTAAGCCGCCATCTAATGTATAGGCGGTCCAGCCATTAGGATCCATTTTCATTTTCCACGTCCCTGTATTGATCATAGGTTCGATGGTAATAACCATTCCTTCTTTTAAACGTAACCCTTTGCCGGCTTCTCCGTAGTGAGGGATCATCGGACTTTCATGGATCGTTGGGCCAATGCCGTGTCCTACGAAATCACGCACAACCCCGTACCCTTCTTTTTCCGCATACGTTTGAATGGCATGACCGATGTCACCGATTCGGTTGCCCACTTGCGCTTGTTCGATTCCTAGATACAACGCTTTTTTGGTTACTTCCATTAATCGATCAATCTCAGGCGTCGAGTTCCCTACGACATAACTCCAGCAAGAATCAGAAATGGCACCTTTTAAATCAATACACATGTCGACTTTGATCAGATCGCCGTCTTTCAATGGTTTTTTTCGAGGAAATCCGTGACAAATCTCATCATTGATACTGCAGCAAGTAGCATATTTATAATCTTCAAAACCAATTTGGGCAGCGATGCCGCCGTGGCTTTCAATATAATCTCTGACAAACACTTCGATATCCCAACTGGTGATACCTGGTTTGATGAAACTGCGTAATTGTTTGTGGACATCTGCTAACAGCGCGCCGGATTCGGCCATGCGGTCAATTTCTCTGGCAGATTTTAATGTAATCATGTTCTCGTCTCCCTTAATTAAATTCCTCTTATTTTACCATAGAAATCCCTTATTTTACAAAATTCACAGACATTGTAAAGAGTTTTTCAAGTTTTGTTTTCAAACTTTCGTGCATTTGCTATAATCTGTAAGAGAGTTTTCCTTGAGAATAGGAATGAGATTGGAGGAAAAAGCCCATGGCTTTAGCAAAAATCGTCTATGCAAGCATGACGGGGAATACGGAAGAAATTGCGGATATCGTTTCTGAAGCCCTTGAAAACCTTGACATGGAAGTAGAAATGAATGAGTGTACCCAAGTGGATGCAGATGACTTTGAAGATGCTGATATCTGTATCGTCGCAACGTATACATATGGAGACGGAGAACTACCGGATGAGATCGTCGATTTTTATGAAGATTTGCAAGAACTTGATTTAAGCGGCAAAATCTTTGGAGTCTGTGGCTCCGGCGATACTTTTTATGATGACTTTTGTAAATCCGTTGACGACTTTGAAGCCGCCTTTAGCAAAACTGGTGCGACAAAAGGAGCAGACAGCGTCAAAGTTGACTTGGCTGCAGAAGAAGACGATATTCAAAACTTAGAAGCCTTTGCCAATAAACTAGCAGAAGCATTCGCTGAATAAAACAAGAAAACCTCTGACAAAATCAATTGATTCTGACGGAGGTTTATTGTTTGCTTAATGATAACTGATATCGATGGGTGTTTCTCTTGCTAAAATATTATCGGTGGTTTCTGTCATCAGCTTAGCAATCTGATCTTCTGTCGGATGAATGATTCCCGAAGACATCAATGCCGCTAAGCCAGTAGCGACGATCCAGACACCGGTGTGCAAAGATTGTAATTTTACATCAGATAGATCTTGATATTTTGGTTCTTTTTTCACTGATTTCACAAAAAGGTCAAATGAAAACTGTTGCATGGAATCCCCACCACCATGCTCTTCTAAGTATAGCGCTCGGTATAATCGTTTTTCTTTATTTGCAAAGCCAATATAATTTAACGTTAAGTCGACGATGACATCTCCCCGTCTTTCAACTGGAAAGACTTCTGTCGCTAAGTAGTCGTAAATCTGATTGATCAATGCATTTTTTAAGTCATCCATATTTTTAAATTCTAAGTAGATCGGTTGCGTTGAACATTTCATCTTCGCTGCGATATTGCGTGCGGTAAAACGTGTAAATCCTTCGGTTGCGACAACTTCATAGGCAGCTTTTAAAATCTGGTCTCTAGTAATAGTTTTCTTTCTTGCCATAATTTTTTAATCTCCTTAATTCTGCTATACATCGCTTTCAGAAATACCTTTTACTTATTGTATCATGTTTTTTTAAGTTTGCAAAAAAACTTTTAAAATTATTGCCCTTAGTGTTTCCAGTTTTTCAATTTGAAGACCACTGTTTTTTTGCTCACTTTTTCGTTTGTTTTCAAAAATACTTAGTGCTATCATGAAGACAGTTATAAATTTAGAATAAATGGAGGAATTTTAATGGTTTTACCAAACTTTAATCAGAACCTTGAAAAATATGCCCAACTGATCACTGAAGTTGGCGTAAATGTCCAAAAAGGGCATACGATCGTCATCCAAATCGCCGTGGACCAAGCACCTTTAGCTCGTCTATTAACGAAAAAAGCGTATGAATTAGGTGCAGACGAAGTAATCGTCCAATGGACCGACGATGAGATCCAAAAAGAATTTCTTACTCATGCGGCCGAAGATCGTTTGTCTACGATTCCTCAGCACAAAATTGATCAAACAGAAGATTGGGTTGAAAAAGGTGCGAGCCGCATCAGTGTCGTTTCTGCCAATCCCGATGCGTTAGCGGGCGTCGACTCAGACCGAGTGGCAACTTTCCAAGCTGCTTCTGGTAAAGCGATGATGAAATTACGTCAAGCAACACAAGCCAACAAAGTCAGCTGGACTGTGGTTGCGGCGGCTGGTCAAGATTGGGCCCAAAAAGTATTCCCTGACGCTTCCCCTGAAGAAGCACAAGACAAGCTTTGGGATCAAATTTTCAAAACGACACGTATCTATGAAGAAGATCCTGTCGCAGCTTGGAAAAAACACGATGAAACCTTGCAAGTTAAAGCTGAAGAATTGAACAAAGAACAATTCAGCGCATTACACTATAGAGCACCGGGTACCGATTTGATCATCGGTTTGCCTAAAAATCACTTGTGGGAAGGTGCTGGCAGTTACAATACCCGCAATGAAAAATTCATGGCGAACATGCCAACAGAAGAAGTCTTTACTGCCCCAGATAATCGTCGCATCGATGGCTATATTTCAAGTACAAAACCATTGAGCTACGCAGGCACCATCATCTCTGGGATGAAGTTCACCTTCAAAGACGGCAAAGTCGTGGACTTTTCTGCAGAACAAGGCGAAGAAGTGTTAGGCAAACTGCTAGCAATCGATGAAGGAGCAAAATCTTTAGGTGAAGTCGCATTAGTTCCTGATCCTTCCCCCATCTCACAATCCGGCATCATCTTCTTTAATACGTTGTTCGATGAAAATGCCTCAAACCACTTGGCTTTAGGCTCCGCTTATGCCTTCAGCTTGCAAGGCGGCACTGAGATGAGTGAAGAAGAACTGGCAGCGGCTGGTTTGAATCGCAGCCAAACCCACGTAGATTTCATGGTTGGCTCTGACCAAATGTCCATCGATGGCATCAAAGAAGATGGCACCACGGTTCCTGTCTTCCGCAATGGTGACTGGGCTTAATAAAAAAAAGGCTGAGGTGGAGTTGCTCCCCTCGGCCTTCTTTTACATAGAATATTGGAAACCGGCGGCTTTTTTCGTAGTAATCAGCCGGCTTTTTTGATAAAATCTACTTTGATAGTCTTTGATAAGAGAGGATGGATCCGATGACACCAAATCGTGAAGATTATTTAAAGCTCATCTTAGAGCTTGGTGGTGACCAAAAGAAAATCAATAACAAACAAATCGTGTCAGGTCTGGACGTCTCAGCAGCTTCAGTAAGTGAAATGATTTCAAAATTATTAAAAGAAGGCTTAGTGGAACATTCACCTTATCAAGGGGTACAGTTGACTGAAACTGGTTTAGCTTCTGCAAGTGCTCTGATCCGCAAGCATCGTTTATGGGAAGTCTTTCTTGTGGAGCACCTGCATTACTCATGGAATGAAGTTCATGATGACGCAGAAGTTTTAGAACACGTCACCTCGGAAACACTGGCGAGCCGCTTAGAAGCCTACCTTGATCATCCTCGGTATTGCCCACATGGCGGAATGATCCCTGAACAAGGAGAACTCATTCACGAAGGCGAAAAAAACACCATGAGTTCCTATCCGGTAGGAACAAAAATTCGTATCGCCCGTGTCCTTGACGAACGAGAACTGCTGGATTACCTCGTTTCGATCCAATTGAATATTCATGAAGAATACGAGATCGTCGATGCGGCAGCATACGAGGGTCCGATTACGATCAAAAATGATACAAAAGAAATTGCTGTCAGCTACAAAGCCGCCAGCACGATTTTTGTCGATAAACTGTAAGGAGTGAAGATGATGGAAAAAAAGGTCCTTTTTACGATTTTTGGCGGTACGGGCGACCTTGCCCAACGCAAACTATACCCTTCTTTGTTTCGGTTGTACAAAAAAGGCGATTTGAAAGAAGATTTTGCAGTCATTGGTACTGCTCGCCGTCCTTGGTCGGATGAACACTATCGTGAAGTAGTAATAGGTACGATCAAAGAATTGAGCGACTCACAAGAGCAAGCAGAGACATTCGCTTCTCATTTCTATTACCAATCACATGATGTAACAGATACGAGTCATTATGATTCATTGAAAGATTTAGCGGAAACCTTAGATCAAAAATACCATTTAGAAGGCAATCAAATTTTTTACTTAGCAATGTCCCCTAATTTCTTTGGGACGATCGTTTCTCACTTGAAATCCCAAGGAATGCTGGATACTGACGGCTACCATCGGGTGATCATCGAAAAACCATTTGGAAGCGACTACGACTCAGCAAAAGAATTGAATGAAGAGATCAATCAAGTCTTTACAGAACAAGAAATCTACCGGATCGATCATTATTTAGGAAAAGAAATGATCCAAAACATTTCTGCGATTCGTTTTGCCAATAACATTTTTGAGTCGATGTGGAACAATCGGTACATTGACAATGTTCAGATCAATATCGCAGAAAACTTAGGTGTTGAAGAACGCGGTGGGTATTATGATAAGAGCGGCGCCTTAAAAGATATGGTCCAAAACCATATTCTGCAGATTCTTTCCTTATTAGCCATGGAGCCGCCAGTGGCTTTTTCTGAAAAAGAGTTACGGACAGAAAAAATCAAAGCCTTAAATGCGATCCGTATCTACTCCGAAGAAGAAGTGAAACAACACTTCGTTCGTGGTCAATACGATAAAGGACAATTAGAAGACAAGAAATTTGTTGGCTACCGTGAAGAAGCCAATGTCGATGAAAAATCGGCAACGGAAACCTTCGTTGCTGGGAAATTCTTGATCGATAACTTCCGCTGGTCCGGCGTACCATTTTATGTACGCACCGGGAAACGCTTGACGGAAAAAGGCACTCGCATCAACATTGTCTTTAAACAAGTCCCAGTCAATGTCTTTAAGCAAGACCTGAATGAACAAAAGCAAATCGAGAGTTTGGCACCGAATGTGCTGACGATCTACATTCAACCGACGGAAGGCTTCTCTCTTTCCTTGAACGGAAAAGAGATTGGCCAAGGGTTTGAAACATTGCCAGTGAAGCTCGATTACCGAAATAGTACTGAAATCGTCGAAAACACCCCTGAAGCCTACGAAAAATTGATTCTAGATGCTTTGAACGGGGATGGCACTAACTTTACCCACTGGGATGAAGTTGCCCAATCTTGGCGCATCGTTGATGTGATCCGTCACGCTTGGGACCAAGAAACACCTGATTTTCCAAACTATGCCGCAGGAACGATGGGGCCCCAAGCAGCCTATGATCTCTTAGCTGCCGATGGGTTTGAATGGATCTGGCGTCCTGATGAATGGTATCGAGAACGGGATTTACTAAATGAAAAATAAGCAAATGGTCAATTGGATGAGGAAAAAACATCCAATTGGCCGTTTTTCTTTTTTTCCGTCTGTTTATAATAGAAAGAAATGAGAAATGAAAGGAGCAGCAAAGATGAAACAAGTCTTATCGATCGCCGGTCTTGACAGTTTGGCAGGCGGCGGCATGACGGCGGATTTGAAAACATTTGAGGAATTCGGGGTGTTTGGTCATGCCTTATTGACCTGTGTTGTCGCTATTAACGATGATCTTTTGTTCCATGATCTTCCTGAGCCTGTGATCCAAGCACAGCTAGATTCACTGCGTTCGGTCGTATCACTAGATGCAATCAAAATCGGGCTGCTTCATCAAACGGCCATCATTGAATTGCTGCGGGATTTTTTACAAGCATTTACCGGACCGATCGTGCTCGATCCCGTGCTTGCTTTTAAAGAAGGAGATACCGCCTTTAATCAATCGTATCAAGCAGGATTGATCTCCTTGTTTCCTTCCACAGCATTAGTGACACCTAATCTGCTCGAAGCTCAGCACCTCTCTGGTCAAACCATTACGACGTTGGCGGAAATGAAAACCGCAGCGAAAAAAATCCATGCGCTTGGTGCCCCAAATGTTCTGATCAAAGGTGGCAGTCGACTAACTGGGGAAACAGCCTACGACCTTTTATACCACTCTGGACAGTATACTGTTTTTGAAGCAGAAAAAAGTACCCGACCCACAACCAACGGTGCTGGTTGTACCCTTTCATCGGCGATTGCCGCTTTACTTGCCAAAGGTACTTCATTGGAAGCCGCTATCCAAACCGCAAAAGCATTTGTTTGGGCAGGAATCGAAGAGGGGCTACCTTTAGGTACCTCCGGAAACGTCAATCAACTTGCCTACTTCAGAAAGGATGAATACGTATGAAAGTAAGAAATTTAACCACGATCGCTATGCTGACCGCACTTACCTGTGCACTTTCTTTGACCTTCATCATTCCTGTTCCGCAAACGAAGGGTTTTGTGACCTTATGTGAAGCAGGAATCTATATCTCGGCCCTTTTGTTCGGACCTAGCGCCGGGGCCTTCGTCGGCGGAATGAGCGGCGGCATCATTGATTTTCTATCAGGTTACCCTGAATGGGCCTTCTTTTCCATCGTGATTCATGGTGTACAAGGCTGGATCGTAGGCAGAATGAGCCACCGGCCACTAGCAGCCGTCATTGTCGGCAGCTTGATCATGATCGCCGGCTATGCAGCAGCAACAGTTTTACTATTCGGGTTAGGCGCTGGGATCGCCTCGATTCCAAGTAATTTGATCCAAACGGTCTTTGGCAGCATCGTTGCTTTACCGCTGACGCATGCCTTGCGCCGCACGAAAAAGTTTTCTTTAAATGAAAGGTGATTCTTATGACAGATATCAATCAATTAAAAACGGATTTAACTACGATCGTTGAAGAAGTCATTACGACAGCGAACGTTGGTGAAAACGATCTCTTTGTCCTTGGCTGTTCAACAAGTGAAGTCGTAGGCGGCTTGATTGGCAAAAATTCCAGTCAAGAAGTAGGCATGATCATCGTCGAAACACTGCGAGCGATCTTGCGTCCTAAAAATATTCATTTAGCCGTTCAAGGCTGTGAACACCTCAATCGGGCTTTAGCCGTTGAGCGTAAAACGGCTCAGCTCTATCACTTAGAAGAAGTCGCTGTAGTGCCCCAGCTGCATGCAGGCGGGGCTTGCTCAGTTGCGGCTTTCCAGCTGTTCGATGAGCCTATTGAAGTGGAGCACATAGTGGCAAAAGCTGGCATCGATATTGGCGACACAGCGATCGGCATGCATGTCAAGCATGTACAAATCCCGATCCGTCCCTCTATTAAGACCCTCGGCGCTGCCCATGTCACAGCTCTGGGATCACGGCCCAAATATATTGGTGGTCCTCGTGCGCATTACGCACAATAAGCGAATCGTATAATAAGCGAAAAGCCATCTTCAAAAGCAAAAAGCATGCTTCGGCGTGCTTTTTTTGTGTCAACGTTCCTGCTATTGCCTCCCCCTTTCCTTCAGAGTGCTCTTTTTTCACTATTTTTTCCATTCCATCTTATGTCAGCTTTTTCTACTTCAAAGGCTAGTTTCTTTCTGGTGTAAAAAGAGCGGCAGCTGTCGCCTTCCTTTTGTCATAAATTCGTCAGAATTTCATCACAAAAAGAAAAGAAAGATACTAGTAAGCCCGTAAATTTCTTTTTTCTTTCCTTGATAGACTGAATGTAGCAAGAATCGAAAAGTGGAAGGAAGAAAAAACATGAAAAAAATCGCCATTATTTTTGGAGGCAATTCACCGGAATACACCGTTTCTTTAGCCTCAGCAACTAGCGCAATCGAAGCACTCCAATCATCTCCCTATGATTACGACCTCTCTTTGATCGGGATCGCCCCAGATGCTATGGATTGGTACTTGTATACAGGAGAACTGGAAAACATCCGACAAGACACGTGGTTGTTGGATACGAAACATACACAGAAAATCCAGCCGCTTTTTGAAGGAAACGGCTTTTGGCTAAGTGAAGCGCAGCAAACGTTGGTACCTGATGTTTTATTTCCCATTATGCATGGTAAATACGGGGAAGATGGCAGTATCCAAGGATTGTTTGAATTGATGAAGCTGCCTTATGTAGGCTGTGGGGTGGCAGCCTCTGCCTTATGTATGAACAAATGGTTATTGCATCAAGCAGCAGCAGCGATTGGCGTACAAAGCGCTCCTACGATTCTCTTGACAAATCAAGCCAACCAGCAAAGACAAATCGAAGCCTTTATCCAGACCCATGGCTTTCCAGTTTTCTTTAAGCCTAATGAAGCGGGCTCCTCAAAAGGGATCACAAAAGTAACTTGTGTTGAAGAAATCGCTCCTGCCTTGAAGGAAGCCTTCGCTTATTGTTCCGCAGTGCTCTTACAAAAAAATATCGCTGGCGTTGAGATTGGTTGCGGTATCTTAGGCAACGACTCTTTGACTGTCGGTGCTTGTGACGCTATTTCATTAGTAAACGGTTTTTTCGATTTTGAAGAAAAGTACCAGTTGATCAGCGCCAAAATCACCGTTCCTGCGCCATTGCCTGAAACGATTGAAACCAAAGTCAAAGAACAAGCTCAGCTGCTCTATCACAGTCTTGGTCTTAAAGGACTTGCTCGCATCGACTTTTTTGTCACGGATCAAGGAGAACTATACTTGAATGAAATCAATACTATGCCGGGCTTTACGAGTCACTCCCGTTATCCTGCCATGATGGCAGCAATCGGCTTATCCTATCAAGAACTACTACAAAAACTGCTTGTCTTAGCAAAGGAGGAAGGCAAATGAATCCCTATCTACAGTTAGTTAGCAAAGAGTTTCCATTAGAAAAAAACCAAGAGCCGCCCCACCTAGTCCTTGCTGCTTTTAGTGAAGAAGAAGTTTACTTGCAGCCTGAAGCAGCCAAACAATGGGAACGCCTCGTCAAAGCCTTAAAACTTGAAAACGAGATCTGCTTATTAGACGGCTATCGAACCGAAAAGCAGCAACGGCATTTATGGGAATATTCCTTAAAAGAAAATGGATTAGCCTATACGAAACAATTTGTGGCGTTGCCCGGCTGTAGCGAGCATCAGTTAGGCTTAGCGATCGATGTTGGTTTAAAGGGCAGCCAGAATGATTTGATCTGTCCACGTTTTCGTGACAGCGCAGCCGCTGATTTATTTACCCAGGAAATGATGAACTACGGATTTATTTTACGCTATCCCGCAGACAAACAGGAGATTACAGGGATTGGTTACGAACCATGGCATTTTCGTTATGTCGGTTTGCCTCATAGTCAAATCATGGCCAATCAACAGTGGACCTTGGAAGAATACCATCATTATCTTGAACAGACCACGAGGCAGTTCGCATGAAGAAGAATCAGGGAATCGAGCAGTTTCGGGTGATTTTAGCGATGATGGTGGTGGCGATCCACTGTCTGCCCCTTCATCGATTGTGGCCCGATGGTGATATCCTGATCACATTGACTCTTTTCAGAATCGCCGTCCCTTTCTTTTTTATGATCAGTGGGTATTATGTGTTCAGTGACTTAGCCACCCAAAACAGCTATCCTACCAGACAGCGTGTCTGGTCATTTATCAAAAAGCAGCTGCAAGTCTATCTCATAGCCACACTGCTTTTTTTGCCGCTTGCTTGGTACAGCGGCATGCTAAGGTTGAACATGCCACTAGGCACTTTTATTCAAACTTTGCTAGTCAACGGCATCCTTTATCATCTATGGTATTTTCCAGCGATCATTACCGGCAGTCTATTAGTGATGGGACTCTTGACACGTCTTTCTTTCAAGCAGGTGTTTTTCATTGCTGTCGGTTTGTATGTGGTTGGTTTAGGTGGGGACAGTTGGTCTGGCCTGGCTGCCCAAACACCCCTCGCGTCATTCTATTCACTGATTTTCCAACTATTGGCTGGAACTCGCAACGGCATTTTCTTTGCTCCCTTGTTTTTGCTCTTAGGGGTACTAGCCAGAAGATTTGCCCAAAAACCTGCTTCTCCCCATCGCTATAGTTATCTAATGATTAGTCTGATTTGCTTGCTTTTGGAAAGTTACCTTTTGCATCACTTTACCACGCCGAAACATGACAGCATGTATGTTTTTTTGCCCTTCGTCCTGTTGTTTTTATTTCCGATCATCCAGCAATGGCAAGCACCCATAATCTGGAAACAAGCGGGTCGACTGTCCCTTTGGCTCTATTTGCTCCATCCTTATACCATTGCAGTGACCCATTTTCTTAGTCAGAAACTGCCCTTGCTGCAAAACAATCTGATCAATTACTTCGTGGTCTTAGGATTGACCATCGGATTGATTTATGGTCTCTTTGCTTTGCAAAAGCTGTTCTCGTTTCCGAAAAAAACGCCGCTCCACTTGCAGCGGGCAACCAAAGAATTTTCAGCCCCCGCCTTGCTGCACAACTTGCAGGAAATCAAACGAGTGATTCCATCCACAACAAAAGTGATGGCGGTCGTTAAAGCGGATGCCTATGGTTGTGATGCGAAGACGGTCGCAGGCACCTTAGAAAGAGCCGGCGTTGATTTCTTTGCCGTTGCTACCCTTGAAGAAGCCATTGAATTACGGCGAGCTGGCATCAAAAGTCGCTTACTGATTTTAGGGTACACTTCTGCCCAACGTGCCAAAGAGCTGAAACATTATTCCTTGATTCAAACCATCGTTAGTGAGGCCCATGGGCATGCTTTAGCCCAAACAAGCATTCCGATCGAATGCCATTTAGCGGTAGATACTGGTATGCACCGCTTAGGCGTTGCACCTGATCTTGAGACAGTTACTGGACTTTACGCCTTGCCATCCCTCAAGATCACAGGCATTTTTTCCCATCTAGGCTCTTCAGATCAGCTAGATACGGCAAGTATCTTACGGACACAAGCCCAAATCACTTGTTTTGATGATCTATTGGCTGGCTTATCCGCTAGAAATATTGCCTATGGACTGACGCATCTGCAAAGCAGTTACGGAATATTGAATTATCCAGAGAAACAGTATGATTATGTACGCCCGGGTATTCTTTTAACTGGTTCCCTGAGTGTCCCGAATGAACCAACAAAACAGAAGATAAATGTACAACCGATTTTGACTCTCAAGGCTTTACTGGTAGACAAAAAAACAGTTGCAGCCGGAGAAGCGATCGGCTATGGACTAGCCACTGTTTTTGATCGACCTACCACGATCGGGATCGTTAGTATCGGCTACGGTGACGGAGTCCCCCGTACCCTATCAAATCAAGGATTCCAATTGTCTTATCAAGGGGTTTTACTCCCGCAGATTGGGTTGGTTTGTATGGACATGCTCTTGATCGATTTAACGGACTATCCAGAACTGGCGGTCGAAAGTTCGCTCGAAGTAATCAGCGATTGGACGACTACAGCTGATCAAGCACAAACCATTACCAATGAATTGATCAGCCGCCTAGGTTCCCGCATCACCTCTAGTTCAAAGTAGAAAACGAATGCATTCGCTTACGGATTACGGTATGATGTGGGTAGAGCAAATGGTAATGTAAATGAAAAAATGATCGTAGATAGTTGGAGTGAATCAAGGATGGCAGAAAAAATAATCGTTGTTGATGATGAAAAAGAAATCGCCGAGTTAGTCACGACGTTTCTAAGAAATGAAGGCTTCCAAGTGGAACCTTTTTATGATGGAACGAGTGCTTTGGCTTATCTCGAAAAAGAAACAGTCGATGTGGCAGTTTTAGATGTGATGCTGCCGGATATCGACGGCTTTCAGCTGTTACAGAACATTCGCAAAACCCACTTTTTTCCAGTACTGATGCTCACTGCCAAAGGGGAAGACTTGGATAAAATTACCGGTCTAAGTCTAGGTGCAGATGATTATGTGACCAAACCTTTCAATCCATTAGAAGTTGTTGCTCGGGTCAAAACGCAACTACGGCGATACCAACGATACAATCAGTCAGCTGTTCCGCAGAAGATTGAAGAATACGAAAAGGAAGGCTTACTGTTGAAAATCAACAGCCACCAATGTTTTCTTTATGGCAAAGAGGTTTTTTTGACCCCCATCGAATTTAAAATCTTGCTTTACTTATTTGAACACCAAGGATCGGTCGTTGCCTCAGAAACCCTTTTTGAAGAAGTCTGGAAAGAAAAATATTTAGACAACAATAACACAGTGATGGCACATATTGCCCGTCTGCGGGAAAAGCTAAACGAACAACCACGCAAACCGAAATTAATCAAAACTGTATGGGGGGTCGGCTATATCATTGAAAAATAGAAGTCCATTGATTCGGAAACTTTTGACTCAATACTTTATCACCACAGGTGTTTTAATGCTCCTCTTAATTCTGATCCCTTTAACTGTTCGCTTTGTAGCAGGATTGAGGGTTTGGTATGGCTATGAACCCATTTATCAAATTTTACGTCTTTTTGCTGACTATTGGCTTCTTTGCTTAGCCATCGGTGCCTTGCTGATCTGGGCAAGTACAACGATTTATTATATGAGTAAAGCCATCAGCTATTTGAATGAAACGATCCAAGCCACGAATCAATTGATTGCCGAACCCACGAAGCGAATCATTCTCTCCAGCAATCTGATCGATGTCCAAGAAGAAATGAACCAGTTACGGGAAAAAAATCTCCAAGATCAACGAGCAGCCAAAGAAGCAGAGCAACGGAAAAATGATTTGATTGTGTATCTCGCACATGATTTACGCACACCTTTGACCAGTGTGATCGGCTACTTGACGCTGTTAGAAGAGGAACCACAGCTTTCTACCGAACTACGGGCACGCTATACCAAGATCGCCTTGCAAAAAGCCCAGCGGCTAGAATTATTGATCAGCGAGTTTTTCGAAATCACCCGTTTTAATCTTACAACGATCGCCTTACAGACCGAAACCACGGATCTTAGCTTAATGCTGGAACAGTTGACGTTCGAATTTTTACCGCTGTTAGAAGAAAAGAACCTTCATTGGCAACTGCAGCTACAGAAAAAAGTCTTTGCGACCGTTGATACGGAGAAAATGGAACGCGTTTTTGATAACTTGATCCGCAATGCCATCAACTATAGTTATACCGATTCCCCCTTGCATTTAGCCATCAGTGCCTCTGATGATATCTTGATTCGATTGACCAATCACGGGAAAACGATCCCTGCTGAAAAAATTGGCTTGATTTTTGAGCCTTTTTATCGGATGGACGCTTCACGAGCGACTGCGACTGGTGGAACCGGTCTGGGGCTGCCGATCGCCAAAGAAATCGTTGAAGCATTAGGTGGAAAAATCTGGGCGGAAAGCCGTGACGAAACCATCGTCTTTTCGATTCGCCTACCAAAGGCAGCAATGGAAAAAAATGAACAGCGATCAAAGCCCCATCCATCTGAGCCAACTTCCTAACATGCAAACAACCTGAGCATTTCACTGCTCCCCTTCTGATTTAGAAGGAGGACGAGCTGCTCAGGTTGTTTTTTATTGTTTGCTTATTGATACACCAATGATCGTAACGCTTGGTCGACTTTTTCTGCCGCTAGGCGTCCTTCACGAATCCCCCAGATCACTAAGCTTGGTCCTCTTTTAGCATCGCCTGCCACTAAGACCCGTTCATTATTTGTTGTATAATCATCATAAACTTCTCGCACACCAAAGGCATCAAAGAGTTGGGTCTCTGCGCCAATAAAGCCCATTGCCAACAAGACTAAATCCGCCTTGATCACTTGCTCTGTACCAGGGATCGGCTGAAACTGTTGATCCACCGAGACCGTTTCAATAGCAATCAACTGGCCACGTTCGGCGCCGATAAAGGCCGTTGTGGACACCCCATGATACGTCACTTGTGTTTGCAGCACTTCAGCCGCTTCTTCTTGCCCATAGCCTGTGCGGGCTGTCATTGGGTATTCAGGCCAAGGGTTGCTGTCGGTACGTGTCAATGGCAGTTGGGGCGTGATCTCCAATTGGCGCACAGAAGCGGCTCCTTGCCGAATCGCTGAGCCAATACAATCATTTCCAGTGTCGCCGCCGCCAATCACGACGACGTGCTTGCCAGCAAGTTTTTTACTGGTTGCCGCTTTGCCATGCTTTAATACATCTTTAGTTGCTTCCGTCAAATAATCGACTGCGAATTGGACCCCAGTCAATTCACGACCAGGAATTTTCAAGTCACGAGGAACGCTGGCACCTGTCGCCAAAATGACCCGATCATACTGAGCAGCCAATTCCTCTGCTGACAAGTCACGACCGATCTCCGTATTAGCGACAAAGGTCACGCCTAGCTCTGCCATTAGATCAATACGTCGCTGCACGACATCTTTGTCTAATTTCATGTTTGGGATACCATACATTAGCAAACCACCAAAGCGATCGCTGCGTTCATAGACCGTCACTTGATGTCCTAGTTGATTCAATCGCCAAGCAGCGGATAAACCAGCTGGTCCACTACCAACGATCGCCACCTTGAAACCAGTCGCTTCTTGAGGCAACCCGGAAGCTTTGACCCAATCGTTTTCAAAAGCAGTATCGATAATAAAGCGTTCATTGTCATGGATCGTGACACCTGATCCATTCAGTGCCTCGGTACAGCCTTTTTCACATGGAGCAGGACAGACACGCCCTGTCATTTCTGGTAGTGGATTGGTTTTGGCTAAACGCTCAAAGGCGGCTTGGAAACGCCCTTGATAAACCAGATCATTCCATTCAGGAATCAGGTTGTCATTGGGACAACCTGAAACCGCCCGTTGCCCGCCGTAAAAAGAACCAGTATGACAAAAAGGAATGCCACAATTCATACAGCGCGCCGCTTGCTCTTGACGCTCATTTTCAGGCAATGGCGTCTGTAATTCTTGCCAGTCTTGGATACGTTCTGAAACCGGTCGGGTAGGATTTTCTACTCTTGGGTACTTTAAAAAACCAAATGGATCTGCCATATTAGTCGCGCTCCTTTCCTGGAATAGTCAATTGTGGACCGACGACGGCTTCGAAAGCTTTCGTCACAAGTTCCTCCCCGATAAATCCTTGCTCAGCCAAAGTCTCCGTTGCTTGGATCATCTGATGGTACTCTGTCGGATAGACTTTGATGAAATGTTGCTGCTGATTTTCCCAATCTTCTAGGATCTCAGCCGCCTTCAATGAATCTGTATAGGCAAAATGCTGCTGAATCATCTCCTTCAGCTGATGGTCATCGCCACTTTCGCCAATCCGGTACAAATCAACCATTTCCCGATTGCATTTTTCTGCAAAAGTTTGATCAGGGTCATAGACGTATGCCACGCCACCGGACATTCCGGCACCGAAGTTGCGGCCGGTTTTTCCTAAAATCACCACGACGCCGCCAGTCATGTACTCACAGCCATGGTCCCCAACACCTTCGACAACGACTTTGGCTCCACTATTACGGACGCAAAAGCGTTCGCCAGCAATGCCGCGGAAATAGCCTTCACCCCGATTCGCCCCAAAACAAGCAACGTTACCGACAATCGGTGAATGCTCTGCGTCATAAGCGGCATCATCAGGCGGCACAATGATCAAACGGGCACCACTCAGTCCTTTGGCTACATAATCGTTGGCCTCGCCAATCAGTTTCAACTGGATGCCCTGGGTGGCAAACGCCCCAAAACTTTGTCCAGCAATGCCGCGGTACGTAAACTGCAACAAGCCTGGTGTTACTTCGTAATTGCCAAAGCGTTCTGCGATCCAGCCCCCTAAACGAGCGCCGACTGAACGTTGAACATTATTGATCGTATGATTCATAACGATTTCTTGATTATTGTCGATAGCTGCTTGGGCAAAAGCGTCTAATTCTGGCCATTGTCGTTTTTCAAGGAATGGGTCGGTCACTTTGCGCTCGATTGGGATCGTCGTCCCAATCATTCTAGAAAAGTCTAACGACTTTGCTTTGCCTTTGGCAACGAAGCGTGGTGTCAACACTTCCGCGTGTCCTACCATCTCATCAATCGTGCGAAACCCTAGCTCGGCCATTGTTTCCCGTAAATCTTCTGCTAAAAAGTACATCGTATTGATGATGTGCTCAGGTTTCCCTGCGAAAAATTTGCGCAACGCTGGATTTTGCGTAGCAATGCCGACAGGACATGTATTGATACTGCAAACCCGCATCATGACACAACCAATCGCAACTAGCGCTAAAGAGGCAAAGCTATATTCTTCTGCTCCTAAAAGAGCAGCAATGGCGATGTCTCGACCCGTCATTAATTTTCCATCTGTCTCTAAGATCATTCGCTGCCGCAAATGATTCATAGCTAACGTTTGATGGGCTTCTGCAAGCCCCATCTCCCAAGGCAAGCCAGCATCACGGATCGAATTTCTCGGAGAAGCACCGGTCCCACCGTCATAGCCTGAGATCACGACTACGTCTGCGCCGGCTTTGACGACACCGGTAGCGATCGTACCCACGCCCGTACTAGAAACCAATTTGACATTGATCCGTGCATAGGGATTGATTGCCTTTAAGTCATAGATCAGCTGGGCTAAGTCTTCAATCGAATAAATGTCGTGATGTGGTGGCGGCGAAATCAATCGGACACCAGGTGTTGAGCCACGAATCTCAGCGACCCACGGGAAGACTTTGTTGCCTGGCAATTGACCGCCTTCTCCAGGTTTCGCTCCTTGCGCCATTTTGATCTGGAGTTCGTCCGCACTCATTAAATATTCGGCATTGACACCAAAACGGCCAGAAGCTACTTGTTTGATGCGACTATTATAATTAATGCCATTCACTGGTTTGAAACGATTTCGGTTTTCTCCACCTTCTCCACTGTTGGATTTTGCCCCGATCGCATTCATTCCTTCAGCAATACAGCGATGCGCCTCTTCACTTAGAGAGCCGTAAGACATCGCACCGACTTTAAATCGTTTGACGATCGTTTCAGCTGGCTCCACCTCAGCTAATGGAATACTGCGTCTTGTGTTCGCAAAAGTCCACATAGAACGGAGGGTCGTTGGATTCTCTAACGCGTCTTGGTTCATCTCCGCCGCATATTCTTTATAAAGCGCATAGCTGCCGGTACGAACAGCTTTTTGAAATCCATAGATTGTTTTTGGATTGAACAGATGATGTTCCCCGTCAGCTTTGTATTGGAAACTACCACCCGAATCAAGATAATCCACGCGTTTCTCGCCATACGCCGCTTCATAACGCGTTAAGTATTCTTGCTCGATTTGCGCTAATGAAAGTCCACCGATACGAGTAACCGTGCCGGTAAAGTATTCGGAGATAACTTTCTCAGAGATACCAACAGCTTCAAACAATTGCGCCCCATGGTAACCGGCGATCGTTGAAATCCCCATCCGTGACATAATTTTGACAATACCTTTCTCACAAGCTTTGCGGTAACTTTCAATCTTCTCTGAAAGCTCAAAGTGGGCCAATGTCTGGTAAGCCCCATAAGGGTGGACTCCACTTGCTCCGTAGCCGACTAACATGGCATAATGATGGACCTCACAGACTTCCGCAGTATCTACAACGATCGATGCCAAGGAACGTTTGCCTTTTCGCACCAAGTAATTGTGCAGGCCAGATACTGCCAAAAGGATCGGAATTGCCAATTTTCCTTCTTGCGGCTGAACGACTTCCCGATCAGTTAAAATGACGATCGTTGCCCCAGAATCAATTTTTTGTTCCGTTTCTTTAAAAAGCGATTCTAACGCTTGCTGCAATGCTGCTCCATTTTCTGGTACATAATCATAGAGAATCGACTGTAAAACTGCTTTTTGACCATTTTGATCTAACTGTTTGATTTTTTCATATTCACTCGTTTTTAACACAGGACTAGCAATCTTCAGCTTATTGCAATTGATTCGAATGTCCTTTGAAACATCACCATCTCGACCTAAAAACAGTTCGGTACCAATTACCAATTTTTCACGAATCGCATCGATTGGCGGATTGGTCACTTGAGCAAATTGTTGTTTAAAGTACGTAAACAAAGATTGGGGACGTTCGCTTAAGATGGCTAAGGGTGAATCAAACCCCATGGAGATCACTGGTTCTTCTCCCGTTTGAGCCATTGGTAAAATCAACGTGCGAATGATCTCATCCGTGTAGCCATTTCGTTTCCAAAGGGTCTGGATCGCATCATCTGCCGTTTCCTCCTGTCTTTCTGCGTCAGGAAGCAGCTCTGGTGTTAATAAGTGATCCGCTAGCCACTCTTGGTAAGGATGGGCATTCGCATAATGCGCTTTGATTTCTTGATTTCGTAAGATCATCCCTTTTTGGGTATCCACCAAAAACATATTTGCTGGTCCAAGCACCCCTTTTTCAATCACTTCCGACGCTGGCAGATCCACCACTCCTGACTCAGAGGCCACGACAACAAAACCAGCTTTCGTGATTGAGTAGCGAGATGGTCGCAATCCATTACGATCAAGGGCAGCTCCCACCATCTCCCCATCGGTAAAGCATAAAGCTGCTGGTCCATCCCAAGGAGCCATAAAGCTTGCATTGTATTCATTAAAAGCCGTCAGTTCTGGCGTCAAGCCAGCTTCTTTAGACCACGCTTCTGGCACCATCATCAACAGTGCCTGGGGAATGTCTCGACCTTGACGATACAAGTATTCCATACAATTTTCCAGCTTCGCAGAATCGGAGTTTTCGTCATCGTAGACTTCGATCTGATGTCCATGCATCCAATTTTCCGCCCCGCGTAACGTGTTGATTTCGCCATTATGGGCTAAGAAACGAAAAGGTTGCGCCCGACTCCAGCTTGGAAAGGTATTCGTTGAAAAACGAGAATGGGTCAAGGCAATACTCGAAGTCATTTCTGGGCTTTGAAGATCTTTGAAAAACAAGCCAACTTGATAGGCATGCAGCATCCCTTTATAAACAACTGTCTTACTGGACAAGCTGCAGATAGACAACTCATCGGTATGATACGTTTTTTCCAGTTTACGCCGTAGCCGGTATAGCTGATCTTCAAAGGGACGGCCAGCTGCTACATCGACAGGCTTTTCAATAAAGACTTGCACAAAAGATGGCATGACTTTTTGCGCCCCCGGCCCACATTGATAATAATCATAAGGCACATCTCGTTGCCATAAAACCGTAAAACCCATTTGTTGAATATCTTTGACTACTTCTTCTTGGACCTGTGCTGCTCGGAGCTTTTCTTTCGGTAAAAAAAACATCCCAACAGCATAGGCGCCTTTTTCAGGCAATGGGATTTCGGCCTCTTTTGCTCGCTGTTGAAAAAATGGATCAGGCATCGCCATCAAGATTCCTGCTCCGTCTCCTGTGTCAGGTTCTGCCCCAGTTCCCCCTCGATGGTTCATCCGTTCTAACATCGTTAAGGCATTTTGCACAAGTTCTCGAGAATAGCGACCATCTTTTTGTGCAATAAAGCCCATCCCACAAGCATCTTTTTCAAAAGCGGCATCGTACATCATTTGGTTCGTTTTCCTCATCATCTCTAAATCACTCATGGAATCACACTTTCTTTCAATATTCTGAATATTCCGATTTTTAACAGTTTACAATCTGTTTTTCTATCTGGCAAGTTTTTTTTACTTGATCCGTGCTCGTTGATTTCTTCCTTCAAGGGTTACTTAAATCCATTGAACAAATAGTGACTAGTAAATCACAGGCAGGAATCTTCGTCTAATAAGGTTTTTTTATTATACAATAAACTGTCGGAAAATTATTGCAAACAAATGAGAATCGTTATCAATTAAGTTAGATTTTCTCATTTGGATGTCACAAACAGCTGTTTATGTCCCATTTTCAAGGAACAAGCTTGACTGATTTCAAAAAAAGATGACCCGCAAAGGGGTCATCTTTTTTCATTCTTTTATTTTTCAAAGCCTTCTGCAACTGCTTCGGGATAGTTTTCTTTGACGATGGCTGCACAATGGCCGCAAAGTGTTGGCAGTTGCTCTTCTACACCAACATCTACACGGACTTGGCGGCAACGTTCGCACACTTCACCTTCGGCTTTTTCCACTAAGATCGCCACGTCTTCGAATTGATAGGCCGCTTCTGGTGCTGCTTCCCCTGCTTCTTTGATCGTTAAGAAGTCTGGTGAAATGATCAGCAGTTGTGCAATATCTGAATCGATAGCTTTTAGTAATGCCGCAACCGGTTCGGTTGGATAGACAGTCACTTTTGCTTCAAACGATTTCCCAATCAGTTTTGCATTACGCGCTTCTTCCAATGCTTTTAAGACATTGTCACGAAAATCAAGGAAAGCACGCCATAAATCAAGCAGCTCTTCTTGGTTAGCAAATGTATCATAGCCAGGGAACTCCGCTAATTGAACATATTCCTCTTCTTCTTTCAAATGTGACCAGATTTCCTCTGCCGTATGGGGAATGATCGGCGTCAGTAATTTCGTCAACGCAACCGCTGTTTGATAGAAGACGGTTTGCATGGCGCGACGTTGGAAATCATTTTCAGCTTCGATATAAACGACATCTTTTGCAAAATCCAAATAGAAGGATGACATATCGACTGTCAAGAAGTTGATGACTGTCCGGTAAATATGCAAGAAGTTATATTTTTCATAGCCATCTTCCCGAATCGTTTTGATCGTTTGATTCAAGCGAACCATCATGTATTTATCAACAGAACGCAAGTTTTCAAATGGTACGCTGTCTTTTGCTGGATCAAAATCATTCGTATTAGCCAATAAGAAACGCATGGTATTGCGAATTTTCCGATAGACTTCTGACACTTGATTCAAGATATCCATAGACACTCGGACATCCGCTTCGTAGTCAACACTGCTGACCCAAAGGCGCAAAATATCCGCACCCATTTGATTGATCACTTTTTCTGGTGCAATGGTATTACCAAGAGATTTACTCATCTTGCGACCTTCGCCATCTAAGGTGAAGCCTTGAGACAAGACGGCTTTATATGGTGCGACTTCGTTGATCGCAACACTAGTCGTGATACTTGAGTTGAACCACCCACGATATTGGTCAGAACCTTCCAAGTACATGTCAGCTGGGAATGTCAATTCTGGACGTTGACGTAACACCGCTTCGTGAGAAGAACCTGAATCAAACCAAACATCCATGATGTCAGTCTCTTTCGAGAATTTTCCGTTTGGTGAGCCTGGATGCGTGAAGCCAGCTGGCAGTAATTCTTCTGCTTCTTTTTCAAACCAAATCGTTGAACCATGTTCAGCAAATAAGTTTGCCACATGCTCAATCGTTTCAGGCGTAATGATGGCTTCGCCGTTTTCTGCATAGAAGATTGGCAACGGAACGCCCCACGCACGTTGACGAGAGATCACCCAGTCGCCGCGGTCGCGAATCATATTGTACAAACGGGTTTTGCCCCATGGAATGATCCAATCTACTTTTTCGATCTCATCCAAAATATTTTGACGGAACTTATCAATAGACGCAAACCATTGTGGCGTTGCCCGATAGATGACTGGTTTTTTCGTCCGCCAATCATGTGGATAGCTGTGAGTAAAGAAGTTTAGTTTTAATAGGGCTCCTTTTTCTTCTAAAAGCTCAGTGATCATTGGATTGGCTTTGTCATAAAAGATCCCTTCAAATCCTGGCGCTTCTTCTGTGAAGATCCCGCGACTATCGACTGGTGATAAGACATCCAACCCATATTTTTTGCTGACGATGTAGTCATCTTCCCCGTGTCCTGGTGCAGTGTGGACCAAACCAGTACCGGCATCCAATGTCACATGGTCCCCTAACATTACTAGAGACGTACGATCATAAAAAGGATGTTGTGCCGTCATTTTTTCCAATTGATCGCCAGCCAATTCTTGTAATACTTCGACAGATTCCCAACCGATCTCATTCGTCACGGTTTCTAATAAATCTTTTGCCACGACGAATTTACGACCATCAGCCAAGATTTGAACATAGGCAAAGGTTGGATTCACAGAGATTCCTAGGTTCGCTGGTAAGGTCCATGGTGTCGTCGTCCAGATAACAAAAGCTGTATCTGAATCAAGCAAATCTTTGCCATCTGCGACTGGAAAAGCCACATAGATTGATGGTGATTTCACATCTTTGTATTCGATCTCAGCTTCTGCTAATGATGATTCACTAGATGGTGACCAGTAAATTGGTTTCAATCCTTTGTAGATGTAGCCTTTTTCTGCCATTTTTCCGAACACGCGGATTTCTGCTGCTTCATAATCTGGTGTCAATGTGATATATGGATGATCCCAGTCACCAGAAACGCCTAAACGTTTGAAATCAGCTCTTTGTGTATCCACTTGTGTCAAAGCATATTCTTCACATTTTTTGCGATATTCTGCCAAGCTCATTTCTTTGCGCTTGATCCCTTTATTGGTCAGTACTTGTTCGATCGGTAAACCATGAGTATCCCAACCAGGTACATAAGGGGAACGGAAACCTGACATCGATTTGGAACGTACGATGATGTCTTTACTGATTTTGTTCAATGAGTGTCCGATATGGATATTTCCATTTGCGTAGGGAGGGCCATCGTGTAAGACAAAGGTTGGCTTACCTTCATTTAATTCTTGACGACGCTGATACAATTGATTTTCTTCCCATTCTTTTTGCCAATCCACTTCGCGGTTCGGCAAGTTGCCTCGCATTGGAAAAGCGGTTTTTCCAAGATGCAGTGTTTCTTTCATTTTCATTCTTGTTTCGCTCCTTTTCGTCTCTCAACGTTTTGGTATAGTTTCAAAATCCATCGACTCGATCAACCGATTGCTTCTATTGAACCTGTCAAATGGATTGGTTGCCATAAATTCAAAGCATTCAGGATTCACTGATTGTTAACAGCTGGCTAGCGTCTGCTCTGTTCCGCTTTGCGGACCAATCATTGTGATTCCTAGTACGGTTACTACGCTCCCTATGGTCGCCTAGTACTGTTCATCGTCTGCTCTGTTCCGCTTTGCGGACCAGTCATTGTGATTCCTAGTACGGTTACTACGCTCCCTATGGTCGCCTAGTACTGTTCATCATCTATTCTGTCTTGCTTCGCAAGCCAATCATAGTGATTCCTAGTGGGGTTACTACGCTCCCGGCGGTCGCCTAGTACTGTTCATCATCTGCTCTGTTCCGCTTTGCGGACCAATCGCAGTGATTCCTAGTACGGTTACTACGCTCCCGGCGGTCGCCTAGTACTGTTCATCATCTGCTCTGTCCCGCTTTGCGGACCAGTCGCAGTGATTCACAGCAAAAAACACGTCCGTCCCTGGCAAGGGACGAACGTGTTCGTGGTACCACCCAAATTTAATTGTCATTTGACAATTCTTTGATGATCGGTAACGGGATCAGGCGTCGTTCTCTACTCGAGTCTTTGAAAAGTCAGCTCTTTCAAGAACGCAACTCACAGATGATCTGATTTCTTACAGGGTTTTATTTGGCTTCCACTCTCCCAAACTCGCTTGAAAAATATAAGAAATTTTTCTGTTCTGTGTCTTAGTTGTTATCTGTTTTGTTCAACTCGTCTAATAAGTTTCTCGCATCATCTAACGTTTTCACTTCAGGGCTTTCACTTACATCAACGATTTTTTCATCTGATTCAACAATGTCCACATCAAATGTTTCCACTGCTTCTGAGTTTACTCCAGAACCATTTTCACTGTCAAGTTCTTTTGACAAAACTTCTCTGATCACTTGGTGGGAATCTTGTACATAGCTTGAAAATGGCGCCAAAATTTCTTCCCATTCAGGGCTCTTCACTTGTTCTAATTGCGTTTGCAACATAACTAACAAGTTGTTATGGAAGACTCTGGTTTTCTTCTTCAAGTCATTTGTTTCTGTCGCCAATTGACGTGCGTTATTTGTTGCATCTGTCAAAATCTCTTTGGCTTTTTCTTCTGCTGAGGTCATCAAGGCATGGGCATGTTTTTCTGCAGTAGCAACCATCTCATCCGCACGGTTTTGGGCAGAAGTAACGATTACTTCTGATTCTTTGCTTGCGCTTGTTTTTACTTTATCCGCCGTATCTTGAGCCACGATAATGGATTGGTTCAAGGCGTCTTTCAATTCATTGAAGTATTCGAGTTTTTCTTCTGCATGTTTCAATGATTTCTCTAACTCACGATTGCGTTGAACAGCTTCTTCATAATCACGAACAATCATATCCAAGAAGTCATCGACTTCGTCTTGATTGTAGCCTCTCATTTTTACTGAAAAGTTTTTATTTTGAATGTCTAATGGAGTTAATGCCATATTCTATACACCTCTTTGATTTATTTACGTAATACACCTAATAACAATCTAACTTTTTCTTTTTTCGTGGTTCCTTCTAACCCCTGTATTTGAATCCGACCAAATCCTCTTACTGAAACGATATCCAGTAAATCCAGAACAAAATCTGGTCGTAATGCTTCTGTCCAGTTTACTTTTACTTTTCCTGATTCGATCAACTGTTTCGAACGCTGACGAGAGATGTTGTACACGGCGGAGATCACTGTATCAAGACGCAATGAACTAACCGTTTCTCTTTCCTCTGTCCAGCCATCTTTAGGCACGATCAAATCGGTATATTTCGTTTCTTCCAAACGTACCGATACGTTGCCGATTTTATCCACTTGTAGTTGAATAAAATGACTGACTTCAGTAGCAACGAATACTTGCCATATTTCACCATCGGAAAGAATATCTCCAAAGTATTCCCTCTTGACTCCAGTCCCCATTAACGTGCCCAAAACTTTTCCATGACTCAAAACCGTAAATTTTTTCGGATATTGAATCGTAAATAAAGTCATGTCAAACTCATCGGTGGTGGGCTCGTAGTAATCAGGATAAATTAAACAGCGTCGTCTTTCAGCAGCTTCGTATCCGCCAAAAAAACGGAAGCTTAAATCCGTTGATTGACGAATCAAGCTTTCTAAGATATACGCTTGTCTTGGATCTAAGAAATCAGTCAAGTATGGCGCATACTGCATTTGCACTTGTTCGATCCATCCTTGAGCGGAATCAATAAAAGGGCGTTCATCGTTTCGAAAATGTTGATAGACATTTGCGTTCACCGATAACCACCCCTTACGTTAAAATAAAATTGATTGTAGGATCAATATCAATGCTTGTGATGCTAGCTGTAAGACAATAATTGCAAATGCAATCGTAAAATCGATACCAGCAAAACTTAATTTCAATCGATCAAATAAACTCAAATACGGTTCACACACTTTTGCCAAGAAACGGCCAAAAGCGGATTGATACCCTCCTGGAAACCAAGACAAAAGTGCATAGATCACTAATAAAATGGTATACAGATAAACAGCATCACTCAGTAATTTAACGAATCTCAAGAATAAAATTGGCGTTCCTCCTCACTTTAGATATCAAAAAAATTGGTATCTGCTAATGTTTGGGCAGTGCCTTCAATTTCCATACCCTTAGGCGTGCAAAGAAAAATTTCATCGCCAACGCGCTTGATATCACCATCTTCAGCGTACACTGTTCCTGTTAAAAAATCAACTATTCGACGAGCTTGGTACTCTTCAATTAAATGAAAATTAACAAGTACAGCATCACCATTGATGACTTGCTTCGCAATCCCCATTGCTTCAGAGTAAACACGTGGTTCTACGATCGTTATTTTTCCTGCTACTTGCGAGGAAGTTTCTTTTGCTTTTGTATCTTTGACTCTCGTATTGGTTCTTTGGTGCGCCATCGGAACGACTTTTTCTTCCGTCTTAGGTACCGATCTTACTCGTTCAGCCGCAGCTGAGGATTGTTGATAAGCAGCAGTTTGAGGTTGCTGTCTGTATTGATAAGCTTGATTTTGTGGTTGACTTGTTGTACGGGTTGCCGCTTGGCCAGATGCATACGTATTCGCGGATGTTCTGGAGGCTGTAAAAGCTCCTCCTTGGTTCACAGCCGGTTTAGATGCTGTTCGTGCCGGTTCTTCAGTGGCATATGTTTCTTCGTAATAATCTTCTTCGTCAGTCAATCCAAAAAAATTGGTCAGTTTCTCTTTGAGCGACATCGGTCAACCTCCTTTTTTATTGAAATAATGCTGTTCCTACACGAATAAATGTTGCGCCTTCTTGGATCGCAATGGGAAAGTCATTACTCATTCCCATACTCGTTTCTAAGCAAGGGGCATGTGTAAGATGCAGGTCAGCGATTTGTTGTTGAATCCTTTTTAATTCTTTAAAAATCTGATGCTGCTCGTCTTTGGAAGCAGTGAGCGGGGCCATCGTCATCAATCCAACAACACGAATTTTATCGAACGAAGCGAGTGCTTCAACAAAAGCCATCACCTCTTCTACGAAAATCCCTTGTTTCGTTGCTTCCTGCGAAACATTTACTTCCACAAAGCAGTTGATCGGATGCTCTGCTCGTTTTTGAATTTCTTGTGCCAGTTTGATTGAATCTAACGCATGGAAAAAATCAATCTCGTTTATAATTGATTTTACCTTTCTACGCTGCAAATTGCCAATAAAATGCCAACGGACATCTGGAAAATCCGTTAATGCTGCTTTTTTTTCAAGTAGTTTTTCTACTCGATTTTCAGCACAATTCCGCACACCATTTTCTAGAAGTTCTCTTGTCGTTTCTGTATCGACGGATTTTGTTACAGCTGTCAAACAGACCTCACTGGCGTTTCTAGAAACAAGAGCACAGGAGTCCTGTATCTCTTGCTGGATCTTGTGCAAGTTCTCAGAAATCATGTGCTCTGCCCCCTAGCGTTTACGACGGAAAAATGGTGGTGTGCTTAATTCGTCGTCATCATTCGAGCGTACTTCATCACGGCTGAAGGTGTCGAATTCTTTCTTTTCTACATTTTCAAATGTGTTTTCTTCTACTTTAGGTCGTACATTTTGTTCTTTACGGATATCCCAATCACCGAAACCGTTGCTTTCCTCTGCTTGCGCAGGGCGTGCTTGGTCCATATCTAATGTGGGTTTTTGTGGGATAGAATGAATTTGGCTTTGGCTTTGTCTGCTAGAGCGAGACCCGCGTTCTTTTTTAGAAGGGTCAATGCCAGTTGCAATGACAGTCACTCGGATTTCATCGCCTAGGTCTTCGTTGATTGAAGTACCTAAGATAATATTTACATCACCTGTTGCCGCATGAGCGACGATATCAGAAGCATCTTGTGCTTCAAATAAAGTCATATCCAATCCGCCAGTGATGTTCAATAGTACTTGTTCAGCACCATCGATCGAAGTTTCTAGTAATGGTGAAGAGATTGCTTTTTTCGTTGCTTCGATTACACGTTCTTCGCCGCTAGCAACACCGATTCCCATCAAAGCGGTGCCCTGATTTTCCATCACTGTTTTCACATCAGCGAAGTCCAAGTTAACGTAGCCTGGAGCAGTGATCAAGTCTGAGATCCCTTGAACCCCTTGACGCAAGACATTGTCTGCTTCACGGAATGCTTCAAGCATTGGTGTTTTCTTGTCGACAACTTCTAACAAGCGATTGTTCGAGATGATCAATAGTGTATCGACATTCTCTTTCAATTTAGCAATTCCTTCAGCCGCAAAACGGCCGCGTTTTGGTCCTTCAAAAGTAAATGGGCGAGTAACGACACCGACTGTCAATGCGCCGATTTCTTTGGCGATTTTCGCTACGATCGGTGCAGCACCGGTCCCGGTTCCGCCACCCATACCAGCGGTAATGAAAATCATGTCCGCGCCTTCTAATGATTCACGAATAGAATCTTCACTTTCTTCTGCCGCTTTTTGACCAACTTCTGGTTGAGAACCAGCACCAAGACCGCGGGTATATTTAGGGCCTAATTGAATCACTGTTTCTGCTTTTGAATTTTTTAATGCTTGAACGTCAGTGTTGGCCGCAATAAATTCTACGCCTTTGACATTTTCTTCGATCATACGGTTGACTGCGTTGCCGCCACCGCCGCCGACTCCGATGACTTTGATCACAGCGCCGTCATTGATGTTATTATCAATTGAAAATTCCATAGTTTATCTTCCTCCTGAGAATCGTTTTAGATTATTCAAAGATATTTGAGAAGAAATCTTTTACTCGGTTTGTGATCGACTCACCTTTTTTCTCTTCTTCTACTTCTTCATAAGTTTCTTCTGGAGCTTCATATTGTTCGTAATGTACTTCTTGTTGTTGAATAGCAACGGGCTGTTGCGCGACTGTTTTTTCACCGGTGATCGCACTTTTGGCAAGCTGATAGACTTCGCTTAAGTTTGCTGAATAGTCAACGATACTGATTACATTGGTGAATACAGGATTTCTAAGTCCCATATGATTAGGAACGTAAAGCTTAACGTTTGTTTCGAATACTTCTTGAGCAAGATCTACGACACCTGGCAGGCTTGCAGCGCCACCAGTTAAAATCACGCCACCTGGTAAATCAAGTCCATCAATTTCGTCTAAGACTTCTTTTGATTTAGTGAAAATTTGTTCCATACGGGCTTCAATGATTTCTGACAAATAGCGTTCATCAATCTTCACAGGTTCTGATTTTCCAATCACATCGACCGGAAACTCTTCGCTAGCTGAAGTTCGTTCAGGATACGCATCCCCATAATTGATCTTCAATGCTTCTGCATTGTTGAAAGAGGTATTTAAAACCGTTGAAATGTCTTTGGTGACAAATTCGCCGCCCTCTTGGTTCACATGAGTAAATTTCAATTGTTTGTCGTGCATCGCAGCTGTCGTTGTTTGGCCGCCACCGATATCGATAACGATCGTGCCAAAATCTTTTTCACCATCAGATAAAATCGATTCTGTCAATGCTAATGGCGTAATGACCACTTCATTGACGATCAGTCCGGATTTTTCCACACACTTACGAATGTTGTGAATGATGGTTTTTGGTCCTGTATAAACCACACCAAACATTTCTAAGCGAACACCGATCATGCCACGAGGATCTTTGATCCCTTCAAACCCATCCACAGTAAATTCTTGCGGTAAAATAGCAATGATCTGTCTTTCAGGAGGGGTTGAACGTACAAGTGCTGCGGAAGCAACATTGCGGACGTCCTCGTCGGTGATCTCTTTTGATTCACTATTGACCGCGATCATCCCTTGACAATTTTCCACTTCAAGAAGATTGGCTGGTACACCAACACTTACACTGCGAATTTGAATTCCTGCTTTTTCTTCTGCTTGTCTTACTGCTCTTTGAATGGCTTGTACCGTTTTATCGATATCTACAATAATCCCACGGTTGATTCCTTCTGATTTTGCATTTCCTACACCAATGATATTCATTTGGCTGTCAACGTATTCGGCTACTACAACTTTTACAGATGTCGTACCGATATCAAGGCCAACATACATTCCCGTTTTTGCCATGGATGGGGTTCCCTCCTACTTAAATTGGATATATAGCGAACCATCACAGTCCGTTTTTAGAGTTCATTCGAATAATTTGTTCACTGTTACCAATTCTACCATATAATGGCGCTTTTTAGAAACAAGTTAATGAAAAAAACTCTTGAATTTTTCCTAAGAATCACTATCAGCTGTTTGATTTTCGTCTGCATCGTCTTCTTGTGTATTTGAAATAGGATACGTAAAGATCCCAACTTCCATATCCACAATACTGTCCTCGGTCAAATCTTTGGCAATCTGCGGATAATACTGCATTTGACTCACCATATTTGAGATGTTGACGATCACTTGATTGCCATCATTCATAAAGAGAGTCAACAGCTCATCATTGCTGTCACGGGGGGTGTATTTGATTTGAGAAATGCCATCGCGAATTTCTGAACTTAATTCTTGATAGGCACTGAGTGTCGCTTTGATTTTGTCTTCAGCCGAAAAATTTTCTAAAACCGGCAATCCTTCCTCTGGCTGCTCACTGATGTCTTCCAAAACAGCGCCATTTTCTAAAACTGGTGCATAGCCGCCGTCTTTGGCTAATAAAGCCACTTCTTGAAATTCAGTAACAGTGATATCGAAACGATTAATACCAGATAGAGAAATGGAAGCATTTTTTATGCGCGGCAATTCTTTTTTGATTGCGGCCACACTCTGATTCCGTTCAAAAAATTGCGGCCACATCTCTTCATTGACGGCTAGGTCAGAATTTTCGAGAATCGCTTCTGCGGATACTTCTTGATTGCCTTTGACCACCACATTAGCCAAACGACTAAGCGGCGAAACAAAATACAAAACAATCAACAAAGGAATCATCAGTAGACCGATAATCAGCGCTAAGCGGCGAATCAATACTTGATTACGGTACGCCTTTAGATTAGGCAGCCGATCAGCGAAAGAGCGAGCTTTTTTTTCTGGCTCAGTCACTCCTTCTTTCTCATCGTCTGTTTCTTCTATCGCTTGTTCTGCTTCAAAAAGTGTTTCTTCTGTCAACTCATCTTCATGTGCTTGGGACATGTCTTCTGTTTCATCAGAAGCGGATGACGGCCAAGCTGGCTGATTGCCTTTTTCTTGCAAATATTTTAGATTTTCTTTTTGCCAAGGGGTCAACTCTTCCGTTGACGAGGGGGTTTGATCATCATGAGGTGTTTTGTCTTTACTAATGATAATCGCTCCTTTCTATCCCACACATTGTACTATTTGATTACCTCTTGCACAAGTCGAAATAATCGTTCCGAGGCATCGCTGATCCCTTGTTCTTTTGAGGCTTTGGCCATCTTACTACGAAGGGCTTCATCTTGCATGATACTATCTACTGCTTCCACGAGGTTTTGGCTGTTTAATTCATGATCGGCAATCATTTTGACTGCTCCTGCATTGGCTAAACTTTGGGCGTTCTTCGTTTGGTGGTCATTGGTCACATAAGGACTTGGAATCAGAATCGCTGGAATCCCTAATGCCGTAAATTCGGCGATCGATGTGGCACCCGCTCGACCAATCAACAAATCGCTATTTGCCATCACTTCTGCCATTTGATCGATATAGGGACGAATACTGATATTAGGAAAGGCATCTTTTGACATCCCAATTTTTTCTTCGATCTCTTTGTAATACCTTTCGCCAGATGCATAAAGTAACTGATACTCTTTTTGAGCAAACAGCGGCAGCGCATCAATGATCGCTTGATTGATTTTCAGAGCTCCTTGACTCCCACCAAAAACCAAGACTGTTTTTTTCGCCGGATTTAAATCGTAAGAAGACAAAATCGTCGACTTTTGACTATTCCGTACTTCTTGACCACGAGGATTGCCCACCAACACCGTTTTCTTCGCTGGAAAGTATTGAGAAGCATCGTGAAAAGCAATGGCGATTTTATCCACATATTTGGTTAGAAATTTATTGGTGATTCCAGGTACACTATTTTGTTCATGAATAATGGTAGGTATTTTCAACTTCGAGGCAGCAAAGACCACGGCGCCGGAAACATAGCCGCCGGTGCCGATCACTACATCCGGTTGGAACTCTTTGATGATTTTCTTTGCTGCGTAGTAGCTTTTCATAAAAAGCTGGATCGTTTTTACGTTATCCAAAGATAGCTTACGCTTAAATCCTTGAATCTCTAGTGTTTTAAAAGGAATACCTGTTGGAGGGACGATTTTATTCTCTAAGCCCCTTGTTGCACCAATGTATAAAAATTCGGCTGTCGGGTCAATCTCCTTCACGTAATCCACAAAAGACAACGCTGGATAGATGTGTCCGCCAGTACCGCCGCCAGTCACAAGTATTTTCATATCCTTCACTCATTTCTATTTAAGTTCTGCTACTGCCGCCATAAATTTGTCGCCTCGAACTTCAAAATCAGGGTATTGATCCCAACTTGCATTCGCCGGTGACAATAGAATCGTATCTCCAGCAGCACTTAAAGAAAAGGCTAATGGGACGGCTGTTTCAACATTCTCTGTCATTTCAATCGTTTTTACACCAGCTGCTTGAGCAGCAGCGGCTAATTTTTCTTTTGTTTCTCCAAACACAACGATAGCTTTGAGCCCTTTTAGTGCTGGAACCAACTCATCAAAGCTGTTGCCACGATCCAATCCGCCTGCCAGTAAGACCAATTTTTCATTGTCAAAACCACCTAAGGCCATTTCTGTTGCTAAGATGTTGGTTGCTTTGGAATCATTGAAAAATTTCACCTGATTGATAGTGGTGACATACTGGGTCCGATGAGGCACCCCAGTGAAGGTCTGTAACGCTTGTTTGATTGCTTCGTTCGACATAACGCAAAGTTTCCCAACAGCGATCGCCGCTAAGGCATTTTCAATATTATGTGCCCCAGGTACACCGAGTTCCTCCGCTGCCATAATTGCTTCTTCTTTATAGTAGAGCATCCCATCAAGCATATATGCTCCTGCTACTTTTTCCTTGGTGGAAAAAGGAATGATTTTCGCCTTTGATTTGGCCGACAGTGCTTCTAGTTCTGGTTGGTTCCAGTTGATCACTAAATAATCGTCAGCGGTCATTCGTTGTTGCAAGCGCCATTTTGCTAAGACATATTCCGGGCGACTACCATGGTAATCGATATGGGCTTCATAAATATTCGTGATGACAGCGATTTTCGGCCGCAAGGTATCGATTCCCATCAATTGGAAACTTGAAAGCTCCATCACTAAGCGATCTTCAGGCTTAGCTGTTTGAGCAACGGAACTTGCAGGAAACCCGATATTTCCAGAAAGCAATGCCTGTCCTTTTTCCATTCCAGCATTCAAGACATTGGCGATCATGGTCGTTGTAGTGGTTTTTCCATTCGTACCAGTAATACCGATAATCGGCGCTTCAGAGATTTGATACGCCAGTTCCACTTCCGTGATCACAGGAATTTTTTTCTCTAAAGCTTTTTGGACAAGAGGTTGTGAATAAGGGATCCCTGGATTTTTAACAACTAGTGAGAACCCTTCATCCAATAATTCAATTGGGTGGCTGCCAGTGATCACTTTGACCCCTAAAGCCAAAAGATCTTGTGCTTCTGGATTTTCAGCAAATGGCTTTCCGTCATTAACGGTCACAAGTGCGCCCAAATCATGTAACAATTTGGCCGCACTGAATCCACTACGCGCTAATCCTAGCACAAGAACTTTTTTATTTTGATATGTTGTAATTTTTTTCATTTTCTTCATCTCCTACCATACAAGGGCTATTGTGAGCAACGAGCAACCTAACGCGATACACCAAAATACAGTGTCGATCTTCCACTCAGACCATCCACTCATTTCAAAATGATGATGAATGGGTGACATCTTGAAGATTCGTTTGCCCGTTAATTTGAATGAGGCAACTTGCAGCATCACGCTTGCTGTTTCACAAACATAGACCAATCCGACAAGCAAGAGGGTCCATTCTTGGTGTAAAAGAATCGAGATAGCTGCCAGCAGACCGCCTAAAGCCAGTGAGCCGACATCCCCCATGAAAATTTTTGCCGGTTTGCGATTGTAGGGAAAGAAGCCGATCAATCCGCCAATGATCGCAAGACAAACGATCAAAACATCGATTTGATCTTGTCGCCAAGCAATCAGTGCGTATGTTGAAAAAGAAATCGTGCCCAGTCCTGCGACTAGTCCATCGATCCCATCCGTCAAGTTGACTGCATTTGAAAAACCCACAAGCCAAAAAATGACGAACAAGCCATAAAAAATCGATAGCGATACATCGATCCCAAAGAAATTCAGTACATCCGCATTGCCTTCAGATCGGAAAACAAAGTAAAAGACGAGTCCGCCTAAAATCTGTCCAATCAGCTTTTGCAGCGAGTTTAAGCCCATATTTCTTTTGCGGAAAATCTTGATGAAGTCATCAAGAAATCCTAATGCACCATAAACCAAGGTAATGAACAAAAGAATGAACAATGAAGCAGTCAATTGATTTTGCCATGCTCCTACCCAGATGGCAGTGATCATTGCAGAAATCAAAAATACAAACCCACCCATCGTTGGTGTTCCGGCCTTTACATTGTGCCATTTGGGACCGTCACCACGTATTTCCTGTCCGTATTTCTTCATTTGAAAATAGCCGATAAACAAAGGCATTGTGGCTGTTACGATCGCAAAGCCACTTGCCAAAGGTAATATCATCTCTGTCCATTCCATATTGTTCTCTCCTATTTATTCGTTTTCACTTAGTGTAAACTTGATCGATTGCCCCGATAATTCGGTGTAAGGCTCAACGCTTTGTTTGGTACAATAGCCGTCTCCTTCAAAACTAACATCTACATTTAGTAGACTGCCAAATTTAATCAAATCTGCTTTTGACCAGGAAGTTGTATCCGGCATATAGTACTTATCGCTATCGGTAACGAGCAGTACTCGTTCTCCTGGCATGATCGAAGTTCCACTGTCAACCGATTGGGCAATGACTTTTTCACCATCCCCGATGACTATTGGAATCAACCCAGCTTTTTGAACGTCGGTTGCAGCAGACTCTGTATCGAGATTGCGATAATCCCCCACAGTCGTTTCGCTACCAGATGTTGTGCTTTCTTCTAATGCAGAGTTTTTCAGATCCATAACCCGTTTCATCAATGGATTGGCAATCTCACCTAACACGGTACTTTCATGCTTCTCTGGTAGTTTAATGGTCAAATACAAAATATATTCTGGTTCTTCTGAAGGAAACATCAAAACGACAGAATACAGATAATTGGTGCCTCCAGACAAATACTTGCCGGTTGTTGGATCAGCTACTTGGGCCGTCCCGGTTTTCGCAGAAATGTTGTAGCCAGGTAATTCATAAACGCCATAGGCACTTCCGTAATTTTCACTTTCGACAACATCACGCATATATTCGCGAACCTTCGTTGCCGCTTCTTCTGTGATGGGGTGTCCCACCTCTTCAGGTTGCGTGACCGTTTCTTCTCCAGTATTGCCATCAACGATTTTACTAATAAATTGTGGTTTCAGCATCGTTCCATTATTGGCGACCGATGTAAAAGCCTGCATCATTTGGAAATTCGTCACACCAATCGCTTGACCAAAAGAAGTCATCGCCTGGCTGACAGGATTATCTTCTGGGGTGATTCCCGTATTTTCGTTAGGTAATCCTGAATAGGTGCTACGACCAAAGCCAAATTCTTTTAAGTATTGTTGCCAGCGGTCAGCCATTCGCTGTTCCAAGGTCACCATTCCAATATTACTGGACCACGAAAGAGCTTGGCGCATCGTCAAGGTTCCTTTTTGACCAAAGTCCCAGTCATTGATGGTGGCATCATAAAGTTTCAATCCATCAGGGCTTGGGGTAAAAGTTTCGTTCTCATTGAAGATACCTTGATCGATGGCAGCTGCCGTCGTTAAGATTTTCATGGTGGATCCTGGCTCATAGTTGTCTTCAACCAATAGATTTTGCCAATCATTGATTGAATCCAAATTTTCTGGATTGTAGGTTGGTCGTTGTGCCATCGCTATGATTTCGCCGGTTTTGGCATCCATTAAATTGGCTGTTAAGTTTTCTGGTTTGTTTTCTTTAAAGACACTGTCCATCAGCGTTTCCAAATAGCTTTGGATCCGACTATCGATGGTTGTATAGACGTCTTTTCCATCCACCGCTGCGACGGTTTCGGCAACTGTTCCTGGTAGCGGGTTTTGATTGTTATCTTTTTGATAAACAATCTCGCCATCAGTTCCCGATAACACATCATTGTAGGCAGCTTCTAACCCGGTTTTACCGACTAGACCAGTATCGTCGTCATTGGCAACCGCATAGCCGATAAAGTGAGAAGAAAAGACCCCATTCGGATAAAGGCGAGCTGGATGGCTATCAAAATGGAAGCCAGCAATATCTTCTTGTTCCATCGCATCTTCAATCGCATTTTTTTGTTCTAATGTAATATTATTTCCCTTACTCCCAAAAGACACTCGCCACAATTGTTGCTCAAGTCCATCCTCTAACGTATTGACTGCTGTCTCTTGATCAATGGACAAGACATCTGACAAGATTTTGGCTAACTTATTGAAGTTTGCTTTTTCTGCAAAGAGATTCTTGTTACCATCTTTGTAATTTTGATTTAAAACAGCGTAAATAGAGTATGAGGTCACGTCCTCAGCAATCGGGATTCCATTGCGGTCATAGATCGTTCCTCGTTTCGCCTTGATGACTTCACTGCCCTCATAGAGATTTTTGGTTTTTTCTGCTAATGAAGTCCCCGCAACATCTCCGACAATGACGATATAGCTCAAACGCGTGACAAACAAAAAGAACAATCCAATACTCGTAGCAAACAGAATAATACCTACTTTTTTGCGATTGTTCGTTGTAGTTTGATTGTTCTTTTTTAAGTATTGCTTGAATTTATCTGTTAACTTCATTTAGTCCACTTTCCTTAAATTGCCATCATCGATCGACAATCCATTATCCTCAGCAATCTTTTGGATCCGTTCGGTTTTAGAAAGCTCATTTTTCTCTTGTTCCAACTGTTCTGCTTGTGTCGTTTTTTCACTGATATCCGATTGGATAAGAGAAATATCATGTTCGACTTGGCTGATATTGGTCCGAATATTGATGGTCAAGATCGCCAACGTCAATACAGCGATGATCACAAAGGCAGCAATCAGTTTTTCTAGAGTAGAAATACTTTTTAACCGACGAGCCGGAGATGCTGGTACACGGATGACCTCAGGACGCTGGGGATCAGTAGGCAGTTTTTCAGTTGTCGGTTCAGAGTGATCCAAAGGTTGTGATTCAAGTGGTTCTCTGAATTCATAGTCATGAACTTTTAGTTCTGCCATAGTTGTTACCCTTCGCTTTCCTTGATTTTTTCCGCGATTCGTAGTTTCGCACTACGAGAACGATTATTTTCAGCTACTTCTTCCTCAGTAGGAAGCAGTGGTTTTCTTGTTATAAGTTTTAGTGTTGGTTGAAATTCTTCTGGTATCATCGGCAGACCTGGCGGCATGTCCTTTGGTGTACTGTATTCCTTGAACATCGATTTCACGATTCGATCTTCTAATGAGTGGAACGTGATCACACTGACACGTCCGTTAACTGATAAAAGATGAATTGCTTGTTCAAGAGATTCTTCAATTACACCTAGCTCATCATTGACTGCAATTCGAATGGCTTGGAAAACCCGTTTTGCTGGGTGACCGCCCTTTCTTCTTGCTGGAGCTGGAATGGCTGCTTTGATGATATCGACCAATTCCCCCGTTGTTTCGATGGGATGATCTTGTCTCACCCGCTCGATTTCACGAGCGATTTGTTTTGAGAATTTTTCTTCTCCATAGCGGAAGAAGATTTTGACTAATTGATGGTAGTCGAATTGATTGACCACTTCATAGGCAGTCAATGCTGCAGTTTGATCCATCCGCATATCTAGCGGTGCATCTTGGTGGTAGCTGAAGCCACGTTCGGCTTCATCTAATTGGGGTGAGGAAACACCTAAATCGTACAAAATCCCATCGACTCGGCTCACACCGTGTTGATGCAATGCTTCCTTTAAATAGCGAAAATTACTTTTAATAAACGTGACCATCCCTTTAGCAACATATGGTGCTAAACGTTCTTTAGCATGGTCGATGGCGGTTTGGTCTTGATCAAAGGCAAAGAGATGTCCCTCTTCAGATAGTTGTGACAATAGATATTCACTATGACCGGCTCCACCTAATGTACAATCGACATAGACGCCTTCTGGACGAATCTTTAACCCATCAACGGTCTCCTGTAGCATAACGGTGTAGTGTTGAAAATCTGCCATGTGTTTTTTCCTCTTCCTATCAAGCCTATAAGCCAAAGTCGATCATTGTTTCAGCAATTTCATCAAAGTTTTCTTCTGCTTCTTCAGAGAATGCTTGCCAACGCGTTTCATCCCAAATCTCTATCCGGTTTGAAACCCCGATGATCACGCAGCTTTTAGTAAGGTCTGCATGATTTCTCAATGTAACAGGGATATTGATCCGACCTTGTTTATCGATCTCGCACTCTGTTGCAGCAGAATAAAAGAAGCGGACAAATGTCCGAGCATCCTTTTTCGCTAAAGGCATTTCGTTTAGTTTTTCTTCAAGTTTTTCCCATTCAGATAAGGGGTAGCCAAATAAACAGCCATCTAATCCACGTGTCACCACAAATTTTTCTCCGAGTTTTTCTCGTAGTTTTGAAGGGACGATTAGTCGGCCTTTTGCATCTATCGAATGTTGAAATTCTCCCATAAACATCGATAAATAACCCCCGATCTCCACCTGATATTCACAGTCTACCACAATCCCCCACTTTCTACCACAAATTATATGAAATTTGAAAGGGAAGTTGTTTGACTTTTCTTTACCAAATGAACAAAAAGGGAGAAAAAGACTTCTTAGAGTTTTTAAAAAAACTCTAAGAGGAAAAATGGTCGTTTATCAATGGTCAAACCACTATAAGTAACTTACAATATTTAAAATGATCAAAACGATATGAAAGATGATCGTAAAGAGGAAAATACTGCGCCAATACATCTTAAAATAGCGACTATATTGGATTTCTTCATAGTAGTACGCCTGAAAGACGGCCAGTAGAATGCCTAATAAAAAAATGGAGATCAAATAGTACAATGTGATCGCTTGATCAAAAGTATATTTTGATAATTGGTGAATCCCCACCATTAAAAATGGTACCGCTAAATCCGGTGCCTTCACATGGAAACGATCATTCAACGAAAGTGCAGAAACGAGAAAACGACAAGCAAAATAAACGAGCACAGGAAAAATATACCAAAACAAAACGATTGGATTAAATCCAGACATACAGCAAAATCCTTTCTAACAACTAGTGTCACTATACTTTATTTTCTTTACATCCATGTTTCAGTTCTTTTAAAAATCTAAGCCGGAATAAGACAGCCATGAAATTTTTTAAGGAGGCTCTTATTTCAGCAACTAACTTTTGAAAGTTTTAAAGAATGTATTTCTTTACCTATTAAAGCAGAAGGGCGTAGCTTCAACAAGCCTATCTTGCCATTCTAACGAATTTTTTTATGGTGAAATTGAAATTTTCTTAATTTCTCCTTGGATCAACTTGAGTTCTTGAGAAATTGAGGGTAAACTGTCACTAGAATAACTCTAAAAGGTGGATTAGAATGAACGAGAAAAAACCAAAAAGTACCTTTGCAAAAATCACACAAGTCGTGATCTGGACCATGCTTATTCTCACTGTCGGCTCGATTTTCTTAGCAGCATACACAAGTATTATGGGTTAATCCTATTAAAAAGTGCCCTTTTCCAAAATGATGGCTTCCATCTTTTGGAAAAGGGCACTTTTTTTATAGTAACGGTGACACAAGACGTGCCAAACCTTCTTTGATTTTGATCGTCAACTTTCTTTGTTGATATGCTTCGATCGTTAATGGCTTTGAATCGATCGAATCTGCTAGAAACGCTTCTTTCGTTTTGGTCGCTAGCTGCGCATCATAGATGATTGTATTAACTTCAAAATCTAGGCGAAAAGATCGGACATCAATATTTGCCGAACCAATCGATACAAGTCCACTGTCAATGATCATCGTTTTTGCATGCATAAACCCTTTTTCATAAGTCTCGATGATTGCGCCAAAGCGGAGCAATTCAGCCGCAAATGAATAGGTCGCCCAATAAACTAAAGGATGATCAGGTTTGTTCGGAATTTGTATATGAACTTTCACCCCAGAGAGCAGGGCTAACTTTAAGGCATTATGAATGGCTTCATCCGGAATATAGTACGGCGTTTGGATTAGGATCTCTTTTTTAGCTAAATTGATCATTTTCAAATAAGTCATTTTGATTTCTTCATGTTCCGTATCAGGACCACTAGTGATGACTTGGGCAGCGACTGTCCCCGTTTGTTTGATCTCAGGAAACAATGCCGGATCATATTTGATCTCCAAGGCATGTTGTGAGTTCCAGTCCATTAGAAACCGATTTTGCAGCGAATAGACTGCTGAGCCGGCAATTCGCAAGTGATTATCTCGCCAATAACCGAATTTTTCCACTTGTCCTAGATACTCGTCTCCCACATTAAATCCACCTGTATAACCAATCTCACCATCAATCACCACGATTTTGCGATGATTCCGATAATTGATTCGCGGATTGACATAAGGAACGAACAAAGGAAAGAAAAAGGCAATTTGCCCGCCATGTAGACGCAACTCATCAAAAAACTTCAAGGATACTTGGGTACTGCCCCAAGCATCTAATAAGACTCTTACTTTCACACCTCGCTTTGCCGCTCGTACCAATGCTTCTTTGACTTCATTCCCTAATGCATCGCTGCGATAAATATAATATTCCATATGAATGTGATTTTTTGCCTGTTCGATATCCGCGATCAAGGCATCAAATTTCTGCCGTCCATCGGTATAAAGCGTCATGCTATTGGCTGTCGTATAGAGAGATTGACCAAAGACCGTCAACAGATAGACTAACTGCTGGACTTCTACTTGAGCAGTCGGCGGATGCGGAAACAAATGACGCGAAAGTGCTTGTTTTTGCTCTTCTAGTTCAACATTTAGACCAATCTTTGCTTGCGAGCGCATATCAAAGATCTTTTCCTTGGAGATCCCTCTTCCGAAGAAAAAGTAAAGAACAAAACCAACAATAGGAATAAACATCAAGACCAAAAGCCAGGCCCATGTTTGAGCAGTCTGCCGCCTTTCTCTAAAAATGATAATAATCGATAACAAAATATTGACTATAAATAAAATGGTTACTAGATTGTCCATTACAACCATTTTTTCACCTCTTCCCCGATTTCCCGCTACTAAAGCATATCAAAAAATGGTACCTAAAGTAAAGAAACACTGTGAGGAAACAAAAAAAGCCGATCTGACGATCGACTTAAGAAAACATCGGTTTAAAATTTTAAAAATCGGCGCATCGATAAGACGGAACCAAGTGAACCGATCACGATCCCAATCAACGCCATCACACCACATACTTGAATCAAGAACAGATTTGGTGCAATTAGACTGTAATTTGAACGTAGCAAGGATGGATTGACCATTGCATAAACTTGATGATACCCGAAGTACATCAACGCAATTGGGACGATTGATCCTAAGAGTCCGATCCAGCCGCCTTCAAGAAAGAATGGCCAACGAATGTAGCCGTTTTTCGCCCCTACCAGACGCATGATTTGAATTTCTCTTTGACGAGACAAAATCGTGATCCGAATCGTATTGGAGATCAAAAACATTGCTACAAAAATCAGTAAGACTGCCGCCGCTAAGCCCCAAGTCCGCACAGCCGCAGACAATTCAAAGATTCGGTCAGAAGAATCTCCGCCGTAATCGGCTTTGAAAACATTTGGCAATTCGCCCGCTTGTTCAGCGATCTCTGTCGTATACTCTGGATCTGTTGCACTGACGACAAACACGTTATAGAGCGGATTGCTGTCGCCTTCGAACAAGTTCCATGAATCTCCCATGGCATCTTGGATCTTCTGCAATTCTTCGTCTCGACTAGAAAATTTCACTTCCGAAACGTTAGGTAGATCGTTTAAGGATTGTTCTAAAGCATCCATATCTTCTTGTTCCGTACCAATATCAACGAAAACCGAAACATCCACATTCTCACGAATGTCTTCGGCTAATTTTGTTGCATTTAAGATTACACCTAGAAAAATACCGACTAATGTCAGTGTGATCGTTACCGCACTCAATGACGCGATGGTCATCCAGCCGTTACGCTTTAAACTTTTGATACTCTCCAGGAGATGACGGAAAAATGTTCTAATCATCGTAACCATATTCTCCTTCCGCTTGGTCGCGAATAATGCGGCCATTCTCAATCGCGATCACGCGATGACGAATCGTATTTACGATCGTACTATTATGGGTCGCCATAACGACCGTTGTTCCTTGGGCATTGATCCGATCAAGCAATTTCATGATTTCCCATGAGTTTTCAGGATCTAGATTCCCCGTTGGTTCATCCGCAATCAATACTTTCGGCGTATTTACGATGGCACGAGCGATTGACACACGTTGTTGTTCCCCACCGGAAAGCTCACTCGGAAATACCCGTACTTTATGTTTTAGTCCGACTAAATCCAGAACTTCCATCACCCGTTTTTTGATATCACGGGGTTTGCGTCCGATAACTTGCATTGCATAAGCAACATTTTCAAAGACCGTTTTCCGCGGTAAAAGTTTGTAGTCTTGGAAGACCACGCCGATTTCTCGGCGCATCAAAGGGATCTCACGGTTTTTCATGCCGACCAAATCATATCCTGCGACATTCAAAACGCCTTTTGTTGCTCTTTCTTCTCGATACATCAATTTGATAAAGGTTGATTTTCCGGCACCGGATGGTCCAACGACATAGACAAACTCCCCTTGATCAATTGAAATCGAAAGGTTGCGGATAGCAGTCGTACCATTAGAGTACTTTTTCATTATATCTTTCATTTCTATCATACAGCTATCTCTCCATCTCAAATTTTCATTCTGGCTTATTATAGCATGAATATATTTCACCTTGCTTGCAACAGATTACAATTATGTTTCAATCTGTTTAAGTCACACCAGGTTATTTTTGATTCAGTTTTAGCTTCAAATACGCATCGATAAAGCCATCCAAATCGCCATCCATGACTGCCTGTACATTCCCAGTTTCGAAATTTGTCCGGTGATCTTTGACCATCGAATAGGGATGGAAGACATAGGAACGGATTTGCGAGCCCCATCCAATTTCTAACTGTTCGCCTCGCAAAGCTGCTGCTTCTTGTTCTTTCTTTTCCACTTCTAATTGATACAGCTTGGCTTTCAACATCCCCATCGCTTGCTCTCGGTTTTTCAATTGTGAGCGCTGGGCTTGGCTAGCAACTACCGTACCTGTCGGGATATGGGTGATCCGCACAGCAGATTCGGTTTTGTTGATGTGCTGTCCACCAGCGCCGCTTGCGCGGTACGTATCGATCTTCAAATCATCTGAGTTGATCTCCACATCGATCGCCCCATCTAATTCCGGCATCACATCCACCGAACAAAATGACGTATGCCGTCTCTTAGCAGAATCAAAAGGTGAAATACGGACCAAGCGATGCACGCCTTTTTCCGACTTCAAATAGCCATAGGCGTTGTGCCCTTTCACAAGTAATGTGACACTTTTGATCCCCGCTTCATCACCGGCTTGATAGTCCAAGGTTTCCACCTGATATCCATGTTGTTCGCAAAAACGAGTATACATCCGTAACAGCATGCTGCCCCAGTCTTGCGACTCGGTACCGCCTGCGCCCGGATGAAGCTCGATGATCGCATTGTTCCGATCATAGGGTTCATCTAACAACATCGACAATTCATAAGAAGCCATTTTCTCATTTAACTTACCGATTCGTGCTTCAAGTTCTGCTTCCATTTCCGGATCAGCTTCTTCTTGAATCATTTCTAGCATCACTTCGAGCTCTTCCAATTCTTCTGCTAGCTGATTGAACTGATCGTAGGTCTCTTTGTTGGCATTGTTGGCGTTAATGACTTGTTGGGCTTTTTCCGAGTCATCCCAAAAGGTGGGATCTGCCATTTGGTGCTCCGCTTCCGCAATGTCCTCTTCTAACTGATCTAAGTCAAAGAGACCCCCTAAAACTGATTATTTTCTCATTCATCTGGGTCAATTGATTCCGAATATCTGCGATTTCCATTAAAATTCCTTCTTTCTTTTTTTCTTACAAACGAAAGTAGACTGGACAAAAACGTCTGCCAGCCTACTCTCACCTTTTTCAAAACTTGTTACATATTTTTCCCGTGGCAATTCTTGAATTTTTTCCCGCTTCCGCAAGGACAAGGATCATTGCGGCCCACGTTTTTGAAACTTGGCGCTTGGGCAGCCGGTGCTTCTTCTACCCCTCGCGCTTCTCCTTGGGCTACTTGTTCCCGTTGAACGTTTTGACGAATCTCTGCCTTCATAAACAGACGCGTTACTTCATACTCGATGGCTCCAACCATGTTTTCAAACATATTGAATCCTTCTGTTTGGTACTCAACTAATGGATTGTTTTGTCCATAAGCCCGTAACCCAACCGATTGACGCAACTGATCCATGGCATCGATGTGGTCGGTCCACTTCGTATCAACGACTCGTAAAATCACTACTTTTTCAAATTCCAGTAATTGTTCTGGACTATTAAGTTGTGTTTTCTTTTGTTCAAAGACTTCTTCTGCCCGTTGGTTTAGATAATCTTTGATCTCTTGAGCTGATTTGCCCTTGATGTCTTCAATACTGATGGTATCTTCATGAACAAGTGCATTGGCCGCAAAATCAACGATTCCTTCATAATTCCAATTGCTTTCTTCTAATTGCGTATGACTGTCAACGACCCGGCTGATGGAGCGTTTCACCATATTCATTAATTGTGGTGAAAGATCCGTTTCTTCCATGATCACTTCTTGACGTTGTCCGTAAATAACTTCCCGCTGTTCTCGCATTACGTCATCGTATTGCAAGACGTTTTTCCGGGTATCGTAGTTATTCCCTTCCACACGTCTTTGGGCAGATTCTACTTGTTTTGAAAGCATCTTACTTTGGATCACGGCATCGCCTTCATCGATTTTCATCCGATCTAAGAACACTTTGATTCGTTCAGAACCAAAACGTTTCATTAAATCATCTTCTAGCGACAGGTAAAATTGCGACATCCCTGGATCTCCTTGACGTCCCGCACGTCCCCGCAACTGATTATCGATCCGTCGTGATTCATGACGCTCAGTACCGATAACTGCCAAGCCGCCTAGTTCAGCAACACCAAGACCTAACTTGATGTCCGTTCCCCGACCAGCCATATTGGTCGCGATCGTTACAGCGCCTTTTTGTCCCGCATTCAAAATGATTTCTGCTTCTTTAAAGTGATTCTTGGCATTCAATACTTCATGAGGAACTTTCTCAAGATCAAGCATTGATGACAATAATTCAGACGTCTCAACAGCGACCGTCCCTACAAGGACGGGTTGTCCTTTGCGGTGACGCTCTTTGATGTCTTGAACGACTGCTTGGAATTTGCTGGTAAGCGTTGGATAAAGCAAGTCCGCACGATCATCCCGTAAAATTGGTTTGTTTGTAGGAATCTGAATGACTTGCATGTTATAGATTTCTCGAAACTCTTCTTCTTCTGTTTTCGCTGTACCGGTCATTCCAGACAGTTTTTTGTACATCCGGAAGTAGTTCTGGAATGTGATCGTCGCCATCGTTTTGGTTTCATCTTCGATCTCGACACTTTCTTTTGCTTCGATCGCTTGATGGAGCCCGTCAGAATAGCGGCGGCCATCCATGATCCGACCTGTAAATTGGTCAACGATCATTACTTTCCCATCTTGCACCACGTAATCAATGTCGCGAATCATAATGTAATTCGCTCGTAGCGCTTGGTCCAAGTGATGGGTCAATGCCGTGTTTTCAATATCATACAAGTTTTCTAAGCCGAAAGTCTCTTCCGCTTTTTCGATCCCACGCTCTGTCAAACCGATCGTTTTTGATTGGATATCGATTTTGTAGTCTTCTTCTTCCGTCAAGCGTTTGACAAAATTGTCGACCCGGGTGTATAGCGCAGTTGATTTTTCTGCTTGTCCTGAAATGATCAACGGTGTTCTCGCTTCATCGATCAAGATCGAATCGACCTCATCGACGATGGCATAGTTTAATGGACGTTGTACCATTTGATGACGGTAAACCACCATGTTGTCCCGCAAATAGTCAAACCCTAATTCATTGTTTGTACTGTAAGTGATGTCACAAGCATACGCCGCACGTTTTTCTTCTGCTGATTTTGAGTTGATGTTCAATCCGACCGTCAAGCCTAAAAAGTTGTACAGCTCTCCCATCTCAGTCGAGTCACGAGTTGCCAAGTATTCATTGACGGTTACGACGTGGACACCTTGACCACTCAAGGCATTCAAATAAACAGGTAATGTCGCCGTCAAGGTTTTCCCTTCACCGGTACGCATCTCTGGAATATTCCCATCATGTAAGACGATCCCACCCATTAATTGGACGTGGTAAGGATACAGGCCCAAAACGCGTTTTGCAGCTTCTCGTACCACTGCAAAGGCTTCAGGCAATAGTTTATCCAAAGTCTCTCCCTCTTGGAAACGACGACGAAATTCATCGGTTTTCCCGCGTAATTGTTCATCAGATAAAGCGGCCATTTCATCCGCATGTGATTCAACTTGATTCGCAATATGGTCAAGACGTTTTAATTCTTTTTTGTCGTTTTCGATTAATTTTCTAAAAAAATTGGCCATACCTTAATAATTCTCCTTTTACTTCTACATTATCCTAGCTGGAAACTCTCCTAACTATTTTAGCACTAGTTCACCATAAATGAAATATTTTTCGATAGAACTATCGCATCAATCTTGCGTGATAAACGGATTCTTAACCTTTTTTCACAGATTTTAAAGAAACGAAGGGAAAAAATACGCAACAAGCCATTGATCGGCGCCAAAAGTCCAGCGCACGTCCAAATGACTTGTTGCGAATGTTTGCAAATTAGGCCGTTTTAAAACGGGTTTTTAAGAAAGCTAAGAAAAGCATCAGCAGCATGCCTAAAGACTGAATCCCGATCATCAAGATGATATCAGCGCCAATAAATCCTGCCAACATTGCCACCAGAGAGCCTACCCCCAATGCATTTAAAATCACGTTCGTGCTTTCTTTGAAGCTGCCGATTGTCGACAGCCGTGATTTTTTCGTCAACCAGAGGAAAAATGCTGCGCCTATGACGAGAATACTATTCATTGCCACCAATAAAAATGCCACTGTGATCGTCTGACTGAAGAAAATCGCCGTCTCGTTGTTGCGATAGAAGCCGTCTTCGATCACTTTCTGAAACGAAGTCGCATCATGCACTTGATCAGGCATCATTTCCGCCGTGTAACGCATTTCATAGTGATAGGTTTGTCCATCGATTTCTTCTTTGATGGTCCAGTCTGTTTCTCGGAAATTGATGGCATATTTGGCTTCCTCAAGGTCCGCTTCTGAAAGCCCAACGCCTATAATGCCCGTTTCTGTTTGCGAAAAGACTTGTGACTCATCCGTTAAAAGTTTGCCATCTTCCAGCTGCAGTTCACTGTATTTGGCTGCTGTTTCAGCAGTCATGAGTGTTTTTGCATGGGGGAAAAATGCTGCAAAGGCTTGATCCGTTTGCTTGCTGATTATCAAGGCCAGCGGGACCATCAGCAAGGACATCAAGAAAATATAGACAAACACTTGCTGCCAGCAATTTAATTTTTTACGCCATGCATAGACTTTTGTTGGAGAAAAAATGGCCCCAAAGTATGTTAAGGGAAATCGTTGTTCAGACATCCTATCATTCCTATCCTTTTGTTCCGCCCGAGGTCAAACCTGAAACAAAGTATTTTTGTAAGAAGAAAAACAGTGCAGCGATCGGTACGGCGATCAAAATCGCCCCAGCCGCAAAAAGTGCTACCCGTTGGTTACGGGCATCGTTGATAAAAGTCTGCAGACCGACTGCGACAGTCAAACGCTCTTGTGAGCGAAGCAAGAACCGCGCTAGCAAGAATTCGCCGAATGGTCCCATAAAGGCCCATAATGCTTGCACGGCGACCATTGGTTTTACGAGGGGCAAAACGATTTGCCAAAAGATGCGAAAATGCCCTGCACCATCAAGTTTTGCTGATTCATCCAAGTCAATCGGTACCGTATCAAAGTACCCTTTCATCAGCCAAGTATTCATGGGAATCCCACCACCGATATAGATCAGTGTCAAAAACCAGAAACTATCTAGACCGTTTGCTAATAAGCCCATGACATAAAAAGCGGTCAACGCCGACATCGTTGGCACCATCTGAACGATCAAGAACACCATCAAACTGCTCTTACGACCGGCAAAGCGATAACGACTGTAAGTATACCCTGCCAGCGTTACGATCATTACTTGGATCACCATCGTGGAAACGGCCACGATCAAGGTGTTTTTATACCATGTCAAATAGGGGGTTTCATTGAATAAACGTCGAAAGTTGTTCAATGTCCAATCCGCATCAAAATCTAAGCGAAAAGCGATCATGTTCCCTGCCTTGAAGGCTGAGGTTGCGGTAATCAACAAGGGATAGATGATAATGATCGATAAAGCGATCATAAACAAGTAGGTAAATAATTTGCTGAAAGAAAACTTTTTCTTTTTCATCCTCAGTCCTCCATATTAAATGCATTCGTCTTTTTAAACACCAGTAATGAAATGGAGATCACCACAAAGGAAATGATCAAGGTCAATGCAGATGCGATCGAATATTGTGGCGAGCCACCCGTCGTCAATTTGTAGATCCATGAAATCAAAATATCTGTCGAACCGGCATTTCCACCTAAACTTCCTGGACCACCTTCGTTAAAGAGATAGATCATGGAGAAGTTATTAAAGTTCCCTGTGTATTGCGTAACGAAGGTTGGTGCTGCCACCAAAAAGATCGCCGGCAACGTAATATTGCGAAAACGCTGAATCGCATTTGCCCCATCCATTTTGGCTGCTTCGTATAAATCTTCAGAAATGGATTGTAAAATCCCTGAGACCATGACATAAATATATGGAAAACCTAACCACCCTTGAATCAAAATAATCGCGGTCTTTGTCCAAAACGGGTCGGTTTTCCAAGCAATATTGCCAATATCAACAAAAGGCAAATTGTTCAATAGCGGGATCACCTGTGTATTGATCGCTCCTGCGGTATCATTGAACATATTCGAAAAACTCATGATCGTGATAAACGCCGGTACCGCCCAAGGAAGCAAGAAAATCACCCCGAAGACCCGACGAAACTTCACAAATTTTTGGTTGGCAACAACTGCTGTCAGTATTCCTAAGGTAATTTGCAGAGTAGTTGCTAAAATGGTCCAAATCACCGTCCAACTAAACACTTTTACAAAAGTGTCGCGGTAAGAACTTAAGGTGAAGATATTCGTGAAATTCGAAAAACCGATCCAGTCGATTAAGTTTGCTGGCGGAATGTGTCGAAAATCATAGTTGGTAAACGCCATGAAGAGTGTCACCATTACCGGAAAAATAATTGCTACGATCATCACCAGATAGGCTGGGATCGTCAATAGATAAGCGAAACCATCCTCGTACAATTTATTGAAAAACTCTTTTCTCGTAACTGCCACCGGGAACCCTTTTTCAATACTTTGGCGAACTTGATAGGCATCTTTGATATTTAAAACCCAAAAGATAATGAAAATAACGGTAACGATGACCTGTAGCGTTCCTTCGATCAACAAGAACAAAGAATTGTGTTCCATCGGTACGGATCCCAGTGTGACAAAATTATATAATGCTTGTCCACCGAACAAAAGCATTTCGCCAAGAAAAATTAGAAAGACCGCAAAAAAGAGTCCCGCTTTAAATTTCTGACCATTTTTGAATTGTCCCACCCCTGGGATGATTGAAAGAAGCGCTGTCTGCATGGCTTTTGAATTCGTCCTCATATGTATCCTCCTTAAAATCGAAAGTCTGCCAAGCGGCCGACGATTCATAGAAATCAATCTCATCAAGCAATTTCTTGCGTGCTACGTTGCAAGGAATCCTTTTGACAAACATCCTCTATAGAATCGTCGACATGAATGACAGACCGTAATCGGCTATTTATTAATATTTCTGCTCAATCGCTTCTTCGATTGTTTTGGCAGCATTATCCGCTGCTTCTTGAGGAGTCATATTACCTGAACCTGCATCAAATAGCATGTTTTCAGCCCCTACCCAAACCTCAGACATTTCAGGGATATTTGGCATTGGTTGTGAAACACTGTATTGCTCGATTACTGCTTTTGCTACTGGATCATCAGAAGCAGCGACTGTTTCTTGAGCCATAATGTTTGCTGGAATATCATGACGCATTTCATACAATTTCTCTTGATTGGCTTCGTTGGTCAAATACTCGACAAATTGTTGAGAAACATCTTTGTTTTGTGAGTAATTGGAAACAACCCACGCTTTTCCTCCGCCAAATGTTTCATAATCATTGCCATTGCTCAATGTTGGGATTTTCGCTACGCCATAGTTGATCCCTGCTTCTTCAAAGCCGTTCACGCCCCATGGGCCGTAGATGATAGCTGCTGTTTTGCCTTGGTTGAAGTAATCCAACATCAAGTTTTCGTTGGCTGATACGTCCAGCATTCCTTGCGGCCAAACATTTTGGAACCAATCTGTTGCATAGGTGATCGCTTCAACAGAACCTTCATTGTTGATCCCTAAATCAGATGGATCTGTTCCTTCATCCCCAAAGACATAACCACCATAACCAGCTAATAGACCATACGTATAATAAAAGTCTGTCCAGCGAGCTAAGAAGCCAACATTGTCATCGCCTTCTGCAAAACGATCATCTTTTGCTAGTTTTTCTAAATCAGAAAATGTTGCGGGCGCTTCATCGATCAAATCTTTGTTATAAAACATGACAACCGCTTCAATCATTGCTGGTGCGCCATAGATTTTATCATCGATCGTCACTTGTTGCTTGTCTGTATCGCTGTAACGGCCATCATCTGGCAAAGTCATCTCTGCCAAATGCCCTTGTGATCCTACTTGACCCACGCGGTCATAAGGAGACATCGTAACGTCGGGTCCTTTGCCAGCAGGTCCGTCTAATTGAAGCGCATCCATTTGATCGAACATGTCCATTTCTACAACGTTGATGGTCACATCATTTTCAGATTCAAAGTCAGATTTCACTTCATTGATATAATCAATATAGTCTGCGCCTACAGAGACCGTGATCGTTTTTTCATCGCTACCTGAACCTGCATCTGCATTGCTACCATCGGTACTACCGCTGTTGCCACCACATGCCGCAAGCGCTAACAATGCGCTTCCTGAAACTAATCCTAAAGCTGTCTTTTTCCAATTCACTTTCATCCTCTTTACCTCCTGCAATTTGTAACTCCATTATGCAACCGGTTTCTTAAAATGGCAAACCTTTTCTAAATGTTAGCGATAACAAAAATAGAAAAAGCCTTTAAATTAAGATATCGAGGAATCAAAAAGAAATTGCGCAACCATTTGCTTAATTTTCACCTTGTGGATTCACGAACCACCAGTTGAGGTAAAAAGCGCTGTTGTCGCTGGCTTGTATCATTATGTTCGATTTTTTGGATCAATAATTCGCCGCAAGCTTCCCCCATTTCCACGATGGCTTGCTTCATCGTTGTCAATTTTGGCGAACTTACCTGATCAAGGAATACGCCATCATAGCCGATGATCCCAAAATCAGCTGGCACCTCCACTCCGATCGACTGCAAGCCTTGATTAATGCCTAAGGCTAAACGATCCGTAGCACAGATAAAACAAGTGTTTTTCACTAAATGCTCATTCTGCGTTTGGATAAACTTGCGGGCGGCGGAAGAGCGATTGTCGAAACGATAGATTTTTGGTGCTTGTCCCACTTTTGTGACTGTATCTATGTATCCTTTTTCTCGGCTTTTCGTAAACGCTTCTTCCAACTCTAAACCAATATAGACCAATTGTTGATAGCCGGCCTCGATAGCATGTTTGCATGCAAAAACGATTCCCTGGTAGTTGTCACTGTCGACAAAACTGAACCCAGCTTCATTTTCACCAAATAACACCACAGGCTTCCTTAAATTTCTTATCCAGTCCATGTCAGCCTGCCGAAAGCCCGTAATGATACTGCCATCTGCTGGGCCACGATCCACCCCGTCAGTCGTAACCAGCTGCAAAGAATAGTGTGCTTTACCGATAGAACGAGCGATCCCAACCAATAAGTTCATATAGTAAGGTTCTGTCGTATCCATCTCCTCTAAGATATACACTTTGATGATATGGGAACGCTTGGAAACTAATGATTTGGCAGCAATGTTCGGCTGATAATCCAATTCAAGCATCGCTTGATGAACTAATTGCTTTAACTCTTCAGTTACTTTGTCCGGATGATTGATCACTCGAGAAACGGTCATTGCGGAAACATTTGCTTTTTTAGCAACATCTGCTAGCGTAGTCATGATTCACTCTCCTTGTATTATTTCATCTATAGTATAACACATTAACTTAAAAGATAACTTGAAAGGATTTAGATATAAAAAGAATTTCTCCCTTTATAGACAATATAAAAAAACAGAGCAGCTTCTCAGCTACTCTGTCAAAAAAGACTTTTTGGGGTGTCGAGAAAAAGACTCAACACTTGTTAATCTGTTTCGATCAACCCGTATTTGCCATCTTTTCGACGATACACAATGCTCGTTCCATTCGTTTCCGCATCTTCAAAGATAAAGAAGTTGTGTCCAAGCATGTTCATTTGTAAAACAGCTTCTTCACTGTCCATTGGTTTTAAAGACAATCGTTTTGTACGTACGATGTCTAATTCAGAACCATTGTTTTCTTCATCATTTGCTTCAGTTGTGAACAAATCACCATCTGTTGGCGGAACCAACGCTGTCTCACGAGATTTGCGGTTGATTTTTGTTTTAAATTTGCGGATTTGGCGTTCCAATTTGTCAACAACCAAATCGATACTAGCATATAGATCAGGTGAGGTTTCTTCCGCACGCAGAACTAAGAATGGTAAAGGAATCGTTACTTCTACTTTTGCTGTTTTTTCAGTATATACTTTCAAATTAACATGTGCTGTTGCTTCCGGCACATCATTAAAATAACGTTCTAATTTACCTACTTTTTTCTCGACGTAATCACGGATCGCTTCTGTTACCTCGATATTTTCGCCGCGCACATTATATCTAAACATAAAAATTACCCCTTTCGTCTACCAGTAAAGAAGGAAAAGGACCACTCTTTTCTTCTTCTTAACTCTATTATATCGAACTCTTGGTCATTTGCCTAGTAAATCGAACAATTTTCTTTAAGCGTTTTCAAAATAACGATTCAACGGGCGAAGGAAAAGGATCGAATCGACTGGGGGGCAAAGGTCTGCAATGCTTCAGCTGCGTGATATAACGTTCTACCGGTAGTGTAAACATCATCGATCAACAATAATTTTTTCCCTTTGATTTCACATGCTACATCCGGCTTCACCGCAAAAGGTTGGGCCTCCTCTAATCGTTGCTTGCGAGAACGTTGAGCTTGTGGTGCGGTATCAACCACTTTATCCAGCCATTCTTGCGACTTGACTCCGGCTGCGTCCAGCACAGCGGTCACTTGATTAAACCCTCGCTGCTGGTAACGTTCTGCCGATAGCGGGATGGGTATCAAACAATCGTATTCAAAGTTGTTGATCTTTTGTCTGATGGCCGCAGCAAAGGTCTCCCGCAACTGATAGTTTCCCATTAATTTGTATTCGTGAATCCACGCCTTCATCCCTTGATCGTAAGCGAACAGTGCCCGATGCTGCAAATGGATCATGGGACAGGTTTTCGCCCAAAAGAGACAGTCACTGCAGGAAATGGTATCCTTTTTGCCACATGTTGGGCAGCAGCTTTGCCAATCGATCACGGTAAATCGCTGAGCGCATTGTGGACATAATTCTTTTTCGGGGATGCGCCAAGGAGCCAACAGCTCAATGATCGTTACCTCTCTTGGAAAAAATATTTGGCACCAACTACACTCCATCGGTCAACCAGCTCCTTGCTAATTGGTTCATCTCATTGATTTCTTTAATTGCTTGACGGATCGCTTCTGTCATTTGGTCGTAGAAAAAAATGACTTCCCCTTCTGTAAACGCACCTTTGCGATCGACACGGCCAGCGATTTGTACTAACGCCGATTTTGTAAAGACCGGGTGATTGGCTCCTAGTACCACCACTGAGACATTTTCAAACGTTACGCCTCGTTCTAAAATCATCGTTGTAAACAACACCTTGTACACTTGGCTGCGTGCCGATTGGACTTTTTCCCTCCGTTTTTCATCTTGTGAAGAAACACTAGTGATGAGCCATGATGCTTCTTGCCTGCGGACAGCCCCTTCCATTTCCTTCATCAGCTGAATACTTGGACAAAATACCAAGACAAAGTTTTTTTTAACCAACCGCTGCAAGTGCTGTAGCAATGGTCGCAGCCAACGTTTTTTGCGATAAGCCTGCGCCCAGCGGCTATAATGAATAGGTTTGGGAACGATCAGCGGACGCTGATGAAACCGCAACGGCATTTTCAACACAGCGAATTTTCCACGAATTTCTTGCAGCAGCCGTTCTGAAGGCGTCGCACTTAAATAGATCAGACACCCGTTTTCTGCCAAGGCATTGTATAATCCGTAACGCAGCTGCGCATCGCCCTCGTAGGGAAATGCATCTACCTCATCCACCACGATCAGTTGAAAGCTGCGATAAAAATGCAGTAGCTGATGAGTGGTGGCAATAAGGATCGTTGTATAACGATAAGGTTCTTCTGATTTCCCATAAAGGAGCAGGCTTTCCTCTTGTGGGAACGCTTGTTGAATCCGGGGGAACAGTTCACGGCAGACATCGATCCGTGGCGAGACGATCGCCACACGACCACCTTCTTGCCGTACGTGGCGGATCGTTTCAAAGATCATCTCGGTCTTCCCTGAACCCGTGACTGACCAAACAAGAGACGATTTCTTTTGTCGACAATTTGCTACTAGTTGCTGAGAAATTTTTTGCTGAAATGAAGTCAACACTCCTGGCCAAACGATCTTGTGATCAAAGGCTGGAAGATCCGTTTGTTGAATTACAAGTTGGCCATCTGATGTGATCCGACCATAACGAATACAAGTTGGACAGTAATAGCAACCTATCGGTAATAGAACCGACTGTTTAGAATGAGCGCGACCGCAACGCTGACAAATAATCTTTTTCCCGTGCTCTACCATTGCCGGACGAGAATCGATGGATTTATCTGCAACTGCTATTTCAGCTAAGACAAAATATTGTTTTCCTTTTTGACGATTCATAAAATACACCTCAGTTTTAAGTACGCAAAAAAACCGGTTCAAGTACTTTTCAAAAAGTACTTGAACCGGTTACAGAATCTATCGTTCATTTAACAGTAGGTCTTGATTATTCGCCGATCAATGTCAAGGCTTGATCTAAGACTTTTTCGCCGTTCATCATGCCGTAATCTGCCATGTTGATTACTTCTAATGGAATTCCTTTTGGCGCTAGACGTTTCTCAAAATCGCCTTTCATGAAACGAACTTGTGGTCCTAATAATAAAACATTTACGTCTTTGCTTTCTAAATGTTGATCTGCTTCTGATGCGGAAACTGCAAAAATATCTGCTTCTAATCCTTTTGCTTCAGCTGCTTTTTGCATTTTTGTTACTAATAAGCTTGTACTCATTCCTGCAGAACAAACTAACATAATTGTTTTTTTCGCCATATCGAACACTCCTTGAATTTTAAGAATAAGATAACATTTCCTATCTCTAGTATAGAACAAGTTTGAAATTTGTCAACGCTTTCTATCCAGCAACCAGTTTGATTTTACTAAACGATTAAAAACGACATACTCTTTTTTTAAATTGACGAGGACTACCTCGTAGCCGGCATTCAGCCACGCATACGCCCCATTTTCTGGATGGCGGTAATCATTCGCCCACCAATCGCTACTGGTGCGGGCACTTTTGGGCAAACCGGATGCGGGGAAAAGAAATTCATCAAACTGCGTAAACGTTAAGGTGATTTGCGAACCGCCGTTGTTCTTTAAATAGTGAGTGATCGTATCGTACTTTTTGCGTCTACCCAAAGCAAATGCCTCCTCTTTTTAGGGTCTATGTTCGTACCTGTTTCTTTCTTCTATTTGTAACTTTCCTTCCGATTGCCTATACTAGAAACATAAAGGAGGCGATCGTACGCGTGACTTATCGAACGATTCGACAAGACGGAGAAACAGAAATAGAAATCAAAAAATCGCGTTTTCTCTGTTCATTAAAACGAATTCAATCAGAAGACGAAGCCAAAGCGTTTATTCAAGCCCTCAAGAAAGAGCATTGGAAGGCAAATCATCATTGCAGCGCCTATGTATTGGGTGAAAACCATGAGATCCAACGCAGCAGTGATGATGGTGAACCTAGCGGCACCGCTGGGGTACCGATTTTAGAAGTGTTAAAGAAAAACGAACTGATCAATGTGATCGCCGTTGTTACCCGCTACTTCGGTGGAACGAAACTGGGTGCTGGTGGATTGATTCGCGCTTATTCAAGTTCGGCCTCTGCTGGAATCAAAGAGGTAGGAATCGTCGAGGGTATTTTGCATCAAGAACTTGCCTTGACCATCGAGTATCCCCTTTTAGGCAAGCTCCAAAACTACTTAGACCTGCAGAATATCTATATAAAAGATATTGCTTATACGGAGAAAATCGTTGTCACCTTAATGATTCCTGAAGCAGTACTTGCTGACCAAGAAGCCGCTCTGATCGATTTGCTACAAGGTCAAGTGCAGTTGACCAGAGGCACTACCGAATATGTAGAACGCTTGATCGAGCAGTCAATAGAGTAAGCCAGCTTACTAAAGACCTTCCAGTGTGTGCTCTTTTCCTCAAGGAGGACGCTGCCAAGTTTGCTACAACCAATGCAGGAAGCCCAAATATTTGAAAAGCCGAAACGGTCATGCAACCAGCGACGCTAAGCAACTGCAGATACGCTCGTAGGGTCCTTTCGGCTTTTTTGGGCTTTTTGTTGCCAATTGGAATAGACAGGTTATTTTTCCATATAAAATTCAAAACGATTACCAACATATTGGGTACGCACGTATTCAAATGGTTGACCATCTTCAAATGAAGTGATTTGCCGCATACGTAAAATCGCATCGCCGCGTTTGATTTGTAAGTAATCAGCAATTTGCTCGGAAGCGACCATGGCTGAGATCGTTTGCGAAGCGCCGCCAATTTTCCGCTGTCCTTTTTCTTCCAACACTTTATAGAGGGAAGAGATGATCTCCTCCTTGCTAAAGTCATGAATAAACTTTTCAGGGATACTCGCGACTTCAAAACAGATCGGCACATCATCCGCATACCGAATCCGCTCCATCCGTAAAATCGTTTCGTGACCTTCTAATTGCAGCTTTTCCATTTCACTGGAGCTAGGTGCAGTTAAGAAATAAGCGACCGCTTTGCTAGAAGGCTTACGACCAAGAGAATTCATAATTTCGGTAAAACTCGTCGTGCCCGTCATTTTTTCCTGTACTTTTTGGCGAGCCACATAAGTGCCGGAACCGATTTTACGCTCAAGAATCCCCTCATCTGCTAAGGTTTGGATCGCTTGTCGCAACGTCATGCGACTCACGCCGAATTGTTTTGACAACTCCCGTTCTGAAGGCAAACGATCTCCGATTTTGTATGTATTGTTTTCGATATTGGCTTTAATTTGATCATGAATCTGGATATAAACAGGTAATTTTTCCACCACTACACATTCCTCCGTTCCCCTCCTATTATAACTGGTATATACCTAAATAGCTAATAAAAAAAGTAAAAACTGCTCTGTTTTTCTCAATTTGTGCGAATTCTTTCCCCATTTTATAGGCAGAAAAAGAAGTTATCACAAATTGTCCAAACAAGAGCAGTTTCTTTGCTTTTAAATTGGTTCGGTCGCTGACTTGGGAATTTATTCAGCCAGCGCTTTATTAGCAGTGGCCATCAGCAAGCGGATACGATTCAATTGATTGACGATCGAGACACCTGGATCGTAATCAATCGCTGCAATGTTCGCCTGTGGGTATTGACGACGTAATTCTTTCATAACACCTTTTCCTACTACATGGTTAGGCAGGCAGCCAAATGGTTGCAGACAAATGATATTGTTGACATCATTTTCCAACAGATCAATCATCTCACCGGTCAAGAACCAGCCTTCTCCCGTATGATTGCCGATGGAAACAATCTCGCTCGCTTGCTCCGCAAGCTGATGGATCGAATGGATACCATCAAAACGCATTGACGCCCTAAGTGCTTTATCCATCGGTTTTTGGAGCCTTTCAATCGCCATGATCGCAAAATCAGCGATCATTTTACTTTTCTTCGCCATCCCCAAATGCTCGTAGCGCCAAATCTGATTGTAGAGGGAATAATTCATGAAGCCGACAATATCCGGTACGACCGCTTCCGCTCCTTCTGCTTCTAACAGGCGAACGACATCGTTATTAGCTGTCGGTGAATATTTCACTAAAATCTCTCCCACGACTCCGACACGCGGCTTCTTGATATCTGTTAGGGGCACTTGATCAAAGGCTTGAATGATTTTTTTCATATTGCGATTAAACAGACTGAAGGAGCCATTACGAACGTTTTTGGCAATTTTTTCCAGCCATTCTTGATGGAGCCGATCGACAGCCCCTGCTTCTTGCTCATACGGACGGGTGCGATAAACGACCCGTTCAAAGAGATCTCCGTATAAAAATGCCACCGCCAAACGCTTCATCATCGGTAAGGTAAAGCGAAAGCCCGGATTTGATTCAACCCCAGTGTTGCCCATTGAAATAGATACCACCGGCACTTGTGGGAATCCTGCATCGTTCAGTGCTTTACGTAACAAAGGAATATAGTTCGTTGCACGACACCCGCCGCCCGTCTGGGTCATCAAAACACTGGTATTTTCAACATCATATTTTCCGCTTTGCAATGCTTCTACTAGCTGTCCAATGGAAATGATCGCCGGATAACACGCATCGTTATTGACAAAGCGTAAGCCGACATTGACCGCCTCACGATCTTCACTAGGTAGACAGACTACTTGATACCCAGAAGCTTGTAAAGCCAAATCGACTAACCCGCTTTGATGGATGGGACTCAACATCGGCAATAAGAGCGTGTGCTGCTTGCGCATCTCTTTGGTAAAAATAATCTTTGCCGGTTCCTCGTATTGCTTTTTAGGAACAAAGTGCTGTTTGTCCCGTTCGTTGACTGCTGCTTTCAAGGAACGCAACCGAATCCGAATTGCCCCAAGGTTCGCTCCCTCATCGATTTTCAACACCGTATATAACTTCCCATACTGCGCCATAATCTCTTCGACTTGATCAGTAGTGACTGCGTCGATCCCGCAACCGAATGAGTTTAATTGAACCAGTTCTAATTGTTTGTTTTTCGCGACCACTCGAGCTGCCGCATACAATCGCGAATGATAGACCCATTGATCCACAACCCGCAGATCGCCGACATTTGCTAAATGAGCAATACTGTCCTCAGTCAATACATGGAAGCCTTCTTGGGTAATGACTTCTGCAATCCCATGGTTGATTTCAGGGTCCAAATGATACGGTCTTCCAGATAAAACGATCCCTTTTTGATTGGTCGTCATCAGCATACGTAGCGTTTCTTCTCCCCGTTGCGCAATATCTACCTTGAACTGGTCCAGCTCCTCGAAACCGCTGCGTAGGGCTTGGGCAATTTCTTCTTCTACAAAACCAAAATCTTGAAAAGTACTCGTTAAAGTTTTGACCATTGAGGCTTCATCCGCCAAATTCAAAAACGGACAGCGGTAGTCAACCGCCCCTTCACGAATCGCATCGACGTTGTTACGAATCACTTCTGGATAGCTTTGCACAATCGGACAGTTAAAATGATTCTCAGCGGCAGTGTTCTCTAATCGCTCAAAAATGACCCCTGGATAAAATATCAACGGTACGTTTTGATCAATCAGTGCTTGGATGTGTCCATGGGCTAGTTTGGCTGGGTAACAAACCGTATCACTAGGAATCGTTTCAATCCCTTGCTCATATAGTTCTTTGTTGGAACGTGGCGACAAGGTTACTCGAAACCCTAACTTGGTGAAAAAGGTATGCCAAAGCGGATAATTTTCATAAAGATTCAATACTCTTGGCAGGCCGATTTCGCCATGGACGGCCTCTTTTTTACGTAAGGAACGGTACTTAAACAAGCGGCGATATTTTTCATCCACAAGATTGACTTTGCGGTCTTCTTTCTTGATTTTGATTCGCGCACCACGTTCGCAGCGATTCCCGGTAATAAATTTTCGACCGTCAGAAAAGAGGGTCACCGTCAACAAGCAATTGTTTTCGCATAGACCGCAATTCGTAAATTCTTTTTCTGCTTGGAAATCGGCCATTTCTGCAGGAGACAACAACGTACTAACATCGTCAAGGGCTGCTTCTTCTAAAGCGATCAAAGCGGCACCATATGCCCCCATCAAACCGGCGATCGATGGTCGAACGACTTCACGGCCGCTGATCAATTCAAAAGCGCGCAGAACCGCTTCGTTATAGAAAGTCCCTCCTTGGCAGACGATTTTCTCGCCGAGGTCTTCAGGTCGCCGAACCTTGATCACTTTATAGATAGCATTTTTTATGACCGAGTAAGACAAGCCGGCTGAAATGTCGCCAACAGAAGCCCCTTCTTTTTGGACCTGTTTGACTTTTGAGTTCATAAAGACGGTACAACGCGAACCAAGGTCAACCGGTGCTTGGGCTTTTGTCGCTGCCAACGCAAATTCTTTGACATCCTGATTCATAGATTTGGCAAAGGTCTCAATGAACGAGCCGCATCCTGAGGAACAGGCTTCATTCAATTGAATCGAAGATAACGCGCCATCTTTGACCGTCATCGCCTTCATGTCTTGCCCACCAATATCGAGGATAAAATCAACCCCCGGCTGGAAATGTTCGGCAGCTTTGTAATGGGCCATCGTTTCCACTTCACCGATATCGACTTTCAGTGCATGTTTGATCAAATGCTCGCCGTAACCTGTGATCGTTGACTTTGCGATGTAAACGTCAGAAGGCATCTGACAATAAAGCTCTTGTAAAACCGCCATCGTTGTCGCTAACGGTTCGCCTTCATTATTGCCATAAAAAGAAAACAATAATTCCCCTGCATCATTGATCAAAACCACTTTCGTTGTGGTTGATCCTGCATCGATGCCTAGATATGTAGCGCCTGTATGCTCAGACAAAGGTTTTTCTGCAGCAACCGCTTGAGCATGGCGAGCACGAAAAGCAGTCAATTCCTCCTCGTCTTTAAACAATGGGGCTAATGTATCAGTTGGCGCGAGTTTGCCATCTTCTTCGTTGGCTAAGCGGGCCAATAGCACGGAAAGCTGTTGCTCTTTTTCTGCATACAGTGCGGCCCCCATCGCTACAAACAGTTCTGGGTTCTCGGGAAAAATGATATCTGCTTCTTGCAGGTTCAACGTATCGATAAATCGTTGACGCAATTCCGACATAAACGTCAGTGGACCGCCTAAGAAGGCTACCTTGCCTTTGATTTTACGACCAGCAGCTAAGCCAGCAATCGTTTGATTGACCACCGCTTGAAAAATACTCGCCGCAATGTCCGCTTTTGCTGCTCCTTCATTGATCAGCGGCTGCACATCGGTTTTGGCAAAGACCCCGCAGCGTGAGGCAATCGGATAAAGGGTTTGATAATCTTTGGCTAGTTCATTGACCCCATTGGCATCGGTTTTCAATAAAACCGCCATCTGATCAATAAACGCACCCGTTCCACCGGCACAACTGCCGTTCATTCGCTGCTCCAATGCCCCTTCAAAAAAGGTTATCTTCGCATCTTCGCCGCCTAATTCGATAGCCACATCAGTTTCGGGAATCATTGTCTCAACTGTTTTGGTACAAGCGATGACCTCTTGGACAAATGGGATCCGCAAAACTTCCGCCAGACCCATCCCACCCGATCCGGTAATCGCCAGCGCCAGCGGCTGATCTTCGATCACTTCTTGCGCTTCTCTAATGATTTTTTCCGCTGCCTTCTGGATATCTGCATAGTGCCGTTCATATCTTGAAAAACACGTTTGATTGCCTTCATCTAACAGAACCATCTTGACTGTTGTCGACCCGACATCGATACCCGCTTTATATTTTTTCATTTGTTGCCTCCATCTAAACAACACTTTGTTGATTATCTAACAAGCCGTTTGTTATAATACTTATGTTCATTGTAATTCTTTTGATTGATAATTCAACAAACAATTCTAAGGAAGGTGTGGGATAAACAACAATTACCCGTTTTTTGTTGTTTATTTTGAAAGGAAATTCACAATATGAAAAAATTGGATTTACGTGTCAAACGAACCAATAAGTACATTATTGAAGCTTTTATCCGCTTAGTGGAAGAAAAAGGCTTCGAGCAAGTGACTGTCCAAAATATCGCCGATGAAGCCATGATCAACCGTGCAACCTTTTATGCCCATTACAAAGACAAACAAGACTTGTATGAAAAGATATTTGACTTGGCTGTCGAATCATTTACCGCGATTCTTGATTTTGAAGATTTTGTTCAAGGCAATCGCATCAAAATCCGCAAAATCGAAGCGGCCATGACCGAACTTTTTTTACACATTCAAAACAATCGTTCCTTTTATTTGACGATCATGGATGCCTCTGCCATTGAGATCATCCGTAAAAAGTTGGGCCTGATTTTGACTGAACGTTACCAAGAGATCTTTTCAACGTTGAGAATCACCGAAGGAGACATTGAAGTGCCCTTAGACTTCATCATTGACTATATGACCTCGATATTTGTTGGTACCTTGCATTGGTGGCTAACGGCAGAAACAACGATGACACCCGACCATCTAGCAAAACTTGTCATCAAACTGGTGGCAAACGGCCACCTGACTGTCTTGGGGATTGAGATTGAGGAATAAAAAAAAGAAGCTGCGAATATGCAGTTTCTTTTTTATTCCTCAATTAGTGATTCTTTGAACGCCATTTGATCGTGTCTTTCGTCTTACGCTGTTTCGTTACTTTGATTCCTTTTGGAGCCACACGAATCGCATAATCTTCCTTTTTCACCACATCATAGACATGCTCTGCAACTTCCGTTACTTTTTCTTTTAGATTCAATTTAAATTTCATGTGTTTTCATCTCCCGAATGCTTTACTAATAGCCTATCGCAAATAAAAAAAATCTTCAACTTATAGCCCTTCATAAAAAAGGATTTTTAGGGTTTTCGTTCCTCTTTATTGGACAAGCGATTTAGACGCAACGAATGCTTCGTAATGCTGAACTGTTTTTCTAGGTTTAAAGGATTTGTTCAACAGATTGTCTCCAGTTAGACGCACTTATTTTCTATTTTCAATAAAAAAGTGTCAGTAGAAAATCCAACGATTTCCCACCAACACAAAATAGTGTAGTTTCCAACTACCACGAAGTTCGATTAATAAATCAAATAGTCAGAAGCACCGGCTTGCTTGATCTCGATCACCAGCTTATGAGGCAGGCAAATGCTCGTCTGCCCATTGCGATAGATCCAGCTGGTTTTGACAGCAATTTGGTCAGGACTATTGTCTTCACGCACTCGGATCGCACCATCTTTGATCTCGACGATATTGTACTGACCTTCTGCTGGATAATATGTTTTTTCCATCGCATCGATTTCTTCTAAGTTAAAACGGTCAACTTCTTCCCCATTGATTCGCACGATCGCATAACGATCCCCAGTATCACTTTGGGCTTGCGCTTCAAATAGAAAAAGCGGTAAAAAAGAGCCGACAACTAATAGAACAAACAGCAGATAATCATAGGGTTTTAAAAGTTTTAAAAATGGCTGGATCGTCTTTTTCATCACATATACGCCTTTCACTGTTCTTTTTCGGAAGGTAATCGCTCTTCAAAAAAAGCAGTTAGATCAATGATCTCTTCCTCTGTGAAGGTTTCTTGCTCCCATTGGTCAAGAATTTTTTCTTGCAAAGCCAAATCCATTTCCCAAAAATGCTCGATCTTCTTGAAATGCTTTGGGTCAAAGGAACGAAACACGGGGTAGATCATCAAAAATTCTTCAAAGGTAAGATCCCAGTCCTCAGTATAATCTTTAACGACCCCTTCTGACAAGGCTTTTTCCGTCGGATCGCCGTTTTCTTTGATCAAGCCGGCCTCGTAAAAATGGCGATAGATGGCCTCTTTGGTGATCTCAGGATGAAATTTTTTACTGTGATGGTAGGCTTCTTCAATCAATGACGGATAGATGATCTCCATTTTTCCCCCTGCTTTCTGGACGGCGTCATAAGACGCCGTTAATTCTTTTCGATCGGGTGCTGCGCTTTATATTCTGCTAAAGATACATGGTGGCTGCGCTTGAAGGTTCCTGTTGTCCCATCAAACGAAATCGCTGGTGCTTTGACGCCATAGTGGGTCCGGCGCTTATTCTTTTTTGCTTTTGATGTTTTTCTTGCAGGTACTGCCATGTCATTTCCAACTTTCTTTCACTTTCTCATTATGCACGCAGCTGCAATGCATTTTTTCGTTTATTTCGCTTAAATTCATGAATGATCTTTAATGCGCGTTTCCTTGTTTTGATGTTCGGGCTCTTTAAACGTCGATACGCACTAGACAAGTCCGTTTTTTCCATATTGACTCCTTTCTGTTACCAGCTTGCTTTTGTAACGCCGGGAATTTCTCCGAGATGTGCATGCTTACGGAAATTGATCCGTGACATGCCGAATTTATTCATGTAGCCGCGAGGACGACCATCGATCATATCCCGTTTTTTCAAACGAGTCGGATTCGAATCCTTCGGTAGTTTGGCCAATGCTTGGGTATCTCCTTGCGCTTTTAGCTCTTGACGTACTGCTCGGTATTGTTCGATCAGTTGTACTTGTTTGTTGTATTTTGCAATTTTTGATTTTTTTGCCATTCAGTTATTTTCCTTCCTATTTCTTGATTTCACGAAAAATCGCTCTGCGCCGCAACTTTGGTGAATATTTTTTTAATTCTAAACGTTCCGGCGTATTGCGCTGGTTCTTATTGGTCAAATAAAGTCTTTCCCCTGTCTCCACACATGCCAAAATAATATTGTTTCTCATAATAACCAGCTCCTTTCTCTTGCGTCACACCAAAAAAAGTTAAAGTGTAACGATTACGTTTTGTATCATATCACACTAAAACACAGGAAGCAAGCAAAACTATTTCTTCTTTTTGTTATTTAACAAGTGAAGAAAACGTCATATGAATTTGGTTTCAATCGTCGCTGTTATTGGCGGCAAGATAACAGGAACCTGCAACTTTTGATCGCGCAAAAAAATCACCTGATCTTTAAGGAATCATTGGTCGGGCTTTTCAAGAAGCCCAAGTCGTGATCCTTTATCAGGTGATTTCATTCGGTTAATTTACTGATTTGTTCTCATGTGATGCAAGCCATTCACTGATCGCCTGCAAGCGTTCTATCCGCAGGTTTGGCAAGCCATTGCGTGATAAGCCATGAGAGGATTGAGGAAACAGCATCAGCTTCGTATCGACGCCTTGACGTTGCAACGCCATGTAAAACTGCTGACCTTGTTCTTGCGGACACCGCAAATCATTTTCCCCATGGAGGACTAGTGTAGGTGTCTTGACTTGGCTGGCATAGGCCAAAGGCGACATCTTCCAAAGTCCTTCGATCGCATCAAGTTCCCGCAACAATTGGAATTTGACAAAGGCAGGTCCAATGTCGCTCGTCCCATAAAAGCTGATCCAATTTGAGATCGAGCGTTGCGTAACTGCTGCACAAAAACGATCGGTATGGCCAACGATCCAGTTGGTCATAAAGCCACCATAGCTGCCGCCAGCTACATGGATCGTGTTCGTATCGATTTCTGGATGGTTTGCCACCACGGCATCCACCCCCAACAGTAGGTCTTGATAATCTTTATTGCCATAATCACCTAAAATCGATTTGACAAACGTCTGCCCGTACCCTTGCCCGCCACGAGGGTTCAACAAGATGACCCCATAGCCATTAGCGGCATGGACTTGCATCTCATGGAAAAATGTTTCGCCGTAGCAGACTTGCGGACCGCCATGGATGTACAAAATTGCTGGATGACTTTCTTGTGTTTCGGTCGGGGGCAAATACCAGCCTTGAATTTGCCAACCATCTGCTCCTTCGTACCAAAACGCTTCGGGTTTACTGATTGCTAACTGTGACATAACTGCTTGGTTGGGATCGTATAGATCGGTTAATTCACCACTTGTTAAGTCAATCAAGCCTAAACGACTAGGGATCGTTGGCGTCGCATAAGCAACAGCAAGTTTGGCTTCCGAATAGATCGCCGCATCAAGGATATCCATTTTTTCATCAAGCAGTTTGGTCCATTCTCCTTGGATCGAGGCGCGGTACAATTGTAGCTTGCCATGCTCCGTTACGGGAACAAGGAATGTGTCATCCGTCAACCAGGTGATCGCTACGCCGCGATTTTTTTGTTGAAAATCACTGATGATCGCATTGCCAAAAGCGATGTCAAGATCTTGGGAAAGATTTTTGACCGCTTTTGTTTTTAAGTCGACCAAAAACAAATCATCCAAGGTCACAAAACCATAGGAAAGATCATTGCCTAATAGTAATAGCTGATCATTGCGCGCTGCAGCAAAAGTATACGTTCCTTCTGGCAGGATGTTTTCTAAACTTTCTGTCTTTTTCGTCTGGCTATCAAGGAGACAAACCTTCGAGCCATAGTCCCACTCGTCTTCTTCCTCTTTGTCAAAGGTGAGGAACAACGTCTTCTGATCATCCGCGACGCCAGAAAAAACAAAGGGAGAGTCATGCTCAAAAATCAGTTCCGTTTCTTGTGTCGCGATCGTTTTTTTGACGATCGAATGTTTTTTTTCTTTTAAGAAGCCGACGCCATCCGCCAAGTAATTGACTTTCGTAGTAGCTTTTACTTCTGGAAATTCCTTTTGCTTGTCCGTCTTTTCTGTGTCGTCTTGATTCTCTGAAACCGTCTCCTCTTGTGCCAGCTGGTAATAGATAGCCGTTGCGTCTTGCTTCCAAAAATAGTCCCCCAGACCTTTTTCAGTAACAAGTGCTTGGGGTTTGCCGCCGGACACTGGCATCGTCCATAACGTACTTTCACCTTTCTTTGGATCGGTCGTCACAAAACTGAGCCTTTGCTCATCTGGCGAGACCTTTAGGCTGTTGTGGGTCGTCGCTTCTGTTCCCCACTCACGCCGTTCGTTGGTCTTTGGGTCAATACTATAAATCGCTGAATCATACGTATTGGTCTCTTGGTTGACTGCCGTTTCCAAGTAAAAAACCTGATTTTTCCCCACGGCAGGTTGCGCAATCGTTTTCAGTTCAAACAGTGTCTCATTCGTTATTTTTTCCATTCATTTCCCTCCAAATATACGTATTTTCGCAGTAACTATCTACTAGTATATCAAAAGAAACGAATTTTTCTGTATTTTTTAATAGTGAAATCCTCGCAAATTCGCTACTTCTTCAAAACCAGCCGACGTCCCCGTCTGCCGCAAGATCTCCTGCCCATTTTCTAAAAGGGTCAAGGCAATTTCCGTACTGGCGCTTTCGCGAATGATCCGATTCATTTGCCCAATAGAAGGTGCTAACAACGAATGGCCTTCTTTCGTCAACACTTCGATCGTCAGCAACCACTGTTTTTGTTTGAGATGGATCACTAAACGGTCTTCCGTACGTTTGACATCATGAATCTTTGCACCATGATAAGTAGCAAAACGATATTCTTGGCTACCGACTTGCAGAACACAAATCGTTCCCAAAAAAGCAAAACCAGCAAAGGGAATGTCGGCTGCGGAGAAAAAGAACCGAACATCTGGCGCATCAAAGCTATTGCACTGAACCCAAATATAAGCTGCTGGAAAGGAGGTTCCCCAGTCTTTTTCCAAATAACCGATCCCGTTCGTAAAATCGATTGGTTCTTCGTTCCAGTACAGCGTACCTTCTAAGGTATGACTCATGCTCAAGACACCGTGGTAGCACTCCATAAATGACAGGTACGAAAAAGGCCCCATGATACTCGGCGCATAACGTGTCCGCTGAATCGGTTTGTGGTCGTTGTATTTTACTGCTCCTTGTACTTGGAGATCGTTATTTTTTAAAGAAACTTGAATGCCTGCTTCACTAAAGATATTGTCACCAATCGTTACTTTTCGCTCCTCTTCTGAAACCTGAAAATCAGTTTCTGGAAAGGAGAAGTAATGCGCGCCCTCATGATTGATCACTTGAATGAACACTTCTTTGGTACCGTCTTCTTGAATCGAAAGACCAGGAATAAAAGCATAGACTTCTTCACCAATTTGGTGCTTATGGTACCAGCCTTCAAAAAAAGCGGTCTGCTTGTCGTGGCCGTGAAAGAACCGATCTGTTGTCAACATCTTGATTTCCCTCCGTTTCTTTTTTAAGTGTAGCATGAAGCAGAAAGATTCCTCAGGATAATGCTTTTCTATGTAAAAAAAGCCAGAAACAAGCAAGACACTTGTTTCTGGCTTTGCTTATTGCTTTTTCATCACTCGACGTGTCCACCAGAGATAAATTAGAAACCCTACAACGAGCAGTGTCAAAAGTCCGCCGGTCATCCACGATGGATCCCCAATGTGATAAAATGCCATGGCTTTTTGCAGGCAACCAAGCAACACAAATACCCCCAGTAGAAAAACGATCGGATAAAAAGCTTTTTCTTTGCGTGATACAACAAAAACGATTGCCGCTACCAGCAAACTGCCCACCAATACTACATCAAAAGGAAATACGATCGTCAGGAGCCACCAGTTTGGGATCAGCAGATTGATCAACAGTGAAAGACCAATCCAGCCACTCACAACGAGCCAAAGGGAGCCGAAACGAATCACCTTGCTTGTGCCCTTCTTTTGATAGATGGTTTTGCTGATGATCGCAAAAATCCCGATGATCGCTAACACAGTTACCAATCCTGTCAAAAGATAATCCAGCAGGTTGAGAACCAGTGGCCCTTGTTTCGTAAAATCAGCTATAAACTTGATGCCCCAACTGATGCCAACCGCTAGATACGCCAATTTGAGACGCTCTTTGAGATTACTCTTTGGCGTGTTTGCCAATAGTTCATCTGCCACCCCTTTCGGATCATTGCCAAAATAGTGTTGCGCCTCTTCCCCATGAGTTTGTGCTTCTAATAAATCCATTGCAATCGCGTATACCTGCTCTGTGACTTTATGCTCATCGTAAAAAAGGCTGGAAAGTAAGAGGTAGCTTCGAAAATCATCAAAAAATTGGCGATTTTTCTCATTGAATTGTTGCTCGATCAGATTGGTTTGCTTTCGCCAATAGGTCGTCTCTTGTTTATTTGCCATGTTTCCTCACTCCTTAAATAATCCTTCGACTTTCTTCATTAGGTTCGTCCATTGTTCTCTAAATTGTGCCAAATAGTCTATGCCTTTCGGGGTGATGGAGAAATACTTGCGATCAGGTCCTTCAGGTGATTTTTTCATCTCAGAGGTAATAAGTTCTTGTTTTTCCAACTTCTGCAGCAAAGGATAGATCGTGCCGCCAACGATCGTTTCAAAGCCTCTTTGCTTCAGTTCCTGTACCAGTTCATAACCATAAATCTCTTTTTGAGCAATCACTTGCAAAACACACCCTTCCAAAACCCCTTTTAGCAATTGCGTCTCTTTCACGATTTCCCTCCTTTGGTTCCCTTTATCTAGTTTGTTATACAAACTAGTGTTGTACCTAGTATACGTGTTTGCCACTAGTTTGTAAAGCATACTAGTAGTGAAAATAAAAACGGCCTTTTAAATAAGACCGTTTTTGACAAACTCGATGCTTTTTTTCTAGATGACAATATCGATATCCTCGGGTAAGAGGCTCTTGTAAAAATATACTTTATTCCGCTTTGATTCTAAAACCATTAGAATAATTTTTTCGGTGCAGTCTTTCAATACCTGTTTAAATACTGCTTCCCCTTCAGTATTCTCAGTGGCTCCTTTTTCTTCATCGTATCCTCTACAAGAGAGAAGTGCAAGATCAAAATGATAGGTCCTGAGCTGGTTGACTGCTGTAACTGAATTAACGGTAAACTTTTTGTTCGTTACCGTCCCGCCAACGATGGTCACCTCAGCAGCAGTATGTTCCGATAGTAGTGCGGCAGTTAGCACACTATTGGTTACCATTCGTAACCCATGAATTTTTTTCAGGTAAGGGATCAGGTGCAAAGCTGTGCTCGAACTGTCCACGAAAATGGTCATATCGTCCTCAATATAAGTCACTGCACGTTCTGCAATTCTGCGTTTTTCTTCATCATTGACATAATTCCCCACTTTTGTCAGATAAGCCGCATCGACCTTCTCTGAATCGATCAGCACAGCACCACCTCGGGTACGTCTGATTTGTTCTTCGTTTTCCAGTTCAATCAGATCGCGTTTGACCGTAGCATCACTATAATGTAAGAATTCAACTAATTCCCCCAGAGAAGCAAATTTCGTTTCATTTAAATACATCATGATTTTCTGCTTACGCTCATCTTTTGCTTTCCCCATACATAAACTCCTTTAAAAAAAGAAATTCCCAACAATTTAATCCTGTGCCAATCAATCATTTCCTTTATTATCTCTGATAAAAACTTGCTTTGTCAACCGTATTCAGCAGTGTCAATTTATGGCGTACAACAGCTTTCACATCTTCTATTGGTTGTACATATACTTGATTTGGTTCATACATAGCAGGGTTTTCCGTCAATACTTTTCTGACTGAATCAAAAAATACGGATTTCAAATCAGAACTAAGATTTACTTTGCATACGCCATATTTTACAGACTCTCGCACTTCATGATCTGGGTTTCCTGACCCACCATGCAATACAAATGGTAAAGCAATACGATCGTTCAACTTTTTCAACAAATCGATGTTCAGTTTAGGGGTGATATTTTTTGGATACAACCCATGAGCCGTTCCGATCGCAATGGCAAGGGTGTCAATGCCGGTAGCGCGTACAAAGTCTTCGGCTTGGTCGACATCTGTGTAAATAATTTCTGCAGCTCCCCCTTCTGCGGAGCCGTTGTTCCCAATCGTACCAATTTCTGCTTCAACGCTGACACCAACCGTATGTGCCAGTTCAACAACTTCTTTCGTGATTTTTTTATTTTCTTCGTAATCGGCTAATGATGCATCGATCATCACCGAGGTATAGCCATTACGGATCGCGCGCATGACATCGTAGATTGATCCCCCGTGATCCAAATGAATAACGACTGGTACCTTACTTTTTAATGCGTACTCCCGCACTGTCGCTATGAAACAATCTCCTAAGTATTCGATCTCATCAGGATGAATTTCTAAAATGACTGGTGCATCCTGTGCCTCAACTTCTTCCATGATTGCTTTTAACATATCAAAATTGCAAATATTAAATGCTGGAACAGCAAATTTATGTTCTTTTGCTACAGCAAGTAATTCTTTCATTGTCATTAACATTGTGACATTCCTCTTTTCTTTTGATTCGTTTCGCTTCAACCTATAAATAGTTTCTAAATCAGTTTTCCTTCGTTGGTTGGCGTTTCATTTCAGTTCTAGATTTTTTCAGAAATCCTAACATCAATGCTGTAACCACCGTTCCAGAAACGATTGCCACGACATACATCAACGGATTGTTCAATACATTGGGAATCGGTAAGATCCAGATACCCCCATGTGGAGCTAATGAAGTTACGCCGGCGCCCATTGATATTGCAGCAGCGGTTGCTGAACCTGCCATCAAACTAGGTATTACTCGTAATGGGTCAGCGACAGCAAATGGAATCGCACCTTCAGTAATATAAGATAATCCCAAAACCCAGCAAGACTGAGCGGAAGTTCGTTCTTCTTGAGTAAATTTTTGCTTAAACAAGATAGAAGCTAAGGCAATGCCTAGAGGCGGTGTCATCCCGGCAGCCATACAAGCCGCAATTGGTGCATTAACTCCTGCCGACATCAAACCAATACTAAAGGTTGAAATCGATTTATTGATGGGACCGCCCATATCAGCTGCCATCATAATGCCTATCAGTAAGCCGAATACCACACCACTCGTAGAACCAAGTCCATTAAGCCAATTCGTCAAAGCATCCAATACATAAGAGATTGGTTTATCAATGAAATAAAACATGGCAAAGCCAGTCACAGCAACTGAGATCAAAGGAACAATAATCAACTGATAGAGTGCGGCAAATGATTTTGCTACTGTTACTTTATTCGCTAAATAATCCGTAGCATACCCAGCGAGTAAACCACCAACCATCCCACCTAAAAAACCAGATCCTCCACTTGCCGCCATCGTTCCCGCAACCAAACCAGCGGCAAAGCCCGGTCTACCTGCAACGGAAGTGGCAATTCCTGCTGCAAGTGCAGGAACCATCAATGCAAAAGCCGTATTCCCACCAATCGTGCTTAAAACTTCGGCAATTTGATTGTATGAAGGATCGCTAGGATCAGCTGCATTGATCCCAAAAGCAAAACTAAACGCAATTAAAATTCCACCGGCAATAACCAAAGGCAACATGTAATTAACGCCATTCATGAAATGATTATAAATGCCAGCTTTCTTTCCGGATTCGTTTGAAACATGCTCGGCTTGGGCAACCGTGGTCACTTCTACCCCATCAATTGCCTCTTGAATTACTTTTTCTGGTTCTCTGATTGCTCTTGCGGTTGACACTCTTTTAACTTTTTTTCCGGCAAATCGGTCGGTCTGTACTTCTTTGTCAACCGCTAAAATGACAACCTCTGCCTGTTGAATTTCTTCTGTACTCAAAATGTTTTCGACTTTTACTCCTTGTGTCTCGATTTTGATTGTATATCCCAATGATTTTGCCGTTTTTTCCAGTTTTTCAGCAGCCATATACGTATGCGCAATTCCAGTCGGACAAGCAGAAATACCGACAATTTTCATACAGGTTCCCTCTTTTCTGATTGATTTGATTGAATATTATTAATAATATCTGAGGCGTCTTTTGCCTTCTTTACTGCATTTCGAAATCCTTCGTGCATCAACAATCGTGCGAGATTGCTTAAGATGATTAAATGATCGTCAGTACTCTTTTCAGGTACTGCGATGACAAAAGAATAGGTGACAGCCGTTCCGTCAATTGCTTGATAATCAGTAATTGGACTCGACTTTACGAAGGCGATTGCGGGCCTTAGTACTGCCTTACTTTTTGCATGAGGAATACCAAAATGATCTTCAATCCCAGTAGAGGTTTGTTTCTCGCGACGAAATAAATCTTTTTTGTACTTCTTTATATTACTGATAACTCCTGAGGACTCGAATAAAACAGATGCTTGAGTAAACAATTCTTCTTTTGTCCGAATTTGCTCATCAAATAAAATGAATCGTTCATCAATCAGTTGACCGATATCCAATTTCAACACCTCCATTTTTGTAATCGTTTTCGAAAACTTGCCTAAACTATACCATCGTGAACTAAACAGTTCAATGCTATGAGCTATTTAATGCAAATAGACGAAAAAAAGTGGAATGCGTTCATAAAAATGATCTATAAAAGTCAAAAAAAGAACAAAGAACGACAAATCATCGTCCATTGTTCTCTTATTTCGATTAATACCTAACCTATACTAAAAAAATTTTTAAAAGAAGAACCGTAAGTAAATCTCTACTTTTCTTCCATTCCCGATCTCTACACTTACAAGTCATTCTTTCGAATCAACTCTCATGTAATAAAACATATATCAACGTTTCACCCCACGTTGATAGGAATCATTGTACGCTTGAAAGGACTTATCGTGAAGTTTAGCCGCTGCATCTGCCAACCAGTTGACATTTCTGATCAACGCGCGGCCTTGTAAAACCAAATCCACTTGATTGGTTTGCAAAAGATATTCGCAAAGATCAGGATTATCCAATAAACCGACTGCTGCTACGGGAATATCGACCACTTGCTTGATGGCTGCAGCAAAGGGCACTTGGTAGCCATCATAGATCGGAATATTAGGCTTTTTATCCACCACACCGCCTGTGGAACAGTCAAGACAATCAATGCCATCTGCTTGCAGCCATTGGGCTACTTGCTGCCAATCTTCCAACGAATTTTGGCGACCTGGTTCTTCATAGTCTGTCAATGACAAGCGCATCCACAAGGACCCAGAAAAGACCGTCCGAACTGCTTGTACCGTTTCTTTTACAAAGCGATAGCGATTCTCTAAAGAACCACCATACTGGTCGGTGCGTTGATTGACGAAAGGCGAAAGAAATTGGTCCATCAAGTAGCCATGAGCCCCATGAAGTTCGATCATCGTGACACCCGCATTGGCTGCTCGTTGGGCAGCCTGAACAAAACTATCTTGCACCCGTTTGATCTCCGCCAGGGTCATTTCTGACGGTAACGGGTAGCGTTCGTTAAAGGCAACGGCACTTGGTGCCAAAGGATTGCTGGCATCAACTGCTTTTCGTCCTGCATGGCTTAGTTGGATGCCTACTTGCGCATCGAACCCATGCAGCAGTTCCACCAATTTCGTCAGCTCGGTTTGCTGTTCTTCATTCCATAACCCTAGATCATTGTTTGTGATTCGTCCGTCTGGTTCAACGGCAGTCGCTTCAATAATGATCAATCCGGCTTTGCTTAATGCTCGTGCCCCATAGTGAACAAAATGAAAGGGCTCCGCAACACCGTCTTCTTTTTTTACTTCATACATACACATCGGCGACATAACGACGCGGTTGGCCAATGTTAAATTCGCTAGCTTCACTGGTGACAATAGTTTGGACATGTTGACACTCCCTCAACGATTTTTCGCTTTGTATTTTTCTCTATATTCAGTATAAACAGCCCCTTCAAAAACACAAGCAATGACCCTTTTTCCCATTTTTAAAACAAAAAAATAGACGCATTCTGCTTGCTCCCATGACATTGGAACAATCAGCTGCCTCTTCCCACTATTATTATACCGCATCCAGAGTCAAAAAAATAGACTAGTATTTTTGGTGAATGCTCGTATAATTGAGATACTTTGGAGAATGGATGTGAGTCTGAATGAACGACCTAAAGGCTGAAAAGAAGCATCTCGCAGACACGTACCAGCAATTGCTGACACGAAAGACAGTGCTGAGCAGTTTCTTGACTGAAGGCAGAAAAAAAGATCGCCTTGCGATGCAAAGCATCGGCGAAGAGATTCGCTTAAACTTTGATAATTTTGCTGACCGTTTAGATACTTTTGCTGCCATCGAAAGTAAGAATCGTGAGATTGACCAAATGAACGCCGCTCTTCAATCTGCTGAACGTGAATTAGCTGCCATCGACCGTCTACTGGATAGTCCCTACTTTGGTAAAATCTCCCTACAATTTGAAGATGAGGAAACGATAGAAGATTTTTACATTGGGATCAATGGTTTTGTTAATGAAAATAAGGAAGGGCTGATCTATGATTGGCGCTCCCCAATTGCCGAATTGTTCTATGCCAAACGCTTGGGCCCGGTCTCTTATCAAGTGAACAATCAGACGATTTCTGCCGCTCTTGAACATCGCCGACAATTTATTATCGAAAAAGATCACTTGAAGCAAGCCTTTGATACCTCAGTGGCGATTCAAGATGAAGTGTTACTGGCAGCCCTTGAAGCCAATAATAGCCAAAAAATGCAAGATATCACTGCTTCGATCCAACACGAACAAAACGTCATCATCCGTGACTTAGCGCATAAAAACCTACTGGTCAACGGTGTTGCTGGAAGCGGAAAAACGTCTGCTGTCATGCAGCGGATCGCCTTTTTGCTGTACCATTTTCGTGAAGAGATGACCGCAGAGAATGTCTTGATCCTCTCCCCGAATTCTCGGTTTATTGATTATATCTCGCAAGTGCTGCCTTCCCTCGGGGAAAAAAATCCATTGACGCTGACCATGCGGCAGTTTTGCCAAACATTTCCTAGCGTTGACTTAGAATCGGAAGCGGCGTATTTTGACCGCATCCAGCAAGCCCCCTGTGAAGCAATCGACCTTTTGCGCAGTGCGGACTTCAGCCGCTTTCTTCAATCCTTGAGCAAACAGCTGCCTGAAGAACTTGTGCTTCATTTTAAACCAATCAAAAGAAAAAATGTCGTCCTTTTTTCTGAAGAAACGATCGAGACTTTCTTCCAAGAGACACCGAAACAGGCACCCTTGCGCGATCGCATCCAAGCTGTCAAAAAGAAATTGGCTTACGCTTGGGAGGATCGATTGCAAAAAAATGCCTTAGCAGCGAATGTTCACGACCAAGTTCGTTCTTTGACTGAAGACGAGCAACGATCCCTTTTAGGGACAGTTTTAAAAGATGATTCAGAAAAAACGATTCAGAAAGCAGCCCTTCGCCTCCTGAAGAAAAAATATGCAAAAGTTACGAAACAAATCAACGACCTTACTTGGTTTGATACGAAACGATTGTTAGCAGACAGTGCCGACTATTTTACTCATGAACAGATCACTTTGACGCCAACAACAGCTAGTTTGGATTATACTGTTTGTCTATTGCTGATTCGTCATTTGCTTGCCGAAAAACAACCTGTCCCTGCGTTGCGCTATCTGTTTATTGATGAAGTCCAAGATTATACGCCAGCACAAATTCAGTTTCTATTATGTCTTTTTCCTATGACCGCTTTTACCCTCGTGGGGGATCAGCAACAGGCGATCTTTACAAGTGCCATCACCGTATCAGAAATCCAAACGTTGTTTCAACAACAGGCGAAATCCCTCGAAACGTATCAGCTGACTACGAGTTATCGGTCTAGCGGTGCAATCACGCGGTTATTTGCCCAAATGCTACCAAAAGAAACCAATTTAAACATCTCTGCCGTTCGACCAGAAGGAAAGTTGCCACAGTTTTATGCCAATCTGCCTGATGTTGCCTTAGTAGACATAGTAAAGGAACTTAAGCAACCAGTAACGATCATCACCAAAGATAGTCGATCTAGTGAGGAGCTCAAACAGTTCTTCGATAAACAAGCCGTGTCATTTCATGGAACGATTTTACCGATTCATCTTGCCAAAGGATTGGAATTTAAGCAGGTTCTTTTATATGATGTTTCAGCAGAAAATTATCATACCGATCAAGATCGACGGATTCTCTATACGGCGATTTCTCGGGCAATGGAAGAACTGGTGGTAACTTCAAAAGGAACCTTTTCGCCGTTTCTCACTTCTTGAATAGTAGCTTGATTAGATTTGAGAGAACCCTATCTTGTTTCTCCGGGTAATTCTCTCACCTAATTGATCAAGAACTGAAAATGCTATCGATGAAATAAAAAAGCATCAACGCGATTGCGTTGATGCTTTGCTTTTGATTTGATTAGCGATGGATGTAAGTATATCCAGATGCGCTCATTGTTGCAGTGTTTGGTCCACCAGGACTGTCAAAGCCCATTCCGCCTTGAGAGATCGTGATCGTATTGTTTGATGGGTTGTATGATTCAACATAGGCTACGTGTCCATAAGTTGGATCAGCAGTCCATTCACCACCAACTGATTGACCAGCGGCAAAGACTACAACGGCACCGGCTGCTGGTGTACCATTGACAGTGTACCCATCAGCTGCAGCTGACGCACCCCATTGTGCACCATTCCCCCAGTAAGTACCTACCCAAGGAGCACGGCTTTTCACGTACCAAGTACATTGACCCCAAGCATACATGTTACCTGAGCTTGAATGATCTTTTCCGCCGCCAGTAGAAGTACTTCCGGTAGAATTATTGTTTGATGAAGAGTTTGAACCTGAGTTATTTGAACTTGAATTGCTTGAACCAGTGTTTGAAGAGCCTGCGTTCGATGAACTTGAGCTATTAGAACTGCTGGTATTGCTGCTTGAGCTTGTGTTGCTAGAAGAACTACTTGTTGCTGTTTCAGTAGAAGCAGTTGTATTCTCTGTTGTGCTCTCCGTTGATTGAGCAGCAGCTTCTTGCGCTTCTTTCAAAGCAGCGGCTTGTCTTTCTTCTTCTGCTTTTTGAGCAGCAGCAGCTTCTTGTTGTTCTTTCAAGACACGGGCTTTTTCAGCTTCTGCTTCTTGTTTTTTCTTGTTCAATGCATCTTTGTCTTTTTCAGCAGTTGCTTGTTCAGCTGCTAAGTTTGCTTTCAAGACATTTAAATCAGCTTGTTTTGCTGCAATGGCATCTTTTTGTTGGCTAAGTTCTGCTTGGTTTGCAGCAACTTCTTGGATCTTGCTTTCGTTTTCTTTGACTTTGTCTTCAACATCTTGTTTGTCTTGTTTTTGTTGTTCAACTAAATCATTGTTCGCATTGACGATCGTTGTCATCGCTTGTACGCGACCGATAACATCCGTTAAAGAGTCTGCTTCTAAAACAGCATCAATGAAATTGGTGCTTTGACCGTTAACTTGTACATCACGGGCTTGCTTTTGGATTGCTTCTTCACGTTTGGCAATACGCAATTTCAATGTTGCGATTTTGTCTTGCAATTTCTCAGCTTCTTGACCTAACTCAACTTGTTTTGCTTCTAATGAAGCAACTTTTGCACTCACTGTTTCAATTTCTGCTTCTAGAGAATCGATTTGTGATTGTGCGTCAGCTTGCTGACCTTTAAGAGAATTGATTTTTTGGTCTTGCTGCTCGATTTGATCATCAATGGAATCTGCAAATGCTAATGCAGGTGCTGCAACTGCGGTTAATGTTAGTGAACACACCATTAATGCTGATAACAAACTATTCTTCACTCGTATTTCCTCCGACTAGCTGGTTGATTTGACAGATGAACTGCCTTTATAAAAACTTAATTTTGTCTAAGAAAGTTTAATGTTCGATTTAACGACAAATGAATTCTACCATAATGATATGACACACAGATAAAGGAAATGTTACAAAAATGTTTCAATCTAACACTCCCTTTATCTCAGTTATAAATAACAGGACAATTAAAGACCGTTAAATCAATGTTTCTGAATAAGTCACCACGTTTTCTTTTCATTTTCAAAAAGTGACATCCTTCCCATTTTAGTTATTTTTATCCCATAAAAACACCTAATTAATAGCACTTAAAGTTTTTTCGGAATTATCTTAAAAAGATAAACTATGAAAACAAGAAATCATTCAAAAAAAGATCATTTATGTGACAAGATCCCTATTCCTTTCTATAATAAATAAAACAAGCGAGGAGGGAATCGCGATTCGTACACACAAAAAATGGTTTTGGCCATTGGCACTTCTTACACTTTTAGTCACCTGTTTCCTGTTATTCTTTCAATTTCGTAAGGTGCATGAAGCCGATACTCCATTGCAACAGGCAAGCAACAGTGAGTTTTGGCTCTTAAGTGATATTCATTTTCTTTCCTCCACGCTTCATGATAATGGCGAAGCCTTTCAGACCTTCACACAAGGAGCTGCTGGCAAAGAGATGACGTATCAAGAACAATCAATCGAGGCCTTCACCGCTCAAGCCTTAAAAGAGAAACCCACGGGAATTATTTTGACTGGTGACATGACGCTCAATGGCGAGAAAGCAAGTGCTCAAGAGTTGGCAAGATTACTTGAACCATTGCAAGAAGCTGACATTATGGTTTTAGCATTACCTGGCAACCACGAGATTTACAATGGTTGGGCGCGAGCATTTCAAGGTGAAAAGGAATACTATGCCGATCAAATCAGTCCTGAGGATTTTCAAACGATTTTTGCTGAAGGTTACAAAAAAGCCAACAGTATCGACAAGTCTTCCCTTAGCTACAGCATTCAGTTAAATGACAAGTATCGCCTCTTTTTACTAGATTCATGTATCTACGATTCTGAGGTTAATTGGGATGATCCTACAACGAATGGTGAGTTGAAACCAGCTACTCTAAATTGGTTGGAGGAGCAATTAACCCTGACAAAAGAAGCAGAGCAAGTACCACTGGTCTTTTTACACCATAACTTGTTCAGTCATAATGAGTTGTTACAAGACGGTTATGTTCTCGACAATGCCTCCGAAACTGTCGCTTTGTTGGACCGTTTCAACGTGCCAGCCGTTTTCTCTGGTCATATCCACATTCAAGACATTAACGAAGGGAATGATTCGCTTTATGAAGCAGTCACTGGGTCTTATTCAACAGCAGAATTAGGCTACGGCGTCCTTTCTCTTTCTGACAAGGAAATCGACTATGAAGCTCGTCAAATTGATCTCGATGCTTGGGCGGCTGAAACGAAGCAAACTGATGAACAGTTGCTGGACTATCAAAACTACCAGAAGAGTGTTTTTGAAAATGATACCGACCAACTGGTCCGCGACCAATTGTCCGCCGTGTCTGAACTGTCAGATGTCCAGATCACACAACTTTGCACGTTTGTCACGAAGCTGAACACTGCCCTTTTTACTGGCAATGATACTTACTCAGCCGAGAAAATAGCTGCCATCAAAGATTCCGAGGAGTATCAGTGGTTAGCGACCTATTCTTACTTTTTGAAGCAATATGTCGATTCAATGCTGGACGATCAAACCGATGATCGCAAGCTGACGATCCCCCTCACAGCAGAATAAAGCCAAAAAGTGTCTTCTTCCTTTCTTTTAGGAAAAAGACACTTTTTCTTTTCTAATGAACGATAGCCCTCTCGTTTGGGTAAACGAGAAGGCTATCTGACGAGTCAATATTTATTCTTTGAAAGTGCAGCATACTATTACTACTATTATTTATTTCTCATTTAAACGATACAATCCCTAACCTCTATTGTATCCTTGTAACTCTGAAGTTACGCCAGGTTTGAATAAATTTCTTCAAAACAAGTAACGTGTGGTACAAAAATATTTGTCGCTTATCAATAACTATACCATGAGACATAGTGCAAATGGAAGAAAACGTACTTATTCTTAAACATTACTTAAACAAAAAGCTTTGTTTTCATACAGTGTTGCCCTTTAAGAATTTTACGTGAAGCGATTAACCTTCCTGTCATGCATATCTGCTAACCATTCGTATAAAGGAATTCCTTTTATTCAATAGGCAAGTCGTGCTGTTTTAAGAAAGATAATTTATCCCAGTAGCCTCTTTGAAATAAAATTTTATCATTTACTATTTGAAAAAAACCGCAGCCTCTCAAACCTAAAGGGTCACGCCACTCTAAAATTGCCCATTGTCCATCTTCGAAAATATTCTCCACGATACAAACCATTTTTGCGTTAGAAAAATCTTGCTCAAACATCTGCTTTATCGCTTCTTTCCCAATAACTGGCTCATTGGCAACCTGATGATTGATTGCATTGTCATCATATAATTCTGAAATACTTTCTACATCTGCCTGATTAAACGCATCAACCCATTGGCAAAGTATTTCTTTTGGCTTCATATAAATCCCCCTCGAAATGTAATCATCTTTGTTCCAATCGCAATAAAAAAAGTAGCTAATTTGTATCAATATATTCTACTTTTACAATTCATTCAAGACAATATCGATGAAACGAATAAGAATTATCGATCTTTCACATCGATTACTCTTGTATAAGTACGGGGGACCATATATTGAATCGTGGCATTTTCCATTGTACCTGTTTCTTTATTCCATTCAAATGAGACATGCCATTTGAATCACGAGCGATCATTGCTTTTATTGATAGCGATGTTCCTAAACCTATTCAATCACTTTTTCATTTACTTTGAACGGCATTTATTTATTGAATACGGTATAGTGCCCTCTTTCTCTTTTCCTCTTTTGATACGCTTATCATCGAATGAGAAATCATGGGTAAGATTAACACAACGCTTAGGGCTAGTTGAATAGTGAAATCAAAGATGTACTATTTACCATTTCAGGTCCTCAAAGCCTGCAACTATTCTCTTGTAGCAGATCATCAAAACCCGATCCATTTCAATATTTATATAAAAAATAACAAAAAAAAGCGAGAACCCAATGGATTCTCGCTTGTTAACGTCAATTAACCTTTAACGATGTTTGTTGCTTGTAAGCCACGTTGGCCTTCTTCAACGTCGAAAGTCACTGCTTGACCTTCTTCTAAAGTTTTGAAGCCGTCGCCTTGGATAGCTGAGAAGTGAGCAAATACATCATTGCCGTCTTCACCTGTAATAAATCCAAAACCTTTATCTGCATTAAACCATTTTACTGTACCGTTATTCATAAACGTATACCTCCATATTACACATCGACTGTGTTTATTTGTTTGTAATAGAAAATGATGTGTAATTGAAGTGTGTATCAATAGAAAAGATAAACAAGTATTAACATATCAGAACTTTACCTATTCATCATAGCATGGTTAAAATAAAATAGCAAATAAAGTTGGCTTTTTTTCTTGATAAAAAGGTAAATTGTTAAGAAACCTTATGATTAAGCCTAACAATTGCTTTATCTGGAAGAATCAAAAATCAAAGAGTTGCGCCGTTTGAAGCAATTACTTTTTTGTACCAATCAAATGACGCTTTCTTGATGCGTTTCTTTGTGCCATTGCCTTCATCGTCTTGGTCGACATAGATAAAACCATAGCGTTTCGACATTTGTGAGGTCGAAGCACTGATGATATCGATGCAGCCCCATGCCGTATAGCCAAAGACCTCGACGCCATCATGCAATGCTTCATTGATTTGTTCAATATGCTGACGCAGATAGTCGATTCGATAAAAATCATCGATCGTGCCATCTTCGTTTACGACATCTTCTGCTCCCAAACCGTTTTCGGCAATAAACAAAGGTTTTTGGTAGCGGTCATAGAGTTGATTCAATGCTGTTCGCAACCCTTTGGGATCGATCTGCCAGCCCCATTTACTGCTTGGCAAATAGGGATTTTTAATCCCACCAGTGATCAGATTCCCGACAGCACTTTCCAAGCGTTCTGGATGCGCGCTGACTGCGCTGGACATATAGTAACTAAAGGAAACAAAATCAACAGGGTTTTCTCGGATGATTTCTAAGTCTCCTGGTTCGATCACCAATTCCACTCCTTTTTCTTCAAACATGCGGTTGGCATATGCTGGATAATAGCCTCTTGCCTGCACATCACTGAAAAAGAGTGAGGTTCGTTGACTTTCGACTGTTTTTTGGACATCGTCCGGATCACAGCTGTACGGCGTTAATAATTGATAGCTGATCATACAGCCGACCTTGGCATCGGGAATCAATCGATGGCAATAGTCAGTCACGATTGCGCTGGCGACAAATTGATGGTGCGCCCCTTGGTACTTGTCTTGTTCAATATTAGGATGACCTTCTTCAATGATCCCGACACTAACATATGGATGGTGTTTAACACAGTTGATTTCATTAAAAGTTACCCAGTATTTGACTTTCTTTTGGTATCGCTCAATCACCGTCTTGGCAAAACGGACATAAAAGTCGATCACTTGCCGGTTTGGCCATCCTCCATACTCAGTCACTAAATACAAAGGCATCTCATAATGGGATAGTGATACCACTGGTTCGATCCCATACTTCAAACACTCATCAAAGACTGCGTCGTAAAATGCCAATCCAGCTTCGTTTGGCTCTACCTCATCCCCCTTTGGAAAGATCCGTGTCCAGGCAATTGACATCCGATAGGCTTTGAAGCCCATCTCAGCAAATAAACGAATATCTTCTTTAAAGTGATGATAAAAACCGATTCCCTGTCTTTTCGGATAGTATTTCGTGCTGTTTGGATCCTGGGCTTCTGCAACTTGCTGATGAGTCATCATATGCCATTGGTCAGTCCATCGTTCTTTCGGCATTGAGGAATCGAATAGATAGACATCAGAAACCGACAAGCCTTTTCCATCGATTCCAGAACCTCCTTCAACTTGGTTGGCAGCTGTTGCTCCTCCCCAGAGGAAATCTTTTGGAAAATAACTTTTCATTTTACTTGCCGCCTTTCAAAAATGATTCGTACGCCAACGCTTCCCCATTCGTGGCGATCACTTGCTGATAATACGCAAAACTAGCTTTTTTCTTGCGGGAAAGATCTCCGCTACCATCATTTTGCTTATCGACATAGATAAAGCCGTATCGTTTTTCCATCTCTCCTGTCCCCGCAGAAACGATATCGATCGGTCCCCACCATGTATAGCCTAGAATCGCTGCGCCATCTTTGATCGATTCCGCCATTGCTTCTACATGGTCTTTCAAATAGGCCATCCGTTCTTCATCGACGATCGATCCATCTTCATTGACAACATCCTTTAAACCAATTCCATTTTCAACGATAAATAATGGTTTTTGATAACGATCAGTCAATTCGCTGCAGACATAGCGTAATGCCAGCGGATCGATCGGCCATCCCCAAGCAGTTTCTTTTAGGTAAGGATTCTTTTTCCCTAGTAATCCGCCAGTATTGCCTAAAATTTTCATGCCTGCTTCATGCAATGAGCTGCGGTAAAAACTAAAGCCTAAATAATCGCAGGTCCCCGCTTTAATGATCGCTAGATCTTCTTCTGTAATGTCCAGCAACAGATGATTATCCTTCACGATGCGGTCGAAGTATTCCGGATATGCTCCTCGCAATTGCACATCACTATAGAACAAGGAACGACGGCGCAGTTGATACGATTCAAAAACATCTTGCGGGTTGCACGTTGCAGGGTAAATCGGACTCAGTGACAGCATACAGCCAATCTGATTGTTTTCATCTTCTGCCTTCCCATTCAGAACTGCTTTGGCACTTGCAACAAACATATTATGACTCGCTTGATAAAGTGCCTGTAATTTTTCTTCTTCAGTCTCGAAAGAAAACACATCGATACCTGCTGCGAGTAACGGGATCGTATGGGTATGGTTGATTTCATTGAAAGTCATCCAATATTTCACTTTCCCTTTGTAGCGTGCAAAAACAACTTTTGTATACCGATCAAAAAAATCGATCAGTGCACGATTTTGCCAACCACCATATTTCGTCACCAAATGCAGTGGTGTCTCAAAATGAGCTAATGTAACAACTGGTTGGATCCCTTTTTCATTCAAGGCATCAAATAAATCATCATAAAATTGTAAACCTGCTTCATTGGGTTCCGTTTCATCCCCATTCGGAAAAATGCGACTCCAAGCAATTGAGATACGTAAACACTTCAAGCCCATTTCCGCAAACAGTTCAATGTCTTCTGGGTACCGATGATAAAAGTCGATGGCTTCATGGCTCGGATAAAAGTTATCCTCTTCAAGCTGCAGTGAAACTTGCTCAATACGTTTTTCACCAACTGGTAAAATATCTGCTACACTTAATCCTTTTCCTCCTTCCAAATAAGCTCCTTCGGCTTGATTTGCGGCGATCGCGCCGCCCCATAGGAAATTTTTTGGAAATACACTCATGAAATCGCTCCTTTTAATAAATCATTTGCTACCAAAGCGGTAACGTCTTTTTTCGCTTGATCCACAACTGTCAATGCATCTTCTTTGATCACACTGGTAAAGACCAACATGGTTGTCGGATCATATCCTTTTTCAATAATTTTTGCTAAGTCAAAGGTGCCAATTTTTTGCCCCTTCACGACTTGATCCCCTTGTTTCACCGAAATCTCAAACACGCCTTTTGCTAAATCAACCGTGTCTAAGCCGATATGAACCAACACTTCCGTCCCAGCAGCTGATTGGATTCCAAAAGCATGTCCAGTTGGAAAAACTGTCACAACCGTACCAGTAAGTGGCGCATAAATATCGCCGGCTGATGGATAAACGGCTAATCCATCCCCCATTGCTCGAGAAGAAAATACTTCATCTTTGACATCATCAAGCGTGATCGCTTCACCAGCAACTGGTGTCATCACTTGTAGTCCTGCACCTTCTTCTAAAACAGGTTCTACCGTTTCTTCAAAACCTAATACATAGGTCAAAATGGCAGTACCGAAGAAAGCAAAGGCAATGCCGATCAAATAGTACACAAAAGTGTCCCCAAAGAAAGCTGGCAATGTCGTCAATGCTGGGAAAACATAGACGATGGCCTTGGTTTGCATCATGCCCATAAACGCACCAGCAAGGGCACCAACGATGGTTTGAGCAATCAACGGCTTTTTAAATTTTACCGAAAGTCCATAGACGATTGGCTCTGTAATTCCTCCAAGCAATGCTGGAAGCAAAGAAGATAGCGCCAGGCCTTTGGTTTCTTTTCTGCGAGAGCGTAAAAACACACCTAAAGCAACCCCAGCACTCGCAAATGTTGCTGCTGCGATCATCGGGCGCAGCGTATCATAGCCATATACCGCTAGGTTATTGACCATAATCGGTACAACTCCCCAATGGATCCCGATCATTACTAAGAATGTCCAACCGCCACCGATCAACAAGCCAGCCAACAGCCCACTCTTGTCGCTGATAAAGTTCATGGCATTGCCTAAACCGTCCCCAAGCATTACACCGACCGGTCCAATGATCAAAACGGTCAAAGGCACCATAATCAAAAGAGCCACTAGTGATAGAGCAAAAATCTCGATACTCTTAGGAATGATCCGTTTGAGTAGTCGTTCCAAGTGCGAGAAGATATAGATCGAAACGATCGCTGGAATCACGGTACCCGAATACCCCATCAACACAGTTGGGATACCAAAGAAATCGACCGTCACACCATTTTCCGTCACCATTGCTGTAAAATTCGGCTCCAGCAACGCCCCAACGATTGCTAAAGCAATAAACATATTGACTTTGAAAATCCGCGCTGCACTGATCGCTAAAAATAAAGGCAAGAAATAAAAGACACTATTGCCAGCAGCAGCTAATATTTTATAGGTGCTTCCTTCCGCATCCATCAAATGATAGGTTGTAAAAACAACTAGCAAAGCTTTCAACATCCCTGCCCCTGCAAGAGCAACAATGATTGGATTAAAGATCGCAGACAATACATTGAAGAATCGGATAAATACATTGCCTTGTTTTTCTGTTGATTCTTCGGCATCCCCATCACTTTCCAAAGCATTTTGGATCGAATACTTACTCATGATCGTTTGAAAAACATCCGCTACATGATTACCGATCACGACTTGAAACTGACCATTTCCTTCAATGACAGACAATACCCCATCAAGCTGCTGAATCTTATCCTTATTTTTTCGTGCCAACTCAACATCTTTCAACTTAAAACGCAATCTAGTGATGCAATGATACAGGCTAACGATATTTTGTTCCCCACCGACCTGTGCTATAATTTCACTAGCAAGTTTTGAATAATCTTTTGCCAAATGACTCACTCCCGTGTTTGATTTATAAAGCGCTTTATGGCGTTACTATAGCAGATTTTTTTCTCTCACCTGCGAAAGTTCGCAATTTAGAAACTGCTTACAAGAAAGGAAAGAAAATGGGCCTCTTAATCATTCGTTTATTGAATCTTTTAAATAATGCACCCACTGATTCCACCAACTACTATATCGGTTTGACCATGATCAACCATTATGATCAGATCCAAACTCTAAGTATTGGTGAATTCGCCGCTCTTTGCCATGTGTCAAAGTCAACCGTTTCAAAATTCGCCCGTACCTTAGGCTTTGATGACTATGGTGATTTAAAAGACAACGCAGCTTTCATCGAGAACCGCTTCAACAATCCGCTAAATTATCGCTCGAATATTTTGTCTGCTTTGGAGCAAGAAGGCGTAGACTCCTATTTTGACGCAGTGATACAAGACATCGATTATCTGCGGCATCATCTTGATCTGCCAGCCATCGAACGGGTCGCACAAGCAATTGTTTCGCATAAAAATGTCTTTGCTTTTGGAATTTTATTCTCAGAATCAGCTGCTATTGATTTCCAGATCAAACTAGCATACAACGGCAAGTTCATTCGGACCTTCCAAGACGATCTCGTACAGGAAGAAATCATCAAATCTGCCGATGAAGAATCGCTTTTTATTATTTTTACTAATTCCGGTGACTACCTAACGAAACAGCAAATTCGAAATGGAACGCCTCGAAAAGATTTCTTTGATCGAACCAAAGCCAAAGTCATCGTGATCACCGCCAACCCACAGATCTCGGAACTTCCTTTTGTCCAAGAAGCAATCATCTTCCCTCATCAAACCCATTTCCAAACCCATGCCTTTATGTATCAGTTCATCATGGATTTGATCGTATCGAAGTTCAAGCAGTTGACGGATCGAAAGCGCATGTAGCACAAAAAACACACGCACAGCCGATAGCGGAAAGAAGCTTCCGCTCACATGACTGGACGTGTGTTTGTTTTTTTATAGGAAAAATCTGCTTATTTGTTGCCCGTTTCGCTACCTCTCATACGGTTCGAAGCTAAAACAAATGGAATATAGATCAAAAAGGCTAGAACCAAAATAACTACTTGAACCAAAATGGCCGCAAAACTCTGGTAACCTACGAAAGCATTGACAAATAAGGGCAATCCAAACGGCACTTCTACACTAGCTGCTGGAATAATCTGGGTCACTGTAGCAATGTAAGCAACAACGGTAGCCATCAATTGCGAAAGGATAAATGGAATCGCAAAAATTGGATTCATAACGATCGGTAATCCATAGACTAGCGGTTCGTTTATACCGAAAATTCCTGGAATCAAAGCTAGTTTTGAAATGAGTTTTTGATCTTCTCTTTTTGAAAAAACCAGTAAAGAGAGAATCAAGGCAATCGTCACTCCAGCCCCACCCATTACCACATATACTCGAAAGAATGTCATGGTCAACGGATTTGTAGCAGCTTCTCCTGCTTGAACTTGCGCAATATTGTCTGCAAGACCTGCTAACGCCAATGGACTTAAGATAGGCATGATTACCATATTGCCATGCAGACCAAAGACCCAAAAAATGGCTGAAGCAAAAGCCAATAAAATGATTCCAACAGGACCGTTTTGCATCACTTTTTGCATCGGTACTTGCAATGTATTATAGATAATGTCACTTAAATAATTGCCCGTCCAATTGAAAATAACGGTACTAATAATTGAAAATACTAGAAGAACGAGCAGTACTGGTATCAAAGAATTAAAAGACCGAGCAATTCCGCTTGGTACACTTTCTGGCATTCGGATTTTTAATTTTTCTTTTTTCATTAACCAAGAAAAAAGTTCTACTGAAAGAGTAGCAATTAGCATCGCTACAAACAATCCTTGTGCATTGATACTTGTTGTTGCAATACCACTAGTTAGGATGTCCTCCATCCCTTCCACTACTGTTACGATCGCTTGTGGCACGATTGTCAAAAATGAAACGACTGCTACTAACGCACTATAGTTTTCATCCACACCATTTCTTTGCCCAATAGTTTTCCCAATCAAAAAGGCAATGGCAATACTCATCGTCGACATAGTTGCATAATTAATTGCTGTAAAAGCTGGACCGATAGCGCTTAAAAAAGAAAAAGTTGCAAATTGCGCCAAACCGACTTCTTCAGAACAAAGAATGGTGTTAAATAAAGTTGCGAACGAGCCAACAATAATAAATGGCATATAAACGGTAAAGGCTGTTTTAATACTGTAAAGATATTTATTCTGATTGATTGCTTCGGCAGTGTGGCCGATTTTATTCGCAAAAGAATCAAAAAAAGACATAATTTCCCCTCCTACATATCAGCTAGATTATTATTTTGTTCGATTATTTTTTTGTAATACGCAAAGCTGTCTTTCTTGCGACGCTCAAAAGTTCCGTTTCCTTCATTATCAACATCTACGTGGATAAAACCGTATCTTTTATTCATTTCTCCTGTGCCTGCACTTACAATATCTATGATCCCCCACCACGTATAAGCAAGGATTTCACAGCCATCATGGATGGCTTCAGATAAGGCAAGCAAATGATCTCTTAAATAGTTTTGGCGTTCTTTATCAATAATCTTGCCATTAGCGTCTATGTGATCTTCCATGCCGAGGCCATTTTCAGCAATCATTAATGGAATTTGATAGCGATCATACAATTCGTTACAAACATACCGCAATCCCAAAGGATCAATTTGCCAGCCCCAAGGCGAAGTTTCTAAATAGGGATTTTTTTTCCCTTGTGGACCGCCAGTTCCCGTCTTCATCTTTAAATCATGAGAGTAGACTGTCGTTAAGTAGTAACTGAATGCTAAATAGTCACTCGTATAGGATTGAATCGTTTCTAAATCGCCTTTTTCTATTTCAAGATTGATAGATAACTCTTCAAATAATCGTTTAGAATATGCTGGATAGGCACCTCGGATCATCACGTCTGAAAAAAACAAAGATTTTCTGCGAAACTCATAACTACCAAATATATCTTTCGGATTGGGTGTATCAGGGTACACACCACTAAGTGAAAGCATACAGCCCATTTTTGCTTTAGGATTTATCTTCTTCAATGATTTGTTTGCTAAAGAATGGGCAACGAACATATGATGAGCTGCTTGATATTGCGCTTGTGCAGGATTTTCGTCTTCCTCAGTTCTTAAAGCGCCCGCAAACCACGGAATTTTTACAATATTATTGATTTCATTAAAGCTCATCCAATAAGTGACCTTTTTACCATATTCTGAAAAAATCAGCTCACAATAATTAAGAAAAAAAGAAATCAGTTGCCGATTTTTCCAGCCACCGTATTCTGTCGCCAAGAATAATGGTGTTTCATAATGAGAGATGGTCACGATTGGTTCGATCTTGGCAGCTATTAGCCCATCAATCAAGCGATGGTAAAAGTCTATTCCTTCTTGATTCGCTTCTTTCTCATCGCCACGTGGAAAAAGTCGCGCCCAGTTGATTGAAAAACGAAAGCATTGTAGACCCATTTCTTTTAACAAAGCAATGTCTTCTTCAACATGATGATAAAAATCGATTGCCTTGTGGGAAGGATAATAGTGATCTTTTTTTAACTGAGGATCAATCGTCAGTAATCGATCTTTCCCCACCGGTAAAATGTCGCAGATTCCCAATCCCTTGAGCCCCTCTTGGTAGGCTCCTTCCGCTTGGTTTGCTGAAATGGCTCCGCCAAATAAAAACTTGTCGGGAAATCCTTTGGTCATAACTATCACTCCTCTTTCTTGATAGCTAAAATTTATCATAGAAAAAGAAAAGCACAATTTTATAAAAAGGCTTACAACTTTTGATTTAAAAAGGTTTCACAAAAAATCTGGTACCTTTTAAAGATAGAAATTCATCTATAAAAAGTACCAGAAAAATCAAAAATCATGCAGTTTATCTTGTTGATGTCGAAAATCGAAGGTTTCTTTATTAAATGGCAAACGGAAAGTCCCTTTATAATCTACAGCAATTCTTGAAGTTAACTCAACGATCAGCCCCTCAGTAGTAATCGTTCGGCTGGTGACTTTCATTGCAGCACTATTTTTTTTAAGATGAAAGACTTGCGCATCTTGCTCCGAGAGATTTACAGCTTCAAAACTCGTCAAACTATGAGAGATATAATAACCAGCATCAATCAATAGTTTCTGAATCGAACCTTTCCCCATCTCTTCATCAAAATAAGGAAATACTTTTTTAGGAAAAATCGACTCTTGGATCTCCGTTACCTTTTGATCAAGAATGCGTAGACGCTTCAATTCCCAAACAGATCCAATCAATTGGGCATCAAAGATATTCGCTTCTCTTTTTGTCATTTCTCGTTCTTTTAATAAAAGGACTTTTGATTCTATTTGATTCGACTTTTTTTCAGTTACCGAGCTGTAGATCAAGCTTGGGTTTACTTTTGCCTTCTTGATTAGATAACCTTTTTTAGGGACAGCTTCCAAAACACCTATATCGATCAATTTTTTTAACGCTTTTCTAACAGTATTTCGCGATACTTCATATTTTTCCGCGAGATTTCTTTCTGAAAGAATTTTTTGGGAGGGTTTGCTCTTCTTTTGATAGATTTTGCTTAATAAATCCTCCACAATAAACTCAGCTTTACTCATTCTTTCCCCCCTTTTTTTCAGACTATAGCTTCCTTCAAATTTTAGCATTAATCTTTGTCAATAAACCACCTACGATTTTTTTAACCTACAGAAATTTTCCTACCTCTCCCATCTGTGAATTTGAATTTTTTTTAATCCTAGGCTGCTATTTATTAAATTTCTCCTCATTTATGTTTTTTGTTTCACAAACTTCACCTCGGTATGGTATAATCATTTTGTTTTTAAGAAAACTATGGGAATACAAAGGAGAAGGAAACATGAAAAAAACTAAAATCACTTTAATCGCTGCATCATTGCTTATGGGAGGCACTCTTTTAGCTGCATGTAGTTCAGATAACGATACAGCTGCAAGCTCATCATCATCAACAGCAGCTTCAACTGCTGCATCAACTGAATCATCAGATGACGTTGTTTCAACTGCTTCTATCAGTGACCAAACTTCAGTGATCGAAAAAGCATTGAGCGCAGATGGTAACTGGATCGTTGCTGTAACTGGCGACATGACATTTGATAACGATGTAACCGTTGATGGCGAATTCCACGACAAAGGTGACGACTCTGCTGATATCTACCGTAAATTTGCATTGTACTCACAAGATGAAGACCGCAACGTAACAGCTGAATACACAGTAACTGTTCCTAAATTGATCGTTAACTCAGAAAACTTCAACATCGTTCACGGTGTAATCAAAGGTGACGTTGAAGTGAATGCTAACGGCTTTGTATTGAACGGTGCAAAAGTTGAAGGTAACGTAACATTCACTTCAAAAGAATTCCAAGATTCAGCAACACTTGACGAAGATGGCGCTTCTGTAACAGGTGACGTAACAGTTAGCGAATAATCTTTCACTGGATTTCTGTGAAATAGATGAACAAAAAACGAGGTTGGCAAGTCGATCGTTGATCCCTTGCCAACTTTTTTTGTTTTTTTATAAACAATTGCATCCGCTCTCATTACTAACATTGTGTAAGTAAGAACAAAGCCCAAGAAAAAAACTGGCTTGCTTACGCAAAACCAGTTTCTTCTTTAGGCGCTTATTCTTCAATAACTGCCCACTTGTAGTCATATTGCGCACCAGCACCGTGTGATACGACCCCTTTTACTTTTGGTGCACGTAAATGAGCTTCAACGTTTTGGTACACAGGGATGACCCCTTGTTGATCCATAATGATTTTCTCTGCATCTAACAAATCTTGCCAGCGAGCATCTGGATTGCCAGCGTTTGTCGTGGCAGACGATTTCACTGCTGCATCGTACTCCTCACTTGTCCAACGACCGCGGTTGTAGGAATTGTCGGTAACAAACAAATCAGTAAAGCTACTAGCATCAGCATAGTCAGCTCCCCAACCACCCATGACGACATCAAAGTCACCTGAGTTTGAACGATCTAAACGAACGGAGAAAGGAACAGGACTTAGGCTAACTTTCACCCCATCCAGCGTGTCTTGAATCGCACTTTGAATATACTCAATGGCCTTTTTGGTTGAATCTGTATCAGAAGCCAAAATTTCAAAGCTCAAGGAATCGATTCCCAAAGCCTCTTTGGCTTTTTCCCAATGTTCTTTGGCTTTTTCTTGATCGTATTCAATGACACTTTCCGCTTCATCGACAAAATCAGTATTATCAGTTGGGTTAAAGGTCATTCCTTTTGGTATCAATCCTGTGGAAGCCAATGAACCATCACCTAAAATCGATGTCACTAATGCATCACGATCGATGGCATAAGAGATTGCTTTACGTAGATCCTCATTGCGGAATGGCGAATCTTCTTCTCGCTGATTCAACTCAATATAGGAAGTACGGGCTAATGGTTCTGACACAAATGCTTCATCATTGGCCATTTGCTGTGCCAATTCTCCTGTTAAGATGACGTCGTCCGCTTGCCCATCCTGGAATAGATTCAAGGAGGTCGATGATTCTTTTACGACACTGACATTGATCGTATCAAGTTTCACCGTCTCTTTATCCCAATATTGGTCGTTCTTTTCATATGACCATTCTGTATCGGTTCCTGGACCATCAAAGCCAGCTAACACAAAGGGTCCATTGTAAACAGTATTGTCGCTTGTTGAAGCATATTGATCGCCATTGTCTTCTACGACTGCTTGGCTTTGTGGGAAGAAGGATGGGAATGCCAATAAGTATTGGAAGTATGGTGTAGGAGTCGTCAGCGTGATTTCTAATTCATAGTCACCGACTGCTTTGATCCCCAATTCTGAGGCATCTTTTTCACCTGCTGTTATCGCTTCGGCATTGGTTACGGGCGCAAATAAGTACGCATATTCAGAACCTGTTTCCGCACTTACGGTGCGTTGCCAGCCAAAGACATAATCCGCTGCTGTTACTGGTTCTCCATTTGACCATTTGGCATCTTCTCGTAGTTTCAATTTATAGGTCAGACCATCTTCACTGACTTCCGCTAATTCGGCGGCACCTGCTGGTTCGGGCTTACTATCAGCATCTAAGCGGTACAACCCTTCATACACATTATTTAAAGCACTGAAACTGATCGTATCGGTGGCTAAGGATAGATCGGCACTCGGCATTTCTTGTTGAACCACAACATTAAAAATTTGTTCGGCAGCTGCTGTCCCACTACCACTTGAACTTTCACCTGTACTTGATGTCCCTCCTGTTGAGCAACCTGCTAATACGATTCCACAAACAGCGACGACACCATATCCCCATTTTTTCTTCATCTTACCTACCCCTTATGAAAATCCAAAATTTTCAGAATTATTACAAAACTCTGAATGTAAATAAGATTTTAATAAATATTAATTATAAAAGCAAGCTATTTTTCTCATTTTATTATTATTTATTTTTTATATTAACACTACATGTTATTATTTATGACACAAAAACAAAAAACACAAAGCGAAAGAGATCTCGCATTGTGTTTTTTTATCTTTGGATAGAAAAGTGGATTACTCCATTTTGTAGCTTTGACGCGTCACTTTACCATCTCGTACCGCAGCGATAATAGTTGGCACCGCCCCAATCGCCGTAAAGAGATAGACCAGACCTAAGTTCCCGTAATATTGACTCGCTTCCAAATACCCTTCACGAATCAAATCAGGTAAAATACGGAAAGCATAGAAGACATCAACGTCCGTGTAATAATTCGCTACACTGATCGACCAGTCAATACGATTTCCGACATAGACCATGATGATCATGACGATAATACTACTAATAATACCTTTTGTGCTGAGTTTTCCACCTAGTAATTCATACCCTTTGATGGCACAGATCGCCATCGCGATCCCAGACAATGCAGCAACATACCCCAGTTGTCCTAATAAAATAATTGCGCCAGCACCAATCAGTGAGCCAAGAAACGCACCCACGGTTCCAGCTAACCAATTTTCTTTTTTCTGCCCTTTTTCCCGTTCTTGCGCAAGGACTGCTTCTTGTTGTTTCTTAAAGCAAGCTTCACAGGCAATGACGGGAGCGCCGCCAATCGCATACAGCGAAACCGGCTCAGTGACCGCGCCGCAGAAGGTACAAGCATTTTGGAAACCTTTGGTCTTCAAAAAATTCGTCAACTGGTCCAACGCAGTACGTAACTTGTCCACGGTTTTCCCTGCCGTCATCGCTCCGCGTAATGTATAGGCAACTTGATATCCTTGGATCACACAGTCGATGATCTCTTTTGACTCACTTAAAACTTCTTTGACTTCTTCTTGGTTGGGAAGTTCCCCATCTTTGCTAAGTGAAAAATGAGCCACTAGAGAATAACTATTGTTATTCTCTTGAACTAAAAAAAGTTTATAACTATGATACGTTCCATAAATCACCCCAGTGGAAGTATCAACGGAGAGCCCCAACGGCTCGGCAAATTTGGTCAATGTCTTCTCGATCTTCTTATTCATTTTTCTCCTTCTTTCCAACAAACACTTACCTTTTTAGGTATAGCTAAAAGTTTAAGGAGAGTAGAAATGAATGTCAATCAATTTGTTCAAAAAACCTAGTTTTTTTGTCTATTCTGTGACATATCGCCGCAATGCATCAGCAACCCCATGGTCTGTATTGCTAGTCGTCACAAAATCAGCTTTTGCTTTGACCAATTCAGGCGCATTCTCCATCGCAACACCAATACCAGCTGAAGCAATCATTGGCAGGTCGTTAAAATTATCGCCGATCGCTAAGGTTTGCGCCAGCGGCACTTGAAAATAGGCCGCCAATTCATTTAGCGCCTTATCTTTTCCCACAGCTTGATGAGTGACTTCCAAATAATTCTCTTTGGATAAGTAAAAGGCGCTTTCTAAAAATCCAGCGTTCTGGCAGGCAGCATGAAGTGCTTGGATTTCTGCCGTTGTGCCGATCAAAAGAAACTTATGAACCTCAAAAGCTTCTTGTGCCAACAGTTGTTCTAATGAAGTTTCTACAGGAGTCTCTTTGGTGATCGCCGCTTCTGCTCGTGCCCATTGGTCCACTCTTTCGCAATACCACTGATCACCAGAGTAGACATTGATAGAAACACTAGGAAAATCAGCTTTGATGCGCGCAACCAAAGTTTTTGCTTCTGCTTTTTTGACCTCATGACTGAAAATCGGTACCAGTGTGCCCTTTTGATCGTACCCTCCAATCAGGGCACCGTTGTAACAAGCCAAGGGCCAGTCTTCTATCCCTAATTCTTGAGCTATCGGTAGCATTCCTTTCGGGGAGCGAGCGGAAGCCAAAACAAAAGGAATCGCTTGCTGCTTCAATCGTTTGATTTCTTCAATCAAATCCAGATCGATTTGATGCTTATGATCCAAGATCGTCCCATCAATATCACTTAAAATAAACCCTATCTGCTTTTTTTCCAAATAAACCATCCTTTCCCATTCCCCATCCTTTTTACGAAAGCGGATTGAGCCATCGCTTTCGACCAAAATAAGCGCCGTTTCCATAAAACGAAAACAGCTTCCTTGACCTTCTTTGCTTCCAGTTTACCATACTAGCCAATGAAAAAAGAGTGCATCGCTGCACTCTTAGGAAGTATAGATATAAAACTCGATTTCCTTCTTGATCGGTTTTTTGATCCAGCGTTTCACAGCAGCTGCCCGCTTCAAGCCCATATGCTCATAAAAACCGTAATTACAGGTGGTATCGGTATAAAGGAAAAACGGAGCCGTTTTTTCCTGCTGGACCATCGCTAAAAAGGAAGTAAAGAGCTGCTTGCCTACACCCAATCCTTGTGTTTTGGGACTAACGGCAAACAAACCAACTTCGGTCTGAAAAGGAGTTTGTAAGTCTTTCAACATCGCTTGATTTAACTCAGCCACCTCTTTGGCATAATGCAGCAGCGTGTTTCTCCCTTCTTTCGTAAGCAGTAAGCAGCCAGCATGCCAAATCGTTTTCCCCCAATAGCGCATTGGATGAAGCTTCTTCCCTCTTTTACTGTCTGCTAATAAGATACCGACAGCTTCACCATTTAAAAGAGCCACACGCGAATAGGTCGCACGGGCAAGTTCATAACACAAAAAGACATGAGCAAAGTGCTTGGCGGTCTTCTTGTCAAATTGCTTGTCGTAGTTCCAGCTATCAATAATCACTTGCACAAGCGCAGGCAGATCTTCTCGTTTAAATGGTCGATACGTTACTTTTTTATTCATTCTATTTTCCTCCCAGTAGTTGACTATCCTTAGTATAAAGTTTACAGTAACTGTAAAGTCAAGGAGGAACGCCATGAAAACCAAATTAAAAGTATCGGAAATGGCACGCTTAGCGCGGCTCAATCCTCGGACACTCCACTATTATGACGAGATTGGGCTATTTCAACCAAACAGCAAAGACGAGAACGGGTATCGGTATTATTCCCTTGATCAACTTTTGGATCTCGGATTGATCCTGTCATTGAAAGAATTATCGATGCCCTTAAAAGAGATCCAAACAGCGTTGCAGGGGGATGCCGAGACCATGAGAAACTTATTGGAAGCCAAGCGACAAACCATCGATGAAAAAATTCAGCAGTTGACCAACATCAAAAAAATCATCGAACGAAAAGCGGCGGACTTGCGCCTGGCTGCAGAAAAATCTTCCCCCTTCACCTTGAAGGAACAGCCAGAAGAATATTTCTCCCTTAGTCCTAGATTAAACGGCAGCTCCATCCCAGAGATGATCACCCAAGCCTACGACCTTTTGATGGCACAGCCTTATCTTTTCTCGAATAACGAATATGGTTTTATGATTCGGACGAACAAAGCCGATACGCAAGACATCGACTACGTTTACGTGCGGCAAGAAGAGCCGCAAGGGACTTCCTTCGTGAAACCAGCAGGATGCTATTTAACCGCCATTTATCAGGGGGATGACGAAGGATTGAAGCAGTTTTATCAAAAACTCAAGCAGCTGATTGCGACGCACCAATGGCAAATCGATGACTACTTCTATGAACGATCGATCCACGAAACGACCCTTAGCAACGAGCAAGCTTATTTGACAGAGATCCAAGTTCGGATTTTATCTGAGGAATAATGATTCGTTCCAACTGCGCTAAAAAGTAAATAAAAAACACAACGACAACGAGCAGCTTCTTTCGCCTCGTTGTCGTTGCGTTTTATTTAAATCAAATGGTTTTCTTTCAACAGATCGCCAATGTAGGTATGTTCGGTTTTCTTAACGAAGCCTTCCAAGAGTTTCCGTTCGATAAACGGCAGCTCCATTTCCGTAATTTTTTTCTTATCGGTCAGATAATAGACAGCTTTGGCCAAAGTACGTAGATCATAAGCGGAAGCAAACACTTCTGGTACCCCACGTTCCACAGCTAATAGCTGATAAACAGCCTCCATTGCAGTCCGAACGGAATATTCTGTTGTAAAAACAGTGTCTCGTTCAGTCTCTGCGAAATTACCGATAAAAGCTAAGTTTTTGGAGCCATTTGGAATAACCAATGGCCGATCTCCTGGTTCACGCAGCATGAAGTAAGAAGTGATAAACGGCATGTAGACTGGAACTGCCACACTTGATTCTTTTGAAATGCGTTGGATTTCTGCTTCCGGCACGCCTAAATGGTAAAGCAGTTCTTGCACGATTTCTTGTCCAGAACATTGTTCAATTGGTTTTTTGATGTAGTTTCCTGGTGTATTTGACAACAAGCCATACACCCATGTGATCGTTTGTTGGTCTTTTTGTTCTTTAAAGTGCGGTTGGCGATGGGTCGCAAAGCTCATCATCCAATTGGAATCTTTGATGGTGATGATCCCGCCAGTGACGATTCTGCCTGTTCGTAACTTGCGATGGGTCAATTTTTCTAAATAAGGTTCCACATCAAAATTCTGCCAAGTCACGGTTGCCGAAACAAACCAGCTTTCTTCAGGCAAGTTTTCATAAAAGACTTCTGGATGACCAAACTCAGGCGATTGCGCCGCCAAGTTTTTCCATAAACGCCAGCTGCCACCAGGTGCTTTTGAGATAGGCGCTGGAGTATAATGGTCCCCTTGCGTGGAACTTTCAGTGATCGATCCGTTGGTAACAAAGACCAAGTCATCTTCTGATAAAGGAATTTCTTCGATTGCCCCCGCTTTTTCTAGCACAAGTTTTTGAGCAACTTTTTCCTCGCCCACGATCCGAACATCGATATTGCTGACGGTGCATTCATATTGGAAGTCAACTCCTTGTTCTTCCAAATAAGCAAGTAGTGGTTTGACCAATGACTCATATTGGTTGTAACGGGTAAATTTTAACGCAGTAAAATCAGGCAAGCCATCGATATGGTGCACAAAACGCAACACATAGCGGCGCATTTCAATCGCCGAATGCCATTTTTCAAAGGCGAACATCGTACACCAGTATAGCCAAAAATTGGATTCAAAGAATTCTTCGCCAAAAACATCTTCGATTTTTTTCCCGATCAATTGATCTTCTGAAGTCATAAATAATTGGGTTAATTCTTTTTGTGCTGTAGCAGACAAGGTAAATTCTCCATCATCTGCTGCTCGTTGGCCGCGATTGTGGATGATCCGACAGTTAGACGAATTTGGATCATCGTGGTCCAACCAGTAAAACTCATCTAGCACCGAAGCATCTTCCACCTCCAAAGATGGAATCGAGCGAAATAGATCCCACAGACACTCAAAATGATTTTCCATTTCTCGACCGCCGCGGGTCACAAATCCATCATGGGGAATGAATTTTCCGTCCAATGAACCGCCTGATAAAGAAAGTTCTTCAAGGACGTGGATTTTCTCACCCGCCATATGGCCGTCACGGATCAAGAAGACTGCCGCAGCAAGTCCTGCTAATCCCCCACCAACAATATAGGCTTCTTTCTTTTCGACATCTTTCGGTTTTCTGCTTCTTGCAAAAGCTTCGTAATTTCCGTTCGTATATCTCATGTAGATCCCTCCTAATATTGGTACGTTTTTATGGTATCAGTAACTATTTTTTTTGACAAAAATTTGTACTAGTAAAAACAAGTGATTTTGACAAATCGGCCTTTTTGTCAAAAAAACAGGGCAAAGACCCACCTTTTAAAAAGATCTGCGCCCAACCCAAAAAGCGCCTCTAAGAAAACTGATGGCAGCTTTCTTAGGGGCGTTTCTAACAAAGGACAAACCCTTTGCTTTTTCAATGAAACATTTATTTCACTCGTAGAGCGAAGCTAGCAGTCGAAAAGCCTGATTGTGCTTCGGTGACTGTATAACCCGTGCTTGGCGCATGGATATAGCTTGTATTACTGGTAGCGATCGCTACGTGGTAGGTATTCCCTTTTTGACCCCAGAACAGCAAGTCGCCAGCTTGTGCTTGCGAGACAGGAATGATCGTCCCTGCGCTTTCTTGTGGGACTGTCCAATCACCGATGTTTTTGCCCGTCACTTTTAAGAAGACGTAGCGTGTAAAACCGGAACAGTCGAAGACATCTGGTCCTTTGCCTCCCCATTGATAAGGAGTGCCGATATGTTTTCTAGCTTCTGCAACGATCGCTGCTCCGTTCACGCTCATCGGAACATTGGTATTGCCTGCGTTGTTATTGTTGCCAGGAGTCGTTGCACTGACTTCTTTGACATACGCTGCAGATACCCAGCCACCCGTTGATAACTTATACCAAGTGGCATTGCCATTGACTGACGTTCCTTGTTTTTGAGCGACTGCTTTGAAGGTCGCATTGCTGCCCAAACTGCTGACTACACTTGCAGAAGTCGATGCATTTGAGCGCACATTCATACCAGTGGTTGTTTGGAACGTTTTATTGATGGCTTGCTCACTCGCATTGCTTGAGCCGTTTGATGAACCGGTGTTGCTTGAGCCTGTGCTTGAATTATTGTTATTACTCGTATTTCCAGAACTAGACGTGACGTCACTTACATATGCCGCTGTGATCCAGCCACCAGTCGATACTTTGTACCAAACATTGGTGCCCCCAACGGATGTGCCATTTTTCTGGGCAACGACCTTTACCGTCGTGCTGTTGCTTAGGCTGCCAACGACACTACCACTTGTTGAGGCACTCGAACGGACATTCAATGCCGCTGTTGTTTTCACGTTCTTGTTGATAGCCGTTTCTGCAGAAACACTTGTGTTGCCGCCAGAAGAACTATTTCCTGTCGAACTGCTGGAAACATCTTTGACATAGGCCGCCGTGATCCAACCGCCTGTGGACAATTTGTACCAAGTGGTCGTGCCATTCACCGACGTTCCACTCTTTTGTGCAACGACTTTCACCGTCGCATTGCTGCTTAGTCCACGTACGACACTAGAACTAGTCGTTGCATTTGAACGGACGTTCAATGCAGTGGTCGTTTTCACTGATTTCGAAATTGCTTTTTCCGATGAAGACGACGAATTGGACGAGCCTGTATTGGCAGAAGAAGAGCCTGAAGTGCTTTTCACATAAGCCCCTGAGATCCAGCCGCCTGTTGATAGCTTATACCATGTTGTATTGCCATTCACTGAGGTACCGTTCTTTTGAGCCACCGCAGTGATTGTTGTACTTGCTCCTACACCACTTACGATAGAGGCACTTGTTGAAGCATTTGAACGAACATTAAGTGAAGCTGTTGTTTTAAATTGTCGATTGATCGCCGTTTCAGCTGACGATCTGGCAAGAGTAGCAGTTGTGTTGGTTGATGACGAAGCGTTCGTCGTTTCGGTCGCATGAGCAAGAGACGTAAAGACACCTGATGTTGATGCTAACGCTGCTGTGATACCCAATCCTTTTTGTACGAAAAGGGACCGTTTTTGTTTCACTAAACGCTTCCGTTTGATTTTCCGAGATTCCAATAAAACACCCCCTGTACCCCATTTTAACAAAAATTAATATTTTTTGATATTGTTTTCGTTTTGTATTTTTTTAATTTGCGTTTAATAAAACGTGTCATTTATTTTTCCGCGTTATTCTTTTTCATCGCTTTTTATTCGATATTGCTCAAGTGAACTATTTATACAATGATTTCAATAATGAAGAGAAAAAAGCTATTTCATTCAACGTTATTTTAATTTGCGAATAAAAACAGGAATTTTTTTGCAGATAAATCCACTTTTTGAAAAACAGGTCTGTTATTTGAATAGCATTTCTTTTCTTATCCCATTCTTCGAAAATCGATACTAAAATCACCCATTTATCATTCCTTTTTTACACAATGGATCCTGTGAAAAAGTTTTTTCAAAAAGAATGCTTCTTTCACCAGCGTGATCGACGCTATGATGAAATCCTGTTACATCGCTTCCAACTGGATACGAATTATTTGATAGAGAAGTCACTCACTTCTACCGAAAGAAATATTTTCACAATTTATTTTATTCAAAAGATTATAATACCAATGATAAAACCAAGCATTTGCATGAGTTTGTGAAATCGTGCTATACTTAAAAAAAAGGAAGAGGTGACCGAGTATGAAAACAAAGACGAAAGAAAAAGTTTATGCTGAACGACAACATAACTATAAAACGAAAAAAGAAGAGATTTTCAAAAAAGCCCTAGATTCCGTACCGACCACAGACAAGAAAAAAGAAGAACAGAAAAAGAAAGCGTAGACTCCTGCGTTTTCTTTTTCTGTTGATTTATAAAAAAGACGAGACTTCACCGATTTTGGCGAATCTCGTCTTTTTCACAATTTTTTTTGTAAACACATGATGCTCCCTATAACTGCCATAAATCCTACTAGCTCCACCACTGTGAAGTGATCATGAAAAACAATGATCGATAAGAAAGCAGCCAGCAGTGGCTCAACTGCTGTTAAAACTGTTGCAAGTGTTGAGGATAAATAGCGTAAACTTGTTAAAAAAATCAAATACGCTAGTGCTGTTCCAAATAAAATGACCACCAGCAAATAAAGAATCACTTGAACGTTCAGTTGACTATCAATCTGCCACATTGGATGAACCACATTCGCCAAGCCTCCACCAATCAACATCCCCCAGCCGACAATTGGTAAACTCCCATATTTTTGCAAGAGTTTACGCGGCTGTATAGAATAAAAAGCTAGTGATATCGCTGATGCTAACCCCCAGCCTAGCGCAGATTGGGAACTCGCTAATTGCTCAATCTGTCCTTTTGATGCCACAGCCGTCACGCCAAGTAAGGTTACCAATAACCAGAAACATGTCTTTAAAGAGGGGAACTGCCTTTTGGCTATCGCAGCATAGAGTAAAACAAAGAAAGGTCCAGTATATTGAATAATCGTTGCAAACGAAGCATTGCTTTGCTCAATCGTTTTAAAGTAGGTAAATTGAACGAGAAACATGCCTAAGAAAGAAAACAAGAGCAGCTGAATGAAGTCCTTTTTCTCACGAAATGGGGAAATCAATCGGGCGCGATCCTTTAACCCAATGCTTAGCAACAAACACCCTGAAAGAACCAATCGTGTTGAAACGAGCCAATTTGCTGAAATACTATATTTCGTAAATAAAATTTGTCCAGCGATGCCAGAAACTGCCCACAAAGCTGCTGCTGAACAAGCATAAACAATCCCAACTGTTTTTTTCATAAAAACACCTTTTGTCTTTCACTTTACTTTGTTAGTATTATACCGAATCAGATAGTGAACTTTTGTCAATATCCTGATTGTTTTTAACACTATTCTGTAAAAAGGTGGTGCAGTATGTACTTTGAACGCACAGAAGAAAACGAAGAAACGACCAAACATACAACTACAAATCGCTCCTTTGCAATTTATCAGCGTTGCTTGCAACAAAAGCGTGGCGACCAGCTGCCATTGCATTGGCACGACGAGCTGCAAATTGTATGGGTCGAAGAAGGTAGCTTCGTGTATACGATAGACGACGAGCAAATTTTGCTAAGCAAGAATGAGGCGATCATTATTAATAGCCGTGTACTCCATGGTGCTGTTTTAGCTTCAGAAAACGTCCGATATTGTTGCTTTGATTTTTCTTCAGGCTTTATTGCTGACCCTGCTTTTAAAGAAGCGATCGAACAATTAGTCCACGATCGCACCCGCAGCTATCGGCGCTTAACCTTAACCGCCCAACATCAAGCATTTGTTCAAGCCGTGCGTCTGCCTCTGCTTATTGAACAACGATTTACTCTCTATGAATTGTTTTTAGCTGCCCTTTCACAGCTAATGGCTGCAAGACCTGCTTCACCAAAGAAAGAAACTATCTACTTAATGCTGGCATTTGTCCATGAGCATTATCAAGAACCATTAACGGTTCCTGCGATCGCTAAAGCTGCTGCCATCAATACACGTACTTGTACCGCCCTTTTTCGGCAATACACGACATTGACCCCAATCAACTATCTGATTGATTATCGATTGTCTCAAGCCAAAAACCTATTGATCGAAACGGATGAGCCGATCTCAACCATCTGCTACCACGTTGGCTTCAATCACTTGAGCTACTTTAGCAAAAGATTTCAGCGTAAATTTGGTTTAACGCCGCTACAGTATCGCAAAACCTATCGCGAAGATGATAGAAATTAGCTGATCGGTACCAACAGAGCCTCTCATCTAGATAAATTTTGCTATATTCTATAAGCGTTTCAGTACTTTTTTCACTTTTACGCTCATTGGTCCATAAGAATCTCTTTGAAATCCTTTTCTAAAAACCACACACCCAATATTTAGTAGGCGAAAACATGTTCCTACAACATATTGTGGATAAACCTGTTGAAACTGTGCATAACTAAAAAGCCTGCGATTTTTTCGCAGACTTTTTTATTTATTGACAAGCTATTATTATTCTAGAGATAAATAATAGCTTACATTATCTGGTAGCGGTTTAAAGCCATTCTTTTTATAAAAATCCGCTGCTGGCATACTTTCTTCGGTATCTAACAGGATCGTTGGAATCTCTTTCTTGAGCAGATCCTCTTTGATCCTTTCTAAAAAAGTGGAACCAAGGCCTTTTCCTTGATGCGTGCCAGTAATTAAAAAGGTATCGATCACATACTCTTTTCCTTGATACCAGGGCTTGATAAAGCCTAATGAAAGACCAATCAATTCATTCGATGCTCGGTCTGTTAGTCGATAACCAATAAAAGTATTCATTGCCATCATTGAAGATACATAGTCGGTGATTTGCGGCACTGTCAATTGGTCATTCCATGGTTCTGCTGAAAATACGGCAATATAGTGGTCCACGACTTCTGCTAAATCCGCCGTGGTTAATTCACGCATGCTTACGTTCTTTTCCATCCTATCTCCTGCTTCCATTTCTATTTCGGTAAGGGCCTATACTCGAGGAATCCACTAGTTTTTGTGTGTGTATCAATTATCGATTCGTTTGGCATAGCCATTGCCATAACTCGTATAACGACGCTTTTGGTTGACGGCCATTTTTTTATTAATCTCTGCTTCAAGATCGATGGAAAGGATTTCCGCTAACCCAAGAAGATAAATCGCCACATCCGCCAATTCTTCTCCTACCTCTTGTTGCTTCCGATACGCGTCAAAGGCTTCCCCTACTTCAGCATATAAAGCCAAAAACTCTTTTTCAATATTTGTGACATTGAATTGGTGATCGATTTTGTTTTGATAAATCGCTTTTTGCATTTCTGAAAGTTTCATAGTCGCTCCTTTTGGGATAGTATACCATTTAATTAAAGTTCAAAATAGAAACTTAGTAAAAAAATCACCTCAAAAAATAGTGACCCCCAAAACGTTAGAATTTTGTTCTAACTTTTGTAGGTCACTCTAGTATAGGATTCATCCTGTTTTGTTTATTCTGCCCGCTCCAATTCAGCAGATTTGATTGCAACCCGTTGAGCGATTTTTAAAAATGGAAAATAGATTGCTACACAAACGACGATGATGATCACTTGAACCAAAACAACTTTAAAATCCCCTTTTGATGCCAATAATGCACTAAGAATTGGTGGTGTCGTCCAAGGAACCATCACAGAAAGCGGCTCAATGAATCCTACTGCGGTAGCAAAGTAGCCAATCAACGTCGCAACAATTGGACTTGCAACGAAGGGAATGATCATTGGCAAATTGAAGACGATCGGTAAACCAAAGATGATTGGCTCGTTGATATTAAAAATACCCGGAGCTAGGGATAGATTGACGACATCTCGAAAAGGTTGGTAATTGCGAACGAATAAGAGCACTGCAATGATCAAGCTGATCGTAAACCCAGTCCCACCTAGTTGAGCAAAAACCGTCACGAATGCTGAATTTAAGATATTGGGCGGCGCAGCGCCTTCTTGCACGGCTTGCATGTTTTCATTCATATTGACTAACAGCAATGGATCTAACAAGGTGCCATTGATGACGGTTTGGTGAATGCCTAAAGTAAACAGAAAATTGCCCGTTGAATAGATGATCAAGAACCCAAAAATCGATGTGTTCAACAAACGCAGTGGTTCTTGGATCACTGTTGAAATGATTTGAATCAGGTCGGTATCAAAGGCTGCTAGCACGGTCGCAACTACGGCAAAGAAGGAAATCACCAAAATAGCAGGGATCAACGTGCTGAAGGATTTGCTGACGGCAGGAGGAACTTGATCCCCTAAATTGATTTTTAAGTGCTTGTTTTCTGACAGTCGAATAAATAATTCCGTGGCAACTAACCCACAAATGATTCCAGAAAACATCCCTTTGGTCCCGACATCGTCAAATAGCATCACACCACTGATGGTCACTTCTGCTTGAGCGCCTTCTGGCATCACGGCATGAGCCATCGCCAACATGACCACTAAGCAAGTCGTTGCCACAAAGGTTGCATTGATGGCGCTCGGATTGTTTTTGTTGCGGCAAAGAAAATAAGCGATCATCGGGGCGATCAGCAGACCGGCGATATTCAATGTTCCATTGGTGATGGAATTGCCAAACACTTGCATTCGCGCCAAGGCAGCCCCTTCTAAAAACCATGGAAAGAAGACATTATTAAACAACACAGCGATCCCTGCGATAATAAAGGCAGGCATTAAGGTCGCAAACGCATCACGAAGACTTTTGAGATGAACCTGATTGCCGAGACGGACCGAAAACTCTGTAAATTTATCTAAAAACGTGCGCTTTTCTGCTGCCATTTTTGTTCCTCCTATTCTGTATATGGGTTTGTATAGATCGTACTACCATTCGTTTTGATCACTTCTTTGAACCATTCATACGATTTTTTCGGTACACGTTTCATATCTCGCAACTCATGGTTGCCACGATTGACATACACGAGTCCGTATCGTTTCTCCATATCACCTTGCGAGCTCAAAATGTCGATCAGCCCCCAACCAAGATACCCAAGACAGACCACTCCATCTTCCACCATCGCTTCAAACATCGCTCGAATATGCTCTTGATGATAGGCAATACGGTAATCATCTTGAATCGGTTCTTTGCCATCCCAATGCTCTCTGACACCAATCCCGTTTTCAATCGGAAACACTGACAACCGGTACCGCTGATAGACTTTATTTAAGACATCACGGAAGCCCAGCGGATCAATTTGCCAATTCCATTCCGTCGTTTTAATATACGGATTGTCTTGTTTTCCAAAAGTCATGTACCGATTCGGCGGCGTTCCTTCAGGAATTTTTTCAGCATTCAAGGTAGAAGAAGCATAATAGCTAAAGGCAATGTAATCATTTTTCTGGGCTGCGATCGCTTCTAATTCCCCAGGTAAAATATTCATATTGAGTTGATGATTTTTCACGTATCGGTCTTGTGCTGCCGAATACTTGCCGTGCGCATAGCAATCTAATAAAGTAAAGTTCGCAAATTCATCAAACTCTCTTGCTGCTTTGATGTCTTGTGGACGACAAGTCGCTGGATACGCCTCAGAATACGCCAGCATGCCGCCAATCTTCGCATTTGTTGTTTCATGAAGATAGTTACAGATCTCTGCATGGCAAACCATGACATTGTGGAAAATTTGATACAATTCTTCTGTTGTTTCTTCTCCTTCTAAATAGCCGCTGATCTTAAAACCATGGTCTTGGTGGAATAGATTTTGTTCGTTAAAGGTTAACCAATAATGGACTTTATCCGCAAAACGATCCACCATTTCTTTTCCAAAGCGAATGAATGCGTCCTTCACTTCTTTGCTGATGAACCCGTTGTAGGTTTTCGCCAGATGCAGAGGCATATCAAAATGGTACAAACAAATCATAGGCTCGATCCCTCGAGCTAACAGATCATCAATAAAACGATCGTAATAGGCGATCCCTTCTTCATTAAAGGCACCATCTCCATCGTGAACGACCCTTGACCAAGAAATTTGGAAACGATACATGTTCATCCCCAAATCTTGCATATAATCAAAATCTTCTGTATACGCATGATAGTTATCATTTGCTACATGCCAATCGCTAGCCTGTTCCGAAGCTTCCCGTATATCATAAACGGATAAGCTTTTACCGCCTTCATTCCAACCGCCTTCTGTCTGCATACTGCTGACACTGTTCCCCCAATAAAATTTTGTCATATTGATTCCTCCATCGTTTGTATTCGCTTACAAAACCTATTATAATTAGGTGAAACAGGCATGTAAATTTTTCAAAAACACATGTAAATCTTTTTCTATACATGTGAATTTCAGCTGATTCTTTAGTGATAGACCTTGTTTTTATCCCCTTCAAACAAAACTCAAGTCCATGAATTTCTTTACATAAGGAGTGATGACTATGACAAAATACAAAGAGATCGTTGATCAGTTGCGGACGAATATTTATGAAGGTGTTTTTCCAGCTTTATCAAAACTACCGGAACAAACGGCGTTAGCCAAACGATTTCAAACCTCGCGAATGACGATCCAAAAAGCGCTAAATCAATTGAAGCAAGAAGGCCTGATTTCTACCAAAAGAGGTCATGGCACCTATGTCAATTCAGCGACCTACCAAGGACAGATCAATGAGTATATCGGTTTAGTCAACCGATATGGCGGACGGCATAAAGTGCAAAGTAAAATCATTAGTTTCAATGTACGTTTTCCAGAAGCCAACGAAATGGATTACTTGTCTTTGCGAGAAAACGAACCTGTTTATGATATCGTACGACTGCGCTATGTTGATAACGAACCTTTTGAATTGGAGTACACGATCATGCCCATCAAAACCATTCCCGATATTGATATGGCGATCCTTGAACACTCGATCTATCGATATATCACTGATTCCTTACATCTCAAAATAGGTCCCGCCATACGTAAAATCCGTGCCGACAAAGCGGATTCCTATGATATCAAATATTTAGAAGTCGATCTCAATGATCCGATCTTAGAATTAGAACAAGTTGCTCGTCTCTCCGACGGACGACCTTTCGAATTTTCGCAAACTCGTTATCCATACCAAAATCGTGAGATTTACTATCTTTCTGAACCTTAAAGGCAAAAAAACAAGTCTGAAGAAAACTCAGACTTGTTTTTTATTATCCAGGGAAGGTGTATTCGTTAAGATTCTTCGGTTTTTTTCGCCGTTCGCTCTGGACTGACCCAAACGCCGCTGCCGTATCCAAGGATGGTTTTGACGGCTGGAATAAAGGTAGTGACGATCGTTATGGCATTGATCATCCAGTAAAACAGCATGTAAAAAGGGGCAAAACGGAAATATTTCAGCTTGCTGCGGTTATCATCCGCCAAGAGGCTGGTGAATAGCTGCATGACCCCCGCAATCATCTCGAAACAAACGAAGAGAAAGGCCATCGTAAACATATGATAGATCCGTTCGTAATTCCCAGTTGCACCATAATAGATCAAATAGAAGACAAACAAGGCAGATGAAAGCCAGAAAAAGAATGACCAGATGATACTTAATGTTTGATCGACAAACATAGCGGTTCGACCAATGTTTTCAAAAGGATGCAAAAAGACCTTTTTAAAGTTGGTCAGCCATACTTCTGTACCGCCCTTCGCCCAGCGTTTCCGCTGTCGGTAGAGCATCTTGAGTGTTTCTGGCACCTCCATGAAAAACATCACTCGTGAAGCAAATAAAGACAGCCAACCTCGGAATTGGTGGTCCCAGGCAATACTGATGTCTTCTGTTGCTCGATTTTGTCGAAACAGACCCACGTCCATCAATGCCGCGCGGCGATACATCGTATTGGCACCGCTATAGGCATAGATGACGCCGAAAACGGCTTGCTGGGTCCGTTTGATAATTCCTACGATACTTGAAAACTCAACAGTTTGTGATTTTCCTACGATCGTTGTGCGGTTTTGAACATCCATATTCGCCGTAATGGCAGAGATATTGATGGAGTCTTGGCGGATGAAATAATTGACATATTTCCATAACGCATCAGGTTCAGGAACCGTATCTGCATCGTTGCTCAAGATCAATTCCCCTTTGGCAAACCCTACCCCAATATTAAAGGCATGGGCTTTTCCTTGTTTTTTTTCGATGCGCAACACTCTTAGATTTGGGTACTGTTCCATCAATCGGTTTAGTATCACAGGGGTTTGATCCGTTGAGCCATCATCAGTCACCAATACCTCATAATTGCTATAGTTCAGATTGTTCATTAAATAATGAATCGTGTCTTCAATAACGATTTCTTCATTGTGAGCTGGTACCATAATCGTGATCATCGGCTCGATCTCTTCGGGGATCGGTATCCACTCTAATTGTCGATAACGGAACAAAAAACGATTGCAGATCACCCCGATGAACCAAGCAAAGCCACCTAAAATTGGATACGTGAAGAGAATCATCAAAACGACTGTTAAAAATGTGTCCAACCACGGGAACCCAGTATCAAAATTGACAACCATCAGCCCACCCCATTTCTACGGAAAAGTTCTTGGATCTCTCTTTCTCCGATGTTTTGCTCCGGTGCAACCGCGTAGTATTTTGCCCCGTGGCGTTCTTCTTTCGTCCCAAAGCGTTCTTCATAAAATGCTTCTAGCAACTCTTTGCGTTTTTCCAAGGCAGCTTCATCATGCATCGATTGCTTTTGCAGCAATCGTTTGAAGCGACGGTTGTTCCTCAAGGTCAACAAAGTAAACGTCAGAACCAAGACCAAAAAAGAAATTCCTAAGAACAACGCCAAAAAATCAAAAGTCACTGCTTCTTCCAGATATGTCCGAAAGGCGATCCGATCCGCCAGATTCGGTAAAGTCAGCGGGATGGCCAGCCAGACAAAGGGAACCAAGACCATCAGCCAAGCAAGAATCGTCAAAATCGTTTGGCGGGTCTTCAAAGCAGAACGACCTTTTTGAAAATACGCATCGGTGACCAACCGTTCTTTGACTTCTTCCCGTGTCACTCGTTGTTTCATTTTACTCACTCCTTTAAAATAACTATTTATTTGCTGTGAAGAAAAAGAAGCAACAAAAGCAAATCGTCTGGACCTGCTTCGTTCTTCTTCTGTTTGTTTCACTTAGATTTCTTGCCAACTTTCAACGCATTGAACAGCGTGTGAAATTGGCCTTTAAAGGACATCACTTGCTCAAACACATCTTCCCCATCATTCAGCATCTTGACAGTCACCCAGCCTAATGCTTCGGTGATACCACTAGCCACACTGGCATTGATTGCAGCTCCAGCAACGGTGCCGACTGCTGGGACAAATTTCAAGATATTGCCAACGGCACTGCGACCAAAACTCACAACGACTAGCTCTTTCGAAATACTTTTCGCTAACCCTTCACGCCATGTTCGCCCAAAAATACGATACAAACGTGCCATCATCGTCATTTGAACTGGCACAAGTAACACTGCATCTGAAAAGGGAATCGGTGAACAGCCGATGATCGCCGCCGTCAAAGAAGCCGCATGGATCGTGCGGTGGGCTTTTTTTCGTGTTTCATCATCTACGCCAACTAAAAACTCCTCAAACACCTGATCAAATTGATCCTTGCTTTTCGCTAACACTTTTTCCGCCTGAGCTTTTGATCCGTCATAGCCTTTCATCACCAGGGCAGCCGATTTTTTCGGCATTCGCTTCATGACATCCGCAAAAAAAGAAGTAAACTCCGCTTCTTCTTGCAGCTCTTCTCTCGTTTGACTTTGCTCGACTTGAACGGACTGTTCCGTTAATAATTCATTTTCGTTTTGCTTCTTTTTGCGTTTTATCCATGTTTTTTTCAAAGAAATGTCTCCTTCTTTCGACTCGTTGTTCATTTAAAAATCAAAGTGAGCCATGATTTTGTTCCTCTTTCTATTTTAGCTCAGGTTTTTCAAGATAGCGAAAATGTAGCTTGAGAGAGCTTACACTTGCTAAAAAATGCAAATTTGCATCTTCAGATTATTTATTTATATTATCGTTTTTTTATGCTATGATACACAAAAGGAGTGGATCGAATGAAAAAGAAATTGAATTGGAAAGTCCTTTTTTATCTAGGCTTATTGACTTACTTTCTTTTAAGCGGGATCTTCGCATTCTTTGGCGTCGAAATACCGTTTCTTTATAAACGTTGATCTTCACGTTTTCTCAGAACCATATCATTCAACTCTTTGCTCTATGTTAAGAGAATCCATCATTCTATCGTCCATTCAATCTAATCAGAAAAGGTGATTTTCTTGTCCATTTTATTTGATCTATTGCAGCTGCTTGCCGTTATCTGTATCGCGTATTTATTGTTCACAAAAAACCATTTCCTCAAACAATTAACTGCTGTTCAGAAAATGGTCTTTGTCGTTTTATGTATTTCGGTGATACTGCCGGCTCTCTACGAATTTATTACTGGTTTTGCGCAGGGATTTTGGGAACGGTTGTGATTGACGTTCCTTACAAAACTCGCTGCCTTTACAAGACAAATAGATAGCTTATATCTACCAATCCTTTCTCCTTTTATTCAAGCAATGAACCAATTCTTTGGTGCTTAGAATACTAAGAAGAAAGGTTTTTTGTCTTTTTCTGTGTTGAAGTATTTTTTGATCGCACAAAAAAAGAACCCCTCAAAAGAGGAGTTCTCAAGGCTTGCTTACATCATGCCGCCCATACCCATTGATGGGTCCATTGCAGGAGCTGCTGGCGCTGCTGGTTCTGGTTTGTCGGCAACGACTGCTTCAGTCGTTAATAATAATGCGGCAACAGAAGCTGCGTTTTGTAATGCAGAACGCGTCACTTTTGTTGGGTCAACGATCCCAGCTTCTAGCATGTTTACCCATTCGCCAGTTGCTGCATTGAAACCAACGCCTAAGTCAGCGTTTTTCAATTTGTCGATGATGACTGAACCTTCGTAGCCTGCATTTTCAGCAATTTGACGAACTGGTTCTTCTAAGGCACGTAAAACGATTTTGACACCTGTTGCTGCATCGCCATCTGTTTCGATTTCTGCAACTTTGTTGATGACATTGACTAAGGCAGTTCCCCCACCTGAGACCATGCCTTCTTCCACAGCGGCACGTGTTGCATTCAATGCATCTTCAATACGTAATTTCAATTCTTTCAATTCAGTTTCAGTTGGTGCCCCAACTTTGATCACTGCAACCCCACCAGCAAGTTTTGCTAAGCGTTCTTGTAGTTTTTCACGGTCAAAGTCAGAAGTTGTATCAGCGATTTGGTTTTTGATCAATTGAACGCGTGCGTCAATTGCTTCTTTTTCACCAGCACCTTCAACGATCGTTGTGTTGTCTTTATCCACAACCACTTTGCTTGCTTGACCTAAGTTATCGATGGTTGCATCTTTCAACTCAAGGCCTAAGTCTTCAGTGATCACTGTACCACCAGTTAAGATCGCAATGTCTTCTAGCATTGCTTTACGACGGTCACCAAATCCTGGTGCTTTCACTGCGACAACATTGAATGTTCCACGGATTTTGTTCAATACAAGTGTTGGTAATGCTTCGCCATCAACGTCATCAGCGATGATCAATAATGGTTTTGATTGTTGTAAGATTTGTTCTAACAATGGCAAGATATCTTGGATGTTAGAGATTTTTTTGTCAGTGATCAAGATGTATGGATTTTCTAATGCTGCTTCCATTTTATCGTTGTCAGTTACCATGTATTGTGATAAGTAACCACGATCAAATTGCATTCCTTCCACGACATCTAATTCTGTTTCGATCCCTTTTGATTCTTCAATAGTAATAACACCGTCATTGCCGACTTTTTCCATTGCATCAGCAATGTATTGACCAACTTTTTCACTACCAGAAGAAACAGCACCAACTTGTGCGATTGCTTCTTTTGAATCAACGATTGATGAAATGTTGTGTAGCTCTTCTACAGCCACTTTTGTTGCCATTTCGATCCCACGACGAATACCTAATGGGTTCGCACCAGCGGTGACATTTTTCAATCCTTCACGAACGATTGCTTGTGTCAATAACGTAGCAGTCGTTGTTCCATCACCAGCGATATCGTTTGTTTTTGAAGCAACTTCAGAAACAAGTTTTGCGCCCATGTTTTCAAAATGATCTTCTAATTCGATTTCTTTAGCAATCGTTACACCGTCATTTGTAATCAATGGTGAACCGTAAGATTTTTCTAAAACCACGTTACGACCTTTAGGGCCTAAGGTTACTTTTACTGTATCTGCTAATTTATCTACCCCACGAAGCATTGCTGCACGTGCGTCTTCTGCAAATTTGATTTCTTTTGCCATGATTTCATCACCTCAAGTATTTTTTATTTTTCTTATTCTACTACTGCAATGATATCTTTTGCAGCAACGATCAAATATTCTGTTCCTTCATATTTCACTTCTGTGCCAGCGTATTTTTCAAACATAACTTGTTCGCCAACGTTGACAGCAACAGGAGCTTTTTCACCGTTTTCGAGCGTGCGTCCTTCGCCGACTGCAATAACGGTACCCGTTTGTGGTTTTTCTTTTGCTGCTGATGCAAGCACGATTCCGCCTACAGTTTTTTCTTCTTCTTTTGCGACTTCGATAATCACACGATCACCTAATGGTCTTAACACGATAAATCCCTCCAATGAATGTTATAGAATTTAGCGTTAGCACTCTCTTGTATCGAGTGCTAACTTACAGTTTCAATATTACTCATTTTCCCAAATTTTTGCAAGCCTTTTGCTAAATTTTTTTTGCATTTCTATTTGATTGATAAAAATGGTAGGATTTTTTGTTTCTAGAAGCAACCTAGTCTATAATGAAGCAAAGGAGTGTGAGGAAACAACTATGTCTTTATCAAAATATTCTTTGTCCACGATTCTTACTTACGGCATCGTTTTTTTTCTACCGATCGCCTTCATCCCTAGCGGACATCAAGTGGCCGCAACAACGATTGGTTATTTAGTTGGTGCTACGATCATGTTTTTCTTGTATTTCAAACAAACGGAACCGTTATCGTTTGAACACAAAAAAACCAAAGTCTCAGCGATTCTTATTTATGGGCTAACAGGCATTGTCGCAGCAATTTTGTTGCAAAATCTAGCCATTTTTATCGAATCCTTTTTCGGTGAGGTCAGTGCTTCGCAGAATACCGAAAACATCATTGCCATCGTGGTGCAAAACCCACTCTTCGCTCTCGCAGCAATGGTCGGCGGGCCTATTATGGAAGAGTTTGTCTTCCGCAGAGCCTTGGTTGGTATCATTGGAAAATACAGCAATGTCTGGGTCGGTGTAGTGGTCAGCGCCGTAGCCTTTGCTTTTGCCCACAATGACAATCATCTCTTAGTCTATATCTTCCTTGGTCTATTCTTTTCTGGGCTTTATGCTTTGACCGGCAGCATTTGGACTTCCATGATCACCCATGTGGGAATGAACACTTTAGTGATTATTATTCAGTTGTTGCTTCATTACGGCTATATCCAAATGCCCTAAAGAAAAAAACGCTACGCAGAAATTTCGCGTAACGTTTTTTTCTTTATATCTTCATGCCATTGGATGCAATCACTTGCTGATACCATGCAAATGAATCTTTCTTCCGACGAGCAAGGGTCCCATTTCCTTCATTGTCTTTGTCCACATAGATCACACCATAGCGTTTCTTCATTTCCCCTGTCCCCGCAGAAACCAAGTCAATGATGCCCCACGGTGTATAACCTAATAAGTCGACGCCATCATAAGCTACTGCTTCTTTCATCATTTCGATATGAGCTTTCAGATAGTCAATACGGTAGTCATCGTGGATCTGTCCATCCTCTTCCACCGTATCCACCGCACCAAAGCCATTTTCTACAATGAAAAGCGGCAATTCGTAGCGTTCGTTGAACCAGTTCAGGACATAGCGCAAGCCTACAGGATCAATCTGCCAACCCCATTCAGAAGCATCGACATAAGGATTGTCCACCAGATCTTGGCTCTCATCATAGTCATAGGTTGGATCATTTTCCTTACCTTTGATTGCAAAAGACATATAGTAACTAAAGCCGATGTAGTCAACACAACCTTTTGCCAAAATTGCTTCATCTTCAGGGGTGATATCTAAATCAAATTGTTTTCTCTCAAAATAGCTGCGCATATATCTCGGATAGTGTCCACGGGCATGCACATCTGAAAACCAATAGCGGCGCTGCATGGCCACCGTGGCTGCCATCATGTCTTTGGGTTCGCAAGAATACGGATAGATTGGACACATCGCGATCATCGATCCGATTTGAAACGCAGGATTGATCGCATGCCCTAGCGCCACTGCTTTCGCACTGGCAACGAGTTCGTAATGGGCTGCTTGGTACATGATTTTTTCTCGGTCTTCTCCTTCGGTAAAGAACAGACCGGAATTGGTAAACGGCGCAAAATCTTCTTTGTAGTTTGCTTGATTATTGATTTCATTGAAGGTCATCCAATACTTCACTTTCTTTTGATAGCGCGTAAAACAAACTTCTGCAAAGCGGACAAACAAATCGATCAACTTACGGTTACGCCAACCTCCGTATTCAGTAACTAAATGATAGGGCATTTCAAAGTGAGAAAGGGTAATAACCGGCTCAATGCCATAACGTAAACACTCATCGAATAATCGATCATAAAAGGCCAGGCCTTCCTCATTCGGCTCGCGTTCATCACCTTTTGGAAAAATACGGGTCCAGGCAATCGATGTTCGGAAGCACTTCAACCCTAATTCGGCAAAAAGCTTGAGGTCTTCAGGATACCGATGATAAAAATCGATCGCTTCATGATTGGGATAACTTTCGCCCGGTTGGATACCTTCCGTGATTCGGCGAGGAATTCCGTTGCCTCCTACAGTCATGACATCAGCGACACTCACGCCTTTTCCGCCCGCACGATAACCGCCTTCCAATTGGTGAGCAGCGACTGCGCCACCCCATAAAAAATCGTTTCTAAGTTTATTCATTTCTGTTCAACCTGCTTCCTTGGTATTAAACGATCTCTGTTTCTTGTTTATAGTTCAAACTATCGACCTTACGAATGAAAGGATAGTAAATAAAGAAGCCGATTGCTAAAACAACAAATTGTAAAATTGCGGTCCGGATACCGCCTACTAGAAAGCCTGAAATGATCGGCGGGGTCGTCCACGGAACTTGCACAGCAGTAAATAGCGGTACGATACCGGTATAAAGTGCAAAATACGTGATCACGCCTGAAACCATCGGTGTCAAAATAAATGGTAATACCATGATTGGGTTCATGACGATCGGTGTCGCAAAAATAATTGGTTCATTGATATTAAAGAATGCTGGGATCAGGGAGAGACGTCCTAATTGTTTGAACTGCGCTGAACGGGCAAAAGCCACCATGTATAGCACGATGCCAATTGTCATTCCTGCACCAGTTACCGTCATAAATTGATCTAAAAACTGTTGGGTCACGATGTGTCCGCCATTTTCCAATGTCAATGCTTTACCAGATTCAAGAATAGCCGTATTTGCTAATGAATTGGCTTGTAAAATCGGCCCCATGATACCGCCCACGATCGTCGAACCATGAACCCCGAAGAACCACAAGAATGGCACTAAGAAGCCTAGCATCAAGGCACCGCCAAGGGAATCCGTCACACCTTGCATCGGACTTTGAATCACGGTGTAGATCCATTCGACCACGGTTGTCTGAAAGACTTTATCAAAGAAAACATAAATGCCTAATGCGATAGTCGTCAAAACAGCTGCCGGAATCAACGCTGTAAATGAGTTTGCGACATTGGTGGGTACTTGTTCTGGCAGTTTGATCCGGATGTCGCGTTTTAAGAACCACGTATAGCCCCAACCCACAAAAAGTCCCACTAAGATGGCACTGATCATGCCTTGTCCACCGGTCCACGTCTTATCAATGACATTTGCGATGGTCACATTTGCTTCAGCATCCGTTACACTTGACTCCATAGTTAATAAGAAAATAACTAAACCAATCATTCCTGCAGGGAGTCCTTCGTAACCTTCTGCTTTTACATATGAATAGGCGATGCCCATTACGGCGAAAAAGGCCATAATTGCAAAAGAGGCGCCATAGGCTTGGTTGAAGTATTCACCTAAGCCGCTATTCGTTACCCAATCCGCAATCGACTGGACGGGAAAGTTTGCTAATAGTAGGAAAATCGATCCTACGATTGAAAAGGGCATCGTATAGAGCATGCCGTTCCTTAATGCAGTAATTGCTTTCGTATTGACAAATTTTAATATTGGGGGTAATAATTTCTCATTGATCCATTCGTTCATCTAACATCACTCCTAAAATAAAGTTCTATCCACCGGCCGGTGAATCCGCTTACAAATAAATCTTAATGGATAATATGCTCCTTGCCTATAGCTTCTCTGAGATATGAAACATGTTCCAACAAAAAAAACAGCCGAAGCTGTTTTTTTTCATTGCTTAGATTTGCTTGTAGACTTGGTGGGCCAAAAGTTCGATCAGTGTAATCACCGGGACTTGCGTTGTCAGGTTCAAATCGACTTCTTTTCCGCCACTTACGACGGGCATATAATAAGATATATTATAGTCCGCCATTTGGGCGATCGTCGATTTTTCATCATTGGTGATGCTGAGTACTTTTGCCCCATACCGTTTAAAGTCCTCCGTTTGCTTGATCATTTGAATGGTTTCACCCGACACCGATAAAATGATCGCTAACGTATTTTCCATCCCACGAGGCGGTACTGGTAAAAAGGGATCGACGATGCTATAAGCATTGATACCTAAGTTGGCAAAATAGCGACTGCCATAAGTACCAAGAATCCCACTTGTGCCAATTCCAGAAAACGCCACATGGCGTGCGGAAAGAATCAGTTCTACTGCCGGCTGGATAAACTTACGGTAATCTTCATTATTGACTTTTTTTAAGAATGTATTGACTTGAATCGTTGCATCATAGAAAAGATCAAACGCTCGTGCGTCTTGTTCCTTTTTTTGACAGATCGCATACTTTAACTCTGAATATCCACGATAGCCCAATTTCGTGATACATCGTAAAATCGTCGACGTTGAGACGTGGCATGCAGCTGACAATTCGCGGATCGTCAGTTGATCGATCTCTTCAAAATGCTGGACAATGTACTTATAAACAGCCATTTCAAGCTCGTTCAGACGCTTGATTTTTTCTTCATCAAACATACCTGCTGCCTCCACCCGACAATTTTATCCTTTGTTGATCGATTAGATTGCAAATAACTCCGTCGCTTTGTCAGGATCGGTATCATAGACTTCAAATGTTTCTCCAACACCTAGATCATGTTCTTTCATGGTGTTGACCATCGTTAAGTGTGCCAACTCTTTCAAGTTGTTTTCTTTACTTAAATGACCAAGATAGACCCGTTTGGTATTGTCGGTCAAGATATCCGTCATGACCAGAGCGCCATCTTCATTCGATAAGTGACCACGGTCTCCAAGAATTCGCTGTTTGAGGCTCCATGGGTAAGGGCCCATTCGCAGCATTTCTAGGTCATGGTTGCTTTCCACAAGGTACGCATCGGCACCTTTGATAATGCCTCGCACATGATCGCTGCAATAACCAGTATCCGTCAGCATCACGAATGATTTGCCGTCTTTATGGAAACGATAAAATTGCGGCGCTGCAGCATCGTGGGAGACGCCAAAGCTTTCAATGTCCAAGTCACCCAAGGTCAGCACTTTGCCCATCTCAAAGATGTGTTTTTGTTCGACAGCGACATTGCCAATCATTGGGTCCATCGCTTGCCATGTTTTTGTATTCGCATAGACATCAAGTTTGTATTTTCGTGCCAGTACTCCAACACCGTGGATATGGTCCCGATGTTCGTGGGTCACAAGAATGGCGTCCAAGTCTTCTGGTTTGCGCCCTACTTCATCCAATAATGAAGTGATCTTCTTGCCGCTCAAACCGGCATCCACTAAGATCCGCTTTTTATTGCTTTCGATATAGAGCGAATTTCCTGAGCTTCCGCTGGCTAGAATACTTACTTGAAAGGCATTTTCCTTCATCATGGTTTACGTGACTTCCTCTCTGGTTGTTTCAACGAGTTCCATTATACCCGCTTTTTTATGGATTTTCTACCTTTTGAACGGCATTATTCGTGATGATCCGATTGCTGAAGGCATTGACCGTTTCGATTTGGATGGTGTCATCGCCATCTAATTGGAAAGCAATAAACCATGCAGGAATATACACATTTTTTTCCCTAACTTTTAAAATCATCGTATAGGCTAATTCCGTCCAGAGAATTTTCGAGTGACTCGGCAGCTTGTTGTTTAGATAAAGCGTATTTACTGCTTCTTTTTCTGAATAGACCGTCATCTTTTCCCTTAGAGGCGTAATATTGGAGATATGTGTTTGCGTGTAACGGGCAATCTGCAATAGATCATCCGTTTGTTCTAAGGTGATATCGATTCGACTTGAGCTGTCATTGAAAGGAATGCCTTCATAGGATTGAACCGCCACCACGGTCGGATGATTGGCGTTCAAGACAGAGAGGTTTTCCAAATAGTCATATTCATCCCCAAACAGGACTTGGTCTTTTCGTTGCAAAAAACCATTGACGGTTTCTTCCGTTTGGGAATCATCACTGATGTAAAAGCCATTGGTTGAGACATGGATCAACTGCTGCCCTTTGACCGTCGACCCTCTTTTGAACTGAGTATTAAGTTGCGGATTTCGTAGTTCCGCATCAAAATCCGTCTGTTCACCGCTCAAATAATAGCCACTCAAGACCTCGTCTGATAATTCGCCAGAATACCGAATGTCCTCAGAATCAAGTCGTTGTTCGATAGGAATCGTTTGGTTTGATTGTGAAACCATCTGATGCTCACTGCGAGCCTCACTATAAACATTGAATAAAAAGACATTCAGACCAAGAAAAGCGAGGAAAAAAATCCATTCGATTCGTTTAAAATCCAATTAATTCTCCTCCGTTTCTGCTAATTTTGTCATTAATGCATCATAACTGATCCAAGACGAGTCATAATTGACATACCAAGCAGGCGTCAAATCAACAAGTGGTGCATCTTTGATCTCCCCCCATTGATAGCCGACGATGATCTGTTGCAACGATTCAGGATCAGCCCCTGCCGCAATCAGCTCATTTTTGACCGACAAACTAGAGGGCAATTCAATTTCCGTTTCAGAAGGAATCGGCACTTGGATCGCGTTCAAGCTGGCAGAAATCGTCATTTCCCGACTGCCGGTCTGACCACTTTCTGAAAAAGCCACACTGATCACCCCTTGACCACCAGTACTAAAGACTGGATAGCCTTCAACGAAAACCCGATAATCCAAGTGCTTGTCTTGTTGATCAAAATAGCGGATCGTCCCAAAATTGTTGCCTAAACGAATAATATAATCCGCACTCAACATCGCCAGATCCGTTTCATCGGAACCATCTGTGGTGGTTTCAAACTTGACTTGCTGTTGATCTTGCAAGACCGTCATGTTTTGCCCACCTTCATAATAGTAGGTATCGACACTTTCATCATTGATTTTGACGTTTTTAGGATTGCTGAAAAAGGCTTCTCGAAATAAACTCTGAGACTGTGTCGAAGAATAGTAGCTGTATTTTTTCAGCTTGATCGAATCTTGCGTATAATATTGATTGCTGGATCGTTCTTGATCAGTCCTCATTGCCGTCCATTCCCGAGGATTGTCTGCCAGTAAGTGTTTTACTTGGCTTTTATCCCAGTCGATCTTGCCTCGAACTACTCGTTGATGGGTAAAGTCAACAAATTGGATCGTGTTTTCTTCGAGATCAAACTGGATGCGAGAAAACGGAAAATCCTCTGTTTCACTTTCGTCCTCTAAGGACAGCTCTTTATCAAAGGTTTTCTCGTAGTCTTTTAAGTAAAACGTCGTATAGTAGTTTAAGGATATTCCTTGATTGACTTCTTGGGCTTTTGAAAAAGCTTGTTCCTCACCATAGGTCCGCAGGGTCAAATCACTGATCGTTGCCTCGTTGATCACCTCTTGGATCTCTCGAATCACCGCTTCAGAATTGGTTTCTTTGATATCCTCTTCATCATTCCAAGTCAGATATAGGGGCAAAAACAAATCGCTTTTTTGTTTGTAGGTTTGAACCGAAGGATTGACGCCAGTGTCTGTTTCCGTGCTGGCATTGTTGAACCCGGTCGGATTTAGCCAAATCATATAGGAGAAATAAAAACTCAAGGCGATCATCACGATCAAGCCTACACGAATGATTTTTTCTGAGATTCTCATACCCACCAATCCTCCTCATACGGTTCATACGGCAACATGATGTAAAATGTTGACCCGCGATTTTCTCGACTTTCCGCCCAAATCGCACCGCCATGAGCTTTGATGACTTCACGTGAGATCGCCAACCCTAAGCCGGTGCCTCCTTGTTGGCGGGCTCGAGCTTTATCGACTCGGTAAAAACGATCAAAGATCTTCGTGAGATCTTTTTTCGGAATTCCTAGTCCTTGGTCATTGATGCTAAGGACGATGTTGTTATGAGTCTCCATCAATTTCACCGTAATAATCCCACCATCTGGGGAATATTTGATGGCATTATTCATGATGTTGTCGATCACTTGGATCATTTTGTCCGTATCGACTTCCACCCACAATTCTCGTTTGGTGAACTCGCGGCGAATCAAATATTTTTTACTTTCATTCGTCACCATCATGTCAAAACGATCCAACACGAAATTAACCATTTCATTGAAATTGATATATTCCAACTGCAGTTGCGAATTGCCACTATCCATCCGCGACAGACTCAACAAGTCATTGATCATCCGAATCATTCGATCCGTTTCATCCAAGGTCACTTTCAAAAAGTTCGGCGCAATTTCCGGGTCTTTCCAAGCACCCTCACTCAGCGCTTCGATGTAGCTGCGCATACTCGTTAATGGTGTCCGCAACTCATGAGAAACGTTGGAGACAAATTCTCGCCGTTCCTGCTCATTCTTCTCTTGTTCCGTGACATCGTGCATTACGGCAACTAGACCGGAAATGAACCCGGACTCTCGACGGATCATGGAGAAATCAATGCGCAAAATCAGATTTGTTCCCGTCGAATCATTGCTAGGACGCTCCAATAGCATGTCTTCAGGATTTTCCAAAAGCTTTCGTAACGTGTATTCTTCATCGATTTCCAATAACGTCAAAATCGACTGCCCGATCGCTTCTTCGTTGCTGACATTTAACAAGGACATCGCCATCTCATTGATGGTAATGACTTTGCCTCGTCGGTCGGTGGCAACAACCCCATCTGTCATGTGAGACAAGACGCTGTCCAACCGATTTCGCTCGGACTCCATCGCCTCTTGGGTCTCTTCGATTCGTTCCCCTAATTGATTAAAGGTTTCCGCCAGTTGCCCCAATTCATCTTTTCCATGAATCGCGACCTTGCGGCTATAATCTCCTTTGGCGATACGAATCGCTTGTTCCCGCATCTCTCCAATTGGTTGGGTAATGGAACGAGAGACCAATAGTGCCACAATGATCGAAATCACTGCCGCAATCAGCGAGGCGGTAACAAAGATGACCGCTGTTGTACTAACTTCATTGTATTTTGACTCAAGATTGCTCCGTAAATAAAGGGTTCCTAAGACGGTATCCCCTGTCGGTGATTGGATCGACTGGACGATATTGAACACCCGTTGTCCGCTCGATTCATCATAAAGGACTTCACTACGGTTCGTATCGTAATCACGGTAATCATTTTTTTCTCCCACCGATCCACGATCATTGATATTGGTGGTTGCACGAATAATCCCTTGCTCATCCACCACCCGCATCTCCAAAATTTCCGAAGAGTTGGTACTCGTTAAGATTCGATTCAAGGAAGCATTCATGGAATCCCAATCCAAACCGTCATCATTGTCCATGCGACTCAATTCAGAGCCTAATGTTACCACTAACGTGCTGGCCCGTGCCTCCATGTCGCGTTTGAAGGCATCGACCGTTGTTCTTTCCAATTCGCGAATAAAATACGCCCCGATAATCTGGATCGCAATCAATAAGATCAAGATAAAAGTCAGGGCGATTTTGAAGTTCACCGATTGAAAAAAGCGAACCTTATTTTTCATAGCTTATTCCTGTTCTGGGTTCCGCAAGTAATAGCCCACTCCGCGACGAGTAACCAAATAGTTTGGATGGCTCGGGCTGTCTTCGATTTTTTCACGCAAACGGCGCACCGTCACGTCAACGGTTCGGACATCACCAAAGTAGTCATAGCCCCAGACAGTCTGCAATAAATGTTCTCGGGTCATCACTTGACCAAGATGTTTTGCCAAGTAGTGCATCAATTCAAACTCCCGGTGCGTCAATTCGATGGCTGCACCATTTTTAGTGACCATGTAGGCATCAGGATGAATCGTTAAATCACCAATCGTTAATTCGCTGTTGGCATTGTCGTCTGCTTCCTTCGCAGCTGCCGAGCCGCGACGCAGATTGGCTTTGACGCGGGCCACCAATTCCCGGTTTGAAAATGGTTTGGTTACATAATCGTCCGCACCAAGCTCAAGGCCTAGTACTTTATCGATTTCAGAATCTTTGGCTGTGACCATGATGATCGGCATGTCATGGGTTTTGCGCACTTCCCGTGCAACTTCCAACCCATCCATTTTTGGTAACATCAGATCAAGTAAAATCAGATCAGGATCGACCTCGGCTACTTTTTCTAATGCCTCTTCTCCATCATAGGCGGTATATACTTCATATCCTTCTTTGGTTAAATTAAATTTGACGATATCAGAAATTGGTTTCTCATCGTCCACGACTAGGATCTTTTTCAAAAATGTCACCTCAATTTTTTTTGGTTTCTTACTTATTATACATTATTTAAACAGGCTTTTCATCTTTCCCAAAAACCGCCACCTCATTCTTAAGGAAAGCACAAAAAAAGAAAGGCACGGGGCCTTTCTTTTTTACTCTTATAAAAGCTGGATACCGATCCCTAACAACCCAGGACCCGTGTGGACAACTAATGCGGGAGAGATTTGCCCAAACAAGATTTCTTTGACCTTTGGAAATTCGGCTTCTAATCTTGCCCTCATCTCTTTGGCTTCTTGTAGTGCATCACCTTGGGCCACAGCTAAACGCACATGGCGATGATCACCGATGAATTGCTTGATCAAGTCGACGGTTTTGTCCAAGCTTTTCTTCCGTCCACGAGATTTTGCGACCGTATAGTAGATTCCCTCTTCATTACAAGAAATGATGGGATTCAATTTTAAAGCATTACCTAAGATGGATGCGACAAGACCGATCCGGCCGCCTTTTTGTAAATACTCTAAGGTAGCTACGTTGAAAAAGACTTTGTTTTTCGGGACTTCATTCGTTAGTTGTGCCCGCAATTCTTCCCAGGTCACGCCTTTTTCTAACAGTTCTGCTGCACGAATCGCTTGCAGCCCTGCACCGATTCCGATATTTTTCGTATCAAGCACGAAAACCTCAAGGTCGGTCCGTTGTTCACCTAACAGGCGAACAACATTAAACGTTCCACTCAATCCGCTGGAGATGGTTACGGCAAAGACTTTTTCATACCCATCGGCTTTGATCCGATCAAAGATTTCCCCGATCGCCGCGCCATCAGGTAATGAAGTACTAGGAATCTCTTGCGGCAAACGTTCATAAATTTCTTCGGCAGTAATATCAACTTTATCGGTATAGGTCCGATCCTTGTAAATAATTTGCAATGGCAGCATATACATGCCGTATTGCTCCATGATCTGTGCGGGAACATCGGTACCTGAATCAACTAATAGGGCAATTTTCTCTTTATTCATGGGCTTCTCCTTTATGTGTTTCTAAATAAATGACTTCTAATTCGATTGTTTTTTCTGCCAACAATTTATTAGCAAAGGAACGCGTTGCACCTTTCATGGCCACTAATTCAATCGGGATTGGTTCCGATGCCATTTGCTCGGGCTCTCCCATTGCTTCTTTGCCAACAAGATGAATTGCTTTTTCTTGTTCTTCACAAAATACATTATAGGCATTTCTGATTCCGACAGCTTTCCCTTGAAAAAGGATGCCTGTCTTTATTTCTGGAATCGTCAACACTTGCTTCAGCATCGTGATCGCGATCAAAAATGCGAGATGCTTTTGGTTGTAACGTTTTTTTTCTGGTGCGGGGATCATCCCTTTTTTGACATAATTATTGACCATAGACGAGGTCAATAGCGGATGTTTTTCTGTTTGAATCACTGGTGATAAATATTGGTCAATCAAAGTGATTACCTGATCCATATACAGTTCCAGGGTCGGTAATTCTTCCCACCTAGGCAGATGGAATTCCAGTAGCGATTCGCCCCATGTTTTCATGTCCGATTGTAATTTTTCCATGTCATCCTCCATTTTGACTAACAGAAGGTTAGATTATCACAAACTAATCATCTAGTTTCGATAACTAGATACATTTTATCACGGCTTTCTGAGTTTTTAAAGCATTCTGATCAATCTTTTAAGAATTTCCTATCATTTGAAATTGGGGAATGAATGGTATTTTTTTAAGATAACCTCTGTTTTCCAACTGAAAAAGCACACATTTTTTTCAAAAGAATGATTGATTTTTAAACAACGGAGTGCTAAGATAATGAAGTACTTTTGGTACGGGCCGTTAGCTCAGTTGGTAGAGCAGCTGACTCTTAATCAGCGGGTCGCGGGTTCGAGCCCCTCACGGCCCATTGGGTGCCAAACCCACGGAACAGGTAAATGTTGGTGCGAAAGCATTTCGAAAACATTTATGCTGTTCCATTTTTTTGTTTAAGCCTTTTTTGATCACCTTGAAAAGATGCACCAGGGTTTCCTTCTCCACTGCTGATCATTCAGAAACTTATATGACTCTCCTTAACACTTATCTCTATCCCCAAAAAACACCTCGCTTCTAAGTAGTTCAGCTATGCTCTTTTCAAAAATCAAAGTAATTCGGTCTAACTTTTTAGGAAGAACTTCCACTTCTCAGACGTCTTTCAATGATAGATTGCTGCCATTTATTACAAATATTAGAAACCTTTTGATTCAGCCTCCCTCTTTTTCCCGTTAACTTTAAACTAACTTAATTGCATTTCGTTAGTTTGTTATCAACAAGGAAGTATTAGATTTTAGTAACTGTTTAAGTCCCTTCAAATCCTTTCCCTTTTTCTTTTCGTTTCTTTTTGCTCCTCCAATAAATACCAAAAAAGCGTTCCATCAACATTTAGTTAACGAAACGCTCTATACATTGTTAAATTATGAATTCAGGTGTTCTTCATTTATGAAGTTTAAGAATAGATCACTTTTTCTTATTAAGGTAGCTTCCCTATCCACTCCATAGAAACATTATATTTCAGTGTTCTTTTGGGTTATCTTTCTATCGATCCTATTCCTCTTGGTTTTCTATCAGTACTCGAATTGGCGATAGTAGCGCCGAATTTCCATTGGGTGACAATTCATTTGTTCGACATAGGCATCAATGCGCTGCGTCACACAATGCATCAACAAGTGGGACAGCACTCGGCCGCGATATTTCTCACTGATTCCTGAAACAGGATAATCCTTGGTATCGATCAATGTATAGTTTCCACAAATTCTTGGCAATAATTTAGCTACTCTTTCTGATAATGGACGTTGCTCGTCTTCTCCTAAAAACACTGTGACAGGTGTGGTTTCGTCAACGATTTCCAACGTTCCGTGAAGAAACTCAGCAGCATGGATCGATTTTGAACGCAACCAGCTTTGTTCTTCCCAGTAGCACATGGCGTAAGAATAGACTGCGCCCCATTGATTTCCTGCACCGATGAAATAATGCATCGCATCATGACGATGCTGCTCCGCAAATGCTCGCCCAAATTCGTCCGCCTGCTTTTCAGCTTCTACTAATCCTTTTGCTAAATATTGATCCAATTCTCGATAGTAGGTGTCGTAATCAGGAAAATCCCCATGGTTTTTCATCAATCGATCGGCAACCATAAAGAATTTGATTTGTTCGGTTCCCGGTGCAGGATACGTGATGACATGGTCACACTGTTCCGCCAAAATACTGCCTTTTGAATCAATAAATCCTAGTAATGTCGCTCCTACTTTTTTGATTTCTTCAACTGCTTTAACCACTTCTTGTGTCGTTCCAGTAACAGAGGACAAGATGACTAATGAGTCTTTGGTCAATCGACGGTTGCCGGTTGTATAGTATTCTGCCGCATGTTGGACGTAAACCGGTAAGTCACTTTTTCCATTAATGTAAGTGACAGCTTGCATCGCAGAAGCATAGGTACCGCCAATTCCTAGATAATAGATGGCGTCAAAGCCTTTTTCGTCAAGGGCATCGACTAATCTTTCAACTTCTGGACGTAGATCTAACATTCCTTGAATATCGTCAATTTGTTGTTGTTCATTAAATTTCAGCATCTTTTCCACCTCTAAATTTTACTTTTTAGCACTTGATCAAAGTCATCAAAAATACGTTTACTCAAATCGATCCCTTTAGCAGCAGCCCCGAGATAGGAGAAAATTTGGAACGGAATAACTAAGAGCAAAGAAGAAAACGTTTCTTCACATGCAACATCCAACCCAAGTGTATCGGGATTCTTTGCCGCTGCTGTGGTGATCGTATAAGCTTTTCCCACATGGGATGCTAAATAATCATGCAACAGTTGGGCTCTTGATTGATTCGGGCTTGGTGCTTCAATAAAGAAAAGCACATGTTCATGGTTGGCTTCAAGATACGGCCCGTGCATATACGCTTCCAATTCAAATCCTTGCGAAGGCACTCGAATCGTTTCCGTAAATTTCGTTTCAAATTCTTTAGCGGTTCCCCAGTTTGGTCCATAACCGACTGCCACAAACCGATTCGCTAGTTTAAAAATACTTGCGTTTTTCTCAAAAAAATCAATTGTCTTAGCAATGACCTGAGGAATGGCTTCAATCATCTCCTCTAACTGATTTTTGATCATCGACACTTGGTCGTCGGATAATATACCTTTGCTGTAGCCAATAGATACCCCCATTAAATAGAGTTGCAATACTGTTGCTACATATCCTTTGGTCACGAATCCAACGGTCTCGATCCCAGTTCCTAGATCAATGCTTTCGTTAACTTTTTGAGCAAGGGGACTTTCGGGATCACTGCTTAAACCGATCGTATAAATATCTTGCTTGGACAACTGCGCCACTGCATCTATCGTAGAAGCACTTTTTCCGCTTTGAGAAACCGCCAAAACTGTCTCGACTTCTTTAGAAAGATGGCCGTAATGATTAAAGTGGTATGGCTCTTCAATCGTGACAGTGATCTGCGCTAATTTCTCCATTGCGTACTTTGCTGCTAAACAGGCATTGGCAGAAGAGCCCGTTGCCAAAATCAGTAAATTCTCGATTGCAGCTCTTTTTTCTTCTTTTTTAGGAACAAACCCCTGCAAGATCTCAACTAGGGTTGCTTGCTCTTCTTGTATATAGTCCATCATCGTTGCCACAACAATTCCTCCTTAAAAGAGTCCAATCAAGGATCCTAAAATACCTACGACTGCTAATCCCAGCAGAATAATTAGCGGCTTGACTTCTTTTTTCAAAAGATAAAAGACAGCCCCAAAGGCTCCCAATGACAATATTTTCGGAACGATATCATCAAAGATGCTTTGAACCGTAACTGCATTTTCTCCTGAACCAATCTGCAACGGAATGTTGATATCGATCATCGTAGCGGTCATTCCTCCTACGACCATCAAACCAATGATTGCAGCGCCATAAGTTAAACTTTCCATCAAACCGTTTTCCTGAATTTTCTTTAAAAATCCTGTCCCAAGTTTATATCCCCAACCAGTCGCAAAATAACGAAATAGTAGATGAGGAACATTGAAAATCACTAGAAACAGAATCGGACCTAGGATATTTCCTTGTAATGCCAATGAAGTTCCTACCCCAGTAGCAATTAGTCGCAACGTTCCCCAAAAGAAGGAATCACCGATTCCCGCTAAAGGGCCCATCAAAGAGGTCTTGATGTTATCAATCGCTGAAGAATCAAAATTTGGATCATTGACATTTTCTTCTTCCATCGCCGCATTGATTCCTAAAATAAGCGTGACGATATGCGGGGTCGTGTTGAAAAATTCCAGGTGCCGTTTCAACGCATCGGCCATCGATTCTTTTGTTTTGTAGAGTTTCTTTAAAATCGGAATCATCGCATAGACATAAGCTAGGTTCATCTGTCGCTCATAGTTCCATGAGAACTCCATTTGAAATGAACGCCAGAAGACACGATTCAACTCTTTTTTGGTAATTTCGGGTTTCTCATTAGAAGTCTTCATCATCATCTAGTACCTCCCCTGAAGTCATTTGAATAGATTGCCCTTGTCCACGAATGTTTCTTAAATTCACGACTACAACAGCCGTTATTGCTCCGAAGATTGCAATCCCTGTAACAGGAATCTCTAAATAAGCTGCTAATGCAAAACCTAAAAAGAAGTACGGTGCAACTTGTTTGTTAATCAGTAACCTAGCCAGCATGGCAAACCCAAGGGCTGGAATCAAACCAGTTGCAACTGATAGGCCGTTCTGTACAAAGGCTGGAATCATAGCCAATAATTTACTAATCGTATTGCTGCCTACCATAAAGGAGATCGTCACTACAAGGGCTAACATCAGAGATAGGCCAAAACCTGCTAATAAGTGCATTCGTTCTACACCTTTGTAGTTTCCATCTGCCGCGTATAAATCGGCTTTTTGGTTCATCATTGGGATAAGCAACCCCAAGTAAACATTTTTCAAGATAAGGGTCAATGTGGCGATTGGAAGTCCCAACAGTAAAGCCGTCTCGGTTCCCGCTCCTGCCGTAATTGCGAAAGCTGTACCCAGAATCCCTCCAGTTACGACATCTGGCGGAATAGAAGCACCGACAGAAAATGAGCCGATAAACGCTAACTCTAGTGTTGCACCCATAATAATTCCAGTGTTTATGTCCCCCAATACGATTCCTGTAAACAATCCAGTGACAATCGGACGCGACAGTAATGACGTTCCTAATGCGTATTCAGACTGCGCAATAAATGCAACAATTCCAAGTAATATTGCTTGCAGCATCTCTTTTGCTCCTTTCTTTATAAAACATCTTCGACAGCGACTTTTTTATCCGAAGGTACTTGACGGATATCGACAGCGATTCCTTTTGCAACCATTTTTCTCAAGAGTTCTTCTTCTGCTGGTAAAACATTGACTGCTTTGCCAATATTTTTAGAGCCTTCTTTGGCTTTGATCCCACCGAGATTGATCTTGTCGATCTCTGGACAGTTTTCTGCTAACTTATACGCATCTTTGATGGAATCAACTACGATGAATAATTTGTATTTATCCGTTACACCGCTTTGCAGGGCATGAATTGAATCCTCAATTGATTTGATCACCAGTTTTACGCCTTGCGGTTTTGCTAATTTGATCGTTGTCTTACGAATATCATTTGTCGGTACATCATCATTGGCAATCAAAATACAATCTGCGCCTAAATTTTGGGTCCAAGAAAATGCGACTTGGCCGTGTAATAGACGATGATCGACTCGTGTCAAAATAATCATGTCGTCCCTCCTAAAATTCTTCTTCTTCGATTTCTTTTGCTACACTATCATTGCAAAACTGGATCATATCTTTCGAATTTGCCAGCGCTTGATGGATCGTTTCTGAAATTGCACCTCCCCCTTGAAGTTGTGTCGTCAATTCAATCAACAATGGCAAATTCAAACCTGCGATTAAATAAAAATTTGGTTGTTGGATATAACGCAAAAATTCATTGTTCACGCTGCCGCCAAAAATATCTGTGATAACGATCACTTCATGTTCTTTATATGTTTCCATCAGGGTATCTACCGTTGTCGTTAGATCAAATGCTTCGTCCACATAACAGTCAATCGCAAGGACTGATTGTTTTTTACCGCAGATAAGTTCTAACGAATGCAAGATTCCTGATGCAAATCGTCCGTGGGATGCTAAAATAACGAGTCGTTCCACTGCTTTCACCTCACTTTGCTCCAAGTTACATCTTACTAAACGCAAAAAGCGTGCCAAAAAAAGTGGCACGCTTTTCTTATCAATTAAAAATCCGCTTCAACCATTGAAGAATCAGTGTTTCCAAACAAAACATCATAGATGTAGCAAACTTCAGATTCCGGTATCGCGACACTGTAAACCTTTTCAATGACACTAAATGCTTTTTTGATCTCATTCAGCTGTTTTTCATGACACTGGAGTAATGTGTCGCTGGCATGATAAGTATCAATGGCTTCATTTCGAATAAGACGCTCAATTAAGCAACTCGTATGGACAAACAACGCGAGTTTGCGATCATTGGCGATCCGTTGCTGCCACATGCGCTCCAGATTTCCCACGAAAAATTCCATTTGAGAAATCACTTTTTCTGTATCTAGAATCGTTACCGATTGAATCACTCGATCCAATGAAAAGTTTCTTACTAATTGATTGTTCACATAGGCAATCATCTCTTCATCCAATTCTTCTTTTAGCCAACTTAATAGCACCTCTGTCCCTGCACCCGAAATTAGTTCTTCTAAAGAAATAAAAGGAGCCAGCTCTTGGCGAGGTTTAGTGGTTCCCACAACACCAACAATGTCATACGCTGCCAATGTCTGTCTTATATGTTCACTGTTTTCCAGCTGGTTGAATTCATAAGGAAGGATCCGAATCTGTAAATGATCAGGAATACTCTTTTCTAATAAGGTAGAGATTTGAACAGCAGTTCCAATTCCGGTTGAACAAGTTGTAATGACAACTTTCTCTTTTTTCACTTTTGGAAGAATGATTTCCCATTCGTTTTGGTGAAAGGTATTTACTCGCTCTGGAATCTCTCTCAAGGAAATATTCTGTTGGATACACTCCCCCACAGCGAGGGCTACACTTGTCGTTACATTGTTCATCATAACAATTGGAACCGCCAATTCTGGAATATATTGATAGACTTCTTTCAAAGATCCCATGTCGAACAAGACAACGAGTCCATTAGATACATCGTTTTTCTGAATATAGGTGGTAACCCTTTCCGCAATTTGTTTGGGCGTGACCTCTAATGGCATATCGAAAGACTGAAAAACCGATTCATTCAATAAGCGGTTCGCAACATTCGCGATACTACTGGCGGTTGCGTAACCATGGGCTACTATGATGCTGCGGGGGAGCGATGAATCTTTGGAATACCCCATATCATTGATATAAAGTGTAAAAATGATTCGGTCCATACTTGTTAACTCGATATCCAATGCTTTTTGCACTAGGCCTAACAAATTCTCGGTGTAACGGTCACTTGTAGAATAATGCTTTTTCACACTTTTCAATAGATTTTCTGTCAATAAAAGTTTGTCTTGATCATCCGGCAGCCACTCCACATTTCTCCGCAACCATAAATAATAACTGATTGTATAAACCATGCTACCATTAAAACTGATTTGAAAAGAATGCTCGATCTGCTCCATCATTCGCTGAACATGCTCTGTCACAAAAATCATTGTCCGCTGCTTTTGTTCCTGTTTATGATCAAACAATAAATTTTCGAAAAGCCTTTCGATCACTTTTGAAATAGGCTCGGCTGCCGCCGCAAAGTCCTGCCCTGCTTGGACATAATTAAGTAAGATCTGTTCATACGTTTGAATGATCTTTTGTTGTTCGGGTTCACTTTCCGCAGTTAGCTGCTGGATTTGAGTTTGGCTATCAATAAGAACCGGTTGCATTGCCCCCATTTCATTAGGTTCTTCTGTCAGTTGCAGTAAGTGTTCTGGCAAATGATACACAGTGACTGCTATTTTTTTTACTTCTCGTTTTAAACTGGCTGTATAGCTTTTGGCTGTAATAATTTTGATTGTACTTTTCAATTCACCGACATTCCCAGAAAAATGACTGGTCGTTAAAATTTCGATTACTTGAGGTGAGAGCTCTAACGGCAAACCGATACGTTTTTGTTCTTCAATAAATGCTTGCAAAATCAACTGCTTCCTTTCGGAAACTGTCCGTTCTTCCAAAGCGGGCAGTGTCGCTTGGATCGGAATTCGCCGAATAAAGGTTGTTAGAAATGTTTGTTTCAAATCTTCGGTGGTCGCAAACACCAACCGACAATCAACTGAGATTGACCGGCCCGTATCCCCCATTCGATAGATAACTCCCTGATCCAGAAAAGTGAATAATTTTTCCTGTCCTTCAGCATTCAGTCGATGAACTTCGTCAAGAAAGAGGACTCCACCGTCTGCTGCTTCAAATGCACCTCCGCGATCTTCTTCTGCGCCAGTGAAGGCTCCTTTTACATGTCCAAATAAATTGCTCGTCAATAGCTCATGGTTATTGGCATACTGTGCGCAATTGATCGTAATCAGCGGAGCATCACTTTCTAGTAATTCATTTGCCACACAATAATGATGGAACATTTTTACGAGAAAACTCTTCCCAGTTCCACTTTCTCCCGTTAATAAAAAAGGAAGCCCGCCATTTGGATAGAAGGCTGCCATCTTGATCTGTTCAATGACTTCTGCCAGACTACCTTTGCTACCGATCACACTGGAAAAGAAATCTTCTTTTTGATCAAAAAAAGGCTTTTCTTCCGCCACAGCAGCCAGACTATCATACACGTTTTTTGTTAAAGGATAATTTTGGATTTCAAATGCCTGCTTATGAAAAAAATAAACGGGTCGGGTCGCAATTTTCACAAGGCGACCTTCTTCCGTTAACTGATTCAAGTAGTGACTGATGGTATTTCTCTTGACGGAAAACTTCTCGGCAATATCTTTCGCAGTAAAGACATCGCTTACATTTTCGATAGAGAAAAAAGCTGTTTGATTTTGCAAATACGCGAGTAATTGTTCTTTCATTGTCGTTCTCCTTGTCCGCTTTCTCTGATTATCATAACTTAAAAAGCTTGGGGATGCTATAGAACTTTTCGTAGAGTGATTGTCTTTTCTAAACACAAAAAAAGCAGCATCCTTGATGGCAGCTGCCGCTTTTTATTTTATCTATACAATACTTCTATGACCAATAGCAAATCATTCAATCACTATTTCTGATTCATTTCTATTTGCTAAAATACGATAATTGCCAATGCGATAACGTCATTTGCCACTACTGTTTTCATTTAATCCTTTCCCATATTGGTGAAGGTTGCTTGTTCCTTCTAAATTTTTTCTGATCCAAGCGACAATTATTCTTGCTTGATTTCGACCCATTTTCTTTAGTTGTTTTTGTAGCTGAGGCATGTATAATACTCTATACTTCATCTAACAATTTCTCCATATCAGCTTAAGAAATACCGACCTCTTCTTTCTTTTTAGAAAGAGCCATCGCTTCTTTTAAATGAAATGGTCCCTCTCCTATCCATCCCCTTGACCGAATGTAGTAGCATTTCTTTCAGATTATTAATGAATGATGATGTTTGCTTTTTCAATCATCAGAAATTTATTATTTTTTTAAAATAACAATTTAATTTTTCTTGACCAAAAGAATTCAGAGGTTTATCCTAACTATGGAAAATCGACGACTGGATAAAAAAGAAGCAAGTGAAATTTTTTATTCAATTTGACCTTTGACATTTGTGAAAAAATGCATAAGAAACTTGATAGTGATCAAGCGCTTATGGAAAGAAATTTTTTTCTCACTAAATTTCAAAAAACGCTCTATTTTAACCAGTCAGAAAAATCATTTTAAGAAGGAGAAAGCGATGAATGAGAAACAATTACGCTGGTATAATATTGCGCTGATGGCGTTCGTCTCTGTTTGGGGACTGGGAAATGTTGTAAACAACTACGCTCAACAAGGGTTGACTGTTGTTGTTTCGTGGCTATTAATTATGGCTCTTTATTTTGTACCCTATGCATTAAGTGTTGGTCAGTTAGGATCGACCTTCAAAGAGTCAAGTGGTGGGGTCTCCTCATGGATCAAAGAAACCTCAACAAAGCGGTTGGCTTTCTTTGCTGCTTGGACTTATTGGGTCGTTCACGTGCCCTACTTGGCACAAAAACCCCAAGGAATCTTAGTATCATTGAGTTGGTTATTTAAAGGAAATGGTACATTTGTATCGACGATGGGTTCCATGGAAGTATCGTTGATTTGTTTAGCTATTTTTCTATTCTTTTTATGGATTGCCTCTAAAGGATTGACGACCTTAAAAATGATTGGGAACATCGCCGGAACAGCCATGTTCGTGATGTCGATTCTTTTTATCCTTTTAGCAGTGACTGCTCCAGCAATGACTGGTGCTGAAATTGCTACACCAAACATGTCATCTGTTTCAACCTATATCCCTAAATTTGACTTTACCTATTTAACCACGATCTCGATGCTGGTATTTGCAGTAGGTGGCTGTGAAAAAATCTCGCCTTACGTAAATAACACAAAAAATCCTGCCAAAGAATTTCCAAAAGGCATGATCTTTTTAGCCGGTATGGTGGCGTTATGTGCCTTGCTCGGCTCGATTGCAATGGGGATGCTTTTTGATGCCAACCATATTCCAGAAGATTTGATGGTCAACGGCGCTTATGAAGCCTTTCAACGACTAGGAAACTTCTACGGAATTGGCAACTTTTTTGTCATTCTTTATTCCATCGCCAATGCGTTGGCGCAAATTTCTGCGTTGGCATTTTCAATTGATGCCCCATTGAAAATATTATTGTCTGATGCTGATTCAGAATTTGTACCAAATGGCTTAGCAAAACTAAACAAAAAAGGAACACCAGTGAATGGGTATATTATGACTGGTATCCTAGTCAGCATTTTGATCATTATTCCAGCACTAGGAATCGGCAATATGACCGAACTGTATCGTTGGTTGTTGAACTTGAATTCAGTTGTCATGCCATTGCGTTACTTATGGGTCTTCTTAGCCTTTATGCTAGTCAACAAACATGCCAATCGCTTTACTTCCGATTATAAATTCGTGAAAAACACCAAGGTTGGCTTTGGGATCGGCTTATGGTGCTTCTTGTTCACGGCCTTTGCCTGCATTTTAGGGATAGTTCCTAAGCTTGATTATGCGGCAGATCCGCAAGCTTGGTTCTTCCAATTGGCCTTAAATATCATTACGCCAATCGCCTTTCTTTTGATTGGCTTGATCTTGCCGATCATTGCGAAACGTGTAAATAAAAAATAATCATTCCCTCAAAAAAGAGGTGTCCGACAACTATTTCAGTTGTCGGGCACCTCTTTCTTTGTAAATGAACTTCTTCGCCGCTCGCGGTATTTGGTCCATCCTCTTGCCGAAGCATTCATTCCTCTTTGTCGTCCTTTTTGATTCCATACTTGATCCATTGCACCTTATAGCGAAAATCTTTGATCAGCTCTTTTGCGGTCCATTCATTCGAAATGAAATCTGTCAGACTATCCATCACAACCGCCATAATAAAGTAAAGGAAACTGACGGCTTCTTGCGTATCATGGATCGTAAAGCGATTTTCTTCTAACAGTTCCAACCACTGACGAATCATGGGCGAATCGTCAGGGATCGCATCGCGCTTCGTCCAGGCATTGCTTTGGGTACATAAGTGGATCATTTTCCAATGATCATCTTCAGGTGACCATTGACTGCACCAAGCCAAGTATTCTTCGATCCCTTTGAAAAAATCATTTTTGTTGCGGTTGATAAACGTAAAAATCGCAGAATGGATTTGGTTGGAATAGTTGGTGATCGCATAGTCATAGGCATCTTCTAAGTTTTGAAAGTACTTGTAAAACGCCCCTCTAGAAATGTGCGATTTTTCGACGATGGCAGAGACCTTGACTTGACTGATATGCTTGCTGAGAAATTCTTCTAAAAGCACGGCATCGATTTTTTCTTTTTTCTCTTGTTTTAAATGAAAAAATGTTGTACTTGGCAAGGGATTCTCCTCCATCATTCGCAATCTACTCCCTCTATTATAAACAAATCCCTCTACTTTTCCACTCAGACTTGTGCAGTTTCTCTTGATGGGGCGTTTTGTTCGATGAGATTGCCATCTTCCATTCGGAAAATGCGATCACTCCATTGGATCATTCGCTCGTCGTGGGTGACCATGACTGTCGCTTTCTTTTTCTCATGTGCTTCTTTCACCAATAACTTCACGACTTCATACGCATGATCGGTGTCTAAGCTGGCAGTTGGTTCATCCGCTAAAATCAAGCTTGGGTCATTAAACAACGCCCTGCCGATCGCTACTCGTTGACGTTCCCCACCAGATAAATCGCGGGGAAACTTGTCTTGAAGGTCGAGAATATCTAATGAAGCAAGCAATTCATCAATCCGTTCCTTTTCCTTGGCTTTTCCTGAAACTTTGTCGACCAAATAAAATTGTTCCTTTACCGTTAGAAAAGGGATCAAATTCGAGCTTTGCAAGATAAACCCAATCTCTTTAAAACGCAACTTCCCTCGTTGCTTTTCATTTAATTGGGAAAAGTTCACCTGGTTGATGATGATCTCTCCAGATGTTGGACTTTGTAAGCCGCCAGCGATGGTCAAAAAGGTACTTTTCCCTGAACCAGAAGGGCCGATGATACTGACAAACTCCCCTTCTTGAACATGAAAATTCAGTCCTTTTAATGCCGTTACTTCCGTATGTTGCTTGCCAAATTTTTTTATAATATCCTTCATTACTAAAATGTCTTTCATCTTTGTTACCCTCCTATTGCCGTGATTGGATCGACTTTTGTGACCGTCCGAATGGAGAATAAGCCGCCTAGAACTGCCACGAGAATCAAGATGCCGCTATAAAGCAGCCATTGCTTTAATTCAAAGAAAAATGGCATGGCATCTGGTAAAAATAAACTGGTGCCGTATGCCGCCGCAAAGGCTAGGGCTACCCCGATCACACCGACCATAAATGCTTGCGCAATAATTGATTTAGCAATAAAGCTGGTCCGAATCCCTTGGGCTTTCATCACACCAAAAATCGCCGTTTTTTGTAGGGTGATCACATACATGAAAATTCCCACGATTGCCGTTGCAACAACAAATAAGAAGTAGATCATGGCATTTAAGGTCAAGTTTTGGGCAGAAAATCCGGGAAGCTTTTCAATGAAGTCTTCCGTTGCCAAGACTTTGAGCTGGGTTCCTTCTTGGTTATCGACTTTTGGCTCACTTGATTTGGTCACAATGATATTGATTGGCTGCTCCTTTTCAGATGCAAATGGTTGATTAGCAAACTTCATTTTCGTCCAAGTATCGAGGGAAGTATAAATCACTGGTGACACCGTATAAGACGTTTCTGGGGTGATCCCAACGACTTTGAAGGTTTCATCTGAACGCCCGATTTTCACCTGATCCCCGACCTCGATACCTTCTTCTGCTAAGTTTTCTGAAATCGTGATCTCATTTTCTTTTGAAAACTGCTTACCTTCTAAGACTTCTGGTAACAAGAACGCATCGTCTTGTGTACCAAAAACAGTCACATTGACTTGTTCATCGTTGACCGTGATGACACTGCTGTATAAACCAATCGGGGCTTTTTGGGTCCCTTCTACACGGTCTAAATCCCCTCTCGTCAATTGCGAAGCCGCAAATGTGTCATTCGCATCTTCTGATAAAACGATCGCGGATGAATCCCAGTCGACGATGGCCTTTTTAAAATCCCAGTTAAGTCCGGTAGCTAAGCCAGACAATATAAAAACAACATAGGCGATCAAAAACATGATTCCTACGATCAGCCCATATCTTAATTTTGAATAACGCATTTCTTTTATAGCCAGAAACATTGCTCTTTCCTCCTGTTTTCCAAATGTTGACAAAGTGTCACTTTTTGAAGAATACCACACAAGGTGACACTTTGTCACTTTTTACAACTCGGAAAGTTTGTAAGGTTGATCGATCATTCTTTTTCTGTCATTCACTGAGGATGTTTTTTCCTAAAGGAGTGTAAATAAAGAAAGTTGAATACTGGGCGTTTCGCGTAAAATACGCCATTTCCTTTTAACATTCTTTGCTAGATGAAAAAAAAGCATGGCAGACCGTAAATAGTCGAACCATGCTTTGGCAAAAACGAACACGAGGATTTCATTATTGGTGTTCTAGAGATCAGCTGACTTTGCTTTGTCCAATTGTGGAAATTACTGCTCGTAACTGATGACACGAAGTATCAAACTGCCGTTTTTCCTCAGGGGTAAGCGTCAATTCAATAATTTCGCGGACGCCGTTTTGGTCCACGACTGCAGGAACACCTGTGAATAAATCGTTGATGCCATATTCCCCATCAAGGTAGGAAGACACCGGCAGAATCGCTTGCTCATCATTTAAGATCGCTCGAACGATTCTTGCGACACTCATCCCTATTCCGTAAAAAGTTGCTTGTTTTCGATCAATGATTTCATAGGCGGCATTCTTTACTCGTTCAGAAAGAACCGCTAGATCGGCAACGGTCAAACGATCCTTTTGCTTGATCAATTCTACGATCGGTTGCCCACCGATCGTTGTATGGGACCAGACAGCGACTTCCGAATCACCGTGTTCCCCAATGATATACCCATGAATATTTCGTGGATCGATGGCTAATTTTGCCGCCACTTCTTTTCGAAGTCTTGTGGTATCGAGGGTCGTTCCCGTACCAACGACACGATTGGCTGACAACCCTGACACACGCCATGCTTGATAAGTTAAGACATCGACTGGGTTTGAAGCGATGACAAGCACGCCATCAAAGCCTGAAGCCATCACTTGTTTTGTGACGCTTGCCATAATTTCGGCGTTCACATCGATCAATTCAAGCCGTGTTTGTCCTGGCTTTTGGTTGATCCCTGCAGTAATAACGACGATATCAGCATCTTTACATTCCGAGTACTCTCCCGCCCAAACTTTGATGTTTTCTTGCCCCCATGACATACCGTCTAACAAATCGAGGGCTTCTCCTTCTGCTTTGTCTCTATTGACATCGATCAAGACCAATTCATTGATCAGTCCTTGATTGATCATGGAATACGCAATGCTCGTTCCAACGAAACCTGTTCCGACAACGACAACTTTTCTGCTTGTACTTTTCATGTGCGATCCCTTCCCTTTCTTTTCAAATACTTGTGCTATTGTTTTGCGTAGAGTACGCATTTTCTCAAAAAATGGATGATTTTTTGTGTTTCCTTAATAACTATGACCGGCAATCAGCGCTTTGGTTTGCTGATACAAATGAGCAGCATATTTTCCTAACACATAGCAGACGACAATCACGGCAAAGCTTGTTTCAATAATCGTTAAGGCTTGTAGAAACCCAAATATCAGTGGGTGATTCGCAAAAAACAGCGCTGATTTGAACATAGCAGTCGCCGAGATCACAAGAGGAAACGTAAATGCCGCATAGCTTGGGTAAAACCCGACTGCCAACATGTTTTTCATATAAGCGACGACACAAAAATAAATCGTTTGTGACAATAACAGCATAAAGGCGACAAACCAAGCAGAGCCTTGTTCAAATACGGAGAGGTAACCCGCTAAACAAAGAGAACCTGGTGCTGTTAAAATCGTGATCAACGGAACTGCCGCACGTTCCGTCAGCTTCTGATGGACGATTCGTTTTAAAATAATCGGCAAAAGCGCAAAATACAATACCAATGCGATCCAGACGACCACTTCCCCCAGCTCTTTAAAAAAGACCGCAGAAGTATTGGGAATGACGCCAATCCCGACGAAGGTAATAAACCAGCTTGGATAAATGTATTCCAGCGAAAGGTCGACAGGCAAAATATGCACGACAACAAAATAGATCATTAAAGCAAAATGTAAGCCGATAGCCCCCCACCAGAGCAGATCATTCACCACTGCATTGGGAATGACCCGTTCAAAAACAGTGGAAATCACCATCAGCGCCATCGTAAAGGTCGGCGCCACCGAAGCAACGATTGGGTTTTGTAACTCTGACATCGTGTGCTTAAATGTAAAGCATACTTTCAGAAGGAAGAGCCCCATGATGAAAATACCAAGGGTGCAAAACCCATTTCCAACCGTCTCCATTCCTTCTGAATACAATAAATTCCCCAAAGACACAGTGCCTAAAATCAACCCACAAATCGGGATTGGCAATGAATGTAAAAAATGCTGGATCGATGTTTTCATCAACTCATCCTTTCTTAATGTATGAAAATTTCAATTAAATTTGCTTTCTTTTTTCTCTACACTTATACTATAATCACCTGCTAACTATTTGTAAAATTGTACTTTTAAATACTAATTATAAATTTTATTAATAATAAAGGAGTCCGCAAAATGATTGAATTGCTCAAAACCTTCATTGTTGTTTATGAAACGAGAAACTTTAGTCTTGCCGCCAAACAGCTCTATAAAACTCAGCCAACGATCTCCTTGCAAATCCAACGATTAGAGGCGGAACTTGGCTTCAAGCTTTTTGAACGTAAAGGAAAACAATTGATTTTACCCACCAGCCAAGCGGAGTTTTTGTATCCTCGTGTGGTCGAGTCTCTCCGCTCATTGTCCACTATTTTTTCGCAAGCCAAAGACGCCAAAAATTTTAAAACAGAGTGTGTGCTCGCTTGTTCGAATACCACCGCCGTTTACTTACTGCCCAGCATCATGGCACAGCTGATTGCAGAATTTCCAACATTTGCCTTTGAAATCAAAATCATGAATTCGCAAGAAGTGATCGATGCCGTCGAATCAAACAAAGCCCATATCGGCCTGATTGAAAAATCAATCGTTTCGCCATTGATCCAAAAAGAATTCGTTTATCGTGATGAATTGGTGTTAGCAGGCAACCTCGCTTCTGATTTTTGGGTCTTGCGGGAAAATGACTCGGGGATGTACTACATTAACGAAACCTATCTATACGCACAGCACCTAAATCCGCAAATCATCAAAGCCAATAACAGTGAAGTGATTTTGTCCCTACTAAAACAAAACATCGGCAAATCGATCATTTCGAAACTCTCATTACCAGAAGAGTTGCCTTGGCAGGAACTTGATCCAGAGTACCGCTATCGTGATCTTTTTATCATTCAGAATCGTCAGCGTGTGACGCCGGAAATCGGAAAGGTTTATGAGGAGATTAAACGACTGTTGTTGGCATTGATTCCATAAATATTAGTCTTTTGAACCAATTAAAATGAATACAAAAAAAGACGCTGGAGTGTCGTTTGTCACTCCTCCAGCGTCTTTGTATTTTTATAATTCCTTGATAAACCGTTTCTGTTCATGACTGCTGTGGTAGCCATGGTTTTCATAAAACCTGTGGGCAGCATGGCGTTTGACATTCGAATTTAATCGAATGCCGTGCATTCCTCGCTGTCTGGCTTCTTCTTCAATTGCCGACAGTAGTTTCCCCCCAACGCCTTGCTTTTGCACTTGATTATCCACTACTAAACCTAGGACATTAAAAAATCGCCCGGCAGAATAAACTGTTGAATACGGCTGTGCTTCAATCATTCCAACTGCTTTTCCCTCTATTTCAGCAACAAGCAAGAGATGGTCCTCCTCAGCTATGATCCTCTTTAAACCCTCGATCAATACTTCTTCTTCGATTGGATAGCCTAGTACTTTCGACAAATGAGCTAGTTCTTTATGATCAGACAATGCTGCGGCTCTAATTTTCATGATATTCTCCTGTCTTTTGCTTTTGGTTCGGTCATTTCTTTAGAAAGTTTAATTTCATTTTCAACTTGGAAAAATGGTAAGTAGTCGCTTTGTGCAACCACAATAGAAAACGGAAATATACAGACAGTATACTAGCGATCACCTTATTGTTTTCACTATCTTTTTCCCGCTTGCTAAATTCCTTCAAGTTATTTTGCTAAATCAATATTTACGTCTGATCAAATGAAATGAGTGCGTACTCGTTAGGTATATACCTGATGGTCGTATATTCAAATAATTTTCCCATATCATTATAGACCGCATTTTCCAGTATCCCCACACAATTATTTTTTCCTAAAGCTAATTCTTTAAAGTCAGAATCTTTTGCAGACTCAACTTTCATAATGGACTTTGATGCAGCGATTTTAAAATCTAAGTTTTGTTTGATATGGTCGTAGATTGATCCGGCTATGATTTTATCATTAAGTCCCTTAACGATACTTTTTTTGAAATAACTCGTATCTGACATCATCGCTTTCCCATCAATGATTCGTAATCGTTTCACAAGGTATACTCTTTCACCAACCGGAAATGAAATTTTTTTTGCTAATGAATCATCAACAGTCAACTCGCGAAATTCTTGCACAATTGTTTTTTTTTCGACCTCAGTATCTGAGGATAGTGCCTTCAATCCTTGAAAATTTCCTACCTTGAATGACTTCTTGTCAATCTCGATTCTTTCAAGAATCACTACCCCTCTTCCTTTCACACTATAAACCAATCCATCTTCATTAAGCAGTTGAATCGCTCGGCGAACTGTATTTCTGCTAGTACCAAATCGCTCAATTAACGCCATTTCGGTCGGTAAAACCATTGTATCGTTATAGAGTCCCTCATTAATTTCATTTTTCAAAGTGTCATATATATCCCGAAACTTGTTCACCATAGTTTCACCTCACTCTTTCAGTTAATTATAGCATGATATCATTCTACCTATACAAAAAACTTAAATTTGTTTAAACAAATACTTGATTATTTGTTTAAACAAATTTAAAATGAGCGTAACCGGTTAAAAGAAATAAAGAAATGAGGAGGTTTTAGTATGAGTGACAAACAGTTAGCAGAGTACATGATTGAGTACGTTGGTGGAAGAAATAATATCAAAAATGTAATCCACTGCATTACACGTGTTCGTTTCTATCTAGTGGACAAAGAGAAAGCCGATACAAATAAGATAAAAGAGTTGGATGGTGTAATGGGCGTCGTAGAAGCCCAAGGACAATATCAGGTGGTTGTTGGAAACAAAGTAAATGCTGTTTACGAGGAAGTAATGCGCCAGTTAAACAATGATCAAGCCTTTGATTCTACAGAAGGAGTGGTGGAAAATGATTCCAATTGTGATTTTCTTCAGCTATTTCGAAATGGCTTCAATCAGTTTATTGGCATAATTACAGGTTCAATGATGCCCGTCATCGGTCTTCTTGCAGGAGCTGGAATAATCAAAGGATTACAAGCTTCGTTGGTGACGTTTGATTTATTACAAGATAGTTCGCAATCTTATCTATTGATTAACACGATTGCAGATGGCATTTTTTATTTTTTGCCTGTCATCTTAGGTTTTACTGCGGCTCAAAAATTAAAGGTGAATCCTATTGTTCTGGCAGTCGTGGGTGCGATACTCATTCATCCAAATATAGTCACTATTGCTTCAAGTACAGCTGCGAAGGTCGCTATTTTTGGCATAGAATTCCCCATTATGAATTATACAGCTTCGGTTTTCCCTATTCTGGTCGCTGCTTGGTTAGCAACGTATGTTGAAAAGTTTTTAAAGAAAATTGTTCCTCTCGTGATTTCTTCCATTGTGTCACCAATCGTTGAAGTTCTGGTACTAAGTTTAGCCGTTCTTCTTATCATCGGACCAATCATAACGATTATTAGTGATGGGCTTGCATTCGCAATTAGTACCATTTTTGACTTTAACACGATTATTGGCGGAGCCGTCTATTGCGCACTTTTTCCAGTCTTAGTGGTCTTCGGCATGCATTGGCCATTGATTCCAATCATCGTCAACGATTTAACTGTCAACGGATTTAGTATGATGAATGCCTTCTCGTCTGTATTGATGATGGGTATTGCGGGTGCAACGTGCTCGATTGCATTAAAAACAAAAAAAGCTCAACTAAAACAAGTTGCCTTTGCTGCCACTCTTTCACAAATATGCGGTGTTGGCGAACCGGCAATCTATGGTATTCTACTAAAATACAAAAAAGTTTTCTATCTCGTGACCCTTTCAAATATTTTTGGTGGTGCTCTAGCAGGCTTCCTTCACTTGGTCAACTATGGATTCGCAGGTGGGGTTATAGGCTTTGCCTCTTTTATCAACCCGATTGCAGGGATCGATAACAACTTCTATGCTTATCTACTCTCTCATATAGGAACATTTTTGCTATCCTTTCTTTTGACTTGGCTTTTTGGTTTCAATGATAAAATGAGCGCTGCAGATGAACTGTAAGGTGATATATGATGAAAAAAATAATTTGGCATCAAGTATTTTCTAATTATCAAGTACTAAACTTTTCTCCTAATGGACGTAAATTGCGTTTGAGAATCAAGCAGCCGCTTTCTGGAAAACGATTAGCACTTGAACTTTGTAACCGCTATGATTCTTTTGATTTAAACGTAGAGTCGATAAAAATCAGTAGTAATCCGGGAAACCAACAATCTGGTATTATTACCTTAGATAATCGACCACAATTCATTGTCCCAGCTGGGGCCACCTTATGGACAGATGACATTGATTTTTCAGTAACCAAAGGAGCCGATATTCTGATAGAGGCATTATTTTCTAACGAGATCAATCGCGTATCTTCCTCGGCAAACTTACTGTCTGATCAAGTAGTCCATTCGAATATAAGAGAAATCAATAACTTTATTTTTGGAATTACTTCAGTTGCTCTAGAAACGAAAGTTGATGCAAAAGTCATTGCTTTTTTTGGCGACTCTTTGACGAATCAAGGATATTTTAGCGATAGTGTCATCGACAATCTAAACAAACGTGGTCTGGTTGCAACAAGCTTTAATGCTGGCATATCAGGTAATCGTCTGACATGTGCAGCTTCAGGGATTTCTCGTTGGAAAGACAGTTTTGGGGTTGCAGGAATAAACAGGTTCCAAGTAGATGTCGTGGATCAAAAGCCAGATTTGATCGTTTCATTGATTGGGTTAAATGACTTATTTCATCCAGGAACGGGCTCTCCACTTTCAGAATTACCTACCAAAGAGGAGTTGATCAAACACTACAAAGTTCTAATAAGTCTGGCAAAAAAAGCAGACATTCCGTTTGTTCCCCTCACGCTTCCCCCTTTTAACTATTCTTACAACCAAGGAAAGCCGAGTTGGACCGAGGAAAAAGAAGCTATCCGAACTGCGTTTAATCAATGGTTAATGACGCAAGAAAATACGATCGATATCAATGATATGGTAAGAGATCCTTCTGATAAAACAAGATTAGCTTCTGCATTTGATTCGGGGGATCATCTGCATTTTTCTCAAACTGGAGGGGAAATTTTAGGAAAAGCTGTGGCTGAGAAAATTCTTTACCTGTCATTGCAGTGAATTGATAGACTCTCAACAAAAAAACTGCTAAAAATAGTCGAAAATAAAACATACCTCCCGTACATATCTGTTTAAAATGTATACGGGAGGTTGTCCTTTTAACTATGAATTTTCTTCAACTCTGCGTTTGAATATCCTTACTCTCGATCACTAGCAATTACTCTACGTACAATGTCACAAATTTTGCATGGTCTATCTTTTCAAGAGTGACTACATTCTTTTCCACAACAAGTGCTTCTTTTGTATCTTCTTTTAAATCGACTGTTTCTACTGCGTTCACTTGATGGTTGAATGTGATCGTCGCGTATCCACCTTCATCTAAAAGCCCATTGTATAGACGCAAAATATAACCTGGACGATCTTCGGCTTTTTTCAATACACTCAGGGTCAAATTGCCATTGATCTCAAAAAGACTAAAGTTTGCCGGTAAGGTTGGTTCAACCGGTCCTAAAGTAAAAATCAAGCGGGAATTCAGGAATTCTGCGGTTTGATAAAGCGTGATCGGTGTTACTGCTTGTTTGGCACGTTGTGCAACATTTGCTTGATCAAATCCTTGAGCAAAGTAAGCAACAGAGAAATCAAAATGCATCGTTTTGTGGCACTGCGCAGCTGGTGTCGCAATCACTGATTCTCCTGAAGCACGCCCTGGTCGATACAGTAGATTCTCTTTCCCCATGAAGCCATAGGTTCGGAAAATCGTTAAGCGAATCGTATCAAACGCTTTCCCCACGATCTCATATTCACGTACACCATTGGGCATGACTGCTACGCCATGGGATGCATCGAATAAACCGACAAACGATTGACAAGTTTCTATGGCGATCGGCTGCTCATTCCATTGCTCTTTATTAGCTTCCCAAAGAGTCATTTCTTTTTCAAACACAACGGGGCGCTGCAACGTACCAAACTGTTGGTCAGCCAGCGAAAATTTCGAGGCAATTCCGGTATCAAATAGCACACATACCCGATGACTATCCACTTGTTGGTTTTCAACCGTTAAGTTGAAATCAATTTGTTGCGATTGTTTTTTCAACACGATCGTCAATTGGATCGGCAGTGAAGCCGAGGCCTTCTTTTCTGCACGTTCAGCTAAATCCTTCGGAACCCTCAGCGTGAATGCCACATCAATCTTTTGGTAGATTGCTGATTGCTGAATCGAGATCGTTGGTTGCGCATCAATTGATGAAATCACAAAATCTTTCACAGGTGGTGAATAATTGAATGAATCACCATCGTCGCCATTTTCTTCAATGATCCCTTGATTTTGATAAAGCACCTGATTGGTTTTATCTAGAATATCCAACGAGCCATTGCTATTAACAATGATCTGATAGTACTCATTTTCGATCGTATTGGTTGTAATCTCTTGCAATGGTGCGCTTGTATCACCTTTTAAATCAATTGTCAGCTGGGTATACCCCATACTCGGCACGTCAGTCGTTTCTATGGCAATCTTTGCTTTATAGACTTTCTCCGGCAAATAGATCTCCTTGACTGGATCTAATATGTTCCCCTGATTCAACACATACTCCGTTTGGTCGGTAAGCTCTAAAATCGTATAAGGTAACGCCTGTCCTGACTGGTCAAGGATCGCAAATTCTTTTTGCGGCAAATAGACCTCTGCTTCGATCACCCCATTACGTTTTGTGTCATAGGTATTGAAAAGTGTAAAAGTAATTTCTTTTGCTTGTGGGTTGTTGATTGCAGTAGAAATCTGTCGTAACGTCAATTCGACAAGATTCATGGAAATATCTCGCGCTTGCTTATAGCGCATATAGATATCTTCGTTGGTCGTATCAGAAACACAAGAACCAATCGAATCATGCGCCGCATTTTCAAACATTAACTTCCAAATCTCTATGACTGTTTCCACAGGGTACTCAAATCCTAATTGCATAGCCATTGTTAGGATAGGCTCCATGACATTGACTAAGTAATGTTGGATCTGAGTGTTCATCGCCTTCAAATCAGGACGTGAAGAAAAAATCGTTTTGTGGATTCGCATCAATTTGCCGTTGATCAGTTCACCAGCGATTTCTTCCAACTCAGGATGGCGTGCTTTGACCGCAGCAATGTATTTTTCAATCGTTGAAAATTGTAACTCATACTCATCCTGATACAGTTGATTCATTCGATCAACTAATTCTGGAAGATTTTCTCTAACTGGTGCTTGGTCGAAACCATTTGGAAAATACACTTGATCCGTTGCACTGCGTCCCCAAGTCGTTTTAAACGGTTCTTGATGTAAGAACTCTGCTAATTCTGCTTCTCGTTCAGGAATGGCACCGCCAATGTAGTACCCACTTGGGATCTGGTAAACATTGACCACAGAACCATCTTCTCCACGCCATTTGTACTCTGTGTGTTTAACATCGTCATCACTGACACCGCGCCAAAACATCGTGTCAGTGATACCAAACTCTCGATAGATTTGTGGCATACTAGCTGCTTGTCCGAAAGAATCTGGCACATAGCCGACATTCATGTAGGTTCCGAATGCTTCACAAATTTTCATGCCATATAACATATTTCGAACAATGCTTTCTCCCGAGATCACTAATTGATCGGTTTGTGTGTACCATGGGCCAATGATCAATTTCCCTTGTTGAACAAGTTGTTGAATCCTTTCTTTGTCCTGTGGGCGCCATTTCAAGTAATCATCTAACAGAGAAGCCTGTCCATCTAAAATGAAACTTTCATAAGGATCATCCTTTTCTAGTTGTTCAATGACATTTTTTAGATCGTGCATCAAATAGATTTTCGAGCGACTCGTCGTAAAATACCATTCGCGATCCCAATGACTGTGGGGTACGACATGTACTGTTTTTTTCATTCAATCATTCCTCTCCCGTGATTAAAAAAGGCACGTAACGATGGGTGTCGTTCGTGCCTATTAATTTTTCTCAATTTTTTTACCATCTAGTACGCGTAATTTGATCCTTACATAAATGCTTCGAATTTTGAAAATCGTTTCTCTTCAAATACTCTTGTTTTCTTCCCCAAGTCTTGTCCTTGTCAGATACCTTAAAGCGTTCTTGAAAAATCACCTGCTCGTGCCTTTTCTTTTGCTACTATTTAGCTAATCAGCCTTGTTGCTTAATTTTCAAAGCTCACTTCAATATCATCGAGGGCAATATCTTCTGTTTGTTCTTCTTGCTTATTGAAATTCACGAATAAAGGCGCAACAAAACCGATGAAGGCTGCTCCTGCAAATAGTCCAATCAAATACGCCCAACCGTTTCCAACAGTGAAGAAGCCGTAGATTCCCCCAACTGGCGGCATTTTGTCATACATTCCTAATGCGATCCCCAAACCAGAAGCGATTGCACCTCCCAACATATTGATCGGCACAAGCCTTAATGGATTGACTAATGTAAAAGGAATTGCTCCTTCTGTGATTCCGATGAACCCCATAATAAAGTTATTACGCCCAGCATCCAGTAGCTCTTTGTTGAATCGATTTTTGTGGAACAAAGTTGCTAAGGCATATCCAAATGGTACCGCACAAATCGCAACGTTCACGATGATGGCTGGTAAATAGACTCCTTCCGCTAGTAACACATTTCCTGCCATCCAAGCAGCTTTGTTTACAGGTCCCCCTAAGTCAGAGCCAATCATTGCCCCCATGATGACTGCCAGTAAAATTTTGTTAACGTCATTTTCAATCATGGTTCGGATCCATTCAACCAAACTAGTATTGATCCACGCCAATGGCTCAGAGAGTAAAGCGCCCATGACGATTGCTACGGACAATGTAGCAATCAAGGGTAAAATTACCAGCGGCATCACACCAGCAAACGATTCCGGTAATTTGATATGTTCTTTCGCCCACTTCACTAAGTATCCTGCTAAGAACCCAGCAATAACTGCCCCTAAAAACCCAGCATTGGTACTAGAAGCGACCGCACCACCGATAAAGCCGGCACCTAGTGCAGCCTTATCTCCAACAGAATACGCGATAAAACCAGCCAAGACAGTATTGATCAAGCCGATTCCTGTCCACCCTACTTGTTCAATCAAATAAAGCGCATGTTTAAAGCCTTCCGTGTCAGCATATGGATCTAAGCTTGTGATTCCCATACCAAGAGCAATCATTTTCGGAATGGCAACAACCAGTGAAGCACCAATAATCAATGGCAGTACAAAACTAATTCCACTCATCAAGTGGCCTTTTAAATCTGCTAGAACTCTTTTCATCATCCTTGCCTCTTTCCTTTAGTTTGCGTTTCTTTGTTCAACAGCAGCGACACATTTCTTCAGCACAGCTTCCGGTGCTTTGATACACGTATTGATATTTACTCGAATTTGCGGTTTCCCTTCAAACCGTTCCATCCCAACAACTTTTTGGTCAGTCGCTAAAAGTAAGAAATCTGCTTCTTTTGCTTCGGCTGCAGTGATCTCATTGACTTGTCCTAACGAACCTTGCTGTTCGATCTTGACCTCATAGCCCAGTTTTACACCTGCTTTTTCTAAAGCTTTTGCCGCCATCGGTGTATGTGCCAATCCTGCTGGACAGGCGGAAATTCCTACTATTTTCATACAATTTTCTCTCCCATCATTTCCTTTTTGATCAATTCTGCTAAATAAGCTTTGTCTTCTGATTGTTGAATCTGCTGAATGAATGCCTCTTCAAGCAATGCAGTTGCTAGGCGACTCAACATTTGCAGATGCACCGTTCCTTCATCTTTTTTAGGAACCATCAAAGCAAACACATTTTTGACTGCCGAATCATCGAAGGTTTCCCATTCGATGGCTTGCTCTAAACGAATGAACAAAACGGTCGGTTCCAAAACCGGTTCAGCTTTTGCATGTGGAATAGCAAAGCCTTCTTGTAAGCCGGTTGAATATTGTGCTTCCCGTTCAATGAATGCCTCACATGTATCTGCTGCATTGGTAACGATCCCTGATTCGTAGGCATAATGCGCAATTACGTGAAACAGTTCTTCTTTTGATGTAACAGCCACATTCAAGAGAATATTTTTTTCCTGAAAATCCATCTCATCTGCTCCTTTCCTTTATTATGAAACCATTAGCGTAATTCCTGTGGTTTATTTTCTGTACACGTTTAATTTACGGTTTCTGATTCATGATGTAAACACAACAAATTTCCGATTCAAGTGGCAATCATTAGTAAAGCGTTTTCCAAAATGATTGCCAACTCTTCTGGAAATTTTCGGTACTGGTGAAGCATTTCATTCTTATTCTTTCTATTGTATGATGAGAAAGAGCACGGAGGTGAAACAAGTGTCAAAACTTGCTTATCAACGATTAGATGATCTAATGGAAGTATTAACTAGACAAACGGCGCCGCTACCAATGAAGGAGTTAACGAAAAGCTTCTCGATTTCTGAGCGAACGGTTCGGACCGACATTGCAAATTTGAATGATTTGTTAACAAATGTGGGTGCCTCCATCAAGTTGATTCGAGGGCAAGGCTATTTGTTGTCTATTGGTTCAAAAGAACAATTTCATGACTGGTGGACTGAAAGTATGTCAACTACCGAGTCCTTTCTAACTACGAGTGAAGAACGACAAGCCTATCTACTTTTCCTTTTGTTTAAGAATGAAAACCCTTTATCCTTAGATAATTTTCTTGATCGATTATTTATTAGTAAAAACACCTTTTACTCATACTTAAAAACGGCTCGAGACAATTTAGCGACCTATCAATTAAAAATAGTAAATCGTCCAAATATTGGCTTTGAAGTCTTGGGTAACGAATTCGCCAAACGCCAAGCAATCAGTGATCTGTTGATTGAAAAAGATCTCCAAGAGTATTTGGTCGGCTTCACGGAAATGGAACTTGAGTTGTTTGATACGATTGATCTGACCCGCTTGCAAGAATTGTCATTAAATCATCTGGCACCCTTAGACTTATTAGACTCTGATTACTATCACAAAAACATTCTTTCTCATTTTGCTTTAGCAATCAGTCGCTTTATAGCCGGTCATCAGATCAACGAATTTCCCTTGCATGTGCCCGCGCTCAAAAAAGACGCCCAGAAAGTTGTAGGTCACTTCTTAGAAGAAATCGATCATGTATTTGATATACAATTGACTGCTGGAGAAAAACAATACTTCATTTACTATCTCGCGATGAATGCACCACGCTTAGTTGAAACAGGTGATGCAAGCGATTCTTCCATGAAAACTGCGAAAGCCATTGTGGAAGAATTATTGACTGCGATCAAACAGACGTCAAACTATGCATTAGAAACAGACAAGATGCTAATAGAAGATCTGACATCTCATATTGAGGGCTTTATCAATATGAATCTAATGGATGCACGTCGTAGCAATCCATTGCTGGCAACGATCAGAAAATCTTTTCCACAGGCTTATGATTTATGTTTGACCCATTTAGAAACGGTAAGCCTGAAACACGGTTTTTATTTTTCTCCTGATGAGATCGGCTATATCGCTTTGCACATCGCAGGTGCTATGGAAAGGAGTTCTATCAGAAATCATCATAAACATCGCGTCATCCTTGTTTGCGGAACTGGTCGAGCCATGAGTCGTATTATTGAAGCAAAAATTATCAAGCACTATCAAGAAACGATCGAAGTCGTTGATCGCTTTTCTTACGTCGAGCTACAACAATGTGATCTTTCTTCGATTGATTTTGTGATCACAACCGTTCCATTAGAACAGTTCTCGGTTCCTTCTATTTATATCAACATGGCCAAGCTAGATAAAGAAATTGACAAAATCGAACCGTTCATTGAAACGCTCAGCGAAACAAAAGACGGCATCTATTCATTGTTTCATAAAGCATTTTTTCTTCATGAAAATCATGTAGATAAAGAAACCTTACTAAAAAAAATGGCGCAGCAATTGTACCAAAAAGATTTTGTGCCCCAAGATTTTTATGACAGTGTGAAAAAAAGAGAAGCAATCAATCAAACCAATATTAACGAGTGGCTTGCTATCCCCCACCCCATGACATTGATGGCAAAACGCTCAGCCGTTTCAGTGGCAATCATTCCTGATGGTGTTGATTGGGGAAATGGTGATTTGGTTAAATTTGTCTTTCTCTTTGCGATTCAAAAAGACGAATATGAAGATACCGAAGAAATCTATAGTCTTTTATTAGAGTTGATGGATCGTGAAGATATTCAACAAGCAATCCTGCAAAAAAGTGACTATCACCACTTTTTGAGCTGTATAAAGCAATTATAAAAGGAGCTGGGGAATCCAGCTCCTTTTGTTGATTCTAAATTTTGTGAAATGCATGCAAACTATGGTTAGTAAATGAAAAGATTCTGAATTCAGAGAGTTTGACAATCCCTCCCTTTTCAGCTAAGATTTTATTAATGTTACATTAATTGAATATCCAATCCACCACCGGGTGATAGAAGTGTTTGGTAAACTCATTAGGTCCTTGAAGAGTTTACTGAATGCTTATTTTTTTTGAGGAGGAGAACAAATTATGACATGGATGTATTTATTTTTAGGAGGATTTTTTGAGGTGGTATGGGCATCTACCATGAAAATGAGCAACGGGTTTAGCCACTTTTGGTACAGTTTTTCAACGGTCATCGGAATGCTTTTCAGCTTTGGCTTCCTAGCTTTAGCGGTCAAAAACCTACCATTAAGTATCGCTTATCCTTTTTGGACAGGGATAGGCGCGGTGGGATCGATTATTGTGGGGGTCGTGTTCTTTAAAGACCAGCTGTCACTCCTGACTTGGGTTTTCGTCATCTTATTAATAGTTGGTATTTTGGGCATCAAGTTTACCAGTGGCCACTGATTTAGCCATTTTATAACAGTTTTGCTAGCCTTTTTGTAGGTACCTTCATCAATCAAGCGCCTTGACTCCTATAACGAAACACGGATCCAAATCGCCTTTTTCAGCCCATCTAAAGATTTTTTTGCAATTAGCCTATAGGTACAAAATATTTTCAAAAAACATTTGACCTTATAGTCACTCTAACCTTTATGCTATTTATGTAAAGAAAACGGAGGGAAAATAATGAAACAATGGCATAATTTGGATATTGAAAAGGCGCAGTCAGCGACAAGTGAGACGCTCATCACAAATGAGGTACGTAAAGCGTATCAAGAAAAACACGGGAAAAATAAATTACAAGCATCAGAAAAGATACCCGAATGGAAGAAGTTTTTATCTTACTTCCACGATGCGTTAATGTATGTCTTGATCGGTGCAGCTGTTTTAAAATTTATTACGGGAAGTCTAATTGAAGGAGCGATCGTTTTACTAGTGGTCGTTTTAAACGCAATGATTGGTTATTATCAAGAGAGAAAAGCAGATGATTCACTATCTAGCATTTCAAAATTACTTAGTTCAAAGGCGACAGTCGAATCTGAAAACGGACGTCTTTCAATCGATGCAGAAGATTTGATTCCAGGGGACCGCGTTTATTTAGCACCGGGTGATATTATTCCTGCTGATTTGCGTATGGAGACCGTGAATGAACTAAAAATCGATGAATCGATTCTAACTGGAGAGCCTGACGCAGTCGTAAAGACAACTGCTCGTTTAGAGGGGCAAATAGCACTTGCTGAACGAACCAATATGGCGTATTCAGGTACCCAAGTTCAGTCAGGAACTGGAAAAGGGATCGTTGTTGAAATTGGTTCGGACACTGAGATTGGTAAAATCAATGCTTCTTTAGCAACCATTGAAGTGAAAGAAACCCCTTTATTGAAAAAAGTGAACGAAATGAATCATGCTATTTTTAAAGGGATCGGCGTCTTTATCTTCTTATTAGGATTGATCAGCTACTTCATTTATGGCATGAGTCCGATGTATATCGTGTCAGCAATCATTGCTTTGATCGTTTCTTCTATTCCTGAGGGGTTGCCTTCTATTTTGACAATTATTTTGTCTTCCGGCGTGAAAAATATGTCGGATCAAAATGCGATCGTAAAGGGACTGCCTACTGTCGAAACACTTGGCTCAATGACAGTCATCTGTTCTGATAAAACAGGTACTTTGACCAAAAACGATATGACCCTTACCAATGTATTTTCTAATAATCAGGTAACAGTGATTGGTCATGAAGACCAAGCAGATCCTTCGAACAATGAACTGCTAGCCAAAATCATGCAAAACTGTCAAGAAACACAGAGTTTCGATGATCGCCACTGTCCGGTGACCGGAAATGCAACAGAATTAGCTTTATTACGTTGGACCAATCGTATTGGTACACCGCGGATCAAGAGTCTAGAAACATTACCTTTTGACTCAAAATATAAGTATATGGCAACAAGCCATTTGATCAATGGGAAAAAGCGGATTTTTGTAAAGGGTGCTCCAGATATCGTTTTAAATAAAGCAACTGCTGCACATATTGATGGGCAGATAGCGGAGTTTGATCATGCACAGTGGGAAAAGATCAACTTGGCTTTTGCTTCAGAGGGACAACGAGTGATCGCGTTTGCTTATAAGGATATAAATACAACGACAGAATTGACTCATGAGGAGATGGACGAACTCGTAATCATCGGATTAGCTGGCATTATCGATCCAGCAAAAGAATCAGCGATCGAAGCGGTAGCAGATTGTAAAAAAGCCGGTGTCAGAGTCGTAATGATCACCGGAGATCACCCAACGACCGCAAAAGCGATTGCCAAAAAATTAGGAATCGACCATTCTGAACGAGCAATCACTGGAACTGAACTGGATCGTTTATCCACAGATGAGTGGCAAACAGTGGTAAAAAATACCAATATTTTTGCCCGAACGACACCGGAGCATAAGCTGATGATCGTTACTTATTTACAAGAACAAGGCGAAATCGTTGGAATGACTGGTGATGGGGTCAATGACGCACCCGCACTTAGAAAAGCAGATGTAGGGATCGCCATGGGAATTAAAGGAAGCGATGTTAGTAAACAAGCTGCCGACATGATCCTCATTGACGATAATTTTGAAACAATTGCAAAAGCAATCAAAGAAGGCCGTCGAATTTTTGATAACTTAAAAAAGACGATCCTCTTCTATTTGCCAACCTGTCTGGCCCAGGGGCTTTTGCTGATCGTCTCTATGTTGGGAAATCTCCCTTTACCACTAAGTACAGTGCAGATTCTTTGGTTAAATCTAGTTGCGTCAATTACACTCTCCTATGCGTTAGGTTTTGAACCAGCTCACAAAATGATCATGAATCGTGCACCTCGAGATATGAAAGAAAAAATCATTTCCAAATATACACTCTTTCGAATCGTTTATGTTGGCCTACTCTTGACCTTCTTCGGCTTTCTAACGATGAATGCATTCAGCGACGAAGCTGTCAGACAAACCGTTTTGATCAATGCGATCGTTTTCGGTCAAGCTTTTTACATGATTAACTGTCGTGAGATCACGGATTCAGCCTTCAGTAACAAAATCAAGCAGAATAAAGCCTTGATTTACTCATTACTTGTTATGGCAATTCTCCAATTAGGAATGGTCTACTTTTCACCATTGCAAAGTATCCTGCAGACCACCTCTTTAACTGTATCCGAATTGCTTATCAGTGTTCTCCCAGCAACTCTCCTTTTCTTGTTAGTAGAATCCGAAAAGCACGTAACACGAGTCATTCTAAAGGAAAATGTTCCCGCCTACTCAATGGATACCAAAGTAGAGAAATAAGAACAGTTCAATTTCATAAGTCATCTTATCGATAAACTTGCTGAATCACTAAGTACCAATAGATACGTTTCTCCTTGATCGATCCCGTTTTAATCGGGTTGATCAAGGAGAATTTCTATTTTACTCACGTATTCTTCTGGTAAATTCGTCTCATGAAAATCAATCAAGTAGAACTCATAAAAATTCCCTTTCGCGATTAGTCTATTTTTCTTTAGGTAACTTTTTAGTTCTGCTAAAGCAGCTAAACGCTGCTTATATGTGCCCGTATAATAAATAGCGATATACTCTCCTGCAGGCATTGTAAATGCCTTTTCATCTGCCAAATCGTTTGTCAGACAATAGAAAACTTGATGCCTAAATGCGTCTTCGTGCGGCAGTAAAATCGTTCCGAAAACATTTTGATTATTGGCATGGAGCTCTTTTTCAAATTGTTTGTGCAGGCGCTTAAGTTCAAAGTACAGGTCTTTCCCCAACGTATCTTTTTCTTGACTTAAAACAAGGTTGCGTTCTTCATAAAAAGTACGTTCAATTTCATGGTTTTGCTTTTTTTCAGCATAGACAAGCAAGTCAATTCGCTCTTTTAACAAATCTTGTTTCTCTTTTAATGCTTGGATTCTGTCTTCTAATTGCTCCATCTCGAAATGCAGGATTTCTTTGGTCAACGCTTTATTCTTTGTATCCAAGTAGTTCTTAATTTCCTCAAGTGACACATCGAAAAAACGCAGATCTCTAATAGTATTTAATCGCTCAATATCCTCGTATGAGTAATCTCGATAGCCATTCTCAGTATAGTTGGGTGACAATAAACCAATCTGTTCATAGTATCTAAGAGTATGCGGTGTAATATCATAATTTTCACTCACTTGTTTTATCTTCATCGTTCCATCCCTCCCTTTATCTTTCATAGCGTGTCTCTGTCACAAAATCATATCATAATTTTCTTCAGAAAACGAAGGAGTTTTTCTATTGAAGTGGTCAGAAGGTTTGGTGTGTGATAGTACTTGAACAAGCTTCAAATCATAATGAAAAGACTGCTGATAAATTTCCAAGATTAGTATGGGAAATTATCAGCAGTCTTCTACTTCGCCAGTATTCTATTCCATTTCATAAGAAAGCTTTTTCTGATTTCTTATTTTCGTTTCTGTCTTAAGAAAAATGCTAGCAGGGATGATACCGCCATAGTCACTCCAGCGTATAATATGAAGGGATTGGCTTCTTCTCCAGTTTTCGGAAGAATTTTTTCACTAGTTGCTGTTTTTGTTGTTTCTTGTACTTTAGTCGTTGTTTTCTCACCAATAGATGGTGTTTCATCCTCTGGTTTTGTCTGATCATTTGGCGTGTTGCTTGACTCTTTTGATGGGTCTGTCGGATCGACTTCGTCTGTTGTGTTTTTTGTATACGTCACAATCAGCTCTGTATCTTCATCTTCTGCAGTCATTCCTGTTTGTTCTTTAACCGTCGTAAGATCTGCCGTGTAACCCTCAATTTGCTTGCTTTTCACCTCATCAAATGTCGTGTCATCGTTTGCAGCTGCCCAGTCACTATATACGATTTCACCCGTCAACAGGTTGGTTGTTTCATTACGTGTATAGGTCAAAGTTTCCGTATAACTTTCTGCCGCTTTGCTGCCATCTTCATAGACATAATGAATCGTCCGAGAAACCTCGTTGCTTTCTTCTTTCGTTTCCGTATTCGCTTTATAAGTCACAGTCAACTCGGTATCTTTTACATCGGGTTGAATATTTGTAACTGCTTTGATCAACTCATTATCTGGTGTGCAATATTCAATCATTGGGCTGGAAACTTCGGCAAAAGTCGTGTCGTTGTCTTTTGCCTTCCATTCGCCATAGGTAACTACACCAGTTGCCAAATTCTTTGTGATCTCACGGGTGAACGTGACTTTATCGGTATGATCGTCCGCCGCTTTGCTGCCATTATCATACACATAATGAATGGTTTGCTTAACTTCCTTAGTTTCTGTTGCGGTTTGCATTTTTGGCATATACATAACGGTGACTTCGATGTCTTGATTATCAACCGCTACTCCTGTAACTGCTTCGATTGTTTCCTTATCGACGGTATAGTTCTTAATCATAGGACTTTTCACTTCATCTAATGTCGTATCGTTATCTTTGGCTTGCCATTCGCCATAGGTCTTGTCACCTGTTGCTTCGTTGGTAGTGACCGTCCGCGTGAACGTGACCGTGTCTACTTTATCTGGAGCAGCTTCTTTGCCATCTTCGTACATATAATGGATCGTTTGTTTGACTTCTTTGGTTTCTGTTGACTCAGTTATATTTGGTGAGTAAGTGACAGTTACTTCGCGGTCTTTGGTGTCGGCTGTCAAACCTGTGACTTCCTCAATGCTTGTTTCGTCTGCGTGATAGTCCTTGATTTCAGGACTTTTCTCTTCGTCAAACGTCGTGTCATCATTTTTCGCTTGCCATTGACCAAAAGTTTTGTCACCTGTTGCTTCATTCGTTGTCACTGTGCGTGTGAACGTGACCGTGTCTACTTTATCTGGAGCAGCTTCTTTGCCATCTTCGTATACATAATGAATCGTTTGTTTGACTTCTTTGGTTTCTGTTGATTTGGTCATGTTTGGCGAGTAATTGACCGTCACTTCGCGATCTTCTGATTTTTCTGTCAGCCCAGTGACTTCTTCGACTTTTGCTTTGTCTGCGCGATAGTTCTTGATTTCAGGACTTTTCTCTTCGTCAAACGTCGTGTCATCATTTTTCGCTTGCCATTCGCCAAAAGTTTTCTCTCCGGTTGCTTCATTCGTTGTCACTGTGCGTGTAAAGGTAACCGTGTCAATTTTGTCTGAGGTAGCTTCTTTGCCATCTTGGTATACATAATGAATCGTTTGTTTGACTTCTTTTGTTTCTGTTGACTCAGTTATATTTGGTGAGTAAGTGACAGTTACTTCGCGGTCTTTGGAGTCGGCTGTCAAACCTACAACTTCATCTATGCTTGCTTTATCCGCATGGTGGTTCTTGATTTCAGGACTCTTCACTTCGTCAAATGTCGTATCGTTTTCTTTGGCTTGCCACTCTCCAAAAGTTTTGTCACCTGTTGCTTCATTTGTGGTGACAGTTCGAATAAAAGTAACCGTGTCTACTTTGTCTGGCGCTGCTTCTTTGCCGTCTTCATAAACATAATGGATCATTCGCTTGACTTCTTTGGTTTCCGTAGATTCGATCATATTTGGCGAATAAGTGACAGTCACTTCACGATCTTCTGATTCTGCAGTCAGACCTGTGACTTTAACAACCGTTTTTTTGTCCGCATTGTATTTGTCAATTTCTGGACTTAACACTTCGTCAAAGGTCGTATCATCATCTTTGGCTTGCCATTCACCAAAAGTTTTGTCACCTGTTGCTTCATTTGTGGTGACAGTTCGAATAAAAGTAACAGTATCTACTTTGTCTGGCACTGCTTCTTTGCCGTCTTCGTACACATAATGGATCATTCGCTTGACTTCTTTGGTTTCCGTAGATTCAACTATCTTTGGCGAGTACATGACAAATTCTTCAATATCTTCTGAATCGGCCTTTACATCCATGACCTCATCAATAAATTCCCTATCTGTAAAGTAGTCGTCTATTTCTGGACTCTTGACTAAGTCAAAGGTTGTATCATCATCTCTTGCTTGCCATTCACCAAGCGTTTCTTCGCCAGTGGCTAGGTTCGTTATCACTTCTCGAATAAATTCGACTGTATCCACATGGTCTGGGGCAGCTTCCATACCGTCTTCATGCAAATAGTGAATGATTCGTGCAACAATTTTTCTTTCTTCCCTGGTTTCTATCAAGGGACTGTAGATATACGTGACCGTTTGCGGAATATTGCTAAAAATAATTTTTTCTTCCCCTTGTACTTCCTTCAATGTATAGTTAGGAATATCTTCAGGAACAACTTCAATTGAATCGCCAATATTTCCACCAGTCAGTACATTCGGAGGCAATAATTCCTGACCATCTTCATCTAAGTAATTGATAGTGACTGGTGCGCCTTCAATAAACCGAGGCTGCCACACATAGGTGTCCGCCATCGTTGCTCCATCATAGGTCAACACTAGCTCCTGTGACTTCAATATATTTTCACCATATGGCGCTTCGACGGTACCAGTCCCAACATTTTGCCAATAGCCGGTATAGTAACTGGAATGAAAACCATACATTCCACTAGGGTCAACTAAGTTCACTGGATAGGGATTGCTTGACCAATTGTTCCATCCTACAAAACTAAAATTTGGTCCTAACTTCAATTCCTTTAAGTACCAAACATTGGCTAAAAATTGGTTCATCCCAGCTCCTAAAGAACTTATTACACCACTGCTATCAAAGTTCGACAAATCTAGCGTTGTTCCTCGAAAGCCATAAAACATACTATTCATTGTCGTTGCTTGACTCGTATCAAGGTAAGTCAGCCCAACAATCTCATCCAATTCTGATGGAACTTTTCCATAATGAGAGGTGCTCTCAAACAGACCAGGCACATTTGCTGGCAAAATGACTGGCGCAGTGAGAACAACTTTTTTGATGACCATGTTTTTGAGAGAATCATCTAATGGGATCACTTGATCCACGGTGGTAGACAGTGTGCCTGCTCCTACAGTTAATACACCTTCGATATCTAATGTTGCTGGCGCCGTCCCCCAATTGCCTGACCAAAGGAAATTGTCTGATTCCGCTGCTTTTATTTTCAACTCCTCATCAGATGTTGTACCACTCTCAGTTACTTCTGCCTCAGTGGATGGTTCTACTATTTGCTCTGCGGATGATTCTGATTGAGAATCATTTGCTGTTGATGATTCCGCTAACGCTTGTTCTTCTGCGCTTTTTTCTATTTGTGTTTCTGAATCAACGGTTTCTTCGACTACTGCTTGCTCGGCTGTGACTGATTGTTGTTCAGGTACTAATTCGTTAGTACTTAGTGTTGTTTCTTCTGTCGGTGATGTAGTGATCGTTTCCGCTGCTGCCGGAATACTGACAAATACTTGGGTAATCAAGGGACTGCCTAATATAAAAACAGAAGAGCTGACCAAAATACGTGATAAAAGCTCTCTCTTCACTGGTATCATCATTTTTCCTTCTTTCAGTTTAAGTAAATGAAATCAACGACACTCTTTCCAATTAAAAAAAAGCTGCCCTTTGACAACTCCGTCTTACAGCTATGTAATGCGTTCGTAGTCTCATTCCTTATGATTGCATTATTGCATGGTTTTCAAGTGCGGACACGACAACAATCGTCACGAAAAAGACAAAATAAGTCCTATTTTATAAAGCGAAAATAAAAGAATATAAATACATCTGTTTCTGAAAGCATTGATAAAATAAAAAAATATCACATAATTTGTTACCTAAAATTGATGTGCACCATTTTTATAAACTATTTGGGTACCTAATGAAAAAACTTTGAAACAATCGAACACTCCAATTATTTCTAAGGAAAAGATGGTTACAGAGGGTTAAAAAAGGAGACTGGATATTCAGCCTCCTTTTTATTACTCCTTTTTATAGGAACAGCCAAAAATCCCTGTTCTTTCAAGTTCTCCTGCGATTAAGGGTGAAAAACTAAACCGAATTTTGAATCCTCCATGCTTCCCAGACATGTTATCCTTTGAAAGCAATGGCGTCGATTTGAAAAAGGATCCCTACCTCACCCGAATGAGCAAATGCTGTCTGAATCGATTTTCTCACCGGAAATTTTCTATGGAATTTTTCTTTCAGAATCTTTTCCATAATCGGGATATCAAAAACATCTTTAAAAAGTACATCCATTTTGACTACATCTGTTAATGACAAATCCACTAATTTCAAGCGTTCTTCCAATTGATCCAGTGCTCCTACAATCTGTTGTTCGATAGACTGTCCGATATTTCCCACACAGTAGCCAACAAAAACAAAATTCCCTGCTTCGATCACGCCTGAAAGTGCCCAATCCTCATTGATATCATATCGTTTCATTCGCTTCTCCTTTATATTTCTTTTTGTAATAGACGCTGTCTAATACTTGCCTTGTTCTATTCTTGACCTTGTATGACTTCAATCGTCAACCATGGCATACCAACTGATGAATTCCTAATCCACCGAAAAATGCAAAGAGTGCGGGGTTGGGGCGGTCAAAGTCAGCCCACATCTTTCTTTAAAGTAAGTCTTGCTGTCTTCGTTTGCCACTTGCAAGATTTCCGCTTCAGTAAAAGGCACAACATTATCACTTCCCCGCAGCTCAATACACTCCAAAATAATCAAAATTTCTGCTTCAAGCGTATTGATTCTTGCAAACTGTTCGAAAAAATTTTCTTGATTGACTTCTTGAATTGCTCTGCGAACTTCTAAACAATTTTTTTGAATCTTTTCTTTGAGTTTTAAATACCCATACTTACTGAAAATTCGTTCAGATTCCTCAATATAAAAGTTCAAATATTCTTGCAATGTGTGGATCTTAAATGGTTCCTCCATCGTAAGCACCTCCTTTATTTTAGCTGTTGATTCTTATGTAAAAGGAATTGTTCTAGCATTGTATGTCTGTATTATCACACGGTTTTTAGCTGGAAACGCGTCAATATGTGACTGATTAAATACAAAATACGTCCTGTTATATACAGCTAATTGATTTACCTCCAAACTTCGTTGGCATTCAAGAGAACCTGAAACACTCCTGTTCAACGAATTTATATCCTCTGGGTATAAAGAAAAAACAGTCAATACTCTCAGATTTGAGAATACTGACTGTTTGCTGAAACTTGGATAAATCAATCACTTTTTTATTTTTGATTGGACATATTCTGAAATGTTTCCACCGCCTCAATTAGTTCTAGCCAACGATCGCCAGTTGGAAAGCTATTCCATTTAAAAAATTGGACGTTCGGATTTTGATCAAGAAAGGCTTGTCGATCGACTGGATAATCGGTCACAACAAAATCTGGTTTCTCAGAAACGAAAGATAGGGTATAGCCAAACCAGCGTTTCAACCGTTCTTTTTGCCTGATTTCTTGGATTTTTCCGAATTTTGATTCATGAAAAATCCGCACGGTCGATCGATCGATCTTTGCTACAATTGAAAGAAGCATGCTGTATTGAAATAACAAGCGATTATTGCCAGCGTACATACTAGCAAAGAGTGGTGTTTGTTGGGTAAGGGTTTGATACAGCTCCTGAACAAGTGGAAAAATCTTTGGAAAGACTCTGCGATAGTCCTTATCCGTTGTCGTTTTTCCAAAAGCATCGATTTTGTTTTTCGATGGAAAAACAACAGAAACAGAATGAATGTACAAAGCATTAACAAGAAGATAGTCAGTCTCACCTTCTGGTACAAGAAAAATCTTCTGAGCAGTTTCCGCAAATAATCTTGCTGTTTCTAGTGCTTGTTCTGAGAAATGATCGTCAATTGATGGATGGCTAGGAATCTCTTCAGGTAAATACGTCGTCATTACAGAGAACATGTAATATAAGAAAAAAAATTCTGCTTCTGGAACGTCATTTAGAATCAAGTTATCTCTTAACAATGGTTTAATAAGCTCTTCTTTGAATTGTTCAAAGGAAATCGTGAGATGGACCATTTCCTTCATCTCCTGAGGAATCTCATTCACAGGAAACCCTCTTTTTAAACGATAAAGACTTATCGCAAGCAGCTGAACAAATTTTTCCTGATCAATACCGCGATAGCAGCTGGGGTAACTCGTTAACTTGTCCTTAAAGGAACGAATGCTCTGTTTCGACAATCCGAAATGACGGACATTTGTTGCATCATAGATCTGCCAATACATAATATGGAAAAAATGACGAATGCGGTATTCTTTTCCCACGAATAGTGGCTTCCTTTTTAAGTTAAGTTTGATTTGGTAATTTTCTAAAATACTCTCAATTTCCTTGAGTTTTCTTTGAACGGTGCGATTACTGACATAGTGTTGTTGGGCGGTTTCTTCTAAGGACACATATTTATCACTAAAGAGTCTGTCTATAATTTGAAATGGCATACTCTCTGAGAGCATGACCGAATAGAGCTTGGATAATAAAAAATTAGGAGCAAAATAAAGCACCAACTCCCTCCCCTCATGCATATCGATCTCAAAAAAAGGATAGGAGTTTTGTAAGTCTCTGGCCCGCTCAAAAACTAGCGCTATTCTTCTTTTTGACAGATTTACTTTGTCAGCAAGGTCACTCAATCGTTCACGATCAATCGCCTGTTCAAAAAAATATGCAAATAGTTCATAGACATCTTGGTCTAATTTAGTTAAAAGAAACTTATACATAGCACTACCTCTTAACTTTATTTTTAAGGTAATTATACTCTTTTAAACATGTATTTTCATTTAGTAGGTATTAATTCTCGTATCAGTGGTGAATGAGTACGTCAAGTTCCAACAAAAAGAATTGAAAAGAATAATCTGTCAGTTGAGTTACTCATTTTTACTCCTTGTATGAACCCCATCAGTTTTATAATTGTTCAACAAGAGCTGATACTATGAGATTTCAAAAAAAAAGACACATAAAATGCATCTCTTTAACGGCCATTTTGTAAGCTCATCCTTTTTTTAGATTTTTACTTGTTGTCCCGATACTCGATCGTCAATCCTTTTAAAAAGTTGCGGGCATATTTGTCTAAGCATGGTTTGTAATTGCGATGGCCTTCTTTGCGTAAAATGGCGCCTAGTTCACCTTTTGAAACTGTAACTCCAGCCTGCTGGAAAATGTCCAGCATTTCATCCGTGGTGAGGGAAAGGGCAATTTTTATTTTCTTCAACATCAAATTATTCACATTGCCATTGTTTAGCTCTAAGACAGGTTCTGCAGCATCTGGCTTTGTTCCTCGTTGCGAGCGAATCAAACCATTTAAGAAACGCTCAAAGGCTTCATTGGTACACTCAATCTCGTAGGTCTCAGGATCTTTTTTCTTCAATAATTGTCTTACTTCTTCTTTTGTGAAAGAAGCGCCGCCAAGTTCAAAAATTTTCACCATGTCGGTATCCTTGATATCCAAAGCATAGCGTAAACGCGTTAAGCGATCATTGTGATTCATTCTATACACCATCCATTTCTTAGGTTGATTATAACAAATAAACCTAGACGAGTAATCCTGTTTTCGCTTTTTTACTTTGAGAATCCATTGTTTTCGTTCAGATGTATATCGCTTCTCTCCTTCCACTTCCTCCGCTATACTTGATTTAGGGAGTAAAATTCTTCTAACAGAACAATAAACGAAAAAAAGCATCAGTTACGATGATGTTTTGGATTGCTTTATTGTTTTTATTTTGTATACAAAAAGGAGAGGAAAGAAATGAAGAAATACGGGAAATTTTTGGTGATGATCGGGGTATCGACGGTGATTATGTTTTGTATGATGTATTTCAATGTCTATGCCCTTGATCATATCTTTTTCAGCCAAACCCGCCTATTTATGGCACTGATGATGGGCGCGATGATGGCGATCATCATGCTGTTATTTATGTGGAAGATGTATGACAACAAGAAAATGAATATCGGCATTCTAGTTGTCAGTGTTGTACTCTTTTTTGGTTCACTGTTTATGGTCAGAAGCCAAACTGCCGTGGGAGATACGGCCTGGATGAAAGCCATGATTCCCCATCATTCGATTGCGATTTTAACCAGTAAAAATGCCGATTTGTCTGATCCAAGAGTAAAAGAACTTGCAGAAAAAATCATTGACGCACAGGAAAAAGAAATCAAAGAAATGAAAGAATTGATCGAAGAGTTGGAAAATAAGTAATGGGATAAAAGAATGCTTTGAAGCCACCTATTATCAAACTAGCTTGCTAAAAGTCATTCTACAAAGCAAACTTCTAGCAAGCTCTTTTGCTGTCTTATGGTAAATAAACAGTCCATGAATTATAAGAGCATATCTAATCTTCTTTTAAGGCTTCATTAACCGCTTTTTCTGAATGGATAATCGTTGTATCAAAAACAGGAATGGTTAAATCTTCTTGCTGAATCAACAAATCTATTTCCGTACAACCCAAAATGATTCCTTGAACACCTTTTCTCACCATTTTTTCAATAACTTCTAAATAAAACGATTTTGATTCTGCAAGTGTCTTCCCAAAAACAAGCTCTTTAAAAATAACATCGTTTACTTCTGCAATTTCATCCTGTTCGGGAATAGTCACTTGAATTCCTGAATCCACGATTCTTTTCTTATAAAAGTCTTGTTCCATTGTATATCTTGTTCCAATCAATCCAACGCGTGAAATCTTTTTATTTTGAAGTTCCGCAATTGTAGCATCGGCAATATGGAGCACTGGAATTGACAGATTATTTTGGATGTAATTATAATTTTTATGCATCGTGTTTGTACAGATTAAAAGAAAATCAGCTCCACTTTTCTCTAATTTTTGGGCTGCTTTCGTTAGAGCAACGGCACTTTTTTCCCATTCATTCTCTTTTTGATAAGCTTCAATCTCCGCAAAATCTACACTTGCTAAAAGTAGTTTAGCAGAATGCACCCCGCCTAATTGTTGATTTATCATTTTGTTAATATTTGTATAATATGTGACAGTACTTTCCCAACTCATTCCACCGAGCAATCCAATCGTCTTCATAAAGAAATCTCCTTTCTATCACAATAAAGAGACTTAAATCGATAATATGTTGTTATTGCATCCGCTCTTGTTTGACTTTCTTATCCACAACATGACGCTTGGCAAGTTCTTGGCGAATAGCAGCTAACTCAATCCCCATTTCTGCCATTAAAACCAATGTATGATACGCCAAATCAGCAATCTCATAAACGGTTTCTTGACGGTCTTCCTTCATCGCCCCAATTACGACCTCGGTTGCTTCCTCGCCGATTTTTTTTAAGATTTTTTCACTGCCTTTTTCAAACAAGTAGCTGGTATAGCTGCCTTCTTGTGGCGTATCTTTACGACCTTTTATCAGCTCATACAACGCATCGATGGTTGGAGAGGATTCTGTACCATAAAGCACTTCTGTAAAGCAGCTTTCTGTGCCTGTATGGCAAGCAGGTCCGTCTTTTTTTACTTTGGCGACTAAGGCATCTTGATCGCAATCTGCTGTCAAAGATACTAAATGCTGGTAATTGCCGCTGGTTTCTCCTTTGCGCCATAATTCTTGGCGACTGCGGGAATAAAAGGTCATCAATCGGTCCTTCAAGGTCAAGGTCAAACTTTCTTGGTTCATATAAGCCAAGGTCAAAACTTCATTCGTTTCCACATCCTGCACGATCACTGGAACCAATCCTTGTTTATCAAATCGTACTTGCACCATATTATCCACTCCTTCTATTGCCTATCAAAACGCCAACGCTATACGATTCGTACGGGAATATCGACGGCCTGTAATTGTTTTTTCAGATCTGGGATTTTTACCTCGCCATAGTGAAAAATCGAGGCTGCCAACCCTGCTTCAATATTTGGCAATTGAAACAGCTCGATAAAATCGGCACTTTTGCCAGCACCACCGGATGCGACGATCGGTAATTTGGTGATTTCGCTGACAGCTTTCAGCAAGTCGAGATCAAACCCCTGCTTCACGCCATCGGTATCCATGCTGTTGATGACTAGTTCACCCGCACCTAACTGCTCGGCTTGGCGAATCCACGCCAATGCTTCTAAGCCTGTATCTTCCCGCCCCCCTTTGGCAAACACATGCCAGTTCTCACCGACTCGGCGAACATCGACGGATAAAACAACGCACTGGCTGCCATAGCGTTTCGCACCTTCTGCAATCAACTCTGGTCTGCGAAGCGCCCCCGAATTGACGCTGACTTTGTCGGCGCCACAGTTTAAGACTCTTTCAAAATCTGCTACTTGATTGATGCCGCCCCCCACCGTCAAAGGAATAAACACTTCTGACGCTACGCGCTGCAAAATGTCCGTGAATAAGCCGCGTTCTTCTGCAGAAGCAGTAATGTCATAAAAAACCAGCTCATCGGCGCCTTGTTCATTGTAAAAGCGCGCCAAAGTCACCGGATCATTGACATCTTTTAAGCCAGCAAAGTTGACCCCTTTCACGACTCGCCCATCTCGCACATCAAGGCAAGGAATGATTCGTTTGGCGATCATGACCTTTCCTCCCCTGCTGCTAAGACATCGGCCAATTGGAGACTGCCGTTATATAAGGATTTCCCGACGATCACGCCAGAGATGCCCAACTGTTTTAATCCTTTGATATCTGCCAATGAAGCCACGCCACCAGAAGCCACGATGTCGCAATCCAATTGATTGAGTTTTTCGTATAAGGGCAGATTGATACCTTCTCCTGTACCGTCACGGGAGATTTCGGTAAAGATGATCGTTTGCGCTCCCCATGCCACCAATTGTTGGCAAAAAGTAAACGCGTCTGTTGCCGTTTTCTCGAGCCAGCCTTCCACGGCCACTTTTTCATCCTTGGCATCGACCCCAATGGCGATCTTGTTGCCGTATTTCTTGAGCATCGCTTTTGTGAATGCTGGGTCTTTCTGGGCAATCGTGCCGAGGATCACCCGATGAACGCCTGCTGCCAAACAATGCTGGATCGTTTCTTCCTCACGGATTCCGCCGCCGACTTCGACAAACAGATTGGTCTGCTGGACAATATTTTTTGCGACATCAAAGTAATGGAGTTTGCCCGCTTTGGCACCATCTAAGTCGACGAGGTGTAGGTAGTTGGCACCTTCTTCTTCAAAGGAACGAGCAAATGCCACTGGATCATCCCCAAACACTTCTTTTTGCTCATAGTCCCCTTGGTACAAACGGACCACTTTTTGATCTAACAGATCGATTGCTGGAAAAATTTTCATAGCGGCACCTCCGTAAATGCTTTTAAAATCTTCAACCCGACAGCCCCACTTTTTTCTGGATGAAACTGAGTGCCGAAGACATTGTCTTTTTGCACGATACCGGGAATTGCAAGACCATAGTCACTGTCTGCTATGACATACTCTTGGCAATCAGTAGCAAAATAACTGTGGACATAGTAGACAAAGTCTTGTTCCCCTAACCCGCTGACGAGGGGGCTTTCTTTTCTGACATTCAAACGATTCCAACCAATCTGCGGCACTTTCAGATTCAGTTTGGCTTCTTCAAAGGCGCTTTGCATGGAAACGATCCTTCCTGGAATCAAACCGAGCCCCGCATGTGTGCCAAACTCCTCACTACTATCAAACAACAGCTGCATCCCTAAACAAATGCCTAAAAAGGGTTTGCCAGCTGCTGCCAATTCTTGGATCGGTTCGATCAGCGACAACTCTGCCAACTTTTGGCGGGCATCGCCAAAAGCGCCTACGCCAGGTAAAAGAATGCGGTCGGCAGCTTTTAATTCTGCTAGTGAACGCGTGATTCGGCACTCAACACCCAAGTAGTCCAGCGACCGAGACAAGCTGAACAAATTGCCGACCCCATAGTCAATGATTGCTAACATAATACGCCCCTTTCCTTATCTCATCCATCTGTGTGGAAGATACGTAATCATTTTTCCCTCATGACTCACTGGATCGTCCCTTTGGTTGAAGGAATCTCATCTGGGGCTGCTTGATTGATCGCTACTGCTTCACCTAAAGCACGCCCAAATCCTTTAAAACAAGCTTCCACAATGTGGTGGCTGTTTTTGCCAGCGATTTGATGGAGATGGATCGTAGCACCTAATTCACGGGCAAAAGCAATGAAAAATTCTTCAACCAATTCCGTATCAAACTGCTGCCCGATTTTTTCGCTCGGTATCGCCAACTCTACGACTGCCATGCCACGACCGCTGATATCGATCGCTGTCATGACTAAGGCTTCGTCCATCGGCAGCAGCATACTGCCATAGCGTTTGATGCCTCGTCGCTCCCCAAGACTTTCTGAAAACGCTCGGCCAATGGCGATGGCAACGTCTTCTGTTGTGTGATGGGCATCTACTTCTGTATCACCATCACAGACCAACGTCAAATCAAAGCGACCGTGGCGGACAAATAATTCCAGCATGTGGTCTAAAAACCCCACACCAGTCTTGATTGATTGCTGACCAGTACCATCGATCGTCAACTGCAGGTGGATCTTGGTTTCAGTCGTATTGCGGGTAACTTCTGCTTTTCTCATTCCTTCACCTCTTCTATGATCGTTGTTAACACCGTCATCAATCGTTCCATCTGGGCCCTCGTTCCTACCGTGATCCGTAAATACTCTTTGATGCGGGGCTGATTAAACCAGCGGACGAAGATTTTCTGCTCTTTCAGTGCCTGATACAACTCTTCACCAGCAATCGCAGGGTGCCTTGCAAACAAAAAATTCCCTTGGCTGTCGGTCTGCTCAAAGCCGAGTTTCGCTAGGGCTTGCTTGCTCCACTCACGCACCTGGATCGTTGCTTGGATCTTCTCATCGACATACGCTTGTTCCTGCAAAACGGCTGCACCTGCGGTTTGGGTCAAACTATTGACATTGTACGGATTCAAGCTAAATTTCAACCGATTCAAGTCTTGGATCAGTCCTTCATTGGCAACCGCAAAGCCTAAGCGTGCCCCTGCCAACTGCCGAGATTTCGAAAACGTCCCCACAACCAAGAGATTTGGGTATTGATCGATCAAAGAAACCATTGAAGAGCCGCCAAAATCGATATAGGCCTCATCGACAATCACTAAGCGATCAGGATGCTGTTTTAGAAAGGCACAAATTTCGCTTTGTTCTTGATAAACCCCAGTCGGCGCATTGGGATTGGCAAAAATGACAGTCCCTTTGAGCGGATCGTAATCCGTTAACGCGATCGAGAAATCTTCTTGCAGCGGAACAACGGTGGCAGCGACTTGGTACAAGGCACTATACACTTGATAAAACCCATAGGTCACATCGGGAAAGGCGATACCGTTTTCCGTGAAGCCTTGAAAGAGATAGGACAAAACTTCATCACTGCCATTACCGAGAAACAGCTGGGCTGGTGTAACGCCAAGATAAGCAGCCAGAGGGGTTGTCACCACTTCAGCAGCAATATCCGAGTAACGATTTAGCTTGTGGGCGGCATCGGCAACCGCTGCTTGAACACTTGGCGCTGGCGGATAAGGACTTTCATTGGTGTTCAGTTTAATAACGGCTTGCTCGTCTACTTGTTCCCCTGGTGTATAAGGAGTCAGCTTGTGATACTTTTGATGTAAAAAGGTCATTTTTCTCCCTCTCTTCGTACATTGATCGAACGGGCATGGCCGATCAAGTCTTCGGTCTCTGCGAACAACGCTATGGCTGGACCAGCCGCCTTCATGGCTGCTTCTGGGTAATACAAGTAGCTGCTTTTCTTAATAAAATCATCCACGGATAACGGCGAGTAAAAACGGGCGGTCCCTTCCGTCGGTAGGGTATGATTTGGTCCAGCAAAATAATCTCCCAGCACTTCTGGTGTATGATGTCCTAAAAAGACACTGCCCGCATTTTCTACTTGTCCCAACAAAGCAAAAGGATCTGCCACTGCTAATTCAAGGTGTTCTGGAGCAATTTTATTGGCAATGGTAAGTGCTTCGGTCAAATCTTTGACTAGGATCAGCTTTCCGCTAGATTCAAGCGCCGCAGCAGCAATGTCTTTACGGGGCAGTTGCTTCAGCTGCAAGTCAAGCTCGGCTTGGACTTCTTCAATCAGGGCTGCTTCTGTTGTGACTAAGATGGCTTGCGCTAACGTATCATGTTCGGCTTGTGCCAAAAGATCCGCCGCCAGCCAGCGAGGATTTGCACTGGCATCAGCGAGGATCAGGACATCGCTGGGCCCTGCGATCATATCGATATCAACTTCGCCGTACACCATTTTTTTCGCTGTAGCGACATAGATATTTCCTGGGCCGACGATTTTGTCGACTTTGGGAATCGTTTCTGTTCCATAAGCCAATGCCGCTACGCCATGGGCCCCACCGACTTTGTAGATTTCATCCACTCCGGCAACGGAAGCTGCCGCTAAGATAGCAGCCGGAACTTTTCCCTGACTGTCCGTCGGTGTGATCATAACGATTTTTTTAACCCCGGCGATTTTTGCCGGCAAGACATCCATCAAAACCGTACTTGGATAAGCTGCTGTGCCGCCAGGAACATAGACCCCGACTTTTGCTAATGGTAAGACCCGCTGTCCCATCACAACACCATTTTCCTTCGTTAAGACAAAGCCTTGCTGGACTTGCTTTTGATGAAATGCCAAAATGTTTTCTTTTGCCTGTTCCATCACCTCAAGCAGCTCAGGGGAGACGGCTTGGACAGCCGCGTCTATCTCCCCTGGACTGACGGTTAAGGAAGACAAGGTCACTTGATCGATTTCTTCAATTAATTGAAACAACGCCTGATCTCCTTGCTGCTGAACACGGGCAATGATTTGGGCGACAACGGTTGAAACATCCTTCGTTTCCAACTGTTTCCTTGCCACAATCGTTTCGATCGTATCTTTTTGGGTCGAAAAAATTCTCATAATTGCTCCCTCACCTTCTCAATCACTGTTTGAATACGTTCTTGCTTGAAACGCCACGTGGCGTGGTTGATCACTAAACGCGCTGAAGACGGCGCGATGTCTTGGATCACTTCTAAATCATTTTCTTTTAGTGTCGTCCCCGTTTCGACGATGTCAACGATCACATCGGAGAGACCTAATAAAGGAGCCAATTCAATGGATCCATGCAGTTGGATCAATTCCACCGAGCGACCTAATCCTTGATAAAACTGGCGGGTGATCTGCGGATATTTTGTAGAGACCCGCAGCGGGCGGGAGAAGTCTTCCTCGAAATCCGTACGCGCCGCTACTGCCAAACGGCAGACCCCCATATGCAAATCAAGAAACTCGATGACTTCTGCCTTGCTTTCCATTAAAATATCTTTGCCCACGACACCGATATCCGCCACTCCGTGCTCCACATAGATTGCCACATCACTAGGCTTGACTAAGAAAAAGCGCAGTTTGTTTTCTTCATCACAAAAAATCAGTTGGCGATTGTCTTTGAAGACGCCTTGCGCAGCGACTCCAGCTTTCGTGAACAAATCGTATACGGCATCCCCCATGCGGCCTTTAGGTAGCGCAATGTTCAAATAGCCTGAACTTTCGTTGTCAGTCGGCACCTTTTGCCCTACATGGTTGAGTTTCATACCAAAACCGATCGCCCCTTGCTCTTTGCCTTGGCGACTCATCAAGCGATCATAACGGCCCCCATATAAAATCGTCTCTCTTGCTTCTTCGATGAATCCTTGAAACAGCAAACCACTGTAATAATCGGCATCATTTAAAATCGAAAAATCCAGCCTTATCCGAATGGAGGCTGACAGTTGTTCTTTTTGCAATGCTTGATACAGTTGTTTCAGTTCTGCTAAACCAGCTTGAGCTTGCGGATATTCTGCCAGCAGCTCTTTGGCTTTTTGATACTTGGTTTCAAAATCACCTGACAAACGTACCAGTTTCGCTAATTTTTCAGCTTCTGTTGCTGACAAGCCAGCTTTTTCAGTCAGTGCATCCATGCCATGAGAACTCTTGTCCCGCAGGCAGTGCAGTACTTTTTGTCGATCCGCTTCGGGGAAGCGTTGGCAGATGCCATCCAAAATCCCCATATGGGACAGATCTAAGGTCCCTTTTCCCACCTGAGCCAAACTTTCCCAAGCCAGTTTTACAACCTCCAGTTGATCTTCCCACGTGATTTGATCAATGAGCTCCAAACCGATTTGATCGATCTTTTGGTATTCCCCTGCTTGACGATCCTGTCGATAGACATCTTCCACATAATACACTCTGCGGGCTTCTCCAGACGGTGTATTTTTGGCAATCGACAAGGTGACATCGGGTTTTAGCGCCATCGTCCTACCATCCGTACCCGTAAACGTGATGATGGAAGAACCACGTAAGAACTGATCATTTTGCTGATAGTTGCGATACTCTTCAAAGTTGTTCGAGTGATAAGGGGAAAAATGATGCTGCGTATACAATTTTCTTAATTTCAGTTCGACTTGTTCGGCTGGTTTCAATACATTCCATAACTCTTCCACACTTATCACTCCTATTTCATGCCACTGATCCGGCTTTTCCGTTGTTAAAACTAAATTTTTTCATCGGTTCACCATCAGTTTTTCTAATAATACTAATGGTTTTGCCATAAATAAGCAATGGTATTTTTCGAAATATTCTGGATTTTTTCAAAGTAAATCTAGCAATTATTCTTAATAAAGAACTGTCTCTGCAAAAAGGACCAAAACAAAACGAACCGATTCTTCGTTTTGTTTTGGTCCTTTACTATTTTCTATAAACATTAGCTTGGGCATTCACCCATTCATTCTTATACAGTCTTGCGAAATACCTTTACTAGACACGTGCTTTCCTCTTCATTATAGAACAAGTCTTTTTTTCATACTTATTCAAAATAACAAAAAAGGTGTTTCCCATCGTCTTTATGAAACCTGACTAGCATAAAAAAGCATGTGCTGGACATGCTTTTTGGTGGCTACACAAGACCGTGCTTTTGTAACGCTTGCGCAATCCCGCCGTCTTCTGGTCGAGCCGTCACCTCGTCAGCTACTGCCAATAGCTGTTCACATGCATTGCCCATCGCAATTCCTGTCGCAACAGCTTCAAACATTTCGACATCATTATGGCCGTCACCAAACGCCAATGTATCTTTGTTATCGATTCCTAGATGGTTCAAGAGAAAATCGATAGCTGTTTTCTTATGGATATTCTTGATGCCGATCTCGCCACTGTCTTTGCCAAAAACAGGTACCGTACTGCGAATCATTTGGAATTGATGGTGGTATTGGTCATGGACCCGTTCATAAGGAATCGAATGATTGATAAAGGAAACTTTGTTCACGTCATCATAATCAATTTTCGCTTCGTCCTCAATCAGTAAGTCAAGGAACCACTGAATAGTTTGAACGCGTTGTTTTCCTGCTTCACTTTCAACAGGCTCACCTGCCAAGACGATCTCCAGCAAGCGATTTCGTAGATTGGTACTTGCAAATAATCCTTGATTCGATTCTAAATAATATTCGATTTGGTTTTCTTTTAAGAAATCGACCAATCTTAATAAAGCTTCTTTTTCAAAAACTTTGTGTAAAATCACCTCATCATGTACTTCACAGTAACCACCGCCGGCACCAATCATTCCGCTTAAGGGCAGCGTCAGTACATCCTCTGTGATTTCGGCTTTTGAACGACCGGTACATAAGAAAAACTCATGTCCCTTCTTATGTGCCGCTGTGATTGCTTGGCGTGCACTTTCTGGTACGTTCCCCGCGTCATCACATAATGTTCCATCTACATCTAAAAAGACAATTTTTTTCGTCATTTCTTTCCCTCTTTTCTCACTCAATCAATAAAGCGCTCACATGAACGTACTTGCCGAATACAAGGTGTCAAGATCAGCTACTTAGATTTAGTATAACAAATCACAAGGAAAGTGCGCTAGACTATTTTAATTGATCATAAGATGGGATTCTGTTATTGTGGTCGCTCTTTCTATTCCTTTACTCCGTGTTCATCGCGCTATTACTCCATGTGTTTTTTCTTGAGATGGTTGAATTTTCCTAAATTGTGCTTACTCCTCACTTAAATAAATTAAGCTCCATTTTGGTAGTTGATTGTTTTTTTGGCCTGTAAGCTCGCGATAATATGATTTTTTATCATTTTTGATCATACAAATTATTTCATGCTCATCCATACAAAACTCTTGGCATAAGTTTGTTCTACTATTTTCAAAAAGTTCCAGTAAAATTTGAATCTGCGCATCTATTGCTAGAAGTGCTTTGAGCTGAACAAATAAACTCTTTGATTGATCATAGTAAATGTGCTCAAATTCATCACAGAGTTCTTGATAATAATGGAAGATTTTTGGGTAATCAGTCAATACCCCTACACTTAGCAACACTTCTTTTGAATAACACAAATAGTCTTTCGGTTCCTTGATATTTTCTGATATCATATCCTTACTCCTTTACATCTATGTTTTTTTCGGTGAAAGTAGCGCTATCACTTCTGCTCGCTTTGATTTTCTTCCGCTAGGTGTTTTTATTCGCTCAGACAATTGAAGCTTAGCTGTCCAAAAACGACTAAAAGTGATTGGGTCCTTAGCTCTTACCAGTGCAGACACGTTAAGAAAATCAGTTACTCCTATTATAGTTTCCCTTTCGTGTCCTCTTATAATTACTTTTTATTAAATAAGAGAAATAAGAGTGAAAAAGTGGCGGACAACTCGTCTCCTTCTACTAAAAAGTAGTGCTCGAACGAAACTAGATCGGTTCTAGTAAAAAGAAAATGACTACAATATCGATAAAAATCAACAGATAGCTAAAGTTGTTGCTTCAAGGAACAAAGACACCCCCTATCCATACCAAAAAAACCAATAATCGAATCTATCGATCATTGGTCGAAACCTTAAATATTTTGTTGGAAGAAGACGTTCAGTCTATTCTATTTTATCACGCTACAGGTCAAAAATAGTATGGACTTTGGGACAGTGTCAGTAAAAATGGATCAAGCATAAATATAATCTAAAATCTCCTGCGGTGTCTCTGCCACAGCATCTGGTTTTTCGGCAGAAAGTTTTTTTGCATTGTGGCTGCCCCACGTTACGGCGATGGTTTTGACACCAGCTGCTTTGCCCATCTGAATATCAAAAATAGCATCTCCTACCATGATCGTCTTGGTCGGATCAAACTGATACTGCGTTACTAATTGATTGATTCCTTCTGGATGAGGCTTGTAGTGGGACACCGCATCTGATCCGATGATTTCCTCAAAAAAATCCACAAGATCCTGAGCAGCCAAGTTTCGTTTGACGACTGCTGTCTTCTTACTTGAAACGACGAAACAAGGAACCTTTCGTTTATTTAAACTCTCTAAGATATGGGGAATTTCAGGAAATACTTTCAAGGTACTTTCTTCATATGTTTGGTAATAGGCACGAAAAATCCGAATCAATTCCGCTGCGATTTCTTGATCTAATGGCTGTTCTGACATTTTAAAAAATGATTCTTCGATCGGTATCCCCATATAATGCTCAATGACTACTTCACTGGGTACTTTGAGTCCCATCTCTGTAAAAGCTGCTTTTGTTGCCTTAACACTGCACTCTTTTGAATCCAATAAAGTTCCGTCCAAATCAAATATCACACACTCAATCTTCTTCACGCCATTTCCTCCTCTGAAAGATACTACAACACTTTTCTACCAAGCACTTTTTAAATCCTGCAGTATTCCTTTTCATTACTGATTATCTCTATTTTAACACTAAAAAAAAGCATTATCATAATTTTCAATACCATCACTCATTTAATACTAATGTTTTTATATAAAAAACGACTCAATTTGAAAACAGAGTCGCTTCTACAAAATAGACTGATTTAAAGAGGTGTACTCTTGATAGAAAAAGCTTCAATACACTTCTTACCAAACATTGGTTCTTTTTATTGTAAAATATAGCCTTTGCCCCAAGCGGTTCGCACCCGCTTTTCAGTATAGTCGTATTCATCTAGTTTTTCATTGATGCGTTTCGCTAATATCGACAACTGGGATTTTCTTGAGTTCGTTCCACCATTTCCCCAAATTTTCCAACACAAATCTTCCCGGTTGATGAATTGTTCTTCTCCTAAATTGTTAAAAAAGATCTGTTCTTGCAGACTAAGAAACTTAGGAAAGGATTCTTTTGTAACGGATGCTTTTTCTAATTTACGACTATTTGGTGGTAAAGCTGCTAAAAATTCTCTCAGCTCGACAAAAGAGCGATTCAGGTACGTGGCATTCTCAGCTTTTGCAATCATACCTTCTTGTTCACGATTCCCTGCCAAGATGCGGACGATCCGCTGTTGATAATGAGGAGCCAATGTCTGATTGATCAATAAAAATTCTGGATCAGCAATTGTTTCACTAACAAATAAACAGTCAAATAACTTGGCGCTTTCTATCAACCACTCTTCCTCTTTCGTAGTTCTCCCTACGAATACTTCATGACTCAACATCTGTAGCTCCCGCTGCAAATCAATCTCATATGATATATTTTTCGTCAGTATAATAATTCTCATGACACATCCTGCTTTCATTCCCCATTTATTCAGAAATCATTTACTGAATCCATTCGGACTCATTTCTGAATGCTTTATGTTGACATTATTACTTATTTTTGTCCGCTTGAGGTGTCATTTTTTGTTCATAAATGCTGATATGGTGTCATGTTTTGTGGGAAGGATCAGCGTTCATTTCATAATTCGTTTTTTCGATAACCTATAAAAAACAACCGTTGTGAGATTGCCGTATTTGCCATTTTGAGTTTCTCATCACTGCTCCCACTTCAAATCCAACAGCTCCAGCATTTCATGGTAGGCGGTTTCGATTCGCTGGCGCTTTTCTTCAGGAACATTTTTGGCATATCGCCCATCTGGCAGATAATCTTCAGCAAGGCAGACTTGAAAATCAAAGGCCTGCAAGACGCCGTATTCTGGATCATAATAGGTACGATCAGGGATTGGTTCTTTGGAGACCCAAGTTGGATGCAAGGCAATCTGGCTTAAATAGGTTCGCTGCCCTTCTTTGGAGATTTCAACTTCTGGAATGACGCCTCGTTCGGTCCAATAGTTGTCATTGACGGTTTCATAACGTTGATTCGACAGTAAGTTCCCCATTGAGTAAATGATAAATTTCTTTTCGCCGTCCTTTTCGATGATTTCGGTTGGTTCTGCTACATGCGGATGGCCGCCGAAGATAATATCAGCACCAAAATCGATCATCTTCCGATAAACAGTTTGTTGTTCTTCCGTTGGTTCTAAAGAATACTCAACACCAGACTGAGGCATCACGATGGTGATATCCGCCAAGCTTTCCGCTTCTTTGATCTCTGCTTCCACTTTATCTAACGACAAGTCTTTCAAGTAGGTATCATACTCTGCTTGAGTTAAGCTTTCTTCAAGGCCATTGAAGCCGTAGGCATAGGCCAAGAGAGCAACTTTGATCCCGTTGACTTCTTTGACCAGGATTCCACTGTTGTCGACCGTGACACCAATCGTTGCCAAGCCTTGGTCGTGAAAAGCAGCCGCCGTCGTTTTGATTCCTTCGATCCCCGTATCTAAAATATGGTTATGGGCAAGATCGATCACATCAAAGCCCGCGTCTTTGATGCTGGTAACAGCATCGATAGGGGCGTTGAATAGGGGAAAACCGCCAAGCGGTTTATTAGGATTGATGGTTCCTTCAAAATCACCTAAAGCAAGGTCCGCCGATGCAATCAACGGTTTGACCTGCTCAAAATCGTTGTCAAAATCATAACGCTTTCCGTCGTAAGCGCTTAAATAAACAGGTGTATGATAAAGCATATCACCACTAGCTGTCACTGTGATGGTTTTTACTTCTGACTTTGTTTCGGTAGAACTACTTGATTCTTGCATTGTTTTTGTCGGTTTTGTCGATTCTGCTGTAAGACGCTGTTCGGGGATACCTATCGCTTGAATCACTAGATAAATCACTCCAAGTGTGATTGCCAGCAGCGCTATACTTAACCCCGCAATGATCCGCTGGCGTTTCTGACGTTCCTGTCTTCGTTGTTGTCTCATGCCCTCACCCTTTCACTCTGCTTTATCAAAAACCTATCTTCATTTACGTTCTAACTAGATTCCCTTCTCCTTTTCCTGCGACCCCTACTAAATATTATCTTTTTATTAAATAATTATACTATACTTATCAGCCCTTTAATAGGTCATTTTACAAAGCATAAAAAAACAGCCCGATCGTAATCGAACTGTTTCACACATCTCTTAGCAGTGGATTCCTCTAAAATCATTCCTGCAGGTCTGTGTTGTCTAAGGTCTTGTATCATTTAGTATCTTAGGCTGCGATTTTTAGCTAAGGATTCTTCTCATTCATCATGGATGATAGACTTCCGATCATATATGGACTCCGTATCCCCTGTACGTAAAATCTCAGCAAACCAGTGATAAACTGTTTCAGGACATTCATGTTTTTCTAATTCTCGAAAAAAGTCTTTGGATTCAATAAGGGTAATAAACTGAGTCATCGCATTTAGATGCTGCTTGCTGTCTAACGCAGAAAGAGTAAAGATGTACTTTACAGGAATCGTTCCTAAGACATATACTTCAGATTCTAATGTTGTCAATCCCATGCCAAGTTTTTTTGCACCTGCTTCAGGAACCGTATGCGGTAAGGCAACTTGATCGAATATCACCATATAAGCACCTTCTGATCTGGTTTGTTGAATGATCGAATCGATGTAATTTCTAGTGATGATCTTTCTTTCAATCAATGGATTGGCTGCGAGATAAAAGGCCTCTTCCCACGTTCTGGCTTTTTTGTTTAATTGTATCAATTCTGGACGCATCATATCCAACAGCATTGCAGGTTCTTTTGACTTTTTCTCTTTTTGAGACATGATAGATGCCGTTGGCGAGCAGGTCTCTTGTACAAATTTCTCTAGCTGATGTCGCAGAGCTGACTCGCTAGTAACTGTTGAATATTGTTGAATAATTTGCATCAAGCCGTCGATCGTAACAGTATTGGGCTTGATACTTGTACTGGTTTCGAATTTGACATCTAAAAACAACTGGGTTCGTTCCTCGTAAGACATGATCGGGTTTACTACAAAAATCGGTTTTTTTAACGGATAAAGTTGAAAGTTGGGTTTTGTCGTAAAAATGATATCGTACGACTGATCAAATGAATGTAGTTCGCTTGTTTCAATCGGTCCCAATAAGATAAAAGAGGGAAAGATTTCCTTTAATTCATTGTAAATGATTGCTGAGCTTCCAATACCATTGGGGCAAACAACGACCCCCACTTTTTGTTGCACCATATATTCTTCAGAATTCCTGATCAAAAGCGCAAAGTGCATTGTTAAAAAGGCTACTTCTTCATCTGGAAGCTTTGAATCAAAGCTATCACTGATTGGTCTCAAGGTTTCTTTTACGATCTGATAAAGATCATTATATTTTTCAAAAATTTTCTCCTGCATAGGATTGATGATCGGTAATCGAAACAGCATCCGGAAATAGGTCGGTCGAAAATGACTATATAACTGCTTGATGACAGAGTGTTTATCCTTGAAACGAATACCTGAAAGCAATTCAAATCGCTCGACGATTCTTTCTACCAAGTCAATGATGACCAAATTTCCTTTAAGCCATTCCTTTTCATTTCCTAATGCCATTCCCAGGACCCACCCACAGAGGTAGTTCTTTTCTATACTATTCATCACCCCTGCGTTTTCTAAAACTTCTTCAGCAAAGCGATACTCCTTCATTTTTACTAACTCATGATCATTAGAAAAGGGCTTTAGATCAAATTCATTCAAGCCCATTCTTGGGTATAAAAAAATAAGGATATAGTTCAATTCAATCAACCTATTTTCAACTAACTCTATCGCATGTTTTTCTAAAAGAAGAGAAAGATAGGTGTCCTGCTCATCCGCCAATTGTATTCGTTCGTTATGAATAAAGTAACGGTAAATAAAATCATCGTCCTTGCTAGTCACATCTTCCAAAATCATTCGAAATAAAGCGTAACGAATCATCAGTTCATCACCTGCTAAGTGATACCCCTCTTTTCTCGAATAACTGATTGAAATATCGTACCCATGTAATTCCGCTTGTAATTTGCGCAGATCACTCATAAAGGTTGTTTTGCCGATTTTTAACGCATCTAAAAAATGGTTGACCGACAGATAGTCTTTCTCGTAGTAAAAGAGCGTCAAAAAGATATATTTTCCTCGTTCTTTTGAACTCATCTCATAATATTTAAACATACGCTCACGTAAAAATGACTCCAACAAATATTCCTTGCTTTTTTCAGGAAGTCGAATCACACTTTCCTTATTCACGCTAAGTGGTAGTTTTTGGGCAGATAGAAACTGGTTGATTTTATCAATGGTATACTCTATTTGAGTGCGGTTCATAGAATAATTCCGCTGAAGATAATCGTAACTGATGGTTGGTTTTTCAATCAGAGCCATCATCATCTTTCTCGTCCTATAGTCAATTTTTACCATCAATGTTCCCCCATTTCTGCAGCCTACTGTTCTACTTTCAATGTAAATCCTTCCGCTTGTACATATTTTTGAAGCACTTGATCCACCTGTTGCTTTTCTTCTTTAGTAAGATCTAGAACAGGCAGTTTCGGTAACCCAACATCCTGTCCGATTGCCCGCAAACAGTATTTCAGCCCAGACGGAATCGTTGAGCATTTGCAGGCTTCTCTAAAATCATCAATACTTGCTTGTGCTTGCCGCGCTTGTTCTATGTTTCCAGCTACAAATTGTTCATAGATCGCCACATCTGTTTTCGTCACAACATTTGCGGTTGAAGCCACAGAGCCATCTGCTCCTAACTGTAATGCTTCTAAAATCTTAGAGTCGCTTCCCATCAGCAAAGAGAAATCCTCTCGATGATTTAATTCAAGATAGCCCTTGAAGTTTTCTAGATCACCGCTTGAATCTTTTATCCCAATAATCGAGTCAATTTTGAGTAATTCCGAGAAAACATGACGATTGATGAAATTTCTAGTATTTGGCGGAATATTGTACAAAATGATTGGTAATGTCGTTTGCTCAGTAATCACACGGTAATGATGAATCAGCTCCTCATCGGTATACTTCAAAAGATATGGCGTTATGATGGAAGCAGCATCAACGCCGATTTTTGCAAACTCATTTACTAATTCAATCACTTTATTCGTTGCGATGTCTCCGGCACCTGCAAATACTGGTACTCTTCCCGATACTTCATCGACAACGATTTTTGCAAACTGGATTTTCTCTTCTTTGCTTAAGGTATGAAATTCGCCATTGGTTCCTAAAATAAACAACCCGTGGACACCACCAGCAATCAAATGCCTTACAAGCTTTCTGGTGCCCTCTTCATTGATGCCGTTCTCATTTAATGGTGTGACCATTGCTGGTATAATTCCTCTGATTTTCATTGTGTAAGCTCCTTTTTTGTCGTTGCTCCTAAGCTTCCCCCTGGATGCCATTTAAGGTAATCTTCTAAATTGATTTCTTTTGCTTCTTGCAGCAACACCGACAGAATCTGCAGCTGGATCATTTGGGCAATCACAGAGGAACGTGGCGGTTTATTCAATGAGTCCCCTTCTTGGGAAACATAAGAAGACAATGTGACTTCAGCACAGGAAGCTAGGGAAGAATCTTCATTTCCTGTTACCGCTAAAATTACAGCGCCATTAGCTTTTAAGGTAGCAAGCGCATATTCTAATTCTTTGGTATTCCCACTATTACTTATCGCAATCACTACATCGCCAGCCACGACTTGTCCTGCCGATCCGTGCACGGTTTCGGTTGTGTCTAAAAAATAGGCGGGTGTACCGACAGATGAGAAAAGTGAAGCTGCATAGCCTGCTACATAGGAACATTTTCCCACGCCGGTTACATGAACGCGCTTATGATTTTTTTCTGCATGGAGAATAAGTTCTTTGGCCTTCACCATCTGTTGATAGACTTCTTCGTCTTCAAGCCGATAAAATTGAGCATCGCTTTGGGCTTTTAAATTCGTACTATATGCAAACAAAACGTTTTTTTCATTCAATACAGATTTTCCTTTCTTATAGCAAGGAGAAATGGTATTCATCCTTCTCCTTGCTAATCATACTGTTTAACTAAATAGTTTTAAGATTTTGTCTAGTAAAATTCCGATAATATTGTAGTCGATTTGAGGAAATCCAGCGTCTGTGATGCCTAATTCAGAAAAAGCTGGGAAAAGCACCAAAGGCAATGCAGTCAGCAAAATACCGCCTAAGAAGGATGCGATGATCGCCCCTTTCAACCCGCCTCTTATTGAACCAAAGACACCCATGGTTCCACCCGAGAAAAAAGCAATCCCAGCTGCTGGCAAAAGTACAACGGGAGAACCCATAGCAGCCATGGCGAACGTCGCTGTTAAGCCACCTATAAACGAGGTAATAAAACCGACAGGAACCATGGTTGGCGCATATTGGAAAAACACAGGAACATCTACTGCCGGCATTGATCCTGGGATATATTTTTCTGAGATCGCCACGAAGGCAGCCGTTAATTCAGCAATAAATTGACGCACACCATAAATCAGTACAGACATCCCCGCCGCAAATTGCAACCCTTGAATCAACGGATATAAGAACCATAAGTCGTTGCCAGCCATTTCTTGAACGACATCCATATGACCACTTAAAACTGCTGCGATCGTTGCAATGTAGAAAAGAATAATCATGAAAAATGCAACAGAGAAGACAAAATCTCGGAATACGGAGAAGAAATCAGGAAGCTCGCGATTGGCTGCTTTCTCTTTCTTTGCTTGCCAATTTTTCCCTCCAATGACACTGCCGATGACACCTGAGAACCAGTAAAAAATCAAGTTAAAGTGACCTAGTGCAACCCCTGCATTACCTGTCAGCTCATCTGTATATTTCTGAGCCAATTTGGGCAGCCCTGCTCCTGCAAAACCTAGCACCAAAGAACCAAAGATAACTGTTACCCAAGTGGGCATACCGTTCGAAATAAAAATCAACCCAATGACAGCAGCAAAGAAAAGATAATGCTGACCGGTTAAGAAAATTGATTTTAAAGGCGTCAATTTCGCAATAACTAATCCGAATATGAACCCTAGCCCCATAATCATTGATATTTCAAAACCATATACATCCATGGCTAACGCTGTAGCAGGCTCTACTGCCAGAACCGTCCCTTGAACACCAAATGCGGTCTGAAACAACGTGGCAAAATTTGCAGCAATCGTTCCTACATGACCACCACCAATATTAAAAATCATAAACCCAATGCCCACTTTGAGGACACCGCTCAGGGTCTCCTTCGCAGGCTTTCTTTGTGCAAGTAACCCAATCAAAGCCAAAATCATTAGCAACACAGCAGTATTTCTGAATTGGTTCATTACTAAAATTGCCATTCAATTTATTCCTCGCTCCATCAATTTATTTTGTTTGCATCGTTTCAAGAAATGTTTCTAGTTTTCCTTGGATCTCTTCTTTACTCATAATATTTTGAATGCCTATGACTTCATAAGGTTTGTTTTGAAAATCAGGTTCCGCTGCGATATCTGCCATACTCATAAAGGCATCGCCCGTAAAACCAATGAGGACGTCTAGGTTTCCATGAATCGTTTCAATGGGATAGCCGTTTTCTTCAATCACTGATTTTACTTTTATGTGAAGCAGCGTTGAACTCCCCATCCCCGCACGGCATGCAACCGCTATCAAATATTTCTTGCCAATACTCGCCTTAGGTTTTGCATCTGATTGGATCGATGCATCATTTTTCTTTTTTTGAAAGAATCCCATCTTAACTCCTCGTTTCTTCTAATAGTTGTATAAATGCTTCTGGTGTCGCCACATTTGCTAAACGATCAATGATACTGTCCCTTGCTAAAACCTCTGCTAACTCACCCATCAGTTCCAAATGACTCGTCGGGTCTATCGCTGCTAAACAGAAAATGACTTTCACTGGATCATTGGGCGAACCAAATGAGATGGGGGTATTTAATGTCATCGCACTTAGTCCTAAGCGACAAACCCCATCTTCTGATCGGGCATGCGCCAAAGCAAATCCAGGCATAAGCACGATATACGGCCCGGCATCTAAGACGGATTGAATCATCGCTTCGACATACTGTTTTGTAACGTTGCCATTCCTCAATAACGGCTGGGCAGCTTTTTTGATTGCTTCTTGCCAGCTGGTACTCTCTTGCTGAAGTAAAATGTTTTCTTTTGTTAATAATGTAGTTTGCAAACGACAATTTCCTTTCTAAAAAAATTTCTTTAGGTCTTAGTAAAGAATTTCTCGAGATAATTCCTATACACACACTATAAGTGAAAAGTTTCGGCCTGAATAGACGATTTTAGACCACATGTTTGTACACGCTCCCAGATTAAGTGAACTGCTCTTCTCAAAAAGACCAGGTATACTGGCTATTTTTTTTATTTGCCTCCAGTTTTTCTCGATAACCTTCTTGAGCAGTTCACAAAACTTATTCTATCAAGGAAAAAGTGAACCAAAAATGGACAGATCTTTTGCTTGCATCCACAAAAAAGAAGCTCTTAAATAAACTAAGAACTTCTTAAGGCAAACACTCTATTCATGGCTATAGATCTACCGTTTTAATTGTATTTCTAGCCGTAGGTATTTTCACACGAATTTTTACTTGCAACTGCTATTTTCTACTTTGCTTCCTCATGCTTCACGGGACAACTGCTGTGGCAATCAGAACAATGATCCTTTTTCACCATGCGGTAAACCACACGGCCGCCATAGCCAAAGATCAGTCCGCTTAGAATTACTGTAGCAATCATTTTTCGCCTCCTACGACTTGGATCAAGGGTGCACTCCCTCGGAATGGTTTCTTCACCAGAGCAAATACTAATAGACCAGCAATGACTATTGCCGCAAAAACACCTAGCGTGAGGTGTCCACCTTCAAAGATGACGTGTCCGAATTGGTAGACCAACAAACTGGCGCAGTACGCCAAGCCACATTGATAGCCAATGGCTAACCATGTCCACTTGCTGTCCCCCATTTCACGGTGGATCGCACCGATAGCAGCAAAACAGGGGGCACATAGTAAATTAAAGACGAGGAAAGAGTATGCCGCCACAGCAGTGTAATCGCCGCGCAACACTTGCCAAATCTCCGTCCCACTTTCTGACAACTCACCGGTTTGTCCGTAGAGAATCCCGAATGTGCCGATCACATTTTCTTTGGCCACCAAGCCAGTGATCGTCGCCACGGCGCCTCGCCAAGTTCCCCAGCCTAGAGGAGCGAAAAGCGGCGCCAAAAGTCGACCGAAAAAGGCCAAAATGCTTTGGTCTTCACTGACCCGCTGCAAGGCAAAGTTGTAGCTGGAGGTAAACCAGACAAAGATACAAGCTACAAAAATTATCGTACCGGCTTTTTTTACAAAAGCAACGGCTCGATCACAGGCACTTTTCAAAATCGTTGTGAGCTGCGGCAAATGATACGCTGGTAGTTCCATAATGAATGGTGCCAGATCACCTGCAAAAAGCGGCGTTTTTTTCAAGACGATCCCTGAAAAAATCACAGCGCCCATGCCGACAAAATAGGCCGATGGTGCGACCCAACTATAATGAGGGAAAAAGGCTCCGGAGATCAATGCGATGATCGGCAATTTGGCAGAACAAGGCATGAAGGTCGTGACCATCACCGTCAACCGACGATCCTTTTCGTTTTCAATCGTTCGGCTTGCCATCACCCCCGGCACGCCGCATCCTGTGGCAATCAACATAGGGATAAACGACTTGCCGGATAGGCCAAATTTGCGAAACAACCGGTCCATGACAAATGCCACCCGCGCCATGTATCCACAGTCCTCCAAGATAGCCAAGCAAAAAAACAACACGAAAATCTGCGGCAAAAATCCTAAGACCGCACCGACCCCTGCCACGATGCCATCCAAAATCAATTCTTGCAGCCACTGGGCGACCCGCAGCTGTTCTAGCCAGTGCGCTGCTGTTTCGGGTATCCAGCTGCCAAATAATACATCATTGACCCAATCGGTGCCGATCGTGCCAATCGTCTGAATCGATAAATAGTAGATTCCCCACATAATGAAGGCAAAAATTGGTAGCGCCAATACGCGATGGGTCAACACGCGGTCGATTTTGTCGCTGAAGGCTAAGTGCTGATCTGTTTCCTTGATGACTGCCAGCGCCAACAATTCTTCAATGAAGCCATAGCGCTCATTAACGAGAATGGCGTCACTGCTGTCTTTAAAGATCATCTCTAAAATCGAAATCGTCTCCTGAATGACTGCTTGCTGGGAATCAGTCAGTTTACACATTGCTTGAATCGCTTCATCTTTTTCAAAGAGTTTTAGGGCAAACCAGCGTTTTTGCTGCTGAGGGATCGTCTCTGGCAAAATCGCCATGATCTCGGTCAAGCCAGCTTCTAAACGATCATCGTAGCGGGGAGGGAGCTGTTGTGTGTTGACTGCGTGCTTCGCCGCCTCGATCATTTTGGCTAAACCACGTTGTTTCAAAGCACTGATCCCCACTACCGGAATCCCTAATCCGTAAGCCAATTTTTCGAAGTTGATCTGCAAGCCTTTTTTCTTTAATAGATCGATCATGTTGATGGCTGCCACGGTGGGAACATTCATTTCTAATAATTGCAAGGTTAAATACAGATTTCGCTCAAGATTAGTTCCGTCAATAATATTGATTACCGCATCCAGCGATGCCTCCATCAAATAATTGCGGGAAATCAGTTCTTCCGGCGTATAAGGCGACAAGGAATAGATCCCGGGCAGATCTTGGATCAACACGTGCCGGTCTTTTCGCAGTCTCCCCGCTTTACGTTCTACGGTGACACCCGGCCAATTGCCCACTGTTTGTTTGGCACCAGTCAATTGATTGAAAGTACTTGTTTTCCCGCTATTGGGATTTCCTGCTAATGCAAAGTGATAGGTCATACCGTTTCGACTCCTTTTTCGACAAAAACCAACGCTGCTTCTTGCTTTCTCAAAGACAATTCATAGCCGCGGAGCCGAATCTCCATTGGATCACCCAATGGAGCCAGTTTCACTACTTCCAAATGAACGTTTTTCGTAAGACCCATATCCATCAAACGACGGCGCAAAGCACCTTTTGCACCAATCTGATTGACCTTCCCACTTTCACCGACTTGTAGCTGATCCAAAGAGGTAATGACGGTTTGCTGCTGGATCTCTGTGACATCGATTTGTTCCATGACCCTTGCATCTAAAGCAATCCGCGTTCCCTGGTGCAAAATGATGCCGCCTTTGCGATCTTTTTGTATCACAACGATTTCAACGCCCGTGCGAATGCCAAGATCGTTTAAATGAACCGTGATTTCTTTGGTTGTTGCGAACGAGTCGATTTTGTATGTCCCAGAAGCCCGAGTTTGCGCCATTTTCATTGGTTCTTACTCCTTTTGTGAAGTGTTGTTTTAATTAACCCACTTTAATTGAGAATGATTATCATTATAATAGAGCCATTTCCACAGGAAGTCAATCTGTTTTCGACTTAACTTTGAATCTTCCTTCACAATGGAGATTTTTTTTACTCATTTTGATTGCATATCCCCTCTAATAATTACGCAAAAACCTTGTAATTCTACGTATTTTCCGCTTTTTTCATTTGCATAAAAAACACAGAAACACTATAAATTGTGTATGTCGAATTCACAAGCACAAGATATAGTGTTTTTTCGTTGACTTTCTCCGAGACTTATTTATACTAGGTTTATAACTATTACAACTCGGAGGAAACAATTATGAATATCAAACTATTTTCTAAAAACAACTGCATGCAATGTAAAATGGCGAAACGCTTTTTAAGTGAAAATCAGATTGCCTTTGAAGAAATCAATATCGATAATGAGCCTGAAGCATTAGAATTTTTGAAAGAACAAGGATTCCAAAGTGTGCCAGTCATTACCTCTGATGCGCAAACGATCATCGGTTTCCGTCCAGATCAACTACGTCAATTAGCGAGCTAAGATTTTTCTCAATGTGATGCTTTTGAGGGATTTGTCAGTCGTCCAGACCGCAAGTCCTTTTTTATACGAACAAAACAAGAAAAGAGGTTAGCCATTTATGAGCTTGAAAGAAATCAAAGATGTCAGTTATTTCAAATTGAATAATGAGATCAACCGTCCAGTAGATGGTCAAATTCCATTAAATAAAGACAAAGAAGCCCTAGCGGCATTCTTTAAAGAAAACGTTGAACCAAACACCTTAACCTTTGCGACTGCAATGGACAAAATCAATTATTTGATTGAAAATGATTATTTAGAAGAAGAATTTATCAAAAAGTACCGTCCTGCTTTTATTGAGGACTTGTATCAATTCTTAGACGAGCAACACTTTACTTTCAAATCATTTATGGCTGCTTACAAGTTTTATTCACAATACGCACTAAAAACCAATGATGGTACCGCGTATCTAGAACGTTACGAAGATCGGGTCGCTTTCAACGCCCTTTACTTTGCGGATGGCAATGAAGAGTTAGCCATGAGCTTGGCAGATGAAATGATCTACCAACGTTACCAACCAGCAACTCCTTCTTTCTTGAATGCAGGACGCAAACGTCGGGGTGAATTGGTTTCTTGTTTCTTGATCCAAATCACTGATGACATGAACGCGATCGGTCGTGGGATCAACTCCGCGCTGCAACTTTCACGGATCGGCGGCGGTGTCGGGATCACATTATCAAACTTGCGGGAAGCCGGCGCGCCTATCAAAGGCTACGAAGGTGCAGCAAGTGGTGTAATGCCTGTAATGAAATTGTTTGAAGATAGCTTCAGCTATTCAAACCAATTGGGTCAACGGCAAGGGGCTGGCGTAGTCTACTTGAACGTCTTCCACCCAGATATCATCAGCTTTTTATCAGCGAAAAAAGAAAATGCGGATGAAAAAATCCGTGTCAAAACCTTATCATTAGGCGTGATCGTACCTGATAAATTCTACGAATTGACGCGTAAAAATGAAGAGATGTATCTCTTTAGTCCGTACAGTGTCGAAAAAGAATATGGCGTACCCTTCTCTTATGTCGATATCACCAAGGAATACGACAACTTAGTTATGAATCCACGGATTCGCAAAACCAAAATCAGAGCCCGTGATTTAGAAAACGAAATTTCTAAATTGCAGCAAGAATCTGGTTATCCTTATATCATCAATATCGATACCGCAAACCGCAGCAACCCAATCGATGGCAAGATCATCATGAGTAATCTTTGTTCCGAGATCCTTCAAGTCCAAGCACCATCTGAAATCAACGGCAAACAAGAATACGAGGTTTTAGGAACAGATATCAGCTGTAACTTAGGTTCCACCAATATCGTGAACTTGATGGACAGCCCTGACTTTGGGAAATCTGTTCGAGCAATGACTCGTGCCTTGACCTTTGTTACTGATGCGTCTGACATTGACGTGGTACCATCGATCCAAAATGGGAATGCCTTGAACCACACGATCGGTTTAGGCGCAATGGGCTTGCATACCTATTTTGCAAAAAATCAAATGGAATACGGTTCACCAGAATCTCTTGAATTTACTGATCTTTATTTCATGTTGTTGAACTATTGGACATTGGTTGAAAGCAATGCCATCGCCAAAGAAAAAGGCGAAGTTTTCCATAACTTTGAAAAATCAGCCTATGCAGATGGCAGCTATTTCACTGATTATATCCAAGGTGACTACCAACCAAAATCGGCAAAAGTCAAAGCATTGTTTGAAGGCGTCTTTTTACCAACTGGTGAAGATTGGGCAGCCTTGGCACAAACCGTCAAAGAAACCGGCTTGTATCACCAAAACCGCTTAGCCGTTGCACCAAATGGTTCGATCTCTTATATTAATGATACGAGTGCCAGCATCCACCCGATCACTCGGATGATCGAAGAACGCCAAGAAAAGAAAATCGGCAAGATCTACTATCCAGCACCATACTTGAGCAATGAGACGATCGGCTACTACAAATCAGCCTACGATATGGATATGCGCAAAGTGATCGATGTTTACGCAACTGCTCAAAAACACGTCGATCAAGGGATGAGTATGACCTTGTTTATGCGTTCAGATATTCCAGAAGGTCTTTACGAATGGAAAGAAACGACAAAACAAACCACCCGTGATTTGAACATCTTGCGTCACTACGCTTTCCACAAAGGCATCAAATCGATCTACTATATACGGACCTTTACAGATGATGCAGAAGAGATCGGCAGCAACCAATGTGAAAGCTGTGTCATCTAATCCAACTTTTGCCTGAAAACGAACCAACCGCCTGCCCCTGCTCTTTCTTGAGAGCGGGTCGGCTGTTGTCTTGATACGATTATTGGAGGAACCGACTATGGGTAAGACTTACTATGAAGCAATCAACTGGAATGAGATTGAAGATATCATCGATAAATCCACTTGGGAAAAATTAACAGAACAATTCTGGTTAGATACGCGGATCCCTTTATCAAATGACCTTGATGATTGGCGGACGCTATCACCATTAGAAAAAACGACAGTGGGCTACGTCTTTGGCGGCTTGACCTTATTAGATACCGTTCAATCAGAAAGCGGTATGGATCAACTGCGTAAAGATGTCCGCACCCCACATGAAGAAGCGGTCTTGAACAACATCCAATTTATGGAATCTGTCCATGCAAAAAGCTATTCGTCGATTTTCAGCACCTTGAATACAAAAGCGGAGATTGCCGATATTTTTGAATGGACCAATACCAATCCTTACTTACAAAAGAAAGCCGAACGAATCAATGAGATTTACAAAAATGGGACACCGCTAGAGAAAAAAATCGCCAGTGTGTTTCTAGAGACCTTCTTATTCTATTCAGGTTTCTATACACCCCTTTACTACTTAGGCAATAACAAACTAGCGAACGTAGCGGAGATCATCAAATTGATCATTCGTGACGAATCCGTTCATGGCACGTATATTGGCTACAAATTCCAATTAGGTTTCAACGAATTACCAGAAGACGAACAGCAAAAGCTGAAAGACTGGATGTACGACTTGTTGTATGAGTTGTATGAAAACGAAGAGCGTTATACCGAAGAATTATACGATGAGATCGGCTGGACCGAGGAAGTCAAAACCTTCTTGCGTTACAATGCCAATAAGGCTTTGATGAATCTAGGACAAGACCCGCTTTTCCCAGACACCGCCAACGATGTCAATCCAATCGTCATGAACGGTATTTCAACTGGTACCAGCAATCACGACTTCTTCTCACAAGTTGGGAACGGGTATCTGCTTGGTTCCGTGGAAGCGATGAAAGACGATGACTACTTCATCGGACTTGATTGATTTGCTTACAAATAAACACCTTGTTTCTCGCCAATAGAGGGTGAGAAACAAGGTGTTTTTTAGTGAGCCAGCTGGTCTTTGATAAAGGTCAATGTTTCTGTCAAACAGGCCTGTGCTTGTGGCAAGCTATAATCAAATTGGTATTCGTGGGTCACCGTTTCCGAATCCCCTTTGTAAAAACGACTTGTCACGGGAATATCAAGAGCTTGTAGCTGGTTGGCAAAGGCAATGCCTTGGTCTTCAAAGGAATAGGCGTTGCCATCAGTGATATACGTTGGTGGAAAATCAGCCGTCAATTTATCCACCAGTGAGATCTCCTGCAGTTGGGGACTATCTTGCCATTCTTTTTTGCCTAATAACGACCAAGCCACTGTTTTAACAAAGAATTTCATAAAACGATCATCCGAAGAAGTTCCAACGATCTGCTTCAAATCAAGGGGGCCGCAATAGGAAATAAACCCTTTCAGGGCCGATGCAGGAATGTCTTTATCAAAGGACATTTCCTTCGCATACGCTGGATTGGTTTGCAGCGCCACATATTGCCCGGCAATTTGGGCACCTGCAGAATCTCCACCAAAGAAGAGTTGATCGAAATCAAGCATGGGGTATGCTTGGGCATCTGCTTTGATCGAGTCTACCGCTTGGGCTAACTGTTTGACCTGTCCCGGATAATGCAAACTTGGCGCCCATTCATAATTAATCGAAATCACAGCGGCTTTGGTTTCATCGACGACATAGGTCGCAAACTCTTTGACGCCTTCTTTGTCTCCCCCGACATAGCCGCCCCCATGGACCCAAAAAATGACGGGAACAGGGCCTTGTGCCTCTTTGGGATAATATAGATCAAAGGTACTGCGTCGATAATCCGATTGATACGTCAAGTCCTGTTTGACCGTCACATTCGGCAAACTTTTTTGATAAGCTGCCTCATCCTTGATGGTCACTTCTTGGTTAAACAGATGACCGATCAAAAAAGCCCCCGGTCGTGGGGAGAGTTGAAAAGCCAGAAAAACGGCAGCTAAGAGTCCGATCAGGACAATCGCCACCCACATGAAAAAGCGCAGAATTTTTTTCACGCAAAAGCTCCTTCCTTCGTTCTGTTTCAGCTTTTTCATTTAACCATGTTTTTTTAGCAAATTCAATGACAATCGCTAAAGATTAAAAAAGGATGATACCAATAGGCACCATCCTTAAAATAACATCGTTTATAATGGCAACATCATAAACAAACCAGCTGCGATCGCTGCACCGATCATTGGACCGATGATTGGTACTAACGCATAGCCCCAATCGGAAGTCCCTTTGTTTTTGATTGGTAAGATTTGGTGAGCGATCCGTGGTCCTAAGTCCCGTGCCGGGTTGATGGCATAGCCAGTTGGTCCACCAAGCGACAGTCCGATCGCTAAGATCAAGATCCCAACAACGATGGGATTTAATCCATCCGTAAAGGTATTGGCACCAAAAGCCAATAAGCCAAAGACTAAGACAAAGGTACCAATTACTTCAGTGATCGTATTCGATACTAAATTACGAACTGCAGGCCCTGTTGCAAAGGTACCTAAAATCGCGCCTTGGTCTTTTGTTTCATCCCATAATGGCAAGTAGTTGAGCCAAACGAGGATTGCCCCTACGATCGCACCAGCAATCTGCGCCAGCATAAACGGTACAGCTAAGCTCCAAGAAAAATTCCCTGTCATCGCCATGCCTAATGTAACGGCTGGATTCAAGTGAGCAGGTCCCATGTACCCTGAAACGTAAACGGCAATCGTTACCGCTGTCGCCCAGCCCATCGCGATCACGATCCAGCCAGAGGCTTCCGCTTTACTCTTTTTCAGATTGACAGCCGCACACACACCATCCCCTAACAAAACCAAAATAGCCGTTCCTAGAAATTCACTAAAGATCTGGGTTGTTTCATTCATCTTTTTTTCCTCCTTTTAAGGATGTTAAATCTGATTCTGCGATCACTTGGTTCAATTCTGCTACATGGGTTGCTTTTTCTTCCTCGTCCCAGCCAAAGAAGTCGGTCATAGCTGCAACGACACCGGCTTTGACTTCATCTAAGGTATCTCGCATAAATAGGATATGGTTGGTCCGACGCAATAGATAATCGACAGGCGTCAGAACCATTTCTTCATGCAAGGAATAGTTCAAGGCAGTGCTTTCTTTTTCATCTAAGCCCTCAAACTTCGTCTTGTAGTTCAACACTTGGGGAAGATTCGACCCATAAAGATGAGCCAAATACGTCGCATCTGCTTCATTGAACCCAGCGGCTTGCGCTTGGTCAGCCAACTTCGCTAATTCTTCCTCTACATTGGCTGCATCAAGCTCCCCACCAGAAACTGGGTACGTGGTTGAATCCACTAACTCGAAGGAAGCACCGCTTTCTTGAAGCAATTCATTGATCCGTTTGACTGCTCCTTCCGCCATCAAACGATAGTCGGTGATTTTTCCGCCTGCCAACGTCAATAGTCCGTCTTTTGAGCGTTCCAAACTGCTGCCGCGAGAAACTTGCGATGGATCCACTTTGCTGGCTTCTACTCGTTCTTGTGCTTGTTTTACGGCTTTTTCTACAACTGGTCGCTGCCGCTCATCTGCAAGATACTCTTTGACGCTTTCAACGATCTGCTCAAAGCTTTCATCCGATAGTTTGCCTTTACCGCCGCCATTGTAATCAGAACCGCCATTATTCGTAATCAATGGACGTAGACCAGCCCAGCTCGCTTCGATATCATCAAGGGTGATTTGTGCATGTGGGAAGCGTTCATTCACGATGGTCAGTAGATAATCGACATCTTCTTGTGTGACCGTCGGATGGGCAAAATCGCCTGTATAGTCCGTATCGGTTGTGCCAAAATAGGTCTTGTTTTCTCTTGGTACCACAAAAACCATCCGACCATCATTTTTCCCAGTATCAAAATAGGTTGGTTGCGGCACTTTTAGTTTTTCCCGATCGACCACTAAATGGACACCTTTCGTCGGACGCATTTGTGGCGGCAGCTCATCATTCTTGTCTAATTGACGAACGAGGTCTGACCAAGGGCCGGTCGTGTTGATCACGACTTTGGCGTGAACCTTAAAGCGCTCGTTTGTCAGTTGATCCTCCACTTCTACCCCATTGATGATGCCTTGCTCATCATGTAAGATGCCGACGACTTTGGCTTTACTGATCATTGCTGCCCCATCGGCTTGTGCTCGTTTGATGTTTTCGATCACCAAGCGGGCATCGTTGTTGCGAAAATCAAGATAGACTCCGCCACCAACTAAGTTTTCCGCCTGCAGCTGTGGTTCGCGTTCTAAGACCTCTTCTTTCGTCAACAGATAATTTTCGTATTTACTGCCTGTCACATTTGCTAAGCGATCATAAAGATCCATCGCCACTTTAACAGAAAACAAGGAGAAGGTTGCCCCCGGTTCATCGTAAATCGGTAAAAGCATCGGATCGGGTTTCGGGATATGCGGAGCAATTTGTTGAACGATCGCCCGTTCCCGCACGGTGTCAGCGACCACTTCCACGTCAAAGGTTTTCAAATAGCGAATACCGCCATGAACGAGTTTCGTGGACCGCGAAGACGTCCCTTCGGCAAAGTCTTGCATTTCCAAAAGAGCCGTCTTCATCCCAGCGGCTGCGGTTTGAACAGCAACCCCTGCGCCAGTGATCCCACCACCGATGATCAATACATCATAGGTGGTCTTTGCCGCTTCTTGAATGGTTTGCTTCCGATCTTTCTGAGAAAAGGTCATGGCTTACTCGCCTTCTTTCTTCGCTTTGAATTTGAAGGTCTGAGTAGCCGCCACCGCTTGTTTCCAACCTTCGTACAAATTGTCTCTTTCTTCTGCTGGCATTTCTGGCGTAAACATTTGCCCTTCTTCTGCCATTGATTTCAATTCATCCAAGTCTTTCCAGAAGCCAACCGCTAGCCCTGCCAAGTAAGCTGCACCTAATGCGGTTGTTTCCAGATTCGCTGCTCGTTGTACGTCAATGTCTAAAATGTCCGCTTGGAACTGCATCAATAAATCGTTTTTGGCTGCCCCGCCATCGACTTTCAGCAATGGGATATCGATACCGGAATCTTTTTTCATCGTGTCGATGACATCTTTTGATTGATACGCAACAGCTTGCAATGTTGCCCGAACAAAATCTTCCTTCGTCGTCCCACGAGTCAAGCCAAAGACGGCTCCTCTTGCATCTGAATCCCAGTAAGGCGCACCCAATCCAGTAAAGGCAGGCACCACATACACTTCATTATCACCTTTTGCTTTGGCAGCTATTTCTTCTGATTGTGGCGAAGTCTCGATCATGCGTAGACCATCCCGCAGCCATTGGATCGCTGATCCAGCAACGAAGATACTTCCTTCTAAAGCATAATAGACTTTGCCGTTGATACCATACCCGATGGTCGTCAGTAGGTCATTGTCAGACAATTGTGGTTCTTCACCCGTATTCATGACAATAAATGCCCCAGTGCCGTAAGTATTTTTGATCATACCTTTTTCAAAGGCCATTTGTCCAAAGAGGGCGGCTTGTTGGTCTCCAGCCATTCCGGCGATTGGTACTTCACTGCCGTAAAAATGGTAGCTGCGGGTGTGACCATAGACTTCTGAGTTGCTTTTGACTTCTGGTAGCATCGAGCTTGGAATGTTCAAAAGATCCAAAATTTCTTGATCCCATTCTAATTTATGAATGTTGTAAAGCATCGTCCGGCTAGCATTTGAGTAGTCGGTGACATGGACTTGTCCATCTGTCAGCTTCCACACAAGCCATGAATCGATCGTTCCGAAGAGTAGCTCACCATTATCCGCCTTTTCTTGTGCCCCTTCGATATTGTCTAAAAGCCAACGCACCTTGGTCGCTGAGAAATACGCATCAATGACTAACCCAGTTTTTTCATGGATCATCTCTGTATGGCCATCTGCTTTTAATTGGTCAGCGATCGGTGAAGATTGGCGGGATTGCCAAACGATTGCATTTGCGATCGGCTGGCCTGTCGTTTTGTCCCAAACCACTGTCGTTTCACGCTGGTTGGTGATGCCGATGCCGGCGATTGCTTCTGGTCGGATACCTGATTCAATAAATGCCCCTGCGATGACTGATTGGACAGAGTTCCAAATTTCGTTGGCGTTGTGTTCTACCCAACCGGATTTTGGAAAGTATTGCGGAAACTCTTTTTGTGAACTGCCGATTTTTTTCCCGTTACGATCAAAAATAATTGCTCTTGAACTAGTGGTTCCTTGGTCGATCGCCATTACATAATTTTTTTCTGCCATTTGATTCGCTCCCTTTGGTTTTATACGCGCTGTTTGTTAGCGCTTTCTGACTTGCTTTTATTTTAGCTGATCTTTTGCTATATGGTTCGTCAATTTTTTTTCAAATCTCTAAGAAATTGACGAAATCCACTATTTAAAGCGTTCACGGATCATTTTCTTGATTGTCTCACGATCATAAGCAGTCCCTAATTCACTGATTCGATAAGTCGGTGTTTTGGTCTCGATGGCGTAATTCGCCAAGATCAAATCATATTCTTGTTCTGGACGATAGCGTTCGACAACTACGCCATTCAAATTTTTGAGATACAGCAGCCACATATAATAGAGGGCTTCTTTAAATAGCTCATCCATTTTCAAGGCGATCCCAACACGAAATTCTCGATTGATTTGATAATCGATGATCGTGATGACACTCAAGTATTTGACCATCGTCATCATCAGTAGACTATTTTTCTCGGACGGCTTGATATTTAACTCTGTTAAGGCCTTACCTAATAGTTCATGACTGATTTGCTGAATGTTGCGGCTGGATAACTGCGCCTCCAGCTGCCAAATATTTTCTCGATCAAAAACTTCCACATCCCCTTTGAAAAAATAGACGCGGCTGTGGATCTGCAGCAGGTGACCATAGCAAGTGGCTTCCATTTCACGAGGAACAAACGATGGGCGGTAAAGATGCAAAATATGTTCCAAAATCAAGGTATCCGTCAAGGCAGTTGGCGTAAACCGAGAACGCTGCAACATATACACTTGCAGATCGTGTTCGGATAACACCGAGAACGACAGTAAAAAGACAAAGTGCAGCATCGCCTCCTCTTCTCTGACTTCTAATGCATAATGGCCAAACCCACGAAATACCAACTCCCGTAATTGCTGAAACAAAGGATCTTTCGTGTAGGGTACCATTTTCTCCCGTAAGACTTGAAAGGATTGAGTAGCAATTTTCAGTCGCGCTTTCATGATCCTCAGCCATAGGGACAAGCGCTGCTGGGCTTCTTTCGTAAAACGCATGTTCAGGCCGCGAGTGATCAGACCGACATATTTCTCATCGATCGGCAATGGCTGACTGTCAAAAGAATGAACATACCAAAAGAGTTCAAAATAGAAATAACGAATCTGCGTTTCTTCCCCAATCAGCTTTCCTTGCCAGATCTCTAATTCAAATTCTGCTAGCAAGCCATTTAGCTCTTTGATTTTGCGAAATAAGGATGACTCGCTGACTGTTAATTTTTGTGCCAGCTGGACAGTCGTCACTTCTTGATGTTGTAAAAGATGCTCGAGAATTTGAAATTTCAATGCCGAACGATAAAATGCCCATTCAATTTGGTTAAGAGAAAAGGTGGGACTCATTTCAAAAACCAGTGAACCATTTCGGTAATACAATCGACACTGCTCTTGGTAGTGAGCCAGCTCATCTTGCAACTCCTCCACATATTTTTCCAAGGAAGGCTTACTGATACCAAGATAGATCGCCAGCTCGTGCGTCTCCATTTTTCCGCCCACCAGTAAAAGCTTTTTGAGCAGCTGCAATTGCTTTGCTTCTTTTTTTTCTAATAACTGATCAAGTCTCATCGGCATCACTTCCCGACCATATGAAGGTTTGATCCAACACATTCGTGAACCGTGGATGGAAGAAAAAGTCTTTTTGGGTCAGCTCCTCCATCGTTGCCTGCTGCTCGATCGCAAACGCTAGTAAATTGATTTTTTCCAAAATATTGGCTTTTGATAATAGCTGCGCACCAACGATTCGGCCGCTGGCTTGATCGATCATCACTTTTCCATGAACCTGCGTCGAATCAAAAAGGGAAGCGGCAGCCGTAAAAGTGTGACAGACGATCGGGGATTCATAGAAAAACTGATCCGACTCGGTCAAACCAGTACTGGCTAAATACCACTCAAACAATTGTGTACCGACTGTCCGCAATCCACCACGAAACGGAGTTGTTTTGCTTGCTAGATTGCGAGCTGCCGCGATCCCTGATCGAACAGCATTGTTGACTAAGGGCATGTAGACCGTATCTTTCGTAATAGCATTTGGAATTTGAATCAAATCGCCGACCGCAAAAATATCCGTGGCAGAAGTTTCCAAGTAGGCATCTGTCCAGATGGTTTGATCACTGTGTAATTCAAAGACCGCAAATGCCTCTGGCAAGCGAGGATGAACGTTAACTGTCGTCAATACAAGGTCACTTTCATAGCCTTGATCGGCGGTTTCGATCCGAAAGCCTGTTTCCGTTTTAACGACTGCCAAGGTTGGCTCCGACCAATGCAGCTGCAAGTTGGGGCTTTTTTCGATCTCCGTTAAAAAGGGCTGCAAAAAATCGCGATCAAAGTACTTGAACAAAGGATATGACATTGATTCGATCACACTGACTTTTTTTCCGATCGCCGTCAAGGTATTCGCCGCTTCCATCCCCGCTTGACCAGCACCGACGATGGTAATCGACTCTGCTTGGGGCAATTGTTGCAAGAAGTGCTTCGCTGCTTCATATTCTTTGTAGGTCAGCAGTGCTTCTTCTGGTTGCGGCAAAACAGTGGAATCCTGACTAGAGCCTGCTGCCAAGACGAGTCGATCATAACTTAGTTCTCGCTTATCCGTTCGAATCCGATGATCCGAAGGAAAGACTTCTAGAAGGGTTTCTTCTAAGGCTACGTCGATTGTTTCTGCCTCCAGCTGCTCCTTCGTACAAAAGAATGCTTCTTCCAGCGAAGCGATCCTGCCTTCGATCAGCAATAACAAGCCGCTTGGAACAAACCCAAGATGGGCTTTTTTTTCTATCAGTAGAATCTCTGCGTCAGGGTATAATCGACGTGCTTCACGGGCGCAGCTGACACCACCAAAAGACCCACCTATAATTATGATTTTCATTGGATCACCTCTCTCCTTTAGCTTAAATGAAACGCTCTCATTTTACGAGTAAAAAGCTATCAAGCTGACTATTTTTTTGTTAACTGCGGTAAAATAAATGAGACCTATGCTACACTATACGCAAAGGAGTGTTCAAATGGTTTTCTTCTATCAATTCATGCTGGGCTTGTTTGCCAGCCTATTCGTTGCAGCGGCAGCATTCGTCTTTCAGTGGCTGACTGTTTCTGGTGCCCTGGCTGCGATTCTTTGCGGCACACTAGTCATTGGCTTTGGTCCGTGGTACAGCATCTTTTTGATTGGCTTTTTCTTTGCCAGCTCTGGCATCATTGGTCTTTTAAAGAAAATGCGCAGTCAGCCAGAGTCAGCTGTGCTTGCCAAAGGTGCTCGCCGTGATGCAAAACAAGTCTTTGCGAACATCGCACCAAGCATCTTTGCTCTACTGCTTGCCTTTTGGACGAAAGAACCGCTATTCCTTTGGGGATTTGTGGCGGGAATCGCTAGCTGTACGGCTGACACTTGGGGCTCAGAAATCGGCGTGCTGAGTCCAAGTGCACCGCGTCACTTACTAACGGGAAAAAAATTACCACCGGGACTTTCCGGCGGTGTCAGTTGGTTGGGAACTGCCGCTTCCCTAGCAGGGAGTCTCGCCATCACTGGTTTATTCGCAACAGCTTTATGGTTGAACGGCAAGCCGTTCTCCTTTGATCTCTGGTTGACCTTGACTGTCTTAGGCTTTTGCGGTAGTCTTTTGGACAGCTTACTAGGCGCAACGATTCAGGTGCGCTATCAATGTCCTGTCTGTCACCAATACACCGAAAAAAAAGTCCACCACGACGTTGCGACCAAGCAAGTCGGCGGTCTTTCCTTTGTAACGAATGAAGGGGTCAATTTGCTGACTTCAATCGTGATCGTTATTGTATCGGTCTTGCTAACTGGTTCTTTTTTCAAGTAATCAGGCAATCCACTGCGATGACAATTCCTTCATACAAAAAACCTTCGAGAGCTACACGTTTGTGTTTCTCTTGAAGGTTTTTATTTGTTTAGTGAAAGTATGATACGGTGCTCACTCCATAAGGAGCCTGATTAAGACGCAGGCGAATGATTCGTCACTTTATAATAAGCAAAATCAGCATAGGATTGATGTTGATGTGCATCCACGGCACCAATAAAAGTAAACAATCCTGTGAAGCCACCTATTTCTCCAGGCATTCCATTAACTCCTTCATCAGATAAGTAAGCCACTGACAGATCTTGGAGCAAAATTTGCCAAGTCTCTTGTTCCTCTAATCGATAGTAGACATTTGCGATCCCGTGGTCGTATCCAATTTTCAGCTGAATATTTCCTTCGGGAACGATGACGCGCGTATTTACATATTCGATCCTTTGTCCTAATTTTGCTTGTAAGAGAGTCAAATAAGGACATCGCTTTTCTTCTGAATAGGTAACATGAGCATATAACCAATTGTTTGAATCATAATAAAGCCCAAGTCCTGCTGTTTGTGAATAATGGTTCGGTTGAAACTCCAACAAGGTCTCCACCTCATAGGTGAAAGAGGTTGCTCGTGTTGCCATGATGGCAGGATTCATCTGTGAAAACAAGGAATTGCCCCCATAGATCCGTAAGAACCCCTGCCGCTTTTGCGTACTGACCCATGACTGATGCTGTTGGCGATACGGTGTCATAAATTCTAACAGATACTGCGGCTCTTGAAATGAATCAAATAAATCAGTGTTTGGTTCATTGTCAATTGGAACACCAGCTAATCCTTTAAAAGTCATTTTTGCCAAATTGCTTCCATCTTCCATTTCCAACCAATTGTCCTCGGTCCAGTGCATCCTTTGAATAGAAGCTTCTCTTCCAAGAGGATTCAACAGCTGCCCCTCTAAGGGTCTTGCCATTAAATGAGCCATGAACCATTCATCAGTATGGGTATGGACGAGCGAACCATGTCCTGCTTTTTGCATCACTGAATGAGGATTGACCATTTCAAAATGCCCAGCATCAGGGTCGCCCAAAGAAAACAGATGCCTTGGAGAAGAAGTAAGGATCGGTTCGCCTGAAGGATGTGCTTCATAAGGGCCAAAAATAGTTTCTGCGCGACCGACTTCCACGCCATGAGCATAGCCCGTGCCTCCAGATGCCAGCAATAAAAAGTACGCCCCTTGATGCTTGTAGATTTGGGGTGCTTCCGCACACCCTCTGGTGGTGAATCCTTGCGTTACGCGATGCCAAGGGGACAGTAATTTACCTGAAGGCAAGTCGATCTCCGCAAGAACGATATGCCCCGGCGCTTGATAACCTTCTCTTGTTTCCCATTCCAAAATCGTTAAATAATGCCGCCCATCCTCGTCATGAAACAGCGCTGGATCAAAGCCAATTGAGGTAAAATAAATCGGTTCTGACCATGGTCCTCGGATGTCAGTCGCCCAAATGGCATAGGAATCAGCATTAAATTCACGTCCTGCCATGTTGACCATATGTGAATACGCCAGCCAAAATCGTTTTGTTTGTGGATCATAAGATAAATGCGGTGCCCAAATACCAGCTGGTGTATTGGTTCCACGTAAATTCACTTCTTCATTGTTCAAGGCATAGCCAACAAGTTGCCAATTCGCAAGATCCTTTGATTCGAAAAGTTGAATCCCAGGTGTCCAATGGAAGGTTGAAGTTGCGATATAATAACGCTCATCCACACAAATGATAGAGGGATCAGGCGCCATTCCAGGAATAACTGGATTTTTGATGATTGTCATAAGCTTCCTTCCTATTCTTAACTTTTTATTCGTTTTGCAACCAAACGACAGTTTTTTTATCATCGTTTGCAGGCGAATGCGATAAAGTGAAACCGTTTTATTTGGTTGCTACATTTATCTTACGAAACTTTTAGGGTAGAATGAATATCAAAAAAAAGCCAATACTTACCATTTTTCATTTTTAAGGAGGTCGTTCTGAATGAACCCAACACCTAAATGGCTAGAGCAGCTGGTCAAATTGCCCGATATCGATATCAATTTAAAAACCTTTGGTGGACACAAGCAACGTGTTTCCCAAGGATGGTGTGCACCGCAAGAGACCCACTTTGCTTTTGAGATCATGATGATCATTGATGGAGAGCAGCGCACAATATTTGAAGGCAGGCAGTTTGATTTTGTGGCAAATGATGTGATCCTGATACCGCCTGGTACCGCTCATGAAAATACTTGTCTCGTAGCAGAAGGTTTAGAGTATTTTTGTATGCATTTCGATCTTGATGATCCTGAGATTCAGCAACAGTTGTTGATGTATTGTCCTTTACTACTAAAAAAGACAAATCCCGCTTACCAAGCGATCGTTGCGATCCTTCAGCAATACATTGCGTTTTTGGCAAGCGGATACTTTGGAATGAAAGAAAAAATCGCCATTGAGATCTTACTGTTAGAACTGATGCGTGCCTTACTAGACTATGTCGAAGATGAAAAAAATCAGTTAGCGCATACAGATAACACTTCCCTTGTTTTAGCAAAAGCGATCGCAGAATCGATCCAACAAAATTTTCGTACGTACACACAATGCCCAACGGAAGAAAACAAGGCCTTGCTTTCCATGAGTTATACAGCCAATTCATTGAACATTAGTAATAGTACGATGCTGACGGTTTTCAAAAAAGTTTATGCTAGTAGTCCAAAACAGTACTTAGATCAATTACGTTTCAACCAGGCAAAATTCTATCTCCATCAACCCAAATTGACCATCGCCGAAATCGCAGAGATCATTGGCTATCAAAATGCCGCCCACTTTACGAGACAATTCAAAAAATGGGCAAATATATCGCCGAATAAATACCGTAAGTTCCAGTTAGAAGCAACAAAATAAGTAATCGACAAATAATAATTCGAGAAAAGCGACTGCTACTTCTTCCTCTGAGGATGCGAAAAAAAGCTTTTTTTTCGCATAATAAATGAAAAATGGTAAATTTCCCCTTTTTTTTGATATTTCAAGTCCTGTCTGCATTCTTTATGATTAATACCAAGAAATCGTTTGCAGGAATAAAAATAGTTAGTTGCAAAATAGCAAGATGGGAGATATTCTCAGCACACTTGCTTTGCACTACATTAAGGGGAATATGTATGCTTTCAGAAAATTCAATGTCAATCAAAAGTCGGTTGCCGTTAAAAATCGGAATTTTGAGTCTTTCATTGGTCGTACAAGCTGCTGGTGCAGTAGCAGCAGCCGTACCTTTTATTATGAACGATTTTTCTGACCGAACCACCGCACAAGTCCAATCTATTTTGACACTGCCATCAATGGCAATCTTGATTTTCATTCTGCTAAGTTCATGGTTTATCAAAGCACTTGGCAAAAAGCGAACGGTCTGTTTAGGCTTGATGATCGCTTTAGTCGGTGGTATCTTACCGGCATTTACAATGAACTTTGGCTTGATTTTATTTGCCCGTATTTTGTTTGGCGCAGGTCTGGGGCTCTTTAACTCAATGACCGTCTCCTTGATCGGCGACAACTTTACAGGTGCCGATCAAAAAAACTTATTAGGTATTCAATCAGCCGTGATGACTTTAGGAAATAGCCTAGCAACGTTTGCTGCGGGCTTACTGTTAACGATCTCGTGGCAAGCTTCATTCTTAGTGTACTTGGTCATCTTACCGATTCTGTTTCTTTTTCTTTTCGGTTATCGTAACGTCAATGAAAATCCAGTTGAAACAACGCAGTCATCAACCATCGGTACAAAAAGAAGAAAGCTGCCATTAAGCGTAACTTTAGGTATTTTGACTCTCTTTTTATTCTTCATTAGTTTGATGGTCGTCATTACTTCTTCCGCACTACTGATTCAAGAATTGGCGCTGACGAATCAAGGCTTTCTTTCCACCGCACTAGCGATCGCCGGTATTTTTAGCAGCTTGGTCGCATTAGCTTTTGGTCAAATCACCAAATTATTAAAGCGCTTTACACCAGTTGTCGTCATCAGTTTCGCAATGGTTGGTTTTTTCACGATAACTTTAGCACCTACGATGACCGTCTTTTTCATTGGTCTATTAGTGGTTTATCTTGCCAATCTTGTAGTTCCTTATGTATACAGTGTCATTCTTAGCGATGTAGATCCAGAAGCCAATAACTTAGTTGTTTCTTTGGCAATGGTCGCTTGTAATCTTGGTGCTTTTTCCTCCCCCTATGTCATAAACTTTATCAGTCAACTGTTTGGCATGACAACGGCGGTCATGCAAGTCAGAATCGCTGCCGGAATCATGGCAATCATTGCTCTGATTTTTCTATTTCTCGCTTTCAATAAAACAACCACACCTATTAGTAAGGAGGAACTATAAGATGGAACAAAAACTTAGAGGCGTCAACCTAGGCGGTTGGCTTGTATTAGAAAAATGGATGGCACCTAGTCTCTTTCAAGGAACACCTGCCGATGACGAGTATTATTTAGCCTATGATCTACCTGAAGCTGAATACCAAGCACGGCTGTTGATTCATCGTGAAACATTCATCACTGAAGCTGATTTCTTGCGCATTTCAGCAGCTGGCTTCAATACCGTTCGAATACCTGTCCCTTATTTTATTTTTGGTGATCGTGCCCCCTTTATTGGCTGTATCGACTATTTGGATAAAGCCTTCGCTTGGGCGAAGGCTTATGACCTAAAAATCTTGATCGATCTGCATACCGCTCCCTTCAGCCAAAATGGTTTTGACAATGGTGGTCTCTCGGGTGTAGTCAGATGGGCACAAATGCCCGAAGAAGTGGCGTTCGAATTAACGGTCTTGGAACGTTTGGCGAAAAGATATGCAGATCACGAAGCATTGTGGGGCATTGAAGTATTAAACGAACCGATCACAGATGGTGAAGTATGGCACAGCATGAATCCCATGGATCGTTTTCCACCTCGTGATCTTGCGTTAGCAAAAGGTAGTGCACCGATCTCTTTAGACTTTTTGAGAACTTTTTATCAAGATGCCTATCGAAGAATGCGTAACTATTTAAGCGATGACAAAGTGATCGTCTTTCATGATGGCTTCTAATTGCATGCTTGGAAAGAGTTTTTCACACAAAACGATTTTCACAATGTCATGCTAGATACGCACCAATACGTTATGATGGCAGAAATGGCCGGCACAGAGCAATCCTTGGAAGCATACATGTCTTTCATTGATGGCTTAGCCCAAGAGATCGCCACGGTTGCACAATATGTCGAGGTTTTTGTTGGAGAATGGTCCTTGTTCAACTCCTATGCTGTTGGTACAGATACCAAAGGCGGTATCAATCCCACACAAGAGGAATTCAGTAGCAACCGTAGTTTGACAAAAAGTGAATTAGAAGAAGTTTATCAAACTTTGTGGCGTGCTTCAATTACAGCTTGGAACCAAGGAGCCGGACATATGTACTGGACCTATAAGTTATCCATTGATACGATCAATGAGCCTGCTTGGTATGGCTGGGATTCCTGGGATGCTAGTCGCTCTATGGCAAAAAACTGGATCGATCCACGTTTCTAAAACACAACAAAAAGCGAGATTGGAACGAAGCAAACGGTACCTGTTTGCGTTACGTTTCAATCTCGCTTTTTTGTTGCTTTTAAGCAATATCCACTAAGCGGATCTTCGTGACATTTTTGTAGACAGACAATTCTTCGATCACTTCAGAAAAGCCTAGTCCTCGCGGGAGATCAATCGTATAAATGTTGGTATAAATGCGATAGTCTTCCATGAATTTGACATCAAAATTGACATCTTCGATCACGATATTTTTCTCTTGGAAGTACTCCGTCAAAAACTCTTTGGTCTCGGTGCGGTGGATGTACTGGATTTCTAATTTCTTTGCTGTTGGTACGCGGACGATCCGCTTAACGATCGTCAATGCAAAGAAGATCCCGATAAAACTGCTTAATGCGATGGTGTAAAAGCCCATCCCGATGGCAATTCCTAAACCGGCGATCGCCCATAAGGAAGCAGCCGTCGTCAACCCCGTCACCGAGCGCTTCGTCACAATGATCGTTCCGGCGCCTAGAAAACCGACCCCGCTGACGACTTGCGCAATCAATCGTGCTTCGTCCGAACGAATCACGCCTGCTAAATCTGGATGATCCAGCGCATCTCGCATGGCACCTGTGGCGATCTCCATTTGGATCAAAGCAATGACACAAGCCCCCATGCAAACCAAGATATGGGTTCTAAGACCAGCTGGTCGGCTTTTGTACTGCCGCTCGTACCCAATCGCGCCACCCATGACCATCGCCAACAGCAACCTCAGTGCTACTTCAGGAATGGATAAATGCATATCAACCATTTGCATCCCTCTTTTCTTCGTATTCTCTCTTTTAACTATAGCATCTCTGATGGAAAAAAGGAAAAAACATCGCTAGAGCGGCCAAATAAAAAAAAGCCTCCTCAGAAATAAGCAAGATAGATCCGAACCATCGCTCGCAGCTGCGCTGGCATTACTGCACAAGCGCAGGGGGAAGCTGCAAGGATGGCGCGTTTTCCTTCTGACTTATTTCTGAAAAGGGCTGATTTTGTTTTACAGGTTGCTGGCAGCAGCCTCATCGATGATCACGATCACGTCATCATGCTTTTGTAAAACTGAAGCTGGTAATTCGTTGGTTACGGGTCCTTCGATCATTTTTTGGATTGCATCCGCTTTGACTTCGCCAAATGCCATCAAAATGATTTTTTTGCTTTGCATAATTGAACCGATTCCCATTGAAATTGCCGTCGTCGGGACGTCTTCGACTTTATCAAAGTAGCGTTTGTTGGCATTGATGGTCGATTCAGTCAAATCAACGACTGAGGTCGTTCCTTCAAAGGATGCACCAGGTTCGTTGAAGCCGATATGTCCGTTTTGACCGATACCCAAGATTTGGATATCAACTGGGTGATCCGCAATCACGCTATCGTAGCGTTGGCATTCTGCTTCTAAGTCTTCCGCTTTGCCGTTTGGTACGAAGGTTTCTTTGAATGGTTTTTTATTGAATAAATGAGCATTCATGAAGTAGCGATAGCTTTGTTCGTCTTCGCCGCCTAGTCCTACGTATTCATCTAAGTTGACTGAAGTCATTTCTGAAAAATCAACTTCACTGGCAGTCATTTCTGCATAAAGGGTCTCTGGCGTGCTTCCTGTTGCTAAACCTAGCACCTTGGCGCCATTTGCCATACCTTCTTGTATCAATTCAAAAGCTTTCTTTCCGCCTTGAGCAGCATCTTTAACGCGAATAATTTCCATGATCAGCGCTCCGTTTCTATTTGGTATAGTCCAATAATACCACAGGTTGTGTTTGATTACAATAATTAGTCTAGACCAGATGACGATTTTTACTATTTTGATAGCCGAATCTGTCTTCTTCATCCTAAAAATCAGGTTCAATTTTGACTCAATAAGCGAAAAACTGTAAAAAGAACATACGTTCATGTATCCTAATTCTTAACAAGTACATTTTTATTAGGAGGTCCCATGGAAATTAGCCCTTTTGAAGTACGGATTTCAGAAAAAGCATTAAGTGACTTAAAAAAACGCCTGGCGCTAACAAGGTATCCCGATGAACCCGCCAATGCTGGCTGGAATTATGGTATTCCTTTAGATGATATGAAAACGATTATTTCTTATTGGCAAGACGAATTTGATTGGCGTAATGCAGAAAAGAGAATAAATGCTTTTGCCAATTTCACAACTACGATTGATGGAATTACGATTCATTTTATTCATGAACGTGGGCATGGTCCCAATCCAACACCATTGTTGATCCCCCATGGTTGGCCGAGTTCTATTTATGAGCTTTTGGATTTGATTCCCTTCCTAACTGATCCAGAATCCTTTGGTGGTTCACCAGAAGCTTCTTTTGATGTCATCATTCCTTCGATTCCTGGACATGGATTTTCTGACATCCCAAAAGAGGGACATTTTGAAGATCGCAAGGCTGGGCAGATTTTGTTAAAACTTATGAAGAGGTTGGGCTATGATCAATTCGGAATTCATGGTTATGATTTAGGAGCAAGTATCGCCGGTCTCCTATGTTTGGATCACCCAGACAATGTGATTGGCTACCATACCACCTCACCGGGAAACCCTAGTCCTCTTATAACAGATGAAACGCCTATGAGCACAGCAGAAACAGAATATTTGGCACTTTGTAAACGTTGGTATGCAAAAGAAGGTGGCTATGCTCATAGTTTAAGTACAAAACCACAAACGTATGCTTATGGACTCAATGATTCACCTGTAGGTTTAGCTGCCTTCATTATTGAAAAATGGCATTTATGGTCAATGCAGAATGAGGAAGACACTCACTATCACTTTGACTTGGATACACTCTTAACCAATGTGTCTATTTACTGGTTCACCGAAACGATCAATTCTTCAAATCGCTTCTACTATGAAGGCCAATATACACAGTGGCCTAACAAATTCGACCGTTCATTTGTACCTTTAGGTGTTTTACTAACTTCCCAAGCTCATGAACGTCCGCCAAAAGAGTACGTAGAAAGACTTTTCCCGAAGATCCTTCGCTGGGAAGAGCTTAACACTGGTGGGCATTTCGCAGCTGCTGAATGTCCAGCTTTGCTTGCGAGCCATATCCGCGCTTTCTTTTCTACAGTAACTGATACAACAAAGGAGTAAATAAAAAAAGCTGTGCCCTAAAAGTTGATGGGCGCAGCTTTTTTAGCGTCTGCGACGAGCTTTTCAAAACTAAATGCTCGCTTCAGTTATAGTATAGTAGTTTTTTCGATCAAGTTTTACTTTTTTACCAATTCGTATAAACATCAATACCGCTATGACCAACACCTGTGTCATAGACTTTATAAGCACCTAAGGATGATTGACCAGTCGAACCTTTCGGTTGATTGTCGCTGGCAACAACGATGTATCCATCGGCATCACGGATGGTTCCGTCTGATGCTACATGGCGACCAGGGATGTTCAATCCGCCTCCTGGCAAGACTTTTTGTGAGTAGTACGATTCTCTCACACCATTGAAGTAGTTGATACCGTCCACTGGATTCAAGACACCAGAACCAGCACCAGGAATGCTTGAACGGGTTTGACTCACGTTAGCAGTCGCTGTAGATTCACTTTTTTCTGTGCTTTCTTTCGTACTTGCTTCTTTGTTTTCTACTGATTGGCCATCGTTAGAAACCAACAATGTTTCGCCATCAAAAATCATATTTGGATTTTCGATCGAATCATTCAAAGCTAAAAGATCTTCGACCGTTGTTTGATAAGTAGCAGCGATCCCAGATAGGGTGTCTCCTGATTCGACAACATGGGTTTGTTCTGCTGCTGAAACAACTGTTCCTCCAACGAATAAACCAAATCCTGCAACAACTGTAAATGCAAATTTTTTCAAATGAAAAAACCTCTCTTTTGATTATTTGTCCCGCTATCGGGCACAAGTAAGAGAATAACATTACAATATTGCAGGAAGGTTTCAGAAATATTTTTCATTATCACAATTGTTAAACAGAAAGTTACAAGCTTTTTGTTGATAATCAGTAAACTTACAATATTGTTATCCATTTCGATGAATGATTTTGGCTCCATCATGCTATAGTAAACCCAGTAATTGAAAGGATCGATGCACATGAAAAAACTACTTTTGACGCTTGGCGTTTTGATTTTAGCAGTAGGTGGCTACTTTGGCTATACGTACTATACAACAACTTATCAAGGGATAACGGCTTATGCCATCACGCCCAACAAAGTCCCAGAAAAGACCCAAACGTACAGCGATTCCGGTGAAAAAATCGATGGCTCCTTTACGTATAAGTACACGTTTGAGTTTGTTAAGAAAAACGGCGAGAAAGAACTCATGACCTATGATCTTTCTGGTGAAAATGTGAAGCCATTCGCGCCAGATACCTTAGTCAAAGCAGAGATCAGTAAAACCCGTGTCATCTCGGGTCCCAATGAAGTCCCTCAATCAGAAGTCCCAGCAAAAATATTGTCTGAGCTGGAAACCTTTGACGAATAAGGACTTCTTACAAGAAACTTTCTACTTTTTAAGGTTCATTTTACTTTGACGGTCTATGCTAACGTCATACCAAAACTATTTTTCTTCCTCTTACCAGTCCTCGCCCGACTGGTATTTTTTATTTTTTCTCAATGGTCAGGCAAGATTTACGCTTCTTAGAGACAGAACCGCTCTAGCTTCGCAAGTTTTTTTCTGCTCAAGCTTTGATCAAGTAGCTATTGACTATCGGAAATAAATAAACCGAGAATCATTAGGATAAAAGCTGAGTTCATCATAAAAAAACCGCTAGATTGTTTATCTCTAGCGGTTTTCTCTCAATTTTAGTACAATTCCAAGTATTGTTCTCTTTCCCACTCGGAGACTGTTTGGCGGAAGGCTGCCCATTCTAATCGTTTTGCTTCGACAAAGTTGGCATAGATGTGTTTGCCTAAAGCATCGATCATCACTTGGTCTTTACGCAATGCTTTGATGGCATTGTGGATCGTTGATGGCAGATCTTCGATTTGTGCTTCTGCACGTTCTGTTTCGTTCATGATGTAGATGTTACGGTCGACAGCTGGTGGTGGTGTCAACTCACGTCTAACGCCATCAAGTCCAGCTTGCAGTAAAACAGCCATGGCTAAGTATGGGTTGGCTGATGGGTCAACCGAACGCAATTCCAAACGCGTTGACAAGCCTCTTGATTCTGGTACCCGGATCAGTGGTGAACGGTTGCGTCCTGACCACGCCACGTATACAGGCGCTTCGTAACCTGGCACTAAGCGTTTGTAAGAGTTGACAGTTGGATTGCAGACAGCTGTGTAAGCACGGGCGTGTTCAATCAAACCGCCTAAGAAGTGATACGCTGTTTGGCTTAATTGCATTGGTCCTTCTTCATCAAAGAAGACATTTTCATCGCCTTTGAACAAGGACATGTTGCAGTGCATGCCTGAACCGTTGATGCCGAATAATGGTTTTGGCATGAAGGTTGCATGCAAGCCGTGTTTACGAGCAATAGTTTTCACGACAAGTTTGAAGGTTTGAATGTTGTCACATGCTTCCACTGCGTCCGCATATTTAAAGTCGATCTCGTGTTGCCCTGGTGCCACCTCATGGTGAGACGCTTCAACTTCAAAGCCAAGGCTTTCTAATTCTAATACGATATCGCGACGGCAGTTTTCCCCTAGATCGGTTGGGGCAAAATCGAAGTAGCCGCCTTTGTCGTTTAATTCAGTTGTAATTTCGCCTGCTTCATCTAATTTGAATAGGAAAAATTCTGGTTCTGGTCCAAGATTGAAAGAAGTAAATCCAAGGGATTGCATGTCCGCTAATGCCCGTTTTAAGTTACCGCGAGGGTCGCCTGCAAATGGGGTGCCATCTGGATTGTAGATATCACAGATCAAACGAGCCACTTTGCCATGTTCACTTTCCCAAGGGAAGATCATCCAGGTCGACAAATCAGGATATAGATACATGTCACTTTCTTCAATACGGACAAATCCTTCAATAGAAGAACCGTCAAACATCATTTTGTTTTCCAGTACTTTATCTAATTGACTTACAGGTACTTCAACGTTCTTGTTCGTTCCTAAAATATCAGTAAACATCAAGCGTAAAAAGCGCACGTTCTCATCCTTTACGATTTGTTTGATGTCTTCGGCAGTTCTTTCAAATTTTGGCATAGTATCCCTTCCTTTTTCCCAATTCTTTTTATATCACAGCAACGATCTACTAATGTTCTACATCCGTGGACCTTTTTGCTGGTATGGCTGTTGTTGATTCAATCCACCTTGAGCCAAGAGTTCATCATAAAAAATTCGACGAACATCTTCATCTGTCAGCGGCGGTTTGTTCTTCGCTTCTTTTTCTTTGGCAACTTTCATTTCATAAACTCGTTTGATCCCAGCCATGTTCAGTCCATCGGAAAGATAGTCTTTGATCTCTAGCAAGGTATCAATATCATTCAGCGAATACATGCGTCGATTGCCATCGCTGCGTTCCGGGTGGATCAATTCTTGTTCTTCGTAATAACGAATTTGACGGGCGGTGAGATCGGTCAATTTCATGACTGTTCCGATAGGAAAGACTGACATTGAGCGCCGCAATTCTTTTTCCCTCATAACTTGGCTCCCCTCCGTTTCAATGATGCTGCGTAACTTTATGGAAACTATACCAATTCTTTTTTTGCGTGTCAACCCCTCATGTTAGAAAAAGTGACATGAATGCAATTTTTTTTGATTTTTTCATTAGACCCTTGATTTGATCGCATGTTCAAGCAGTCCTTTTCTGGAAGAAATGGTGCTTTAGCCGAAAATGTTCGGGTTTTGCACTCGAAGGAAGCCAAACCACTTATGCTCCCATAATTTTGTCACCACAAAAAAAACGGTGCATCGGCTGCACCGTTTCTGCTTATTCCTGTTCTTGCGCCATTCTGCGTAGCGGATAGGTATCCTCCAGCGCAAATCCTTTGATATGATAGGTCTGTGTTGCTTCATCGAAGGCATTACTCAACACTAGTGACTCCCGTTTTAAGCGATTCAGCGCATTGCCTTCATCAGCTTGCAGCACTAGATGATAAGGCTGCATGATCTGCATCAATTCCATTTTGATCGCCTGAGTCAAGCGTTCTTTGCCTTTGGTACTCTTTGCCGAGATCAAGACGTTGGGAAAGAGCGTTGGGACAAACTGATCGGCGTCGATGCGATCCGACTTATTATAGACCGTCAACATCGGTAATTGGGTCAAAGAAAGTTCTTCCATTAACTTCAAGACGGTCTCCTCTTGCTGAACCCGTTCTTCGGAACTGGCATCGACGACATGCAGCAAGAAGTCCATGTTTTGACTTTCCTCCAATGTGGAATGAAACGCATCAATCAATTGGGTCGGCAATTCTTGGATAAAGCCAACCGTATCGGTAATGGTGACTTCAAATCCTTCCGGCATCCGCCAACGTTTTGTCAAAGGGTCGAGTGTCGCAAACAACTGGTCTTGTTCATAGGTATCTGCACTGGTCAAAATGTTTAAAATAGTTGATTTTCCAGCATTGGTATAACCAATCAAGCCCATTTGAAAGACTTGGCTGTCTTTGCGCTTTTGGCGTGTCCGGTCTCGATGGGCTGCCACTTCCTTTAATTCCCGTTTGATGATAGTGATGCGGTTGCGGATGTGTCGACGATCGGTCTCCAGCTTGGTTTCCCCTGGCCCTCTCGTTCCGATTCCGCCCCCTAGCCGAGACATGTTCTTTCCTTGCCCTATCAAGCGTGGAAGCAAATAATCCAGCTGCGCCAATTCTACTTGCAGCTTTCCTTCTTTGGAACGGGCACGCATCGCAAATATATCGAGGATCAGCTGGACGCGATCAATCACTGGCACTTCTAGCGCATCACCAATCAACTGGCTTTGCCTTGGTGTCAGTTCATGATTGAAGATCACTAGATCTGCTTCATGTGCTTCTGCCAACTGCTGCAATTCCGCAACTTTCCCCTTGCCAATCACGGTTTGTCGATCGACTTGCTGCCGTTTTTGCACCAGTGAAAAAACAACTTCGCCATTGGCGGTTTTTGTTAAGCTTTTCAATTCTTTCATTGACGAATCAAAATGAAGATAGTTTTTCTCCGTTTCTACTCCGACAAGAATCACACGTTCTTGGCTCATCTTTTCTCCTCCAACCATTGGTCGATTTCTGTTTCAAGGGTACGTTGTTCTTCAGGTTGTCTCACTAAATCACTCCATCGGGGCTGTGCTCGGTTATTGAACCACGTCAGCTGCCGCTTGGCGTAGCGGCGTGAGTTTTGCTTGATTTGCTCAATGGTTTCATCCAATGTGGCCTGCCCGTGAAAATAGGGCAAAAATTCCTTGTAGCCGATCCCTTTGGCGGCTTGCGTTTCTGGATACTGCAAAACAGCTTTTGCTTCTTCGATCAAGCCTTGATCCATCATTAAGTCCACTCGCTGATTGATTCGCTGGTATAACACTTCTCGCTCAGTGGTTAAACCAATCATGAAGAAATCGTACAAAACTTGCGGTGTTTCTTTTGGTGCAGCAATACTTTCGCCAGTCATTTCAAAAACCTCCAACGCACGAATCACTTTCCGCTCATTGTTGTAGTGGATCTTCGATGCTGCCAAGGGATCGACCGCCTGCAACTTTTGCCATAGAGCTTCTTTGCCGATGGCTGCTGCTTCTTGTTCATAGCGCTGACGAATCGTTGGGTCGCCTTCTTCTACTCCTAAACGAAAGTCATACAAAAGCGCTTGGATGTATAGCCCTGTCCCCCCCACAACGATCGGCAACTTTCCTTGTTGCTGGATCGTCTCAATGGCTTCACGTCCCATTTGCTGGAAATCAGCGGCAGAATACGTTTCCGTCATTGCACGAATATCGATCAAATGATGAGGAATCCCTGCCATTTCTTCCTTCGTCACTTTGGCGGTACCGATATCTAATTGTCGATAAATTTGCATGGAATCCCCGCTGATAATCTCCCCATGGTATTTTTGAGCTAATTGGATACTCAAGGCGGTTTTACCGACTGCGGTCGGTCCCACGATCACTAAGACTTTTTTCATCCTTTTGTTTCCTCGCGGACCTGCTGCACAATTGCCCGAGCGTTTTCTGGAAAATCGGTGATGATCCCGGTCAACCCCAAAGCCAAGCAGGTGCGAATCGCCGCTTCTTCATTGACAGTCCACGGACGGATCGCAATCGGAAAATCAGTCAAGACCGTCGCTGTCTCTTGGACCCAGCGATAGGCCGGATGAATTCCTTCGATATACGGTCGGCTGAGCGCCAACGGTGGTTTGTCTTCCCCGCGTCCCATAATAAAATCAAGGATCGCATCCGGTTCGATCGCATGCATCCGATCCAAAGTCTCGATATTGAAGGAACAATACCAATGAGTAAAGGGCCATTCTTGGCTATTCAATAAGTCGGATACTTTGGCTTCGATTCCTTCATACTCATAATGATCGGTTTTTAATTCGATCGTCAAAATACCACGATAATTCTTCGCTGCAAATAAATCCAACACTTCTTTTAGCGTGGGGACTTTGGCGGCTTGGAATTCCTCAGAAAACCAGCTGCCAGCATTGAGTTCTTTTAGTTCAGTAACCGTCAGGTCACAGATCCGACCTTTGCCGTTGGTCGTTCGATCAACCGTTTCATCATGCATGACAATCAAGCCGCCATCTTTTGATAGATGTACATCTAACTCAATGATATCAGCTTTGACCCGCACCGCTTCCGCAAATGCTGGTAGCGTGTTTTCAGGTCGGTTGCCGCTACTCCCGCGGTGGGCAACGATTTGTACCATCATTCTTTCACTCCATTCTCACTCTTTATTTTACCATGGAATCTGCTAGAACCAAAAAGCCTCTGTTTGTTTCGAACCTCTTAATAAATAATAGCGCTTTGTTTCGGTCAAAGAAAAACACCCTTACTATGATCGCAGTAAGAGTGTGTGTGATCAGTTAAAAAAGCGCAACCGTCGATACTCTGGTACGGTTGCCTTAACCAAGGCAAATGGCTGACCAGTAGGATCAAATCGTTTTTGAAAAATACGTCAACGGTTCGCTCGTCATGTTTTTCATTTGGTTTTTACGCTCATTGACCATTTCAACCAATTGATCAAGGAAATTTTCCATAATGATCCGACCGCCTTTATAGGTATACCCACCGATCTTAACGGTTTCCTCTGGGGATAAAATCACCCGACGTGTCCCGATTTTTTTGAAAAATTCTTCCAAGAAAAAATTCGGTAGATAAAAACTGTTTTGCGCCGCAAAAGATTGTAGATAGGCAAAATCATCGATGGTGATATAACAGTCGTCAAAGGCATCAAAGCTGACATACTCATCCATCAGCATGACCCGTTTTTGTAGAATCTCACTGATTTTTTGATTCAATAAAACCAGCGTTTCGATTTCTTTGACTTTATGCTCCAACAAACGGCGTTGTTTTTCTTTTTGTTCCTCATACCGAATGCGTAAATTAAAAATGATGGTTACTAACAATGCGCCCACTAAGACGCCGATCAAACCTGCTATTGCTACTGCCATTCTTCGATCCTTCCTCATTCCTTTTTTCATATTGTATCATATTTGAAAGTTTCGCAAAAAAGATAACGAACTTTTTATTTGACCTTTCTTGACCTAATCGGTATACTATCTCTTAGATATTGCGAAAACTTTATGCTAAACTATATCTATAACGATTTTTAGGAGGACTATCACTATGAATTTAATTCCTACAGTCATTGAACAATCATCTCGCGGTGAAAGAGCGTATGACATCTATTCTCGTCTATTAAAAGACCGGATCATTATGTTGAGTGGTCAAGTAACCGATGACTTAGCAAACTCAATCATTGCTCAGCTTTTATTCTTAGACGCGCAAGATTCTGAAAAAGACATCTACTTGTACATCAACTCGCCGGGCGGAAGCGTTACTGCTGGTCTAGCGATCTTTGATACCATGAACTTTATCAAAGCCGATGTCCAAACCATCGTTATGGGGATGGCTGCTTCTATGGGTTCATTCTTATTGACCGCTGGTGAAAAAGGCAAACGTTTTGCGTTACCAAATGCCGAAATCATGATTCACCAACCATTAGGTGGCGCACAAGGTCAAGCAACTGAGATTGAAATTGCTGCCCGCCACATTTTGGCAACCCGCGAACGTCTGAACAAAATCTTGTCAGAACGTACTGGTCAACCAATCGAAGTGATTGAACGTGACACCGATCGCGACAACTTCATGACCGCACAAGAAGCCAAAGACTACGGCTTGATCGACGAGATCATGGAATCAAACAAATTGAAATAAGCTTGCATAAAAAAGGTGTACGAAGCAATTCGTACACCTTTTTGCGTCTTTGGATTCGGCGTCAGACTTCGCCATATTGGCCTTGTTGGTAAGCATACCCATTTTCCACGTAATGCGTGATGTTTGCCTGATTTTTGGCGATCTCTTCTTCTGTCAACGGGCGGATCACTCGTGCCGGACGACCAAACGCCAACACATTAGGCGGAATGACGGTTCCTTCCGTTACTAACGAACCAGCACCTAACAAACTATTTTCGCCGATCACTGCATGATTCAAAACAATCGAGCTCATGCCGATCAGCGCCCCTTTTTTGATGGTACAGCCATGAAGCATACACTGATGCCCAACAGTCACATCGTCTTCCACGATCGTCGGGGCATCGTGATCAACGTGGATGATCGTTCCATCTTGAATATTGGTACGCGCGCCGATTTCGATGCGATTGGCATCGCCTCGAATCACTGCTTGAAACCAGACCGTACTCTCTTTTCCTAGAGTCACGTTTCCTACGATCGTCGCATTTTTTGCCACAAAACAAGGTGTTCCTTGCAACGAGGCGGGCGAAACTGTTTTGTGGGTTTCATTCCCTGATTGTTCTTTGTCCATCAACTTCTCCTTCCAATCCATAAAGGGATCTGCGCTTTCTTTTTTCACTATAGCACCACCCTTGCGACAATGCAAAAAGAGCGCCAGTCAGACTAGACGCTCTTTTCGGCTTACTCGGCTTCTTCTGAAAATTGACTTTGATACAGTTGGCTATAAAAGCCGCCAGCTGCCAACAAGGTTTCGTGATTGCCTTTTTCAATGATCGATCCTTGATCCATTACTAAGATCAGATCTGCTTCACGAATCGTTGACAAACGATGGGCGATCACAAAGCTGGTACGACCTTCCATCACTTTATCCATTGCTTTTTGAATCAGCGCTTCTAAGCGGGTGTCCACCGAACTGGTGGCTTCATCGAGAATCAAAATCTTTGGATCAGAGATGACTGCCCGGGCGATGGTCAACAATTGTTTTTGTCCCAAAGAGACATTATCGCCTTCAGAATTGATGATCATCTCGTAGCCATCTGGCATCGTACGAATGAAGTGATCAACATTGGCGGTTTTCGCTGCATCAACGACTTCATAATCGGTGGCATCTAATTTCCCAAAGCGAATGTTGTCGCCGATCGTGCCTTCATACAACCATGCATCTTGTAAAACCATCCCAAACAATGATCGGACATCATGACGTTCCATCTTCTTCGTGTCGATACCGTCGATCTTGATGGCCCCTTCATTGACATCATAAAAACGCATCAACAAATTGATCAAGGTGGTTTTCCCAGCACCTGTTGGTCCCACGATCGCCACGGTTTGTCCAGCTTTGACTTCAAAGTTCAAGTCTTTGATCAACGGTTTTTTCGGATCATAGGCAAAGCCGACATGTTCAAAGGTCACGTCGCCTCTGATTTGTTCTGGCAATTGGATATCGGTTTGATTGACTGGCTCTTCTTCCTCATCTAAGATTTCAAAGACCCGTTTTGCTGCTGCTGAGGCACTTTGCAAGACAGAAGACAACTGGGTTATATTCCCCATTGGCTGACTGACTTGCCAAATGTATTGAATGAACGCTTGCAGCTGACCAACAACGATCACACCGCTGATTACGTAAAAACTACCCATGACTGCCATTGCGATATAGGTAAAGTACGCGGTCATTTGCACCAGTGGCATCATCAATCCTGACACAAAGGCAGAACGAAAGCCGTAATAGCGCAACTGGTGGTTAACGTTTTTAAACCCTTCAAGTGTTTGCTTTTCCCGTCCATACACTTTCAAGACACTGAATCCAGTCATGTTTTCTTGTACGTAGCCGTTCAGATCCCCTAACGCATTTTGCATGCCTTGGAAGTCTTTTTGCGACTTTTTGACGATCGTGCGAGAAATCAATAAGGAGGCTGGGATCATGATCAATGAAACCAATGCCATGTAGGTATTGATGTAAAACATCATGGAAACCGCCATAACGATTCCTAAGAAGGCATTGACGATCCCGATCAAGGCTTGCTGCATCGCACCGCTGACGGCATCCACGTCATTGGTCACTCGTGACAGGATATTCCCTTGCTGGTTGCGGTCGAAGTAAGAAACGGGCAAACGATTGATTTTTTCTTCAATGTCTTGCCGCAGATCTCGCATCGCCGATTGGACAACGTTAGTGATCAGCAGCCCTGACATCAATTGTGAGAAACAGTAACCGACACCAACGACTGCGATCCAGATCAAGCAAAGGATCACGTAATCAAAATTAACGCCTTCGCCAGCGGCGATGTTGCGGCTGATCTCTGTCGTCGGTAATCCAGAAACATACGGCATTGCCGCATTGAAGCCGACGGTGGCAACAGTAAACAGCAAGACTAGGATAAATTGTACTTTGTACGGTTTGATGTAAGCACCTAACCGTTTTAAAGAAGAGATTGCTTTCATTGTGCCAACTCCTCCTCTGATAATTGTGACGCCGCAATGTCGTAGTATACTGGACAAGTTTGCAGCAGTTCTTTGTGGGTGCCGATGCCAACCACATCGCCTTCATTCAGGACGACGATCTTATCGGCATTCATGATCGTTCCTACTCGTTGAGCAACGATCAAAACGGTCGATTCTGTGGTTTCTTTTTTCAAGCGTGCCCGCAATTTTGCATCCGTTTGGTAATCCAATGCAGAAAAACTATCATCAAAAATATAGATCTCTGGTTGGCGGATCACCGCACGGGCAATCGCTAGGCGTTGTTTTTGTCCGCCAGAGAAGTTGGTTCCGCCTTCTGCCAAGTGAGCATCAAAGCCATCTGGTGTGCGAGAAATGAAATCTGCCGCTTGCGCAATCTCGGCCGCTCGTTCCAGCTCTGCTTGCGTGGCATCTTCTTTCCCATAGCGCAGATTTTCTGCGATCGTCCCTGTAAACAGCAACGCTTTTTGAGGGATAAACCCGATCTTATTACGCAACGTCGTTAAGCTGTAATCCCGAACGTCAACGCCATCCACCAAGACTTGGCCTTCACTGACGTCGTAAAAACGTGGGATCAATTGGATCAAGGTCGATTTCCCGCTCCCGGTACTACCGATAAATGCCACGGTTTCCCCTGGTGAAGCGGTAAAGCTAACATTACGGATCACTGGACTTTGGGCATGTCCTGGATAAGCAAAGGTAACATTTTTAAATTCCAAGAAGCCTTTCGTCTTAGTTTCTGTCACTGGCTGTTCTGGCTCTTTGATTTCAGAAGTCGCATCTAACGCTTCTTGGATTCGGCGAGCAGAAACCGCCGCTCGTGGATACATCGTAAAGACGGTCGCAAACAGCATGAAAGAAAACAGCGCATGGAAGATGTATTCGATAAATGCAATCAAGTCACCGACTTGCAGCTGCCCTTGATCGATTTGAATACTTCCCGTCCAAATAATCAAAATCATCACGATATTGAATAAGAAGAAAAAGCCTGGTTGTGCCGTTGCCATCAAGCGAAACAAGCTGCGAGAACTAGAAGCATAGGCTTGGTTGACTTTGCCAAAGCGTTTTTCTTCAAATTTTTCATTGACGAAGGCACGGATCACTCGTAACCCAGAGAGATTTTCCCGCAAGATGCCATTGATTTTATCTAGATTGGCTTGTTGTTTGGTGGATAAGGGTTCCGAGATTTTAGCAATGGCGATGACGGCCATTAGCAATATCGGCAATGCCCCCAAGACATACAACCCTAGTTGTGTACTTGTTCGCATGACCATGTACAAGCTGACCACAAACATCATGGGTGTCATCAAACCTGTCCGTAAGATACTTTGCATAAACAGCATGATTTGATACGCATCATTGGTCACACGGGTGATCAATGATGAAACCCCGATTTTTTCATATTCAGTATGTGAATAGCCTTGGACTTTTTCAAAAAGGTCGTCACGAATATCCGCCACAATGTTAGTGGTGATACGTGACGTGAAATAGCCCAACAAAATGTTCATCGTGATCCCCACAATGGTGATCGCGATCATCGCCGCACCCATTTTCCATATGTAGTCGCGATCACCAGCGGCGATCCCTTTGTCGATCATTCTTGCCAATAACGTCGGCAAACCTAATTCAATCAAAATAAAACCAAAAACACAGATGAAATTAAAAACCAGCAGTTTTTTGTTTCTCATCGTATAGTGCCACATTAATTTCAAAAAATCCCCTCCTTTTTTACTTCATTACTTCTACTATAGCATAGGAATATTCTTATTGTAATGCACTATCAGCGAAAAAAAGTAAACTTCAGCGATAGTCCTTTCATTTTCTTTCAGTAAGCCTTTTCAAAATGACGTGTTTCTATACTTATTCGTTTTTCTGTGATAAACTAGGGATACTTGTAGTGGAACGACTTACAAACTCGGTGAATTTTTTATGACGACATTTGGAAAGCAAAGACGAGGCTTTCTCTTTTTTCTCACAACGATTGTCTGAAAAAAGCATGCAGCGGCTCTCGAAGCCTTCTTTTCAGGTCACTTTATTCGGACCTCGATTTTGTGATGCAGCGAATTCATCAACCAAATAGACTACTGCGAAAAGCAGATAAAGGAGAAAAGATATGATTTACAAAATTTATTACCAAGAAACAAAAGACCGCAACCCAAAGAGAGAACAAACCCACTCTTTGTACATTGAAGCAGACGATGCAGTGATCGCACGCCGTCTGGTTGAACAAAATACCCCATACAACATCGAGTTCGTTCAAGAACTAGATGAAAAACATTTAGCTTACGAAAAAGAAAACGCTGATTTCAAATTAGCGGAGTTTTAAGATGAAAGTTTCGCTGAAAAATAATGAGACTGGCGTATTCGGCGTCGGTGGACTTGGCGAAATCGGAAAAAACTGTTATGGGGTTCAATTCCAAGATGAGATCATCTTAATTGACGCGGGAATCAAATTCCCCGAAGATGAACTGCTTGGGATCGACTATGTCATTTCCGATTATAGCTACATCGTTCAAAATTTACCGAAAGTCAAAGGCTTGATCGTCACTCATGGTCACGAAGACCATATTGGCGGAATCCCTTACTTGTTGCGGGAAGCCAATATCCCGATCTATGCTGGACCATTGGCACTTGCTTTGATCACCAACAAATTAGATGAGCATGGCTTATTGCGAGACGCAGAATTACACGAAATCAATGAAGATACGGTGATTCGTTTCCGTAAAACGTCCATCAGCTTCTTCCGAACGACCCACAGTATCCCTGATGCTTTAGGTGTCGTTGTCAAAACGCCTTCTGGTAATATCGTCGCAACTGGCGATTTCAAGTTTGACTTTACGCCTGTGGGCGAACCAGCAAACTTGCACAAAATGGCAAAAATTGGTGAAGAAGGTGTCCTTTGCCTCCTTTCCGATAGTACCAATGCAGAAATTCCGACCTTTACCAAATCAGAAAAAACGATCGGCAGCTCGATCCAAAAGATTTTTGAAAAAATCGATGGTCGGATCATTTTTGCCAGCTTTGCCTCCAACATTTTCCGTCTCCAACAAGCTGCAGATGCGGCGGTTGCGACTGGACGTAAAATCGCCGTTTTTGGACGCAGTATGGAAAATGCGATCGTCAACGGACAGCGCCTTGGCTATATCAAGGTGCCGGATGGAACCTTTGTGGAATCTCATGAGATCAATCGTTTGCCTGCAAACGAAACCATGATCCTTTGTACGGGCTCTCAAGGAGAGCCGATGGCTGCTTTGAGTCGGATTGCCAACGGGACTCATCGTCAAATCCAAATTCACCCAGATGATACCGTGATTTTCTCAAGCTCACCGATCCCAGGAAATACCACGAGTGTCAATCAGCTGATCAACTTGCTGTTGGAAGCTGGCGCAAACGTGATCCATGGCAAATTGAACAACATCCATACTTCTGGTCATGGTGGCCAAGAAGAACAAAAACTGATGTTGCGTCTAATGAAACCAAAATTCTTTATGCCTGTCCATGGGGAATTTCGGATGCTGAACATCCACACCCAACTGGCACAAGATGTTGGTGTACCAAAAGAAAATTGTTTCATTATGGAAAATGGTGACATGTTGGCCTTAACGGCGGATACCGCTCGCTTGGCTGGTCATTTCAATGCCAATGATGTTTATGTCGACGGCAGCGGTATCGGTGATATCGGAAATGTCGTCTTACGAGATCGTCGCATTCTTTCAGAAGAAGGCCTCGTCTTAGCAGTAGCGACAGTCGATGTGGCGAAGAAAGAAGTCCTTGCTGGACCAGATATCCTTTCGCGTGGGTTTGTTTACATGCGAGAATCCGGCGAGATGATCAACGAAGCACAGCAGATCCTCTTCCGTGCGTTGCGGGAAGTCTTGAACCAACCAGACCCAACAGAGCACAAATTAAGAGAAGCGATGTCATCGGCTTTACAGCCATTCCTATTTGAAAAAACCGAACGTCATCCAATGATCCTTTCAATGATCATGACGCCGGATGATTTATAGTCACACATGCAAGGGGAGTTCTCAGGTTACTGGGAACTCCCCTTTTTCCTTCCCCATGCAAAAAGCAAAAAAAAGACCATCTAATTGATGGTCTTTTGGGTTTTTGATTTCAAAGTGTTCTTACTGGCAGTTTGTTTAAAGCTTACGCTTTGTTTACGTTAACTGCTTGAGGTCCACGATCAGAATCTTCCACGTCGAAAGTAACTGCTTGACCTTCTTCTAAAGTTTTGAATCCTTCACCTTGGATCGCTGAAAAATGTACAAATACGTCTGTACCGTCTTCGCGAGAGATAAAACCAAACCCTTTTTCAGCATTGAACCATTTTACTGTACCTTGTTCCATTATAAAAAAACCTCCTCGTGCATAAGCACTTAATTATGTGTAACATTGCCTTTGTGCGATAGAGGCCTAACGTGCGTTTCAACATCTATTCAGCAAACAAAATTACAATAATATTTTACACTTGCCCGTATTTTTTTGCAAGACAGACGATTAGACAATTCACCTTTATTTTTAATAATGTTCGCAAATTAGCCGTTGTGTCAGCAATTTTCTTGTTGCCAGAGGCCTTCTTCTCGCAAACTAACATAGGCATTGTCGCCAATAATCAAATGATCCAGTAGTTCGATCCCCATCAAGTCCCCACATTTGATTAAGCGGCGTGTAAACAGCAGATCTGCCTCCGAGGCTTGAGGACTTCCACTTGGGTGGTTGTGAACGACGATCACTCGAGCGGCGCTATAACGTACCGCCCAATGAAAAATCTCCCGTGGGTGAGCAATCGACTGATTCAACGATCCGATGAAGATCGTCTTTTTTTGAATGATCTCATTTTTGGTATTCAAATAAATTCCTAGCAAGTGCTCCTGACGAAAGTCTTTTAATTCTTGGATCAGCTGATGAGCGATCGCCATACTGGAGTTGATCTTGCCGTACTTTGGTTGAACAGACCGCTGGATCCGCACGCCTAATTCAACCATCGCTTTGATCTCAATGGCTTTGATTTGTCCGACGCCGCGAATTTCTTGTAATTCATCGATTGTCGCTTCTTTTAATTCATACAATTCTTCAAAACGATTCAAGACACTAGCCGCCAATTCCAGGACATTTAGGGGCCGTGAGCCAGTTCGCAACAAAATGGCCAACAGTTCTTGGTTCGAAAGGGCATCAACCCCATATTGCACTAAGCGCTCTCGTGGAAACGAGCTTTGGGGAATTACTGTTTCATTGATCATAAAAAAACTCCTTTGCGTCGGTCTAATAAGAAATACGCAAAGGAGGAACTATTTGATTACGATGCTTTTAAAAAATCGCCATTAGAAAGAAAAAGCCGTTTCTAGAAAATCTGGGACATCCTCTAGTGATGGTAAGACTTTCAAAACTTTTTCTTCAATGATGGTCGTCGGCGCGATCAAATCGGGAATCATAATGACTGAGATCCCTGCCCCATGAGCAGCATGGATACCATTGGCCGAATCTTCGAGGATCACCAATTCTTCTTTTGGTACCGCCAATAATGCGTGGGCTTTTTCAAAAATCTCAGGATCTGGTTTTGCCCGTGTGACATCATCAAAGCAGACGATCTCAGGAAATTCCGCCGTTAAGTCCGCTGCTTCCAGCAAGGTGTCGATCACTTTACGCTGGTTACTAGACGCCAACACTCGAGGAATCTTTTTCTCATCAAGATAATGCAATAACTCATGGATCCCTGGCTTCAATTCAGCCTCGCCCCGTTGGAACATTTCCAACGTTTGCTGAAAAGCCGCTTGAATAAATTCTTCAATCATCTGATGACCAAAGGCCTCATCGAACCGTTCATGATAGGCGGCCCAAACTTCTTCATCCGAAACACCTACATAGGCTAGATACAACTCTTTTGTATAGGGAATACCCATTTGATCCGCCACGATTTGAGTTGCTTGGTAGTAGAGCAGCTCCGTGTCAAAAATCAAGCCGTCCATATCGAAAATCACACCACGTAACTTAGCCATTTCTTCCTCCTATTGCCAACAACAATTCACGAACTTCTGAAACAAAATACAAGGATCCTGTCACCAGTAGCAAATCTTCATTGGTCATTTTTTCTAATAACTCTGCCAAACCAAACTGCCATAAAGAAACCGTCGTGATTCGTTTGTTATCGAGTTCCTGATAGCCGTCTGCCAAATGCAGTGCCTTGGGAAAATCGAAGGTCGTTAAATAAATCTCGGCTTGGGGAATCGCCAGCAATTGCTGAAGCATCTCATTGACGTTTTTAGTTTCTAAGGCTGAGAACAGCACATGGATGCGATAGTCGCTGAACTCTTCTTTCATTGTATCTACTAAACGAGCCATGGCGTGTACGTTATGGGCACCATCGATAATCACCAGTGGCTCACTACTGATTCGTTCCATTCGGGCGGGCCAATAGGCTTTTCGCAAGCCATTGCGAATCTCTTTGGCTGAAAACGGCAGTTGTCGTAGGTCGCAATATAGGCTGTACAATTGGATCGCAACACCGGCATTTTCTGGTTGATGGCGGCCTAACATCGGCGTTTTCAAGCCTTTGATTTTGCCATGCTCATTTTCAAAATCAAACAATTCGCCCCATTCTTCATCGGGATGACGATAGGTCACACGGTACTCTTGCCCTGCATGATAAGCGGGTGCCTGTGCTTCTGCAGCTTTCAAATCGATCACCGAAAGCGCACTTTCAACGATATTGCCAGTAACAAGGGGTGTTTGTGGCTTAATGATCCCTGCCTTATGGGCAGCGATTGCTTCAATGGTATCCCCTAAGACATCCATGTGATCCATGCCGATCGTCGTGATCGCGGTCAAAATAGGAGAAATAACGTTGGTACTATCTAAGAGTCCCCCTAAGCCAACTTCAATAATCGCAACATCGACCTTTTTTTCTTCAAAATAGCCTAATGCCATAGCGGTAATGATCTCGAACTGAGTGATGCCAGTCAAGGTTTCATCACGATCGATTTCAGCAACCAGCGGCTGGATTTTTTCCACCCAAGCGACCAAGTCCTCATCTGATATAAATTGTCCGTTGATTTCGATTCGTTCATTGAACGCTTCAATGTGCGGGGAAGTAAAGGTCCCCACTTGCTGCCCAGCTTCTTCTAAAAGACTGCGCAAATAACTGACGGTCGATCCCTTGCCATTCGTGCCGGCGATATGGATCATGGTCACCTTTTTTTCAGGATTCCCCATCCGTTTTAATAATGCTTCGACACGCATCAATCCGGGTCTTTGCCCAAATGTCAAACGCGAATGGATCCACGCTGTTGCTTCTTCGCTTGTCATCTCGCTCACCTCGCTCCTATTTTAACAAAAAATGAACGGCTTTCCCATTTTCTTTCCTTTAAACGAGAAAATTATTCGCCCTGTTTCTATTGATTAAGCAAAAACAAGCATCTTCGAGAGATGCTTGTTTGCGCGTGATGTGCTCATCCTATTGGATTGTGCGTAATTGTTCGATCCGTTCTTGGACGGCTTTTTGTTTTTCAAGATAATCGGCTTCTTTGCTGCGTTCTTGTGCCACGACTTCCTCAGGCGCATTGGCAACGAAGCGTTCGTTCGCCAGTTTGCCTTGTACCCGTTGAACTTCTTGGGTGAACTTCGCTAATTCTTTCTCCAAACGCGCGATTTCTTCTTCAATGTTGATCAACCCAGCTAGTGGCAAGTAGATCGTCGCACCTGATAGGATGGCTGACATCGCCAATTCAGGAGCTTGCAAGCTGTTAGAGATTTCTAGTTCTTCTGGATTACAGAAGCGTTCGATATAGTTTTTGTTAGCAATCAAGAATTCTTCGATCTCAGGCTCATTTGCTTGGATCAGCAAAGTAATTGGTTTCGAAAGTGGTGTATTTACTTCTGCTCGGATATTTCGAACCGAACGAATCAATTCTTTCAACACTTCCATCCCTTGCGCCGCTTTTTCATCGGTCCATTCTGGTGCCACTTGTGGATACTCAGCAACAACTAATGATTCCCCTGTATGCGGCAGTTTGCTCCAGATTTCTTCTGTAACAAATGGCATGATTGGGTGCAACAAGCGTAAAATTTGATCAAGAACATGGACTAAGATGCTCTTATTGACTTGTTTCGCTGCTTCATTGTCACCGTATAAGGTTTCTTTCGACATTTCAATGTACCAGTCACAGAAGTCATCCCAGATAAAGTTGTATAATTGACGACCCGCTTCCCCAAATTCGAAGCGTTCAAAAAGATCAGTGACTTTTTCAATCGTTTCATTCAAGCGCGTCAAGATCCAACGATCCGCCACTGATTTTTCACCAGAAAAATCAATGTCTTCTGCAGTCATTTCACTGACATTCATCAAGACAAAACGGGAAGCATTCCAAATTTTATTGATGAAGTTCCAAGCGGCATCCATTTTTTCATAGCTGAAACGCACGTCTTGCCCCGGTGCAGAGCCATTTGATAAGAACCAACGCAATGCATCAGCACCGTATTGTTCAATGACTTCCATCGGATCGATCCCGTTTCCAAGAGACTTACTCATTTTGCGACCTTGTTCATCACGGATCAATCCGTGGATCAAGACATTTTCAAATGGTCGTTTGCCAGTAAATTCCAAGCTTTGGAAAATCATACGACTTACCCAGAAGAAAATGATGTCGTAACCAGTTACTAATGTATTCGTTGGGAAGTAGCGTTGGAAATCTTCATTGTTTTCATCTGGCCATCCCATTGTTGAAAACGGCCATAAAGCAGAACTAAACCATGTATCCAATACGTCTGGATCTTGCTGCCAATTTTCGGCATCTGCTGGCGCTTCAAGACCTACATACATTTCTCCCGTTTCTTTGTGGTACCAAGCTGGGATTTGATGGCCCCACCACAACTGACGAGAGATCACCCAGTCATGGACATTTTCCATCCAACGTAAGAATGTTTGGTTGAAACGTGGCGGATAAAAGTCCACCGCTTCGTCGGTATCTTGGTTGTCGATGGCTTGTTTTGCTAATGGTTCCATTTTTACGAACCATTGTGTTGATAAACGAGGTTCGACTACTACGCCTGTCCGTTCTGAGTGACCTACGCTATGGACCATTTTTTCGATCTTGATCAGACGACCTAACGCCTCTAAGTCTTTCACGATTTGCTTGCGAGCAGCAAAACGATCCATTCCTGCATAGGTACCTGCTAAGTCATTCATTGTTCCATCATCGTTCATAACATTGACCCTTGGTAGGTCATGGCGGTTACCGACCTCAAAGTCATTCGGGTCATGGGCAGGAGTGATTTTTACGACCCCTGTTCCAAATTCTTGGTCCACGTACTCGTCAGCAATGATTGGGATCTCTTTATTGACCAAAGGCAAAATCACTTTTTTACCGATCAATGCTTGATAGCGTTCATCTTCTGGATGAACCGCGACTGCTGTATCCCCCAACATTGTTTCTGGACGAGTCGTTGCGATCTCCACCACACCGCTGCCATCTGCTAATTCGTAAGACATGTGGTAAAAAGCACCTTCGATGTCTTTGTGGATCACTTCAATATCAGATAATGCCGTGCGGGCTTGCGGATCCCAGTTGATAATGTACTCGCCACGATAGATCAAGCCTTTTTCATAGAGCGTCACGAAAACTTTACGAACCGCTTCGGATAATCCATCATCTAACGTAAAGCGTTCACGGCTATAGTCTAGAGATAAGCCTAGTTTCGCCCATTGTTCCCGAATGTGACCGGCATATTCTTCTTTCCAATCCCATACTTGTTCAACAAATTTTTCCCGACCAAGGTCATAGCGAGAAATTCCTTGTTCCCGCAGCTTTTCTTCTACTTTGGCTTGGGTAGCGATCCCTGCATGGTCCATTCCTGGTAACCATAAGGTATCATACCCTTGCATCCGTTTTTGACGAATGATGATGTCTTGTAACGTGGTATCCCAGGCATGACCTAAGTGCAATTTTCCTGTTACGTTTGGTGGTGGAATCACGATAGAATACGGTTTTGCTTCTTTGTTGCCGCTTGGTTTAAAACGGTCATGTTCTAACCAATCTTGGTAACGCCCCGCTTCTACTTCTTGGGGATTGTACTTGGTGGATAGATTCTCAGTTTCTGTCATAGTTGGTCCTCCTAAAGTTACGCTTTTTTAGACGTAATGGTTGGTGTGGATTTTTGGTGCCTGTTACTGGGTAAAGCGTGACAATGTTTGAATCGTTCAGGATGAGTGCGGTGGTAATTATCAGCAGTTTATTGTTGGTAAAAAAATTGCTTACAGAGGTCAAGGCACACTTCCGTGATCCTCTATTGTGTCTTAGGGCTTTGGGCAACCGATCTGACTCGCTTCGTGAACCAATTTTGATGACTTCTTGTACTGTTCATCATCTATTCTGTCTTGCTTCGCAAGCCAATCGCAGTGATTCCTAGTATGGTTACTACGCTCCCTTTGGTCGCCTAGTACTGTTCATCATCTGCTCTGTCCCACTTTGTGGGCCACTCGCAGTGATTCACAGCAAAAAGCGCCCTAATGCCGAGGCATTAGGGCGCTGATACGCGGTACCACCTAAATTGCAGATTGCTCTGCCACTTTGACGTGAGGTAACGTTCACGACGCGCTTGATCTTACTGTGCGGCTTTGTCTGCAAGAAACAAACCGTGGTTCGGATCAAAGACCTTCAAGCTACCTTTTCAGTGTCTGGGGAAGTCTTGCACCGACCGACTTCTCTCTGACCGCCAGGGTCACTGATACTCCTCTTGAACATTGTCTTGCTATCATAGATTCTTGTTTCATCTTGCTACATTCTACAATGAACTTTTTTGAAAGTCAATCAGAGGTTTGCTTTTGCCGCATCAATGGCTGCTTGATAATCCGGTTCGTGGGAGATTTCAGGAACGATCTCAACGTGTTGAATCACGCCTTCACGGTCCAAAACGAAAATTGCTCGGGCAAAATGACCGAAGTCTGGGATCATGATTTGATAGGCCTCACCGAAGGTATTCGCCGGATCATGAAGCATGATCATGTCGACGCCTTCTTGGCCGCACCATTGTGCTTGTTCTTCTTTTGTATTGTTAGAGATCGTTACAAAATTTATATCATCCAATTGACTTGCTTCTTGGTTGAAACGCTTGGTCTGCAACGCACAAACGCGTGTCACGATATCGGGAACAACACTGATGATCGTTGGTTTTCCTAAAAAATCAGTCAGTGTGTATTCCTTGTCCTCTAAACTTTTCAAGCGAAAATCAGCTGCTTTATCCCCTACTTTTGGTTGGTTGCCGGGCATCTCATAAACCGTTTCTTTGCGTGTAACTTGCATAACATCTCTCCTATAGTATTTTCTCCCAGTATAAGAAAGATTGTCAAAAAACGAAAAGGATTTGCTCAGACTTTCGATTTTTGCGAGTAGGTCGTATCAAAAAAGATCAAGGTTTGCAATTCTGTCGTCAAATCAATGTATTGAATATTGACATCTTTTGGCACGATGACGGGATCAGGGGCAAAATTCAGGATTGCTGTGATCCCAGCATCCACGATCGCATCGATCGCCATTTGTGAATAGCGACTAGGAACAGTCGAAATCGCTACGGTGATCCCTTTTTCTGCTACGACTTCCGCCAATTGATCCATTCCATAGACATAACGTCCACTAATGGTCTGGCCAATCATTTCTGGATCATTGTCAAAAACCGCGATGACGGAAAGATTTTCATTTCTGCGAAAATTGTTATTAGCTAACGCTTTTCCTAAATTTCCATAACCAATCAAGGCGATTTTTTTCTCTTCATTGGTTTCTAAAATATAGCTCAATACCTCGATCAAATAAGGAACATCATAGCCATAGCCACTTCTACCCAATTCTCCTAGATGAGAAAAATCCCGGCGGATCGTGGCTGAAGGAACTTGCGTGATTTCTGCAAATTCTTTTGATTTGATTCGCTGAATACCTGAGGCATCCAGTAATTTTAAGTGTCGTAAATAAGCTGGCAAACGTTTTGCCGTTGCTTTCGGAAGTTTTTTATCTCTTAATGCTTCCATCCTGTCCACCCTCCTTGTTAAATGATTCACATATTGAGTGTAGCATGTTCCATTTTCAATAGCAAGAAAATATTCACAAACTCTCTCACACGATGAAAAACGACCACAAATGTTCCATAACAGTTGTGGTCGTAGTTTAAAAAAGAGAGTTTATTATAAGAATTCAGCGAATTCAGTTGCTGCTTTTTCTTGATTTGCCGTGATTACTTCCAGTTTCAACCCAGCCATCGCCCGTTCCATCATCCCTTCGATATCGAGACGCTCTTCATATTGATGTACTTTATCCAGTCTTGGGCGCGTCTTTGGTTGAGGAGGCGCAAAGATTGTGCAGCAATCCTCAAAGGGCTGAACCGACAATTCAAAGGTATCAATGGCTTCAGCAACTTCAATGATCTCCAATTTGTCCATCGTTGCCACTGGGCGCACGATCGGCGTATTGGTTACTTCATTGATGGCGACCATGCTATGCAAAGTTTGTGAAGCCACTTGTCCTAATGATTCACCATTTAAGATGATCAAGCCATGACGAGCTTCCCGAATCGCATCCGTCAAACGCAGCATCATCCGACGGGTGATGGTCATCCAATAGCCTTGTGGCACACGATTTTTGATTTCTTCTTGGATTTCTGTAAACGGAACTTCGATAAACTGGATGCTTCCCACATAAGGCGCAAGCTTCTTCGTTAAATCTTTGGCTTTTTGCAACGCTTGTTCACTCGTATAAGGAGGACTTGCAAAATGGACCGCTTCGATCTCAACGCCGCGTTTCATGGCAAAGTAGCCTGCGACTGGCGAATCAATACCGCCAGAAAGCATCAACATTCCCTTTCCACTGGTGCCCACTGGCAGCCCAGCGGCTCCTTGGATCGTTTCATAGGACAAATAAGCGCCATCGATCCGTATTTCTACACGCAAATTGATGTCTGGTTTTTTCATTTGGACTTTGATATCAGGAAAACGGTCGATCACCGCATTACCTAAGGTCAAATTCAACTGGTTGCTATCTTGCACAAACGAATGATCACTGCGCTTGGCTGTGATTTTGAAGGTCTCAACACCCGTATAGATCTCTGCCATGACGTCTTGAACGGCTTTCTTTAATACTTCGATATCTTTTTCGACCCGAATGCTGGGGGAAAAGTTTTGAATCCCAAAGACTTTTTGCAGCTTAGGAATGATCTCTTGGCTGTTTTCACCGTTCAATAGCAAGTGCATGCGATCTCGCTCGGCATGAACTTTGACATGGGGATAATCTGCTAAGGTACGTTTGACGTTTGAAGCTAATTGCATAATAAAACTACGACGATTTTTGCCCTTTGTTGACAGTTCGCCATAACGAACCATGATTTCTGAATAATTCACGAGAAAACTCCTTTGATTTGGATTGATTTTATAGTGGTCTGTCGTGCTTAATTGATTTTCGAAAATTTTTGGTACAACTGGTGGAAGACGATCAGAAACTGTTCGACTTCAGCCATCGTATTACTCTCATCTAAACTGATACGAACAGCCGATGTCGCTAACTGTTCTGGAACGTGCATCGCATGAAGCGTACTACTGGCCATCTTTTTACGGGAGGAACAAGCACTTGTCGTCGAAAGATAGATCTGCTTTTCTTCAAAGGCATGGACTAAGACTTCTCCTCTGATCCCTTTTAATGAAAAACAAAGTATATGTGGCGCAAACCCTTCAGTGCCAGAAAAAAGCGTGACTTTCTTGTACCCAGCCAGTGCTTCTTGCAAATAGCCTTTTAATAATTGAACATGGTTCGGCTTTTCAGCCTTTTGCTCGGTCGCTAAACGCAGGGCTTTTGCCATAGCAACGATCCCTGGTACATTTTCGGTACCGCTGCGTTGATTTTGCTCTTGCCCACCGCCGGTCATCAATGGCGCCAACTTACGGCCTTGTTTCCAATAGATAAAGCCGGCGCCACGAGGTCCGTGAAATTTATGTGCAGAGAACACGGCAAAATCGACTCGCTCATTGAACCATTGCTCTTGTGGCACCTTTGTGATGGCTTGGACGGCATCTACATGGAAATGGATCGTTGGGTAGTCCGCTAACACGGTTGCGATCTCATGGATCGGTTGGATCGATCCTACCTCATTATTGACCGCCATCACCGAAACCAAAATCGTTTCTTTGCGAATCAACTTTGCTAATTCTGACACGTTGACAAAGCCTTGGGCATCGACAGGCACAACACTGACTTCAAACCCTAACTCGGCTAATTGAGCCGCTGTTTCACTGACGGCAGGGTGTTCAATACTGGAAATAATCAGGTGATTTCCATAGGCTTTTTTCGCTATAGCAGTCCCTTTGATGACCCAGTTGTCTCCTTCAGTTCCCCCACTGGTAAATGCGATCTCTTTGGAAGAAACGTTTAACAGATCGGCGATCTGCTGACGTGATTGCTGCAGCAGGCGATTGGCTTGATTTCCTAAATCATGCAGGCTTGAGGGATTGCCGATGATTCGCTGACTGACTTGGACATATGTATTTAAAGCTTGTGGATAAATAGCGGTTGTTGCACTGTTGTCAAAATAGATCAATGATAGGACCCTTTCTCTAAAAAAATTCTTTCCCATTATAACTGCTCTTGGGCTGAGTTTCAAGGTGACTCGCTGGCTTTGCCCTTATTTAAAGGAAACTTTTCCTTCCTTCGTAAGCGGTACTCATGCAACGAGCCATTCTTTCCATGAAAAAAGCCAGTCAGTTTTTCACTGCTGGCTTTCGTACTATACTAAGTCGCGGTTATTGAAGTAGAAGTTTTCGATCCGTTTGAAGGCACCTGGTTCTACTCGTTCCAACGCTGTGCCGATTTCATCTAGCGCATCTTGATAGCGATATTCTTTACTAAACAAGTAAAGTGATTTGTCGATCGCTGCCTTGATATCTGGATGAGAATGACGATAGCGGTTGGCATATTGCATCATTTGCTCAGTCAATGCCGCAGCATCCACTAAGTCTTTTGTTTGTTCATCTAAAAGATCAAGATCTTCTTCACAGACAGAAACCAATTTATTGATTTCTTGCATGTTGATGCGAATCTTGTTCAATTCTTTGCCTAATTCTTCGACACGATCCGTTGCCACGAAGAAGAATTCTAAATACTCGCCTGGCAAACCAGGTAAGCGTTGTTTCTCAACAAACCGTTTCAAGTTGCGTAGACGGAATTCGAAGCTTTCCACTTTTTCTTGTGCAACTTTTTCGCCACGACGTAATTCCGCAAGAGAATCATCGATTTCAACTTGCTGGCTTTCCACATCATCCAAAATCTTGTAGGCATCTTTGTAGAAGCTTTGCACTTCTGAATAAGGAATCTCATGTTTTTCCAATTTCGGTAAGTACTCGTTGTTGCGGCGAGCCAATTCGTCCACTTCGGTTTGGAAGCCGCGGACGCGACCCAATTCATTATGATTCAAAGTATAGCTTTGTGCCGTATGATCCAACTCGATCAACAACTGACGGTTGTTCTTCGTTGCATGGTCAATGTAGTCTTCGATGATCTGACGATTTTTCATGACATATTTCTTGGCATTGATCTCACGTTCCATCACCGTATACAAGGCATCAATATCACTTGCAGTATCACGGCTTGCCACTTCAACGGAAGCGACTTCTGTTTTCGCTAGATCGTTCATGGAGTTTTCAACTCGTTTTTTCACACGGTTGATTTCTTCTTGGAAGTTTGCTTCTGGGAACACATATTTTTGTTCTAATAATTTTTTATAACCCTCTTGGATTTCTTTCAACTGATCTGGGAAGGTGCGGTTTAATTCTTCGTACGCCGCTGGGATCCGTTTCATTAAGTCTTCCACTTCATAGGTGTGTTTTTCCGCTTGGTCTAACACTTCCCGTGCTTCCACAGGATCGCCTGAAGTATTTAAGGTAACAAATTGGGTGAACTCAATTTCAATGTTTTTGATTTGTTTTTGCAGCTCATTGTAGGCAGGACCGAATTCTTCCCCTTGATCCCGTAGCTTCTTCTTCAAGTCTTCGTAAACGTCCAACGCTTTTTGGACTTCTAGTGAATTTCGTTCTTCACTTTCTCGTAATTCTTTCAAGCCGGCGCGAATCTCTTCTACTTGACGTTCCATCTCATCCATGGTCGCTTCGGCTTGGACGATCGCCCCTTTTGCTTTGAAAAAGCGGATGCGTTCGTTTAGTTCTTCCACTTCAAAGATTTGACTTTCAAGTTCAGCAAAAGATTTTGTGGAGATATCTGTCCATTGTTGGTTCCACTCACGGAAGGTGTTTTGACTTTGACCAACCAAGTGCATTCTTTTTACTTCATCGACTTCTTCGATCACCGGTAAGTCAAACAGATTTTCTTTGCGTTTTTCCAAGTCATTCAACTTTTCTTGGTTTTTCTTCCGCATGAAAAAGCCAATTGCATACAAGACCGCTGCGATGATGATGATGGCAATGACAATTCCAAAGATGATATTAGTTCCCATTTTGTGGTTCCTCCAATTTTCAAATATACATGTTTCGTCTAAAACCTGCTGATCAGCAGATTGATTGATAAGTTCGTTGAGTATAAAAAGGACAGACAGTCCCTTTATAAAAAAGCATCTACGCTAGATTATAGCATAAAGAAAAAAATCAAGCATTAGATTGAGGCAAAAAAGATCGACTTTTTTCGCATCGAATAAAATCATTCACGGCTTTTCCATCGATAATGAAAACAAATCGTGAAATTTACATCAACAAGTGACTTTTTTTCTGATTTTTCCGATTTTTTCAAGAAACCGCTTGATTTCTCCCTATTGAAACTGTACTCTAGTAAAAAGCTTGAACAGGAGTAATGTCAAATGAAAGTAGCGAAATTCGGAGGCAGTTCCCTTGCCTCAGCCGAACAAGTCGAAAAAGTTGTTGCGATAATTGAAAGTGATCCTAAAAGACGGTTTGTCGTTGTTTCAGCGCCTGGTAAGCGTTCCAGTGACGATCAGAAAGTCACCGATCTATTACTAGCAGTCTGTACCCGCCTGTGTGCTCAAGAAGAAATTACTGATTTAATCGAAGAAATCTATGCCCGCTATACCGCGATCGCCGCCCCTTTTAATATCGAACAGGTCCATTTAGATCGCATCTGGCAATCATTGGCGGCTTTTCAAACGCTGCCTACCCAAGACAATCCGCATCTTTATGATACGGTCTTGGCAAGCGGCGAAGACAACAATGCCAAATTGATCGCAGGGATTTTACAAAGTCGTGGGTTAGCTGCTCGCTACATGAATCCGCAAGAACTTGGGTTGCTAGTGACGGATGAACCCCAAAACGCCCGTATCTTGAACAAGTCGTACGCCAAGATCGCACAATGGCGCGATAGTTCTGAAATCTTAGTGATTCCTGGCTTCTTTGGTTACACAGAAGCCGGCGAAATCTGTACCTTCTCTCGAGGGGGATCAGATATTTCTGGTGCCATCGTGGCGGCTGGTCTGCAAGTAGAATTGTACGAAAACTTTACCGATGTCGATGGGATTTTTTCTGCTCATCCAGGCTACGTTCATCATCCAGAGTCCATCAAAGAAGTGACTTACCGAGAAATGCGGGAGCTGTCTTATGCCGGCTTTACTGTGTTGCACGATGAGGCGTTGATGCCTTCATACCATGCAAAAATTCCCGTGGTGATCAAAAACACCAATAACCCAAGTCATCCCGGTACCTTGATCACCAACCAAAGAGACAACTTGGATCAGCCGGTGATCGGCGTTGCCAGTGACGAAGGCTTTTGTATGATCTATATCCGCAAATACTTGATGAACCGCGAAGTTGGGTTCACGTTACGAGTCTTAGAGATTTTCCGGGAATTTGATTTAAATTATGAACACATGCCTTCAGGAATCGATGATATCTCGATCATTATGCGCTCCAACCAATTGAATCCAGTATTGGAAGAAGAGCTGCTGCGCAAAATCGCCTACGAGATCGATCCCGATGAACTGCGAATGACCCACGATCTCTCCATGGTCGTCGTCGTTGGTGAAGGAATGCGTCAAAGAGTCGGAATCACTGCCGACAGTACCGCTGCCCTTGCGCGGAAAAATATCAACTTAGAGATGATCAACCAAGGGTCCTCTGAGGTCAGCATCATGTTCGGCATCCACAAAGAACAAGAAAAAGCCGCTGTCAGAACCCTTTACTACACTTTCTTTGATTAAACCAAACGTGCCAGTTGCACCACTCCTTTTGCTGATAAGCAATCGGAACGGGCAACTGGCACGTTTCTGTTTTATTCTGACGATTCGTGGGCTTGCGCTTGTTTTTGCGCCAATTGGCGTTTGATTTCTGCCTTGATTCGCGGTTCAGGAGCATACCGTTCTTCCCAATCGCTCGGCTTCATGACTTTGTGGGTCTCAGGATCATAATGGGGCTGCCCATCTGGGAAAAGTTTCCCCATGTTGGCTTCATGAACGATAGCCAGGATCGGCGCTGGATCGACCCCTAACAGTGAAAAAGAGCCATAGGTAAAATACAGCAGATCACAGAGCGCATCGACTTGTTCTACTAGAGAATCACTGACAGGCTGTTTTTTGGCAGCCAGCTTGGCTTGGGCTTGATCGATCGCTTGATGCAAATGCTCCAGACCTGATTGGAAGGTCTCTTCGTCATTGTTGCTGGCAGCATAAAGGAACTCAACTAATTCTTCAATTTTAAAACCAGCACGAAACTGGGCTTTTTCCGCTGAAAAAGCTTGTGGATATGGCGGTCGTGTTGGATCAAAGGTTTTATGAAACTCTTCCGTCATTTCAAATGGACTCATTTTACTCGCTTCTTTCTGCTTTTTCTAATGGTTCTGTTTCATGGTTCTACGCTGTCTCCTACGTTGCTTCATGGATTGGCTACTTGCTTATTTTTTTCATTCCTTGGCTTTAGCATCCTTGGCAATGATGCCAAAATGGATCAAGGCTTTCTTGATGCCGTCATGATCGTTGGTGTCCGTCACAAAGTCAGCACTGGCTTTAGTGATAGGCTGGGCATTGCCCATCGCAACCCCGATCCCCACGCCTTCTAACATTTCCACATCATTAAAATGATCCCCAAAGGCCATCGCTTCTTCCATCGCGATCCCTTCATAGGCCAAAAACTCTTTGATGCCTTTGATTTTTGAACCGTTTTTCGGCACGATGTCAACAGAATAGGCATTTGATCGCTTAAAATCACATTGCGGCAGCTTGGACCGTAATTTTTCGCGCTCTGATTCAGGGCTCAGCATAATGCACTGATAGATGGGTTCTCGTAAAATGTCCAATGATTCATAACGTTTGGCGTTGCGATTGGGACTGAAGCGCTGCAAAACTTTCTTTAAAAAACCGACGGGAAATTTTTTGGGCACATAGCGCAAGTAGCGCTGCATGACGGGTGATTGGCTTAAACGGATCGTCAAGCTACCAGCCACTTGGGTTTCTCCGCCAAACATGACTTGACGGTAATTTTCATCGGCGTAGTCTACGATCGCTTCCAATGTTTGTTTTGGAAATGGTTTGGCATAAATCAAGTTTTCCTTCGTGTAGACATATTGGCCGTTATAGGTGATAAACATGTCTAACGACAAGTAATCGATCACCTTCTCTAAATCAACCGGACCACGTCCGGTGGCAATGCCGCAGAGGACGCCATTGGCTTGGGCTTGTTTGATGGCTTCACGGGTACTGGCAAGTGCCTTGCCGTTGCTGGCGATCAGTGTGCCATCAATATCAAAAAAGATTGCTTTTATCATATGACTCCTCAAAATAATTTCAGCTGATTAGGATTTAATGCTTCGTAATCGATCTGCAGCGCATCGATCAATGCGCGGGCATTGTCAGCGGCATCACGACCGGCATTATTATTGAAGACCACTGCGACTTCTTTGGCATTGGCTTCGATGGCTTGGACCGCTTGTTTTAACTCCGTTAGTTCGGCTTGGTCATAGCGATACAAGGTCCGCAGATTTTTGGCGTCTGGTCCTGTCGCTGTCCAGCCGCTGTCGTTGCGTCCGTGAAAACGGCACAAGACAAACTCGGGATTGGTCACGGTTGGATCAAGGGGAATCGTGGTCGATAGCTTTTTTGGCTGATCAACGACTACTAAGGAAAACTGTTTTCGCTTCATATAATCGATCATGCCCGGATACAGTTTTGGCTGATACCAGCTGCTGTCTCTCAGCTCGATCGCCACGGGGTAGCCCGCAAACCAATCTCGCACTTGGTCTAAATAGGCGACATTTTCTTTCGTACATTTAAAGCTGTTGGGAAACTGGGCCAGTAGGCAAAACAGTTTGCCCGCTTCTATCATTGGCGCGATCGCTTCTTTGTAAAGCTGCAGCGCTTCAGTCATGGTCAACTGATCTGGCAAATCCCCTTGGGTGGTCACACTTTGATGGACTTTCAACACAAAGCGAAAATTTTCGGGAATCTGGGTCAACCAGTTGCGCACATCTTTTTCTTTTGGCAAAAAATGATAGGTGGTATCCAGCTCAACTAACGGAAAATAACGGGCATACTCAAATAATTTCGAGTTTTTTCTTTGCACGAGACTGCCATGTTCACTAAATGTGGTACAACCAATTCGAATCATTTTTTCCCATCGCTCCTTGTTTTCTTATTTTAATAGTATACAATAGTTTTGAGTTAAGAGTAAATAAATCATTGCAGGTGATGAAAAAATGAAACGAATTCTCGTGTTGCACACTGGCGGCACCATCGCCATGAAAGAAGACACCCTGACTGGCGGCGTCAGCCCTGATGTCAGCAATCCACTGATGGATGCACCGATCCACATTGACGACGATGTTGAATTGATCGTCGAAGATATTTTTAATATTCCCAGTCCTCATATGACGCCAAAAGAGATGCTGCAGCTGAAACAACGTATCCAGCTGGCGCATTTAAGCGGTGTCGATGGGGTCGTGATCACTCACGGAACCGATACGCTGGAAGAAACAGCCTTCTTTTTAGATACCACGATCGGCGGTCAATTACCGATCGTGGTGACTGGTGCCATGCGCTCAAGTAATGAAATTGGCAGTGACGGGCTGTATAACTTTGAAAGTGCGATTCGGGTGGCGAAATCACCTGATGCCATAGGAAAAGGCGTCTTAGTCGTGATGAACGATGAGATCCATTCCGCACGTTATGTTACGAAGACCCACACCACCAATATTGCGACGTTCCGTACCCCGACATTAGGTCCGATTGGCTTAGTCACAAAGCACCGAATCTTGTTTATGCAAGAGCTGTTAAATAACCGCCATTTGGATGTTGATCGTGTCGACGGTCTGTTTCCGATCGTCAAAGCCTATGCGGGGATGACTGGGGAATTGTTCGATGCTTTAGCCGACTCGCTGATCGATGGACTAGTGATCGAAGCTTTAGGCGCTGGCAATCTGCCGCCGCAAACCATAGAACCTTTGAAAAAACTGATCGCTAGAAACATTCCAGTCGTCTTAGTTTCTCGCTGCTTCAACGGAGTTGCCGAGCCGGTCTATGACTACTTAGGCGGCGGGATCGAATTGCAAGCTCTTGGGGTGATTTTCTGCAATAGCATCAATAGCCAAAAAGCCCGCATCAAATTGCTGATAGCAAAAAACCGTGGGTTGACCATGGATGAACTGCCTGATTTCATGGAGAATTAACCAAACAAAAACCCTTTTGCCATTCCGCTAACGGAGGCAAAAGGGTTGTTTTATTTTTCTCGCCAAGTAAAGATGGCTTCGCAGTAAGTATCCTCACCAATCTTGATCTCGTGGATCGTTTGCAGCGGCACAGCCTCGCCGGCTTCATCGACTGTCTTCTCATTGATTTGAAAATGGCTTTCGATCAAATGGCCGTAAGCCACTTCCCGATCAAAGCGGATCGTCACTTGTGTCACTTCATGTTTTGTTAAAAACTCATAGCCTAAGACGTCCATCAGCCAATTGAAATACATGGCATTGTTGACATGCTGATTGCTATCGATATCGTAAAAACGCACCCGATACGGCAAAAATTGTCCTTGTGTGATAGGGGTGATCTTCGGATAGCGTTTGATTCGCTTGATTTTTTCACTGCCAAAAGGCGCCACGATCTCATCCGGTACACTGCTGACTTTGCGCGTCTCTGGGTCCATCAACGCAAAAACCGCCTCGATTTTGACCAGTTCCGTTCCGTCTTCTGCCAATAACCAAAAGTAACGGTAACAGAAAAACTTATTGTATTCTCTCGCCTGGGTCGCCACTTGGATCTGCTCCCCTACGCGCGGCAAACGAGTCACCGTTATGTGATAGCTGGTAATGATCCAGGTCAAGCCGTAACTAGCGATGACTTCCGGTCCGCGGTTTAACGCCGCACTTTGTTCTTCTGATGTCTTGATGGCGATGCCTAGCATGGCTGGAAACGTCATCGTTTGGTTGATATCACATTCATAATACGCCACTTCATGCGTGGTTTGATACTTTGCTGCCATAGTTCTAATTGCCTCCTAAAAACGACTCAATAGTTCATCGACATTGGATCCATAGCTTTCGCCAAACTGATTCAAATGGACCAATAAATAATACAATTGATACACTGGCAGTCGCTCTTGCCAATCCTCATCTAATGGGTAGACTTCTTGATAGCCTTCCAAAAATTCCTGACGAAAACCACCGAAGAGCTGGGACATCGCAATATCCATTTCTCGATCCCCTTAAGCGACTGCTGGATCAAGAAACACTGGTTCTCCTTGCTGATCGAACAGCACATTCCCCCGCCAAAAATCACCGTGTAATAAAGCAGGTGTGACGCTGCGATCACGCCAATTCTCATGCAAAAATTCTTTCAAACGCAGATAAGCGGCTTCCCGTTTGGCATGCCAGCGATTACCCAGCTTCGCTAATTCGACTTGCACATCCAAACGGCAGACTGTATAAAAATCAAGCCAATCGGTGGTTTTCGGATTGACTTGCGGCAAAAAGCCGATGTAATTGTCTTCGTAAAACCCAAAAGACTCCTGCGTCTGCTGATGAAGCCGAGCCAAGCTTTGGCCTAAGCGTCGCTGTTGTCCTTCCCCACTATCGATCCATTCCATCAATAAAAACGCCCCCTCTTCGGTCTGACCGAGACGTTCGATTTTTGGCACCCGCACGAAAGGAGCTAATTCAGCTAAGCCGTTGATTTCTGCTTGAAAGAACATCGATGAAACATGAGGATGGGTCTTTAAAAAATAGCGATTTTCTCCTGTAGTGAAACGATACGTTTGATTGACATCCCCACCACTGATGGGCGTCAGCGAGCCGGTCATCCCGATTGCTGCGAACAATGCTTCCTCCATACGGATCTCCCTTTCTTTACTCAGTCAGTTGGGCAGTCAAATACGCTTGTTCCTCTTTCGTCACCCCTAGTCCTTGCAGAAGATACTGATCGACCGAACCGAAATGCTGATCGATCGCAGCCAAACTTTCATCAAGAAAACTCTCTTTGGCACTCATCAAAACCGTGATCGCCGTTAACAGCTCTTGCGGCAAATGCTGGGTCATTGGGGCAAATTTTTCTTTTAGCATTGGAGCTAAATAGCGATTGGTCGCTAAATAATCTTCTTTGATCGTCGTTGGTGCCACCGCCAACACATGCAGCAATAAAAAGGCGCCAAAGCCTGTGCGATCTTTGCCGGCGGTACAGTGGAACAAGGTTGCTCCTTCGCCTTCCGCATTGTCGATCACATGATCAAAGAACTGCCGATATTGTTGGCGGGCATAGTCGCTTTCAACAAAGTGACGGTAGACTTTTTTCATCTGCTCTTCGGCATCTTCCCCATCTTCCAAGCGCTGCTTCAAGCTTTCTGGCGACAAAGAAACCATCGTTTCGTCTTCTTTGAAAATAGGTAAAAAAAGCTGCTTTGCTGTGGCGATCGGTCGATCAGGCTGTGCATTGGCTTCAGCGATGGAGCGAAAATCAATGACCTGATTGACCCCATAGTTTGCCAGTACTGCTTGATCTGAAGCAGTCAATTCATTGATCGCCGCACTGCGGATCAATTTTTTTCGTTTGATCGTCGTGCCGTTTGTCGTTTGATAGCCGCCAAGTTCTCTGACGTTTGCTGCTCGTTCTAGTTGAATCAATTGTGTCATTGCTTATCCCTCCCGCGATGTTCTAGTTAAAAGTATAGCAGAAACTTCGCTATTAAGGGCACTGAAACCTAGATTTTTCTATGAGCTGAGCTTTAACAGGCAAAAAAAAGAAAGACCACACGCAGTCTTTCTTTGCTTTCGCTTGTTACAAAATGTTTCTATTCGGCTTCGATCACGGCCGCAGAATCATCTAAGATCGAACGATCCAGTTCGTTGATACGGCTGCTGGTCACTATTCCAGCAACCATACTGTCGCTGACATTAACGAGTGTCCGTGCCATATCGATCAATGGTTCAACAGAAATAACTAAGCCTACGATGGCGATCGGCAAGTTCATTGAGCCTAAGACAATCAATGAAGCAAAGGTTGCGCCACCGCCGACACCGGCAACACCGAATGAGCTGATTGTAACAACGGCAACTAGCAGCAGGATAAACTGCCAATCAAAGACATTGATCCCAACCGTTGGTGCAACGATCGTTGCCAACATCGCTGGATACACACCCGCACAGCCGTTTTGACCAATCGATAAACCAAAGCTGCCTGCAAAGTTAGCCGTGGCTTCATCAACACCTAACGCTTTGGTTTGGGTTTCAATGTTCAATGGCAAGGCACCGGCACTTGAACGAGAAGTAAAGGCAAAGCTTAAGACTGGAAAGGCCTTTTTGAAATACGTTACTGGATTGACCCGAACAGCGATCAGCAATAATGAATGAACGAGTAAGACCAAAATCAAAGCCGCATAAGAGGCGATGATAAATTTCCCTAAGTTCAAGATGGCTTCAAAATCACTTGAAGCTAATACGTTAGTCATCAATGCCAAAACCCCATAAGGTGTCAGGCGCAAAACTAACGTGACGATACGCATCACGATTTTATATAAGCTGTCCATCAAATTCGCAAAAGTTTCCGCTTCTTTCGGTGATTTACGCTTGACACCAAGAAAGGCGATCCCAACAAAGGCTGAGAAAATCACGACCCCGATCGTACTTGTCGAACGAGTACCAGCAAAGTCGGCGAAGACATTGCTTGGGATGAAGGAAACGATTTGTTGTGGAATCGATAGATCTTGGACTTGTGTCGAACGTTCCGCTAATTCTGCGATCCGTGCTGTTTCCGTTGCCCCTTCGGTAAAGCTGGCACCGTCAAGACCAAAGACCATGACCATCACGATCCCGATCAAGGCAGCGATCGCCGTTGTCCCTAGCAAAGTTGCAAGAACCGTAAAACTGATCTTCTTGATTTTTTCGCTTTCTTTCATCTTGGTGAAAGCACCAACGATCGAAACGAAGATCAAGGGCATGATCAGCATTTGCAAGAGGGCCACATAGCCACTACCGACCATCGTGATCCAGTCAAGAGCTTGCGTGACAACGTCAGAGCCTGTCCCAAAAATCAGCTGCAGCACACCACCAAAAACGATCCCGACGAACAACGCCGCAAAGACCCGCGTTGAAAACTTCAGGTGACGCTTTTGCAATAAGTAGAACCCATAAATAAGGGCAGCAAAAAGTAGAACAACAATAATAGTTAACAGATTTGTCATTTGAATCCTCCTTTTGTTCAATAAACATGACAAAGTCTGTCAGAGGAAGTAAAGGTTCCCAGTGACCATTCTTCAACAGTTCACTCTAATGAGACGTGTGGCATCATTAGTGACTATTCCATTTTAAAGAAGTTTGCTTCATCTTACAATAAATAAGTTTCCAGTTTTCTGCGATGGTACCGCTTTTTTGTCAGAAAATAAAAAAAGAACCGTTGCCACACCCCCCTGCTGCTAGGATTTCTGCTTTCCTAACAGTTAGATTGCGGCAACTGGTTCGTTATTTTTTCATTTCGTCTTTTTGAAAAATTTCAGAAAATATTCAGGCAATCATTAAAAATTGCTGTCTTACGCCAAAGCCCCCATTGGGTCCCAAGGTGCTAAGACTGTTGGTTCTGCTTCAAAGGCAGCCAATTGTTCTGCTGTCAGGAACTCTTTGCGAACCACGATTTGATAGGTGTATTCATCCATCCACGCATCGCTCATAACGAAGAAGCCATTCGTTCCGACTTTTTCACCCCAGCTGTTTTCGACTTTCCATTTGGTTGATTCGCCGTCGATCAAGTCAACGCCAGTCAAGACCATCGCATGGGTCATTAAGCTTTCGCCAAAATCTAAGCGTTCTGCTTTGGTCATCGTAAAGTCAATGTCAAATAGGTCGTTGATATCATACGCATCTAATGCCATGATCCCAGTATCTCTGGTAGAAGATTGACCGACATCACAACCGAACCACACGGACTCCCCTTGTTCCAATTGAGCGATCGCTAATTTTTTGAAGGTCGGCATATCGACGTTCAAGTATTTGACTTCTTTGCCGCCAACCACGTTGCCTAGCATTTCTACGGTATACGATTGATTGTAAGGTTTGTCGGCAGTTGGTGCGTTGATGATGCTGACATAATCGTCAAGGTCAACACCAACATATTTTTCATAAAAGCTTTGTGGTGTTAAGTTGCGATCAATGTGATAATTTTTGTCTTCATCACGGTATTCAAAATCAAAGGTTTCTGGCGGTGTGCCTAAAGAAGTCGCTAAGAAACGATAAATGTCTTCCAACATCGCTTCTTTGGCTGTTTGGATGTCTTCAGCTGTTTTGCCTTCGGCTACTAGCTGACGCAAAGCAACCGCATCTTTACGCAGTTTTTTGTTTAAGTAATTGTTTAGATCACGAGAATTAGAAGAGTTGCTGCTTTCTGGCATGACTGTTTTTGGCACGACACCATATTTTTGGAAAATCGAAACGATCATGTCCCATTGTCCACCATCTTGTTGTGGGGTTTGCAACAAGAAAGCAACTTTGCGACTTGTCAAAGGCTCGTTGGCAGTTGCTAAAATATTTTCATAGAAATAGTTGGCTTTTTCGTATTTATCCCAAAAAAAGGTATGGTTTTGCGACAATTCAAATTCTTTTAAATTGAAATCATTCAGCATCTTATGACGGAATGTATTCAATGCGGCAAACATCCAGCAGCGACCTGATTGTTTTTGGTTTGAGACTTTCCCTGTTGTCACATCGACTGAGAAAACCGGCACATTGTTGACTTTTGCTGACACGTTTTCTGCAGAAGCGGTGATCCCATTTTTCACCACACTCCGTTGCAGTGCCGTTTGTTTATCGTTGTCTTGATACGCTTGCGCAAAGGCAGCGGTGGTCTTTTTTGAAATTTCTGACATATTTCTTCATCCTTTCACTTTCCGTTCCTTCCATTTTACGCCTCTGCCTCTCAAATAACAACCGCTCCTAGAAAAATGAAAGGATCATCTTTCTAAGAGCGGTTGCTCGTATCAAGGATTTAAAGGGTGAGCATCAAAAGCAAAAAGCCAAGTAAAACAAAGGATAGTCCTCGTTCAAATCGTGCATACAGGAAGCGGATCGGGCGACTGGCTAGCAAGATCGTCAGTAAAACACTGGCTAACACCAACGTCACAAAGCCTAATACCGATAGATTCAAGTCGGTGATCGCTAATGCCCGCAAGCCCTTGATGAAGATCCCCTGTAAAAGATAGACCAGCAGAGTGTTTTTGCCCCACTTCGTAAAAAACAAGTGCTCTCTAGGCACGAGGCTCATAAAGCCGATGATCCCCATCAGCCCGATCACGAAAAAGACCGCACGCAAGGGACCGCCGAACAACGGATAGCTCAAGTAATCGTCATAAGGCTTGGAACCAAAAACCATGTACTTGTTCATCCCATGAAAAAACGCGATAAAGGTGTAGATGATCGGTAAGAAAAGCAAACTGATAGTTCGAATCTTTGGTTTCAATAAAAAGCGCATCTCATTTTTGGGAAAATAAAACCCGATGATGAAAAACGGCAAAAAGACAAAGGTCCGCTGCAAGGTCAACACTTGATTTAAAAACGGCACGTAGCCAGCGAAGATACTCAAGCCGATACTCAGCAAGATCGCCTGCTTTTTAGACATTTTTTGAAAGACTAACAGCGAGAGCTGCCAAAAGAACATGCTAAGCAAAAACCAAAGTGCCCATTGCGGATTCAACAGTTGGATTTGTAACGAATCCCGTAGACCGATCAACCAGTAATAGACGGTGTAAAACACCTGAAAAAAGACATAAGGCAGCAAGAACTTTTTCATCAGCTCACGAAGCTTGTGTCCCTTCGTCAACGGTTTGGCAAAGTACCCAGCCAGAAAAACAAAAGCTGGCATATGGAAAGTGAAGATAAAATAATATAGGTCATGATAAAACTTCTGATCGCCGATAAAAGGCTGTAGTAAGTGACTGAAGACGACCAAGATCATCAGTAAAAATTTTGCATTATCAAAGTAAGCCGTTCTTTGCGATTGGCTCATAAAAAGTTCCTCCTCTAAGTTGTATCTGTCAAAGGATACCTGATCCATGAAACAGAACTGTAACAAGCTATTTACTTTTTTCTAACGATTCTTGTTCATTTGATTACCAGTTGCTATTTTGTATAGTTTGTATTAATATATATAATACAAAGGAGCTGTTTTCGATGATATTTGATATTCAAACCCAAAGCAACCAACCCATCTACCAGCAGTTGCGGGAGCAGATCATTGTCGGTATCGCAAAAGGCGATTTGGCCGCTGGCGAATTGCTGCCATCCGTCCGTCAACTAGCCGAAGAGATCGGCATCAATACCATGACGATCTCAAAAGCCTACAATTCCCTCAAAGAAGAAGGCTTGTTAGTCACAGATCGCCGCAAAGGAACCGCCGTTGCCGCGCCACCACCGTTTACTTCCGGACAAGAAGCGGAGTATCGCCAAAACTTGCAGCTACAGCTAGCAACCGCTCTCTTACACGGCAAAAGCAAGCAAGCGCTTTTAACGGATGTTCAACAACTGCTGGACCAATTTCCTGAAAGGAATGAATGCAAATGACTTATCTTTTTTTCATTATTGCCCTCGTCCTCTGTGGGACGACCGCCTTTGGTTTACGCTTGATCAGTAAACCCCACAAAAATGTTTTACTCGAAAATACCCTTGCCCCTGAGCATCTGGATGATCCTAGCGTCCAAAGCTTGATCACAGAATTTCGCAAGCGTATCTTACAAATCGTTGGTACATTTAGTGTAGCAAGTCTCCTTTTTTTGTTCAATTTATCTGACTCCATCATCCTTACCCTATTCTGGCTTTATATGGCCGCTTTGTTGGGGACAGCTTACTTGGTACAAGTGCATTACATCGGAAAAATGCGGCAATTGATCCTTGCCAATGGATGGGAACTACCCATCGATCCGATTCGGATCGACACAAAACTCGTTCAAGCCAAAAATAAGCGGATGCTGCCGTGGTATAGCCTCGTTCCAGCGGGGATTTTGTTAATGATCAGTTTGTACCAAGCATGGCACTTGCCTGATCTTTCTACAGGATACTTGATGGGCGGTGTCTCTTTAGCAATTTTTGCGCTCTTCATCTATCTCTGGGTGATCATCAGCCGCTTACCCGTTCGCGGGATCAGCGGTGATTCAGCTATCGACCAGCACATCAATGATTTAACAAAGCGCTATTGGTCCTTATTGATCGCTGTCACTTGTACCATTACACTGCTCTTGTTGACTGTTCCGCTAGCGTCCATGTCCGCTACTGGAGCGTTAAGTACTATCCTCTTACTGCTCTTTGTTGTTTTGGTGGTTTTCTTGATCGTCTTTACCTTCTTCTTGTTGCTAGATCTGCGTAAAAAACAAGATCAACTCTTAGAACCAGCAGCACAACCGCGCTATTATGGTGAAGATGCTTACTGGCGATATGGTTTTTACATCAATCCTAATGATGCGCGACTGTTCGTTCCTGACCGTGTTGGGATGAATATCGGCATCAATCTAGGCAAACGCAGCGGACAAATCGTCGCAGGCATCACCGCTGTCTTCTTAGTTGTGTTAATGGTCGGTACCATCATTCCAATGTACCGCTTAGATTTCGCTCCTGATGCGATCACCGGCGAAGTGCAAGGACAAGAAGTCACCTTTGATGCACCAATGACCGGGAAAACAACGGTCTCTTTGGCAGATATAGAAACGGTGGAATTGATCGAAGCTTTGCCATCGCCTCGTGTTCGTACCATGGGTGTAGGAACCGCCAGTTACCAAATCGGTAAGTTTACCGTTGCCGGTGAACCAGCCAGAATGTTCGTGGACATAAACTCGACACCTATTTTAAAAGTCACCACCAAAGATGGCCCAACCGTTTTTTACACAAATAAAAAAGCCGCCGAAACGACGGACTTATATGAGGAACTAGTACAGAAGATTTCCTCAGCGAAGTGAGAGTTCTGGAGAAAAAACTAGGGAACCCATTATCTCCAGGCTATCCACAATCAAAAAAAACGACCTTCCGAAACGAAGGTCGTTTTTGATACTCCGGCAGTAGGACTCGAACCTACGACATCATGATTAACAGTCATGCGCTACTACCAACTGAGCTATGCCGGAAGAATCTATCTGTACTATACCAAATAGTCAGATAATTTAGCAAGAGCAAAAATCAATTTTTTGTTCCTTTTTTTCAAGAAAATCCCCTTTTAGAAACTTCCCTTCCCGCAAAGTGTTTTTCTCAAGAAATATCCGAAAATCTCATTGACAAAGTAGCGCCTTTACGGTATTCTATATCTTGTGTTAAATAACACGCCGCTTTAGCTCAGTTGGTAGAGCGCATCCATGGTAAGGATGAGGTCGACGGTTCAAGCCCGTCAAGTGGCTTTGGTAGGACAGCGTTTGTCGGACGTTGTCTTTTTTTGTGCATCTAATTCCCCAAATATAGCGATATTTTCTTAACTTAATCATTCGTATTGCCCCTAATTCCCTGCGATATACAAAAGAAATAAGATCGTAAAACCCAATAGTAGGACAGATACAACGGCTTTCACCATCCTCGCTGCATCTTTAAATTTAAACAAGAGCGTATATAGATTAATAAAGTAAATGATCGACAGGACTACTTCTTGCGAATATTCCTTCACTTGAATCAAGCCTAACCATATAATCAGCAAAAGAATCGAAAAAACAACCAAATAGTTTTCTGCAACACGTTTCATTTCATTCTCCTTTCCAATGATAGAACACTTGCAACCAGCTGAATCGTGGAAACTCAGTAAATTATCAGCCCCTCTCTTCAATACTTTTCCTAAAGCCTTTGCTTATTAAAAGTGTAACAAACTTTCTCTTCTAATGGTCAAAATTGTTCAATTTACATAGTTATTCTTTGTTAAAAAGATTAAAATGGGTTTTCAATCGTTACTCACAGCTCAGTTTTAGGCACTTCTTTTTTACAACAAAAAACCCGCTCTCCTAAAGCTAAGAGAGCAGATTTTTCAACTACACTAAATTTTTTAAAAGGATACGCTTTATGCTGACTTAAAAAATAACATACTGTTTCCGTTTAATTTAAATTTTTACTTCACGACCAACACCGTACATTTCGAATGATTAACGACATAATCGGTGGTTGAGCCCACGACAGCTCGGGTCAATGTGCCTTTACCAGTTGCACCGATAACGATCAAATCAATCGGGTACAATTCTGTTGCTGCATGAATGATAAAGCGTTTTGGATCGCCGACTTCAACGATCACCTCAACATCTTCCACCCCATGTTGATTGGCATCATAGATTTTTTTCAACATATCCGTTTCCACACGTAATTTTTCTTGATCAAAAATTTTCGCAAAAGCATAGGCGCTTGTGGATAACTCAGCATTGTTAATAACAGAGAGTACATACAATTTGGCTTTGTTCCTACGACAAATCGCGAGTGCTTCTTGGAACGCTTTTTCTGACTGATCCGACCCATCTAAGGCAACAAGTACATTTTGAGAATTACGTAACATCCAAATCGCCTCCTTTTCTTTATTTTACCACAAAAAATGGAAGCGTTACAAAAAAGGACGATGTCTACTCTTAAGAGACCTAAAACTTCCTTTAAGATTTGTGAAGGTCCTTACTTGGTTCCGCAATTATGCAGTAAAATAAGGAGAACAATGATTCGAGGTGAAAGAAATGCGCTCTTTTTTCCATGCTGCAGTCACTGTGCTCTTGTATCTAGGGCTTTTCTTGCTGATAATCGGTATTATCGCCTTTTTCTTGCTAAAAATTTAAGCTTGGTTTGTTGAAAAGCAAGTTGCTGTCACATCCCTAAGAGGAGTGATACACTTGGCTTATCAACAATTATCGAAACGAAACAGCTTGTTGCTCACTCGTTTCAAAAAGGAGATCATGCAAAATGGACTTACATATTACCCCTAGTGCCGCTGCTCGCTTTCCAGAAGGACACGACTTATATATTCTGACGAGTAATGACGGATCGAACCAATTTTCTTCAGCAGCTGGATGCTGTATGATCGGCGAACGTTTTTTGATCACACCGATCGATGAACCGCTAGACCCATACAATGAGTTAGTCTCAAGCAATCAGTTTACTTTCTTTACATCAACCTATGATCAAATGTTCTTGACTGGTCATCTGATTCTAGATGTTCACCCAACTTCAGGAACCTTGATTTTGAAAAACGAAAGCGGCTATTTGGATACCAATCTTTTATTGGAATCCTCTCCACAGTTGAAACAAACGAATGCGTAACAAAAGAGCTGACAAACGCCTTGTAAGGTGCTTGTTAGCTCTTTTTCTCTATAATGAATCTGGAATCAACGCTAAGAGTTCTTGTGTCTCAGCGGCTAAAGCGATCGCACCAGCATCAAGCAATTCTTCTTTTGACCCAAAACCATATAAAACGCCGATTGCCGGTAACTGGTTTTCTTTTGCACCTAAAATATCATGCTCACGGTCGCCGATCATGATGGTTTGCTGCGCTTTTTGCTCCTTTTCGATCTCAGTTAAAGCGTAGCGGATAACCGCCGCTTTTTCGCCACGTTTATTCTCAAGATCCGCCCCATAGATTCCTTTGAAATAACCATCATACTTGAGATGGGTCAGGATCTCTTTTGCAAAAACTTCTGGTTTCGACGTAGCGATATACAAATCGTGCTCCTGCGCCAGCTCCTGCAATGTTTCTTCGATCAACGGATATGGTTGGACTTGAAACATCCCCGCTTGACGATAATTTTCCCGGTAGAAGGCAACGGCTTGCTGGGCAGCTGCTTCATCGAAGCCCAAGCCACGGAAGGATTCAATCAAAGGCGGTCCCACAAAGCTCCGTAGTATGTCTTGCGCTAATTGCTCTTTTCCCATCTTTTCCATCGCATATTGAATCGATCCATAGATTCCTTCACTCGAATCAATGATCGTTCCATCTAAATCAAAAAGTACCTTTTTTCTCACGCCATCGTCTCCTTTTCTAATAGTATAGAAAAAAACAGCAGTACAAGCAACACTTCTTCCTTTTCGTTCTGATCTCATCTAAATAAAAAAGACGCTGCCCCATCAAAGGCAACGTCTTTATTTTTGTCATTTTATGTAAAAAAAAAGATAGCAGATGCTATCAAGCAACTCCGGCAGTAGGACTCGAACCTACGACATCATGATTAACAGTCATGCGCTACTACCAACTGAGCTATGCCGGAAAAATTGAAATGCGTGGCGACGTCCTACTCTCACAAAGGGAAACCCT